>OLPI01001584.1_pt1 | contig 19875 bp, 10 predicted proteins | sample 1672361 | NCBI WGS metagenome assembly OLPI01 (sample SAMEA3136675, study PRJEB25190) | human gut metagenome
CCCGCCTATGGTGTGGCTCGTTAGAGCCGCTACCGATAGGAATCCCCAGTCTTTAGGCGGGGGAGGATGTCAAATGCAGCCCGCACAGAAGTGCATCCACATCGAACATGCCCGCCAGCACAATCTGCGCGACATCAGCCTGGATATTCCCCGCGATCAGCTCGTGGTTGTCTGCGGTCCGTCCGGATCTGGTAAATCCACTTTGGCGTTCGATATCGTTTACGCAGAAGGACAGCGCCGCTACGTTGAGTCCCTTTCCGCCTACGCGCGGCAGTTTCTGCCCAAGATGGACAAGCCCGACGTGGAAAAAATCGAGGGTCTGACGCCGGCCATATCCCTGGAACAGGGGACCACGTCCCACAATCCCCGCTCCACAGTGGGCACCGTGACAGAAATCTACGATTTTCTGCGCGTGTTCTTCGCGCGTCTGGGAACGGTTTCCTGCCCCAAGTGCGGCAGGCCCATTGAAGCCCGGTCCACGGATGAGATTCTCGAGGATATCCTGAGTCTTCCTGAGAAAACGAAGTTCATGATTCTCGCGCCCATCGTGGAAATGCAGAAGGGAACGCAGAAGGACCGCCTGGCGAAGCTCAAGGCCAGGGGGTTTTCCAGAGTGCGTGCCGACGGGGAATTCTACAGGATCGATGAGGTGCCTCCGCTCGACAAGAACAGGAAGCACTCCCTTGATCTGGTGGTCGATCGCCTCGTCATCCGCGAGGGGCTGCGCCAGCGCCTTTCCGAGTCAGTTGAGCTGGCCCTGAAGGAAGCCGACGGGCGGATTGTCCTCTATCAGCCGGACAGGCCTGAAGGGGAGAGGGAGCACATCTATTCCACGTCTTCGAGCTGCCCTCACTGCCATATCGCCATGCCGGTGCCGAAGCCGCAGCTCTTTTCGTTCAATACGCCTTCGGGTGCCTGCCCCCGCTGCGTGGGCCTCGGCACGGTCGATTATTTCGAGCCCCGCCTTATCGCGCCGAACCGCGGTCTTTCCCTGCAGGAAGGCGCACTGCTTCCATGGCACGGAAAACGTGCCATGGAAAAATACGTGCCAGCCCTGCGCGCACTTGGCAAACGCCATGGATTCAGCCTGTCAACGCCTCTCAAGGATTTCAGCTCCGGGGCCTGGCTCGCGCTCTTTTACGGAGAGGATGGGGAGAACAAGCCCGCCAACACCTCCGCAGGACTCAGGCGCAACTGGATGGGCGGCAGTGTGGCCGTGTACGCCAAAGGCGACTACCAGTACGAGCACTTCGCAGAGAGCCTGAAGGCCCAGGTCAATCTGGAAGTCACGGAAGACCGCTGGCCCGGCGTCATTCCGCTTCTTGAAAAAGGCATGCAGTACGGCGACGCCTGGCGTGATGAGCTCGGCCGTTACATGCAGACCACGGCCTGCCCGTCCTGTCACGGGCAGCGTCTTTCCCGGGAAGCGCTCGCGGTGCGCATTGACGGCCTGAGCATAGCCGATTTCTGCGCCCTTCCCATAGACCGGGAGCTGGAGTGGCTGAAGAGCCGTACCTTTGAGGGACGGTGGGCCATTATTGCGCAGACGCTCATGAAGGAACTGCTGCACAGGCTCTCTTTCCTTGTTGACGTGGGGCTCGGTTACCTGACCCTTGCGCGGTGCATGACCACGCTCTCCGGCGGTGAGGCACAGCGCATCAGGCTGGCTTCCCAGCTCGGTGCCGGCCTCGTGGGCGTGACCTACGTGCTCGACGAGCCCTCCATCGGTCTGCATCCGCGTGACAACCAGAAGCTCATCTCCACGCTGCGCTCTCTCCAGTCCAGGGGCAACACGGTGCTTGTGGTGGAGCACGACGACTCGACCATATGCGCTGCGGACACGGTCATTGAGCTCGGTCCGGGTTCCGGCATCCAGGGCGGCGAAATCGTGTACGAGGGCGATGTGCCGGGACTTCTCAGGTCCGGCACGCTGACGGCCCGCTACCTGACGGGCGACATGAGTGTACCCATGCCGGAAAAGAGGCGCGAGCCGCGCGGCGAAATCGTCCTGCACAATGTGACCACCAACAACCTCAAGGGCATGGACGTGAGTTTCCCTCTGGGAGTGCTTACCTGCGTGACGGGTGTATCCGGGTCCGGCAAGAGTTCCCTTGTCATGGATACGCTCTATAAGCATCTGGCCATAGGACTCGGGCTGCGTGTGGATAATCCTGGGACGATTTCCGGCATCACTGGAGCCGAAGCCATAGAGCGTCTTGTGGATATTGACCAGACGCCCATCGGCAGGACGCCGCGTTCCAATCCGGCGACCTACACCAAGATTTTTGACGATATCCGTCAGATTTTCGCCATGACGCCGGACGCGAAGCGGCGCGGCTTCACGGCCGGGCGCTTCAGCTTCAATGTGAAGGGCGGACGCTGCGAAACCTGCCACGGAGACGGTATGATCCAGGTGGAGATGCATTTTCTGCCGGACATCTTCGTTACCTGCGACGTGTGCCATGGCAAAAGATACAATCATGAGACGCTCGAGGTGCGCTACAAGGGCCTGAACATTTTCGAGGTCCTGGATCTCACTGTGAGCCAGGCCCGCGAGTTCTTCTCTAACTTCCCGAGTCTGGCGCGCAAGCTGGCTATTCTCGAGGACGTGGGGCTCGGGTACATCCGTCTCGGACAGTCCGCCACGACGCTGTCGGGCGGCGAGGCGCAGCGCATCAAAATCAGCCGTGAACTCGGTAAGCGCAGCCTTCCCGGAACCATGTACATTCTCGATGAGCCGACCACGGGCCTGCACATGCACGAAGTCGGCAAGCTCATTGCCGTTCTGCACAGGCTCGTGGACAAGGGCGCCAGCGTGGTGGTCATTGAGCACAACTCCGACTTTATCCTGTCTTCTGACTACATCATTGATATGGGGCCGGGCGGAGGAGAAAGCGGCGGCCGCATTATCGCCACGGGCACGCCGGAAGCCATAGCCGCCAATCCCGATTCCATCACGGGGCGGTATCTCATGGAGGACCGCAAGGCACGCCTGCGCCGCAGACAGGGCTGATCCGTTCCATAACGGACGGCCCTTTCCCCTTGAAATCAGGAACTATTTTGCGCCTGACGGGATGAGCGTATTGACTAAGGAGCGGATGTTTGTTCTAAGAAAACTTTCATGAAAAAGACGACATGAAGGCCGGATTTTCCGGTGATCCGTACAGGACGGCGCCTGGCGGACGTTTTCCCCCTCCCCCCGGAAAACGATCCTTCAGGAGCCTTTCTTTCTGTCCGATGCCCTGTCAAAGCGTCTTGTGGAGGAATGGAAACATATGAACAGACTGTACAAGAGAGACTTCCTGAAGGAAGCCGACTTTACGCCGGAAGAGCTCTGCTATCTGCTGGACCTTGCGGCGAAACTCAAGAAGGCCAAGAAGGAACGCAGGGAACCTCAGCTGCTCAAAGGCCGTAACATCGCCCTGATATTTGAGAAGAACTCCACACGAACCCGCTGCTCCTTTGAATGTTCCGCCCACGACCAGGGTGCTCATGTGACCTACCTCGGACCTTCCGGGACCCAGATAGGCAAGAAGGAATCCATGGCCGACACCGCCCGTGTGCTCAGCGGCTTCTTCGATGGCATTGAATACCGGGGATTCGGTCAGAATATTGTGGAAAATCTTGCGAAGTACGCCGATGTGCCGGTGTGGAACGGCCTGACCAATGAATGGCATCCCACCCAGCTGCTCGCCGACATGCTGACCATGCGTGAGTGCACGGGTCGGCCCCTCAAGGGGCTGACGCTCGCTTATCTCGGTGATGCCCGCTACAACATGGGCAATTCCCTCATGGTTGGTTCCGCCATGCTGGGCGTGAACTTCCGTTCCGTGGCTCCGAAGGCCCTGTGGACTTCCGACGAGGTTTTCGCCATGGCTCAGAAGTACGCCGCGAAATCCGGCGCCAGTGTCATGCGCACCGAGGATATCGAGGAAGGCGTAAAAGGCTGTGATTTCCTTTACACGGACGTGTGGGTGTCCATGGGCGAGCCCGATGACGTGTGGAAAGAGCGCATAGCCATGCTGACTCCCTACCGCATCACGGGCAGGGTCATGGATATGACCGGCAACCCGGACTGCCGTTTCCTGCACTGCCTGCCTGCCTTCCATAACAGGGAGACAGTCATCGGCGAGCAGATTTACAAGAAGTACGGCATCGACTGCATGGAAGTGAACGACGAGGTCTTCGAGTCGCCCCGCAACGCGGCTTTCCACGAGGCGGAAAACCGCCTGCATACCATCAAGGCCGTCATGGTCGCCACCCTCGCTGAGGATGATATCGACGAAGCCCTGTCCGGGATCAAACTTTAGAAAAATATGCCGCGCCGTTTTGCAGGCGGTGCGGTTCCCTGATTTGCGTTGACGTGACACGGGCGTCCCTGACAGGCCGCCCGTGTCTTTTTCCGGGGGGAACATGAACGCTGATCATCCGAATGGCAGAAAGACAGAAGAGGGCCGGAGCCGTTCTTCCGGTGACAGGGAGGATGCGCTTCCGGGAAGAACCGGAATCTTCAGCAAAGGACGCGGCGGTATGAAGTTTGCTGTCAATGCTGCTGAAGGCAGGGAGGCGGAGAATTATCTGTCCCTGCTCTACGACCTTGCGCAAATCCTGACCTCGACGGCAGATGTGCAGAACTCGCTGGATCAGGTACTCATGCTGCTTGCCGAGCGGCTGCACATGATGCAGGGCACAATTACGCTGGTTTCTCCTCAGACCGGAGAGATACGCATCGAATCTTCCTACGGCCTTAAGCCCGCGGAACGTTCCCGCGGCCGCTATGTGCAGGGCGAGGGCATCATCGGCCGAGTCGTGCAGACCGGCCAGCCTATGTATATTTCCAATGTTTCCGAGGAGCCGCTTTTCCTCAACAGAACGCGCTCCAGGGATCTTTCCCACTCCGATATTTCCTATATCTGCGTACCCATCCGGCTGAATCAACAGGTGGTGGGCGCTCTTTCCGTGGACAGGCTGCTCACTGACCAGGTCAAGCTGGAGGAAGAGCAGCAGCTTATGACCATCATCGCTACGCTGCTCGGCTACGCAGCCTGGGAGACGCAGCGCAAGATGGATGAGGAGAACGTGCCCTCGAAGCGTCCCAAGGGCTTCGTGGGCAATTCTGACGTCATGCAGCATGTCTACGCCCAGATTATGCAGGTAGCCCAGTCTCCTACCACGGTTTTCCTGCAGGGCGAATCCGGCACGGGCAAGGAACTGGCCGCCCGCGCCATTCATGCCGCGAGCGCCAGGGCCGAACGTCCCTTTGTGTCGCTCAACTGCGCGGCTCTTCCCGAAAGCCTCATTGAAAGCGAGCTTTTCGGACATGAGAAGGGGGCCTTCACCGGCGCCACAAGCATGCGCAAGGGCCGTTTTGAGCAGGCAGACGGGGGCACGCTGTTCCTCGATGAGGTAGGCGAGCTTTCCATGATGACCCAGGCCAAGCTCCTCCGCGTTCTTCAGGAGCGCTCCTTCGAGCGTCTCGGGGGTATGGAGACCATACGCGTGGATGTACGCGTGATTACGGCCACCAACCGCAATCTCGAGAAGATGGTGGCCGAGGGTACGTTCAGGCGTGATCTCTTTTACAGGCTTAATGTCTTTCCCATCGTCCTTCCGCCTCTGCGGGACCGCCAGGATGACATCCTGCCCTTGGCCAGCCACTTTGTCGGGCATTTCGCCCGGCAGGCGGGGAAGGGGGACGTGCGTATTTCCCTGGCTGCCATGGATATGCTCCAGCGTTACAGCTGGCCCGGTAATATCAGGGAACTCGAGAACGCCATGGAACGGGCCGTCCTCCTTGTGGGCTCCCAGAATCTCATCCTGCCGCAGCACCTGCCGCCGGCCATGCACACGGAAAGCGTGAACATGGCCGACGAAAAGCAGCGGAAGATGCCGCATATGGCTGCCACGCTCGAGCAGCGCATGGATGAACTCGAACGCGCCTGCATCGTGGACGCCATGGAAGCAACGGGCGGGCAGATCAACAGGGCCGCGCAGCAGCTCGGCCTGACTCAGCGGGTGCTGGCCCTGCGCCTCAAGAAATACGGACTCAGTTACAAGGAATACCGGCGGGGCGGCAGGGAGCAGGCCGGAAAATAACGGACCGGGCCTGCCGTCCGGGTTCTGACAACGAAGGGTATCATGCGCGTCATTTTTGCCTGTGTGCTGTGCTGTGTTTTCTGTCTTGGCTTCCCGTATGCCTCCTGCGCCTCCGACCGTACGGACGGCGTGCGTCTGTTGGATATCCGGACCCTTGTGGACGTTCTGGAAACGGACGCCGTGGATGTCACAGAGAAGATGGAAGTGGAAGTGCTTCCCGGCATCCGGAGTCACGGCATAACACGAGGGATTTCTGTCAGGCCGCGCTGGAAGGATCTCGCCCGGAGGGACGTCAGGCTGACCGTTCTGGAGGCGCTTCTTGATGGCCGGAGAATCAGCGTCAGTGACACTGAGAGCGCATCCGGCGTCTGCCGTGTCCATCTGCGCGACAGGACGAAATATCTTGTCCCCGGAAGGCATACCTTTCTTCTGAAGTACAGACTGACCCGGCAGACTGAGTTCGGAGAAACATCGGACAGCATCACATGGAGCGTGCCGGGGCTCTGGAAAGGGGGCGCGGGCAGTGCGCTCTGCGCTGTGCTCGTGCCTGAGGGATCGGGAGCTTTTACAAGTTCAGGCAGGTTTTCGTCCGCCGGCGGAAGCAGCGTGAGTGTGCCTGCCACCAGCGTGGCTGTCAGGGGGCGCTACGCCTACGCTTTCCGTACGCCGTCCTCCCTGAAAGAAGGTGAGAGCCTCACTGTCTCGGTTTCATGGCCGAGCGGCCTTGTGGAGCGTCCGGCGGCCGTGAATCCGGCTGACGCGTGCGGGTTCACCCTGCGCCTTGCCGTCTTTTTCCTCATCGTTCTGGCTGTCTGCAGCCTGTCTGGGTATCTTCTCCGGAGAGGGAGGAAAAGCGTTCCCCCGGCGGAACCCGGCTTCCCGCCTTTTCTGGACAGGAGTGGGGAGACAGTGTCGCCTGTCATGGCGGATTACGCGCTTCACGGCGGCAGGCTCACCTCTTCCGGTCTTGCGGGGCTCCTGCTTTCCCTTCTGGGGCAGGGCTGCCTCGGGGTGGAAGAGAAGGACGGTCCCGTCCTGAAAAAAACCGGCAGGAGTGCGGAGCACGCAGAGGAACAGGCTGCTCTCGATGCCATGCCCGCGTCTTTCAGGGCTGACGCTGGAGCGCGCGGCCTCATGGGGCGCACCCTTTCTGCGGCAGCGGATGTCCTCTCGGCCCGCTTCCCCAGAGGCAGGGGGCTCCGCCTGATGCTGGGGATTCTGCAGTGCGCGGCAGCGTCTGCTGGAATCTTCGTGCTCTTCTGCCTTCGCTTTGGTGATCCCCGGATCTGGATGCCCGACGTCTCTGGCGCGCTTTTCTGTGGCTTCTGCCTGACAGCGTACTGCGCTGCGGCACTGCTCTTTATAAAAACCAGGAAGGGCTGGTCCCGGATTCTGTGGATAGCGCTCTTCGCGGTTATTTTATGTCTTGCCGGAACCTGGATTGGCTTCGGAGAAGCGGGCAGCGGGGCTTTCCTGCGCCCGGACAGCCCCTTCTGGATGATAAGCCCGCTTCAGTCTCTTTTTGTCTTTGCTGCCGTGCTCGCGCCTTTTGCCTGTTTCCCCTGCCTGGACGCCAGGCCTGACCGTTTCGTGGAACTGAGAACCGGCCTGCGCGGGCTTTCCGGCTTTATGGAAGGAGTACAGGAGCCAACGGAGGAGCAGTACCGGCGCCTTCTGCCCTACGCTTCCGTGTTTGGCCTTGAGAATGTCTGGAACATGGCCGGAAAAGAAGAGAAGGGCGGAGAAAGCGCGCCTTTGCAGCCTGAAGAAATGATCCGGGGTTTCTGCCGGAGCCTGAGCTGACATGGTGGCAGGACCGTTTACCGCGGCTCCCTGTGCCGCAGACAGGGGAAGGAACTGCCACACTGAGGGGGTGCGGAAAGTCTGCCTTCAAAAAAATGACAGTTTTGTAACTTTTATCACAAAAAGGCAGGTTCTGCACTGAAACAGACGGCTCTCCTGAGGTACGGAGCGCCGGAAAAGTCCGTAATAACGCCTGTCGGGCATGAAATCTGGCACGGGGGTCTCCCTGTGCCAGAAGAGAAAATTGAGAAGTGTTACACTTGGTTTTCTTTGAGAAGTTACAAAAATGTAGATTTAATAAAAAACAATAAAACTAACAAAATTTCAGGATATTAAACGACGACTTCGGCAGTATTCCCGGCCGGATGAGCGTTTCTTAAGCTAAAAAAACAACAAAAATGTAGAATGTGCCGGCCCCGGAGAATATCCAGGCCGGCGTTTTTTTCGGCTTTTTCTGTCATAGTAATGATAACCAGCTGAAATTCAACGTGAAAAAAAATTTTCCGGTTTGCCTCACTGAGTATGGCACGGAAAATGCTTTTTTCTGTGCGTCTGCGGCACGGCGCTGCGGCGGTTCCGGGGCAACGGAACTCCAATCGTGAAAGAGAGCTCGAGAGGAGAAACACTATGAACGCGGCTGATACTGGATTCATACTTATCTGCGCGGCGATGGTCTTCGTCATGACCCCCGCGGTGGCCCTTTTTTACGGTGGCCTCGTAAGCGCCCGCAATGTCCTGTCCACCAGTTTTCACAGTTACGCGAGTCTCGGGCTTGTCACGGTTATCTGGGCCTTCGTCGGGTACACCCTGGCTTTTGGTCCGGACATCAACGGCATCATCGGCAGTCTCAAATATGTCTTCCTGCAGGGCGTTGAGGGAACGGCGGCGCCTTCAGCCGCCAACCTCCCCCATCCCTGCTTCATGATGTTCCAGTGCATGTTTGCCTGCCTGACTGTCGCCCTGATTTCGGGCGGCTACGCGGAACGCATGCATTTCCCCGCCATGCTGCTTTTTTCCTGCTTCTGGGTGCTCTTTGCCTATGCTCCTATGGCTCACTGGGTCTGGGGCGGCGGCTGGATGGCCCAAATGGGCGCGGTTGACTTTGCCGGCGGCGCTGTCGTGCACATGGCTTCCGCGGCTGCAGCCTTGGCCTGCGCCCAGGCTGTGGGACCGAGGCTGAGGAGCGGCCTGACCGGCAGAGGGCCTCATAATCTGCCTATGACCCTCATTGGCGGCGGCCTCCTGTGGTTCGGCTGGTTCGGCTTTAATGCCGGCTCGGCCCTGTCCTCCGGTCCCCTCGCCGCCCACGCCTTCGCCACCACGCATCTTGCGACCGCCTTTGGTGTGGCCGGATGGCTGCTCGTGGAATGGATCCGCACAGGCAAGCCCACTTCTCTCGGCGCTGTTTCCGGTGCCCTGGCAGGCCTCGTCGTGATTACTCCTGCAGCCGGCTACGTTCCCTTCGGAGCCGCCATGTTCATGGGCCTTGTGGGCGGCATGGGCTGCTACGCCGGCATCCTGCTGAAATACCGTTTCCACTACGACGACGCCCTTGATGTCGTGGGCATTCACGGAATCGGCGGAACCATTGGCGCCCTGCTTACCGGCGTGTTCGCCTGTGCCTCGGTCAACGGTGTCGACGGCCTTCTCTACGGCAATCCGAAGCAGCTTCTCTGGCAGTTCATTTCCGTGGTGGCCACCTGGGGTTACGTGTACGGCGTGAGCCGCGCCATCCTTTATGTGGTCGGCAAGATGGTCTCCCTCAGGGTCACTCCGGACGAAGAAGTCACCGGCCTCGATTTGAACGAACATCAGGAACGCGGCTACAACCTGTAGTCCCCCCATTGGTCAGGAGCCCAGCGTCATGAAAAAGATTGAAATCATCATCCGGCCCAGTGTTTTCGACAAGGTGCGCGAAGCGTTGTCCTCCCTCGGAGTGAACGGCATGAATTACCAGGAAATCAAGGGATTCGGCCGGCAGCACGGACATGTGGAAGTCTACCGCGGAACTACCATTAACGTGGACTTCCTGCCCAAGGTACGCTTTGAGGTGGTCACGAAGGACGATTCCGTGGAGCGCATTATCCAGGCCGTTCTCGATGCGGCCAGAACCGGAAGGGTCGGAGACGGAAAAATTTTCATCTCGGACGTGCAGGACGCCATACGTATCCGCACGGGCGAGCGCGGAGACGATGCCGTTTAGGCGCCATACGCCCAAAACGCAGTCCCCGTTTGTTTAAGGCAGCAAAAAAGGTCCACTGAGGGCCAAGGAGTATACTTATGAGCTTAGCTAGAGACGAAGCTCTTTTTAAGGCCACGGATGCTTCCCCTGTGAGCAAGCCCCGCGAAGCGTGGGAGTCCGCTGATGACATCTACGGAAAGTATGTCTTCACGCTGGACATGATGCGCAAGCGCCTGCCCAAGGAAGTGTACAAGGAACTTGAGAGCATTGTTAACAAAGGCGGCCGGCTCAATCCCGAAATCGCCGATGTCGTCGCCAGCGCCATGAAGGACTGGGCCATCGAAATGGGTGCCACCCATTACACCCACTGGTTCCAGCCCATGACCGGCCTCACCGCTGAAAAGCATGATGCTTTCATCTCTCCCACCGGCCCCGGTAAGGCCATCAGCGAGTTCTCGGGTAAGACGCTTATCAGCGGCGAGCCTGACGCCTCCTCCTTCCCGTCTGGCGGCATCCGCTCCACTTTCGAAGCCAGAGGCTACACGGCGTGGGATCCCACTGTTCCGGTCTTCATCATCCCCGGACCCTATTCCTCCACGCTGCATATCCCGACCTTCTTCTACTCCTATTCCGGTGAGGCTCTGGACCGTAAGATTCCGCTCATGCGCTCCATTTCGGCCCTGTCCCGTCAGGCCCTGCGCATTCTGCGCCTCTTCGGAAACACGACGGCCACCAGCGTTCGTCCCCAGGTCGGTCCTGAACAGGAATATTTCCTGGTCGACAAGAACCTCGCCGCCCTTCGTCCTGACCTCATGCTCTGCGGCCGCACCCTCGTGGGCGCTCCGTCGCCCAAGGGACAGGAACTCGAAGACCATTACTTCGGTTCTATCCCGTCCCGCGTCATGAGCTTCATGGAAGACGTCGAGGACGAACTGCTCAAGCTCGGCATTCCCGCCAAGACGAGGCACAACGAAGTCGCCCCCGGCCAGTTTGAAATCGCTCCCGTGTACGAGGAAGCCAATATCGCCTGCGACCACAACATGCTCACCATGAACATGATGCGCCACCTCGCCGCTCGCCACGGCTTTGTCTGCCTCATTCACGAAAAGCCCTTTGAGGGCGTGAACGGCTCTGGCAAGCACAACAACTGGTCCATGGCTGATTCCGAAGGCCACAACCTGCTCAACCCCGGCTCCACGCCGCAGGACAACGCTCAGTTCCTGGTCTTCCTCGCCGGCGTGCTCCGCGCTGTGCACAAATATTCCATTGCCCTCAGGCTTGGCACCATCGGAGCTGGCAATGATCACCGTCTCGGAGCCAACGAAGCTCCGCCGGCCATCATCTCCGTCTTCCTCGGCGAACAGCTCACCGATGTGATTGACAGCATCATCGAAGGCAAGACCGCCCACAGCCGTAAAAAACCGGTTATGGAAATCGGCGTGTCCAGCCTGCCTCCGCTGCCCGTTGATCTCTCTGACAGAAACCGCACGAGCCCGTTTGCCTTCACCGGCAATAAGTTCGAGTTCCGCGCCGTGGGTTCTTCTCAGTCCATCGCCCCTGTCAACATCGCTCTTAATGCCGCCGTGGCCTGCGCCCTTGATGACATCGCCACACAGCTTGAAGCCGCCGTTTCCGCCGGCACGCCCCTGAACCAGGCTCTGCAGGAATTCCTGCCCCGCGAGTTCAAGGAACATTCGCCGGTTGTCTTCAACGGCAACGGCTATTCCAACACGTGGCCCAAGGAAGCCGAACGCCGCGGTCTGCCCAATCTGAGCAACACCGTTGACGCCCTCGAGCATTACTCCGACCCCGATGTCATGAACGTCTTCCTGCGTCACGGCATCCTCAGCGAACGCGAGATTCTGTCCCGCCAGGAGATTCTGCTCGACACCTACGCCAAGGACATCGAGATCGAAGGTGCCACGCTCCTCGACCTCGTCCGCGGCAAGGTCCTGCCTCCCTGTCGCGCTGCCCAGGCCCAGGCCTGCGACCTCGTCCTCAAGACGAAGAAAGCCGGCATCGAACCCGACGAGGAGATGAAGAATCTCCAGACTATCCGCGGTCATGTTACCAGCATGGAAAAGGCCGTCGGACAGCTTGAAGAGGCCATCGCCAAGGTCAAGGGTATTGAAGGCACTCTCGAAAGGGCCAAGGGTGCCCGCGACCAGATTCTGCCTCTCATGGGCAAAATCCGCGAGGATTCCGACGCTCTCGAGGCCATTGTCGACGACAAGCTCTGGGAGCTCCCGAAGTACTCGGAACTCCTCTGGGTGCATTAATACTTTCTCACAAAGTTGGGGGCCCGGAGAGTACATCCCGGGGGGGAAGGTGATTCTCACGGGCTCCCCAACCTTTTCAGGCTGTCTGCCTGAAAGGTGTTGCTCCGCTTCTGGGCGGAGCTGGGCAAGAAAGCGGGCAGGGAACGGTAGCGATTCCCTGCCCGCCTTCGGCGCCTTTGGGAGGACTTTCAGTTTTCAGATACTGTGGTATCTTTTGCGCACCTACAAAAATTTCCTTATTTCAGGCCGCTTGCCTGTTTTCACTGCAGGCGGCCTTCTTTTTACGGAGGTCACATGGCACAGACGCTCTCTTTCACCAAGATGCAGGGCTGCGGCAATGATTACGTTTACGTCAATGGTTTTGAGGAGCATATCACGGACCCTGAAAGCTTGGCGAAAAGAGTGTCGGACCGGCATTTCGGCATCGGTTCCGACGGCCTCGTCCTGATTCTTCCCTCGAATAAGGCCGACGTGCGCATGCGCATGTTCAATCCTGACGGCTCCGAGGCCCAGATGTGCGGCAACGCCACCCGATGCGTGGCCCGGTACGCCTTCGAGCACGGCCTCGTTGCCGATCGCGTCGTCAAAGTGGAAACCGGGGCCGGTGTCCGCGTGGCCAGGCTGCTCCTCGACGGGGGGCGCGTCACCGGAGCGACTGTCGATATGGGTGCTCCCATTCTGGAGGCGGAGAGGATCCCTGTCGCCGTGCGCGAAGGAGAAGATCCCAAAGCTCCCTTCATCGCGAGACCGGTCACCGTTCTTGACAGGGAAGTCAGCATCACAGCCGTGTCCATGGGCAACCCCCATGCTGTCATTTTTCTCGGCGATGGCGATCCCAGCCTTGAGAGCCTGGATCTTCCCCGCATAGGACCTGTCTACGAGCATCTTCCTCTTTTCCCCGAGCGCGTGAATACCGAATTCGTCCGCGTTGAATCCCCCACTACCGTATCCATGAGGGTCTGGGAGCGCGGCACAGGCGAAACCCTTGCCTGTGGCACCGGAGCCTGCGCAACGGCAGTAGCCTGTTTTCTGAACAAGCTCACAGACCGTACCGTGCAGGTGAAGCTCAGGGGCGGAACGCTCCAGATTAATTTCAACGAACAGGACGGGCACGTGTATATGACCGGTCCCGCTGATCCTGTTTTCGAAGGAAAACTGTATCTCTAGTCCCTTTGCCGCCGACCTTCTCCCGGCGGCGATCCCCCCCTCCAACATGAGGATATCTTCATGATTTCGGTCAATCAGAACTATCTCAAGCTGCAGAAGAGTTACCTTTTCACAGACATCGCCCACAAAGTCGCTGCCTATAAAAATGAACATCCCGAGGCCAGGGTCATCAGCCTCGGCATCGGCGATGTTACCCGTCCTCTTGCTCCCGCTGTGATCAGCGCCCTGCAGAAAGCCGTTGCCGAGATGGGCACGAAGGAAGGCTTCCACGGCTATGGTCCCGAGCACGGCTACCTCTTTCTCAGAGAGGCCGTGGCCAGAGAGTACGCGGCCCTTGGCGTGAAACTTGATACTGAAGAAATTTTCATAGGCGACGGCGCCAAAAGCGATGTGGGCAATTTCCAGGAGCTCCTTTCCAATGATGACGTTGTGGCCGTGACAGACCCGGTTTATCCCGTCTACGTTGACTCCAACGCTATGGCGGGAAGGGCCGGTAATCCTGTGGCAGGCGGCCGTTTTGACAGGCTTGTCTATCTTCCCTGTACCGCCTCAAACAATTTCGTTCCTGCCTTTCCCGAGAAGGCCCCTGATATTGTCTACCTCTGCTACCCCAACAACCCCACGGGCACGGTTCTGAAGGCCGACGAGCTCAGGGCCTGGGTAGAGTATGCCCGCAAAAATGGCGTGCTCATCCTTTACGACGCGGCGTATGAGTCCTACATCACCGAGCCCGGCGTTCCGCATTCCATTTATGAGATTGACGGCGCCAGCGAAGTAGCCGTGGAGTTCAGAAGCTATTCCAAGATTGCCGGCTTCACAGGCCTGCGCTGCTCCAGCGTTGTCGTGCCGCTCGATCTGAAGATTTCGGACGGCAGGGGCGGGACAGTGCAGCTCAACGGCCTGTGGAACAGGCGTCAGTGCACGAAGTACAACGGCTGCCCCTACATCGTGCAGCGTGCCGCCGAGGCCGTGCACACTCCCGAGGGCAAAAAGCAGGTCATGGAAACGGTGCACGGTTATCTGGAGAACGCAAGGGTGCTCGTTTCCGCTATGAAGGGACTCGGTCTCTCGGTCTATGGCGGCGTGAACGCCCCCTATATCTGGGTTTCAACGCCGGACGGCATGGATTCCTGGTCTTTCTTTGATCATCTTCTGCATAAGGCTTCCCTTGTGTGCACTCCCGGCGCCGGCTTCGGCCAGAGTGGCGAAGGTTATGTGCGTCTGACCGCCTTTGGAACTCCCGAGGACACGGCCGAGGCCATTCGCAGGTTGCAGTCCCTTTAAATAGCAAGTAGGTTGGTTACCCCCGCAGGCGGATTCCCCCCGGAGAGATGGAGTCGCATCTTTTCCCGCTTACGCAAATAGAGAAATTACACACTCAAGGTGGTTTTTGCTTATGTGCAGAATCGGTTCCATCAAGAGTCGGGAGCCGGTGCCTCCGTCGCTCGCCCTGAAGCTCATGATCCCCCAGCAGGAGGGGCATGACAATTCGGGTTTTGCTATGGTGATGCAGGATCTCGACGGCGCCTTCAGGCATTATAAGAAACAGCCCCTGCTTTCCATGGCCTGCACCGCCCGCGGCGTGCAGCTCGTCAACGAATACATGGAACAGCACGGGTTCGTTCAGATGGCCCAGTGGGTTCCGGACGTCGACAAAAAGCCCGGCCTGCGTATCGCGGCCATGCCCCGTTACGTCTTCCGCAATTACGATTACCCCGAGGTCTATCAGTACAGGAGCCAGGAAGAGAGGGAAGATCTTCTTCTCGATACCCGCCTCGCCCTGCGCGAACTGCTCGCCAAAGAGAATAACGGCTATGTCTATTCCTTCTGGCCGGATGTCCTGACCCTCAAGGAAATCGGCGATCCCGCCGATATCGCCACGTACTTCAGGCTGTGGAAGGAAGACGGCCGTCTTCTGGCCCGCAATATCGTTGCCCAGTGCCGCCAGAACACCAACTACGCTATCGTGCGTTACGCCGCCCATCCTTTCTTCCTGCAGGGCTACACGCTCTGCGCCAACGGCGAGAACACATTCTTCACCAAGAACAAGGAATTCCAGAAGTCCCTTCACCGCGGCTACATCGGCTTCGAGTCGGACTCCCAGAACTTCCTCTACACTCTTCACTACGTGCTGCATGAGCTGCACTGGCCCATCCGTTACTACAAGCACGTCATCACTCCGCTGCCTTTCGAGGAAATCGAAAAGCGCCCGGACCGCGACGTCCTCAGGCTTATCCGCCAGTCTCTGGCCCATCTCGAGATCAACGGCCCCAACGTCATCATCGGCATGCTGCCTGACGGCAAGATGATTACCTGCTGCGATTCCAAGAAACTTCGTCCTGTGGTGATCGGCAGGGATGAGAATATGGTCGTTATCTCCTCCGAGGTTTGCGGCCTCAATGAAGTGATGCCCGACCGTGACATCACGAATGATATCTATCCGAACGAGCGCGAGCTTATCGAGATAGACAATGACCTGGAGGTGCGCAGATGGAAGCAATGAGCACGCAGGACGTTACGTTCAATGACCTTAACTGGAAAATCGAATACGATCCTGAAAAATGCACGATGTGCGGCTCCTGCGTGGCGGCCTGCACCTTTGACGCCATTGAGGTGACTGTCGAGCGCAGGGATCGCACCGTATCCCGCGAGGGATGCCCCACTCCTGTACAGGAGCACGTGGCCAGAGCCGTCATCCGCCAGAAGAACGGCACTGCCAGTTCCTGCTCCGGCTGCGGCATGTGCGAGAAGATCTGCCCCAATAAGGCCATCCATCCCGTCCGCAACCCCGACGCCCGCACCCCGCTCCTTACCCGCGGCAAGGGGCCCGTAAAGCGCGGCGGCCGCAAGAATGTGCACGCTGTGCGCACCCTGGATTCCATCATCGTGGGCCGTATATCCCAGATGACTGACCCCGCTCTGGACAGCGAGCGCCATACCTTCGATGTGCGTGCTCCTCTTGGGCGCGTTCTGCCTGTCGATTCCCTGCCGCTCGGCATTGACGGGGACAGCCTTGTCCTGCGCGGGCACACGCCGCCGGTGCGCTGGATTTACCCTCTGATTTTCTCCGACATGTCCATTGGCGCTCTTTCTACCAGAGCGTGGGAAGCGCTGACTCTGGCCGTGGCCTATCTTAACGAGAAGTGCAACATTCCGATCCGTATGAGTTCGGGCGAGGGCGGTATGCCCATACGCCTGCTTGAAAGCGAACAGCTCAAGTACATGATCATCCAGATCGCCTCCGGTCACTTCGGATGGGACCGCATCATCCGCGCCATGCCCCACATGAAGGAAGATCCCTGCGCCGTGCTCATCAAGATAGGCCAGGGCGCCAAGCCCGGTGACGGCGGCCTTCTGCCCGCTGCCAAGGTTGGCCCGCACATTTCGGCCATCCGCGGCGTGCCCAAGGCGACTCTGCATTCCCCGGCCAACCATCAGGGCCTGTACTCCATTGAGGAGTCCGTGCAGAAAATGCATCTCTCCCTCAATGCGGCCTTCGGCTTCCGCGTGCCCGTGGCCATCAAGTGCGCGGCCTCCTCGACGTCCGTTCCGGTGTACAACAACCTCCTCCGCGATCCCTACAACATCTGCGGCGGCTTCTTCATCGACGGCGTGCAGGGCGGCACGGGTGCGGCCAATGAGGTCTCCCTTGACCACACCGGCCATCCCATCGTCTCCAAGCTCCGCGACTGCTATCTCTCTGCAGTGGCTCAGGGCCGTCAGGGACAGATTCCCCTGTGGTGCGGCGGCGGCATCGGCATGACCGGTAACGCCGCAGCTGATGCCTTCAAGATGATCTGCCTTGGCGCCAACGGAGTGTTTGTTGGCAAGATTCTCATTCAGCTGCTCGGCTGCATCGGCAATGAAAACGGCCGCTGCAACAGATGCAATACGGGTAAATGCCCCACGGGCATCTGCACGCAGGACGCCAGACTGATGAAGCGCCTGGACGTCGACAAGGGCGCTCAGAACGTTGTTGATTACGTCCTCGCCTTCGACAGCGAAATCCGTAAGCTTCTGGCCCCCATTGGCAACAGCTCTCTGCCTGTGGGCCGTTCTGATGCTCTCGTCACGACTGATCGGGCTGTGGCTGACAAGCTCGGCATCCAGTATGCGTGCTGATGCCTGAACTGCAAGGAGATTCTTTATGCTGACCATCCATACACTGCACGATCATACACGTATGTCCACCCAGGATCTGCTGCTTTCCATCGAGAAAGCGGTGAACAAGGGTGAGACGGATTTCTACGTTGATGCGTCCGGACAGCACGACATCGGCGGTCCCCTCTGGAACAAAGAGGGCAAGAAGCTGACCTTTACCGTGACCAACCCGGGGCAGAGGGTAGGCTGCATGGCCCTGCCCAATACCGAGGTAATCGTCAAGGGCTCGGCTCCTGCCGACGTGGGCTGGCTGAACTCCGGCGGCCGCATCACGGTTACCGGTGACGCCGGTGACACGGCCGGGCACTGCGCCTCCTGCGGTTCCATTTACATAGGCGGCCGCGCGGGCACCCGTTCCGGATCCCTCATGAAGAAGGATCCGCTGTACGAAGATCCGGAGCTCTGGATTCTTAAGAGCACGGGCAGCTTTTCCTTTGAATTCATGGGCGGCGGCCGCGCCGTTGTCTGTGGCTGCGACAGCCAGACCCTGCCTTCCATCATGGGTGACCGTCCGTGTGTCGGCATGGTGGGCGGCGTTGTCTACTTCCGCGGCCCCGTGGCAGAACTTCCCCCGGACGTGCATATCGCCGACCTTGACAGCGATGACATCGCTTTCCTCGATGGCGGTCTGGATGTATTCCTCAACGCTATCGGGCAGCCCCGCCGCAGGCCTGAGCTCTCAGTATGGAAGCAGTGGCGCAAGATTGTGCCTCTTACCTTCCAGGAGAGATCGGCTTTCACCCGTCTTTCCATGAAAGATTTCCATGAGAACGAATGGGTTCCCGGCGGTATTTTCTCGGACGTTTTTCCGGACGCCGGGGAGCATGTGGGGCTCGTGGCCCATGGCAAGTACCGTCTGCGCGTTCCTGAATGGAAGAACCACGTCTTCGAGGCCCCCTGTGAGCACGCCTGTCCGGCCGGCATCCCGACCCAGCTCCGCTACAACCTGCTTCGCTCCGGCAAGGCCGAGGAGGCGTTCCGTGAGGTTCTCGACTACACGCCGTTTCCTGGCTGCGTCTGCGGCACTGTCTGCCCCAACCTCTGTATGCAGGCCTGTACCCGCGGGAAACTGGATTTCCCTGTCCTGATTGGTCCTCTTGGGCTTGAATCCCAGGATATTACGCTTCCCAAACCCGTCGTGAAGACAGGAAAGAAAGTCGCTGTCATCGGCGGCGGCCCCGGCGGCCTTGCTGCTGCTTGGCGCCTCGCCCGCAGAGGCCACAGCGTGACTGTCTACGAGGCCGAGCCTGTCATGGGCGGTAAAATGGAGCAGGTTATCCCAAGGGAACGCCTGAATCCCAAACTCCTCAAGAAGGAAATCGACCGCATCGCTGCCATGGGCGTGAAGTACGTGAACGGCTGCCGCGTGGATGCTGCAAAGTTCGAAGCCCTGCGCAAGGAAAATGATGCTGTGATCTGCGCGACCGGCGGTCATGTTGCCCGTATCTTCAACTGGCCTGGGCACGAGCGCATCGTGGCCGGCATCGATTTCATGAAGGACGTCAACCGCGGGCGCAAGCCCAAGGTCAAGGACAATGTGATCATCATCGGCTGCGGCAATGCCGGCATGGACTGCGCCGCCGGTGCCTACAAGATGGGCGCCAAGAAGGTTATCTGCATCGACGTGCAGAAACCCGCCGCTTTCCAGGAGGAAATTGATCACATCAAGGGGCTCGGCGGTGAGATTATCTGGCCTGTCATGACCAAGGAAATCACCGAGAAAGGCATCATCGCCGAAGACGGCCGCCTGATTCCGGGCGACGAGGTCATTATCACTATCGGCGAAAGCCCGGATCTGTCCTACCTGCCGAGCGATGTGGCAAAGTTCCGCGCCTGGCTGGCTCCGAAGGCTGACCAGAGCATTATGGACGGTGTGTTCGCCGTTGGCGATACCATCAAACCCGGACTCCTCGTGAGTGCCATCGCATCGGGTAATTCCGCGGCCGATGCCGTGGAAGCGTACTTTAAGGGAGAGCCTTACACGGCCCCGGCCAGAGAGGAAATCCCGGCGAAGAAGCTTCATACTGCCTACTTTGCCAAGTATGAGAAGGGCGGCCTGCCCTGTGCCAAAGATGACTTCGCGCGCTGTGTGAGCTGCGGCACCTGCCGTGACTGCAAGACCTGCGAGATGTCCTGTCCCGAAAAGGCTATCAGCCGCGTGGAGCACAAGGACGGAAGCTTTGAATA
>OLPI01001586.1_pt1 | contig 19869 bp, 15 predicted proteins | sample 1672361 | NCBI WGS metagenome assembly OLPI01 (sample SAMEA3136675, study PRJEB25190) | human gut metagenome
TACCACACCTTTTATGCTTGAAGTACCATTTGCAGCTTTCGTGATATATCTGTCATTACCGCTGTCCCCATCGCCCGTGATATCCGTGATTGCCACAATCTTGTCGTCGCGGATTGTCACCGTCATCGTCAGATTATATTCTTCAAAATCTTCGTCATCATCCGGCTTACAAGGAACGGTCACCTCATAGATTCCACTGATATACTTTGTATTTTCCTCATCTTTTCCGTCTTTCGACTCAAGCTGTGCGATTGCTGTTTTCAGCTTTTCCACCGCTTTATCAACCGCAGTCTGTTTCGTTTCCTCAAGTGCATCTTTTGCGTCCGCAAGTCTGGTCTGCAGAACTGTCCAGCTCGTTTCTGTGTATGTATCCTCTTCCAGCTTCTCAGCTTTCTCGATCAGTTCTTTTAATTCTGTCAAATCCGGCTTCTCATCAATGGATTCTCCATTTGTCACTTTCTCTGCCTGTTTCAGTGCATTCTTGATTGCATTTAACAGTCCTTTGGAACTGTAGGTTGCTCCTGACACAGTATCTACATCGTCTGTCTTCTGTGTCCTTATCACCTTTTTCACAACATCCATTGCACGATTAAAGAATGCTTCATCATCTGAGCTTTCTGTAATCAGGATTGCTTTGATCGTCTTTTCCTGGATCACGACCGCAACGGATACATCTCCGCTGTAACCCTCTGCTGTTCCGTAATAGATTCCTTCCTTGTACGGAACAGTTCCGGTTACAGTAGAACTATCGTCATCTGACGAACTATTGTTATTACTGTTGTTATTGCTATTTTGTGTGCTGTCCGATGTACCATTTACCACCGCCTGACCCAGCGCATCCCGGACTGCCTGGATAATTCCGACAGAGCTGTAGGTTGCCCCTGACACCGTATCCACATTGGTACTCTGTGTCGTAATAATAGAATCGATCAGAGAAGCTGCTTTGGAAATATAATCGCTTCCGTCACTGTTCTCCACAATCTGGATGGATGCGATCTTCCCTCCGCTGATTTCTACCATAACCTTCAGCGGACCGCCAAATCCGGTTCCCGAACCGTAATAAGTTCCGTCCTTATACGCTGCCGCATCTTCTACCTGTGCCACACTAGTTGAGCTTCCTGCCGCCGCCCCTGTCTGACCGGACTGCGCCTGTCCTGTCTCGCTGGTATCCTTTTCCCCGGTCAGCGCATTTTTCACCGCACTGATGATTCCTCTGGAACTGAAAGTTGCTCCCGATACAGTATCCACATCCAGCGTCTGTCCTTCGATGATCTTGTCGATCACCGCTTTCGCACGCGTGAAAAACGCCGCATCATCGGAAGAGCTCAGAATATCAATCGAAACGATCTGCTTGTCCTTGATCAGTACCGATACGGTGATGTCTCCTGCATACCCGGTTCCGGTTCCCTTATACACACCATCCTCCAGGTCAAATGATCCTTTGGCTACTGTCTTTTTTTCTTCTTTCTTCTCTTTTGTCTCTTCTTTTTTTACCGGTGTTTCTTCCTGTGTCGCTGCATAGACCGGAGCCTCATATCCACTTAAAGAGCCTGCCACGCACGCCGTAACCAGTGCAACTGAAAGAACGGGTGCAAACGGTTTTAATTTTTTACCGGTTTCTTTGATGTCCATCTCTCATTATCCTCTCATTTCACGCAAATTATTTCGTAATAACCTTCATGTCAAGATCCGTTGTAAAGCTGTCTTTCAGACCTTCTGTCACATAAATCGTCCCATCATCTGTCGCAAAGATCGCCTCAAACTCATTACTGTGCGCCTTCCAGAACTCTGCCGCTTTTTCTTCTCCCATGATAAAAAGGGAGGTGGAAAGCCCATCTGCAAGGGTTCCGTCCGAGCTTACGATCGTGACAGATACCAGTCCGTTCTCTGCCGGATATCCGGTCTTTGGATCAATAATGTGATGATAGGTCACACCATCCTGTTCAAAATAGCGTTCATATCCACCAGATGTGATCACCGCTTTATCCCGAATGGATAAAACTCCCAGATAATCCTCTGTGTCGTCCGGACTCTGTACCGCAACCCGCCAGTTGCTTCCGTCTGTCTTGGTTCCGAGTGCCTGTACATTTCCACCCAGATTTACCAGACCGCTTGTAATCCCGTTTTCTTTGAAAATATCCATAATCCGCGAGGAAGTATAGCCTTTTGCAATTCCTCCAAGGTCGATTTTCATCTGGTCATCTTCAAAAGAGATTTCTCTCGTATCCTTATCGTATGAGATCTTCGCTGCATCCACATGCTTCAGAAGCCCTGTCAGTTCGTCAGCTGACGGGACACGGAAATTCTGTGTCGGAAATCCCCACGCCTCCATAACCGGATAAATTGCGATATCAAATGCCCCATCCGTTTCCTTATTCAGTTCCAGTGCGCGCTTCACAAGATATCCGCCATCTTCTGAAAGTGCTGCACTTTTCTGTTCATTCAGTTTTACAATCTCACTGTCTGCATTTCCCGTTGATAAAAGTGTATCTAATCTTTCAATCTCTGCTTCAGCGGCATCCACCGCATCCTGTGCTTTTTCTCCATATGCTGTCACTGTCATATAGGTATCCATTGCAAAAATGTCTTTTGATGCCTCATTATCCTGAGAGATTCGTTCTGTACTTTCCTTCGAACTGGCTGTTCCTTCACTATTTTTACTCTTTGTTGTATTCTGACCACCTTGACCGCATCCACCCGCGAATACAGATGCGCACAGACAGACCACAATGATTTTATTTTTGAATTTCATTCTGTTTCCTCTTGTTTGCATTCTCTAACTTAGAATAGTTTATATTACCGAAAGTTAGTATGTCAACATTGAAGTTGTTAGTTAAGAAACTTTCTCATTTTACAATTCATACTTGTATTCAAAAAGAGCTTATGGAAAATGTGCCATTACATTTTCCATAAGCTCTTTCGTTTCTTTCTAAGATTCTAATGTTTTACTCATAACATATCTTCGTTTCCCGCCATACTTCTTTGTCTCGAGAACTGTCTTCATTCCAAGCTTTTCCATATTGCGAAAACTGTATATATTATCCGGATGAACTGTTGCCATCAGATACCTCATCTGCTTATTTTTTACGATTGCTTCTGACTGACAGAAAAGCTCATATTGCAGTCCGTATCCCTGATACTCCGGTACTACAACAGCAATCTCCAGATGCGCAACCCGCTTCATTTCTTCCTTGGAAATCTTCAGATATTCTCCCAGGTTGTCCTCTGCCATTCCGGGAATACGGACAATCATGATCGCTACAGTCTGTCCATTCTTCTTTGCCAAGAGGGTAAATCCTTCCTCGCGGATATGCTTTGCAAGAAATTCTTCATTCTCTGCCTCAAACCATTCTTTCACGGGAACAATTTCTCCGGCAAGCTTTACCATACGACAAATTTCAGGAAGATCCTCCTCATTCGCCCTGCGGAACTGAAACGCATTTTTCTTCATCGTACTCTCCATTTACAGCATCTCAACAAACGCAGCAAGTCTGGTGTTCAGCTGTCCGATGTCTGCCTGAGAGTAATCGGTTTCCACACTGATATACGGAATTCCCTTTTCACCTGTCACAAACTTGCGGATGGTATTAGTCTCCACATTGTAGGTATGACAGGCCTGAAGGATCATATCTACCACACCGTCTACCTGATATTCGTCAATCAGTCTTCCAAGAAGCTCCAGACGATTCGGGTTCGGCGTCATAACAGAGCATCCAATGCTGAGGTATCTTCTTGCGATTGCATCGTAGATATCTTCTGCGTCCTCGTCTACCAGCTTGTCAATGGATTTTGCACCGCTGCAATTTTCAAAAGTTACAACAATACCACCGTTGTCTTCTACGGCACGGATTACTTTTTCAGTTGCTCCTCCGATTGGACATCCTGTGATCAGGATACGTGGTTTCTTCTCTTCTCTTTTGCCCTCTGCATATTCTTTTTCAATCTTCGCAGTAAGAGCATCCACTTCACCCGGGATCAGGGAACGGTCAAATTTGAAGGTGCTTCCGTACAGAACTTTGAACAGATCCTGTCCTTTGATCGGAGCCGGATCATATTTCATTACTTCATAAAGTTTCTTTAAGGATCGACGTGCCTGATTCTCTGTCTTTACAGCTTCACGGATCTGCTCTTCCGTGATCGTCATGCCAAATTTCTGTTCCAGATATTCCTTGAAACGGATGATCTCGCCTTTCCAGAGTTGAAGTCCCGGTTCTCTCTGGCTATTCGGAAGTTCCATGATAAATACATCTTTGAATTCTGACATATATTCGTACATCTTCTTCTTACCATCACAGGTTGTTTCCCCAACTACTACGTCTGAGAAATAGAAGAATGGACATTTGTCTGTCTTTGCAAATCCATAACTTGATTTGATCAGCGGACAGAGATTCTTCGGAAGATCCTTTTCTGCCTCCGGAATCGTCTCGTCCGAAGTCGAGCAAAGGCTTACACATCCTGCTCCCATCGCCATTGCAATCTCTTTCGGGAAATATGTACAGTAAGATCCCACAACCGGAACACCTTTTTCTTTCAGTTCCTTAACAGCCAGAAATGATTTCTGTCTCTGCTCCGCAAATTCTTCAAATACCTCTGGCAAATCTTTAATCAGTTCCATCTTCATTATCTCCTTCTGTCTTTCTTTTCTCTGGCAAGAAGTGCTGCCCCGTATGCCCCCGCAAAACGGCCAAACTCTTCTGATTCCACTTTCTGATCCAGCTTGTCTGACAGGATTCCTGTGAAATAAATGCTGTGACTGAGTCCTCCAGTCAGGATCACTCTGTCTCCAAGTTCCTTTTTCTGCGCAAGCTGCACTACTTTATTGGCAACAGAATCTACAACTCCGGCCGCGATATCTTCACGCTTTTTTCCTTCTCCGATATAGTTGATCACCTCAGATTCGGCAAATACCGTACAAAGTGAGCTGATCGGAATAACTTCTCCTGCTGCCGCCATATCAAATAATTCATTGATCGTAACACCCAGGCGGTTCGCCATGATCTCCAGAAACTTTCCTGTTCCCGCCGAACATTTATCATTCATCTGGAAATCGGATACCATTCCATTCTGTACAATGATCACCTTCGTATCCTGTCCTCCCACATCAATGATCGAACAGTCCCCCCCTGCAAGTTCACGACCACCTCTGGCATGGCAGGTAATCTCTGTAATTACATGATCTGCAAAATCAACTGCGATTCTTCCATATCCTGTAGCAACTACCTTTGTATCATCTGAGGTAACATCTACCCCCATCTCAAGCAGCTTATTCTTGATCTTTTCGCAAGTCTCTTTGCTGCTCCATCCTGTCGGCAGTACGAAATGTTCTTTCTTATCTCCTTCAACAACAACCTTGGATGCTGTTGATCCGATATCAATTCCTACATAATTCATATTTCTTCCCTTTTCTCTCTTTAATGACATCCTGTTTCTATGCTGTTTTTCCAAAATGCCTCTGGTTATTAGGATAACATTTTCATAATATTTCTTCAATAAAACTGCCTGTTTTACTTATTGTTTATCCGAATAGGTTAACTTCTCTATAGTTTTTTTCTATCGCAAAAATTCCTCTGATATGTAGTACCTTCTATTCGGAATTTCCTGTTAAAAAAATGAGCCTGCCTAAAAAGCAGACTCATGCACTATTCTTCATTCTGATAGCTGATTTCCATCAGGCAGAGTCCTTGCGGCGGTGCCGTGACCGCTTCCCTGGTTCTTTCTCCGCCTTCCAAAAGTTCCTTTACCTTTTCCGGTTCGTAAAATCCTCTTCCGACACGCACCAGTACTCCGGCTATGATGCGCACCATGTTATACAAAAATCCATTTCCCGTAATCCGGATCGTAATATGCTCTCCGCTTTGCAGAATCTGCAAATCCGTGATTGTCCGCACCGTTGTCTTTGCATTAGTACGGATACAGCAAAATGGTGCAAAATCGTGTTCTCCTACCAGATAAGCCGCTCCCCGCCTCATCTGCTCCATGTCCAGATCAAAACTTACAAAGTAATTATAAAGCCTCTCTGTCGGAATCGGCACTTTCGTATTGATGATATGATATTCATAGGTTTTCAGAGTATCCTGATAACGTGGATGCCAGTTAAGATCCACCTCATCTGATTTTACAACTACAATATCTTTCGGAAGACGCTGATTCAGGGCATAAGAAAAACGTTCTGCCGGTATTCTGCTTTCCGTGTCAAACACAGCAATATTTCCTCTTGCATGAACCCCGGAATCCGTCCGGCTCGCCCCTATCACCTGAATCTCTTCTCCGGTGAGCTTACAGATTGCCTTATTCAGCACTTCCTCGATCGTAATTCCATTTGGCTGGATCTGCCAGCCACAATAATTTGTTCCATCATAAGCCACTGTTAATCTGATTCTTCTCATCTTATGACTCCTTAAAAGATCCACAGCTTGAATGGAACATATCTTCCAACAACAAATGCGATCACAACATACAGGATCGTAATCAGGTATGCCATGTGGTCAGCACTCTTATAAATCAGAGGTTTCATCTTGGTTCTGCCATTGCCACCGCGATAACATCTTGCTTCCATTGCCATTGCAAGATCATTGGCACGGCGGAATGCAGATACAAAGAGCGGAACCAGGATCGGAATCATTGCCTTTGCCTTCTGGATCAGATTTCCACTTTCCATATCCGCACCTCTGGCAATCTGTGCCTTCATGATCTTATCCGTTTCCTCCAGAAGGATCGGAATAAAACGAAGTGCGATCGACATCATCATCGAAATCTCATGTACCGGTACATGGAGCTTATTCAATGGGTGAAGAAGCTTCTCCAGACCATCTGTCAGTGAATTCGGTGTAGTTGTCAGTGTCATAAGTGAGGATCCCATAATCAGATAGATCAGCCGGATCGCCATATAAACCGCTGTGCTTAAGCCGTACTCCGTGATCTTGATAAAGCCCACATGGACCAGTGTCTTTCCGCCCGGTGTCAGAAATAAGTTGAAACATACTGTGATCAGAAGCAGAATGATAATTGGCTTCAGTCCTCTGACAATGAATTTGAACGGTACCTTCGCCAGCTTAATGCATCCAAACAGGAACACAGTCGCAAGTACATATCCCAAAATACTTTTAAATGTAAAAAGAGAAATCAGATACAGCAGTGTGCATACAATCTTCACACGCGGATCCAGCTTATGGATACGGCTGTCAGCCGGATAATATTGTCCAATCGTTATGTCTCGAATCATTTGGCTGCCCTCTCCTTCTTCAGTGCTTTCATAATGCCATCCGCTGCTTCTTCTATCGTGGTTGCATCTGTCGGAACATCCATTCCCTTTTCCTTCAGCGCATGCATGATGTACGTTACCTGTGGTGCCGCAAGTCCCACACTCTCCAGTTCTTTGTAGTGTGCAAACACTTTCTTTGGCACATCATTAAACATGACGCTGCCTTTATTCATCACAATAATACGATCCACATATTTTGCAATATCTTCCATACTGTGGGAAACTAAAATGACAGTCATGTCTGCTTTTTCGTGCAGATAGGCAATCTGATCCAGGATCTCATCTCTTCCCTTCGGATCCAGTCCTGCAGTCGGTTCATCCAGAACCAGTACCTTCGGACGCATTGCCAGTACACCTGCGATCGCTGCACGTCTTTTCTGCCCGCCTGACAGATCAAACGGGGAATGATCGAAATATTTTTCTTTGAGACCAACAAGCTGCAACGCCTCTCTTGCCCGCTTTTCACATTCTTCCGGTGAAAGTCCCTGATTCTTCGGTCCAAAACAGACATCCTGAAGTACATTGACCTCAAAAAGCTGATGCTCCGGATACTGAAAGACCAGCCCGACCTGATTTCGCAGCTCACGTAAGTTATAGTTTTCTCCGTAAATATTCTCTCCGTTGTAATAAAGTGCTCCGCTTGTCGCCTTGATCAGTCCGTTCAGGTGCTGGATCAGTGTCGATTTACCGGAGCCGGTGTGACCAATGATCCCGACAAATTCACCGTGTGGGATTTCCAGGGATACATCCTTCAGCGCATGCTTTTCATATGCAGTTCCTTCACTGTATACATAATTGATATGTTCTAATTTAATCGACATAATATCTCCACCAATTCTTCCTTCTTCAAAACTCCCGCCGGAATATCAAGTCCTCTTTTTCTCAGTTCATCAGCAAGGATCGTCACCTGCGGCACATCCAGTCTGTAGTGCTTTAAAGTATCCACCTGTGAAAAGATTTCTCTCGGTGTTCCCTGCATTACCACATGACCGTGATCCATTACGAATACGTGGTCTGCATCTACAACCTCTTCCATATAATGGGTGATCAGAATCACTGTAATGTGTTCTCTTTTTCTCAGCTCCATCACACTTCGAAGTACTTCTTTTCTTCCATTCGGATCCAGCATCGCAGTTGGCTCATCCAGTACAATACACTTTGGACGCATTGCCATGACACCGGCGATCGCAACCCTCTGCTTTTGCCCCCCGGACAATTTATTCGGTGAATGGTGACGGTATTCAATCATCCCAACCGCTTTCAGGCTGTCTTCCACTCTCTGCCAGATCTCCTCTGTCGGCACGCCCAGGTTCTCCGGACCAAATCCCACGTCTTCCTCAACGACCGTTCCTATGATTTGATTATCCGGATTCTGGAATACCATTCCGGCGCTCTGACGTACATCCCACAGATGTTCATCTTCCTTCGTGTCCATTCCGTCTACCCACATGGTTCCGTCAGACGGAACCAGCAGGGCATTCATATGCTTTGCAAGTGTAGACTTCCCAGAGCCATTATGCCCCAGGATCGCAATAAACTGTCCCGGCTCGATATCCAGCGATACCTCATCAATAGCGCGGCTTTTCCCTATAATATTACCTTCTTCGTCACGCTTTGCATATTCAAATACAAGTTTATCTGTCTTGATCATTTTCATGGTATTTCCTCATATCCATTCTGTAATTTATCTGTCCATACTGTACTAGATTATAACCTAACTGGAATGCCTATGCAATTGATTTCCTGATTGTATCAAAAAAAGAATGCGCCTTCGCACATTCTTTCCCTGTGTTTCTACTACATTTTTTCAATCTTATCCCTGAGTTTCAGCATTTTTGCATCCAGCTCAGAAATTTCATCTGCATAGGTTTTTAATTCCTTTGCAACCTCTTCATTCTCTGTCTTCTTATAAAATATCTGGTACTCGAGCACAGACCAGTAATCCATTGCCACCGTACGGAGTTGGATCTCCACCTTTTCCTTCAGTGGTCCTTTGGATGAATAAATTGGGACCTCCACGATCATGTGAAGACTCTTGTATCCGTTCTTTTTGGGATTCTTAATATAATCTTTCTCACGGATGATCTGTACATCTCCCTGCGCTTTCAGACGGTCTGCGACCTCGTACACTTCATCTTCAAATGGACAGACCACGCGGATTCCGATCAAATCCTTCAGTTCTGCTCTTGCCGTGTCAAAATCCGGCTCCAGGCCTTTCCGGATCAGTTTTGTATAAATACTCTCTGCCGTCTTCACTCTGCTGCTGATCTGGTTGATCACAACATGGCGTTTCTTGCGCGAAAGATCTGCATTTATCATATTCAGCTTTGCTGTAAGAAGATCGATTGCAGCTCTGCATCTGAGCTGATACTTCTGATCCTGAAGCGAACGGTCTATCTCTGCAATCTCTTTTGCAGCCTCTGTCCGGATCAGCTTTTCAGGGCACTTATTTTTCTGCTTTATCTTTGCCTTCTGTTTCTTTGGCATAGGCATCTCCCTTTTTGTCTTTTTTTTCACACAATATATATTGTATCATCTTTTGCCCTGAAAATCATCAATTCTTGTTCAAGGAAACGTTAAATTTTTTCTTCCAGATTCAAAAAGCGCAGTAAAAGCTCGATATTTTTTTCATCTTTCAGGAATACACTGTAAGATTACAATAGATGGTCCAATGGAAGTGATCGCGCTGCTCTTGATTGCGTTCTTCATCTGCTTTTCTGTAAGTCCGATCTTCTTTCCTGCCGAATAAGATTTTTTTGCAAAGATCAGGGCCTGTGCGATAACGAGTATTACCGGGATTCCACAGGCGATCCACATCGGTATACTGTTGGCGATTTTCATAGCATCCATATTGCTACCTCCTTAGAAATAAATAAAATATTCATAAAATTTATTGAAATTATAATAAAATTATCGCGATAATTCTATGAATAAATATTCACTTTTCTTTTAAAAGGCATATAGAGGTGAAAAAAAATTCACTTCCATATGCCCTTTCATGAAAAAATATTTTATTGATAAATTTTTTCAGCAAACAATTTGTATTGCCATTTTCTATAAGCCTTTCAAAACTTCCACTTCGCCAAATGCTTTCAGAAATTGTTTTTTTCCATATCCCGGAAATTCCAGTTCGATCATCATCTCGTCCTCAGAAATAATCTCCCCTTCCCCGTACTTCGGATGTCTGCCTTTTCGCTCTGGCTTCCGTGTTTCTTTCTGTTCTTCTTCCTCCTGCTTTTTCTCCCTGATCAGCTCCCGCGTCTCTTTCCGCAGTTTCTGCAGATTCGCTTTCCGCGACTCACTTCCCGGCTTTTCTTCCCAGTCGAGCAGCTCCTCCGGCAGCATCCGCAGATAATTGCTTGGTGTCTCATATGTCCCCGGGATCGTCGGATTTGTATAATAGGAAAGTTCCAGATTCTTCCTTGCACGGGTCAGTCCTACGAAGAACAGACGGCGCTCCTCTTCTTCCTGTTCTATGCTTTTGCAGCGAAGCGGGATCAGTCCTTGATTCATTCCGATGATGAATACATAGTCAAATTCCAGACCTTTTGAGGCATGCAGTGTCATAAGATGAACTGCGTCTTCTTCCTCCGTCTGTCGTTCTGTATCTGCCACTTTTTCCATCGTGTGTTCGCCCGAAACCGCATTCAGCTTCCCTTCTGCAACATACTCCCGGATCATATGAGGTCTTTCCGGAACCGGATCCTCATCCTCTTTCTGTTTTGCCGGAAGAACATAAGGAAGTTCTGCTCTTTCAAATACTTTTTCCAGAATCTCTGCCTGCTTCTGCACCCGGTAGAAAACCGCAATCTCCCGGTAAGGAAGTCCCTGCTCATGAAGCTCACGGATCCGCTCTGTCAGATACTCTGCCTCGATAAATGGATCATAATGATTCCTTACCAGAATCTTCTCCCCTCTTTCGCCACTTCCCTCAATCTTTCCTCCAAACTGAAGAAAACGGTTCGCCGCTTCCAGGATCACTTCATCGGACCGGTAGTTAACCGGCAGAGTCAGTTCTTTTGCGCCAAATCTGTGCTTAATCAGGAAGAACATATTCGGTCCGGTTCCTCTCCAGCTGTAGATCACCTGATTCGGATCCCCCACCGCAAAAAAGTGGGTCTGTGTGCCTTTTAACGCCTCCAGAAATTTCAGCTGTTTTTCGTCACTGTCCTGTACCTCATCGACAATGATCCACTTAAGATCCAGCACCTCTTCCTGCTCTTTTGCCACCTGCGTTCCTTCTTCCAGAAGATCTGCAAAAGACATTTTATTCTGCTGTCTTTTTGCCTTCTCAAGAAGCGGAAAGATCTGAAACAGATCATCTTTGTATTTTCCCTGTGTTCTTCCTTTCCGATATGCCGCGTAATCCTCTTCCATCCGCTTTTTCAGACGGTTCTGGTATTTGATCTTATAACCGCCTTCTTTTGCGATGGCAAGCACCATTTCCATTTCATCTTCCGGTGTGATAACGGTAAATTCCCGGTTCCATTCTTCCAATTTTGTTCCGTCTTCTGCCTTTTCCGGAAGAAATCTTCGCAGAATCCTTAAAGCAACACTGTGAAAGGTTCCAAATCCCCACAGTTCTTCTTCCGTAAGCTCTGCTTCTTTTCTGGATAGACGTTCTGCGATCTCATCTGCCGCCTTGTTGGTAAAGGTAAGCACTGCCATTTTCTCATACGAAACCTGCTTTTTCTCATGCAGATACCGCACTTTCTCGATCAGCACTGTTGTCTTTCCGCTCCCTACATTTGCATTTACCAGACATGCCGGGCTTTCATCCAGCACCGCCTCCTGCTGGTAAGGATTTAAAGTTTTTATTTCTTCTATATTATTTATTTCCAAGCTGTTCATCATATCGCCTTTGCAAACGGTCTCTCTTCTTCTGTCGTTCTTTTTTCTCCTGCTCATCCATTTTTGCTTCATACCGTACCCGGATCTGCATATCCGCTGGACAGATCACATGATACCGCAAGGTATTGGTCAGACTTTGGAGGTTATCCGGCTCCATCAGCCATTTTGCATAAAATTCATTTTCCATCGTCAGGATCAGCTTGTGTCCTTCTGTACTGACTTTTTTAATGGTCTTCAGGAACTGCCCTCCTGCCTCGCCATTTTTGACCACGGCATAACAGACCTTCTCCCACTCATCCGGCAGATTGAAGAAAGAAAATTCTTTCCGGATCACAGGCTGTGGCTCTTTGATATTTTTCTTCAGATAAACCGGCGGTTCGCTCTCTTCCAGAAGATTATCAAGTCCCCACAGAACCGTCTTCTTATCCAGATTGTAGTCACCTACGCATGCCGGACAGCCATCCTCACACGGACAGCCGCTGACCATTTTAATCGCACTTTCCAGAATTTCCGGAATCAGATCATAGATCTTCTCCGAATAACCAAGTCCGCCCTCATATTTGTCATAAATGAAGAGGGACACCTTTTCCTCCCGGAACTCATCCGGAATGGTCGCATTGTTGGACATGGTCACATCGATATCATCCCGTTCCGTCATCGTCACCATCATTGCCGCATTCTTGATCGCATACTGCATTCCGTCAAAATGATTGTTCAGCACCATCTCTCCCATCCGATTTGGCAAAAGAAGACTCCGGTAGACTCTGACAACATTCTCCGGCATCGTAAGCCAGGTGCTTTCCGTGCCATAATCCTTCTGAAGCGGCTGTGTCAGCGTCACATAGCCCAGATTCTGATGGTTATGGAACTGCAGTTTCTTGTACATAGCAATGATTTCGTTTACATTGATATCTCCAAAACGGATTTCCGTCCTCTGATACGCGTCCTCCTGAAATACATGCAGGATACGCGTCTCTTCCTGTCCTGCCGGTACCGTATAATAATCCCCTGTAAACGGAATGGCGTAAGCTGTCCGGCTGACCAGATCCATCTTCGTGATCTCATAGGATGCACCATCATGCATATATACAGCACCCGGATGGATCTCATGGTATGCCTGGGATTCGTCCATCTCCGTGATCTCATGTCCGTCCTCCTGCGCAAGCAGCTTGAACCTGGTCTTGTCCATATTACGCAGGCTGTAATCCCCTGCCGGAAATGCAGGTCCCGCCCAGGCAAATCTTCCGGCAAGGCTTTTTACTTCTCCGGCGCTTAAAAGCACCGGGATCATTTCTCCAAGATCCGGAAAAAGCGCAATATCATCCAGTGAAAGTGGCATCTCAGCAGCCGCTGCGCGCAGATGTGCAAGCTCGATCAGAAGATTGTCCGGATCCACGATCGCATTTTCACTTTCTCTTGAGAACAGCCATTCCGGATCGATGGCAATGTACTGGTCAAACGGTTCATTTTCCAGGATCAGATAATTGACACAGGCACTGCCGCTTCGTCCGGCACGTCCACTCTGTTGCCAGAAGGACGCCCTTGTCCCCGGATAACCGACGATCACAGTTGCATCCAGCTTTCCGATGTCGATCCCAAGCTCCAGTGCATTCGTCGATACCAGCCCGGTCAGTTCTCCCTCCGTCATCTTCCGCTCAATCTCTTTTCGCTCCAGCGGGGTATAACCGCCACGGTATCCTGCGATCAGATCTGCCGGATTCTTGCCGCCCACCCGCGCCATTCCAAGAAATCCGGCAGCATCTAATTTATCCTTTGCTTCTTTTAGAATAACTTCTACATTTCTTCTGGATCGTCCAAAGGTGATAAAATGATGATCCTCTTCCACCAGCTCCGGTATCAGTCCGGCTGCCACGGTTGACGCCGCAATCCTTCCGTATACTTTGTCATTATTCCCCTTGATCTCCGGCGGCTGGATAATACAGTATTCCTTCTCCGGTGCCGGCGATCCATCCCGGTCAATCAGCGTAAATCCGCTTCCACAGATCTTTTCGGCAAGCTCTACCGGATTAGCGATCGTCGCGGAGCTGCACAGAAAATGCGGATTCGAATGGTAATACCGGCAAATCCGGTGCATTCTCCGGAAAATATTTGCCAGATGTGCTCCGAAAGCACCGCGGTAAGAATGAAGCTCATCGATCACTACATATCGTAAATTTGCAAAAACCGCGTCAAACCCGTAATTGCTGTGATTCGGAAGGAATGCCGAGTTCAGCATCTCCGGATTGGTCAGGATAATATTTGCACTCTTGCGGATCCTTGTCCGCTCGGCAGGTTTGGTATCTCCATCGTACACGCCTGCTGAAACTCTTCCCTCTCCGAAAAATTTCAAAATCGACTGCATCGCGCGGTACTGGTCACTTGCCAGTGCCTTGGTCGGGTAAATAAAAATCGCACGTGTCAGCGGGTCTTCCAGAATTCCCTGCAATACCGGGAGCAGAAAGGCAAGCGTCTTTCCACTTGCCGTCGAAGTCGTAATAACCACATTTTCTCCGGCTCTGACCTTCTCAAACATCTCAACCTGATGTGCATAGAGTCTGGAAATATGGTTGCTTTCCAGATATCCCCGGATTTCTTCCCGGAACTCCTCCGGGTAGTCCCGGTACAATGGCTCCCTTTTCTTCATTTTTCTTGTATAAATGATCAGCTTTTTAATTTCTTCCGTCATGAATTCCTCCATAATTTAAAAAATGTGCACCTATAGCACGCAATACCTTTTATTTCACAGGAAGTTCCCGTAGAATAAAAACCAAACACATATTCGTATGTACAGTATAGCATGGCTTTCCCATTCCTTCCATAGATATTTAGTGTATAGATATATTCTATATCATTCATGTAAATTATCTATAAAAAATGTTGTCCATGCAACATACATTTTATTAAAAGAATGTTAAATTCATATTTTGGATATGCAAATTTTATTCAGGGAGGAATACATACAATGAAAAAGAGATTTTTATCAATCGCTCTTACACTTGCTATGGTATCATCTATGGCAGTAGGATGCGGAAGCAGCAAGTCAGATTCTGCTGACAGCAAAAAAGAAGAGGGTGCAAAAGCAGAAGCTTCTGCCGATACAGAAAGTAACCAGATCTTATTTAACGGATCTTCTACTTTAGCACCGGTTATCACTTCTATGGCTACTACTTTCTTTGATACTTATGGAACATGGGATGCATATGATTCATCTCTTCCAAAAGAAGATATCGCAATCTACGTTTCAGCAGGCGGATCCGGACAGGGAACCAAAGCCGTTATCGATGGAACTGCAACATTTGGTATGGTTGCAAGAAGCGTAAAGGATGAAGAAAAAGAAGCAATCAAAGATGAAAAAGAATACCAGGTTGGTATCGATGCTCTGACGATCGCAGTAAACCCGGCTAATCCAGTAAATGATGTTCTTGATAACCTTACAACGGAACAGATCGTAGGACTTTTCTCCGGCGAATATGCTACATGGAAAGATCTTGACTCATCTCTTCCTGACGAAGAAGTTGTTGTTATTACACGTGATATCAACGGTGGAGCTCACGAAGTATTCCAGAAGAATATCATGGGTGACACAGAAGTAAAAGCGGATGCGATCCAGGCTTCTTCTATGGGTGAACTTGTTCAGGATATCATTGATAACCAGTACGCAATCGGATATGCTTCATTTGGTGTTGCTAACCAGAATGAAGGAAAAGTAACTCCACTGAAAGTAAACGGTGTTGCTGCAACAAAAGAAAACATTCTTGATGGATCTTACATCATCCAGAGACCACTTCTTCTTGTAGGTTCTGGTGATCCGACAGATGTACAGCAGGCTTTCCTTGATTACGTTCTTGGTGATGAAGGACAGAAAACTGTAGAAGATATGGGATTCATTCCTATGAAATAATCTTCCGATATTGAAGGGGTGTGCAAAGACACACCCCTTTTTCTTGCTATATGTCGCTGGTTAATCCCAGGGATCAATTTTGATTTGTATCCGGACAGCGCTGTCTGTCCTGCATCATACCTAGAAAGGATTTACTATGTTTAAGAAACTTTCAGATAAATTCAGCAAAGGAATCATTTATCTGGCTGCCTTTCTCGTAACGGCACTGATGGCAGTCATGATGATCCATATTGTGAAGGAAAGTATTCCTGCCATTTCACAGCTTGGAATCAAAATGTTCCTGCCTACCACTGAATGGCGCCCTGTCAGTCAGAAACCGCAGTACGGACTTTTACCTGCGATTGCCGGTACCCTTTATGTCTCAGCGATCGCAGTTGTCCTCGCACTCATCTTCGGCGTTGCCTGTGCCTGCTTTCTGGACTATTACCTTCCGAAAAAGGTGGCATCCTTATTCCTTGCGTTCATCGATCTGGTTGCAGGAATCCCGTCCGTCATCTTCGGATTTATCGGACTTACGGTTCTTGTAAAAGCCTTTGCCACCCACCTCCATATGGCAGCCGGTCAATGTATCCTGGCAGCCGGGATCGTGCTGGGGATCATGCTTTTACCATTCGTTATTTCCACCTGTCATGAATCTTTACAGACTGCACGAAAGACTTACGAGTTCAGTGCGATCACACTTGGATTCTCCAGAGAATTTACCCTGCTGCATTTTATTCTTCCGGCAATCCGGCCGGGAATCATTGCAGGTGCAATGATGGCATTCGGCCGCGCACTTGGCGAGACAATGGCCGTCATGATGGTAATCGGTAATTCCCCGATTTATCCCAAACTCCTTGGACGTGGTCAGACACTTCCTGCCCTCACCGCACTGGAAATGGGAAGTATTGAATACGGAAGCCTTCACCTCTCCGTACTTTACGTTGCAAATGCTGTGCTGCTTGTGATTCTTTTCATCGTACTCGGTATCAGCTATCTTCTGAAAAGGAGGCTTGCCACCCATGAGAACTAAACTGCAGAAATTTTTCACACGCCTGATTCTCAGTATACTCGGACTTTGCGTGATCGTTGTTACACTCTTCCTTTTCCTTTATGTCTTCTGGAAAGGGAAAAAAGTATTTAGCCTGTCCTTCCTTCTGGACAAGCCTGCCGGTGTTCCACTTGGAACTGCAGGCGGTATCTATCCTGCACTGATGGGTTCCATTTACCTTGGCGCACTTTCTGCACTGATCGGCGGTGTCCTTGGTATCGGCGCTGCCATTTATCTTGTATTTTACAGCACCGGAAAACGATTTTCCGTCCTTGTAAATATGGCGATCACCGGACTTTCCGGAATCCCTTCGATCCTGTTCGGGCTGGTTGGATATACGCTTCTGATCTACCGTTTTGGACTTAACCGCAGCCTTCTGTGTTCGGCACTGTGTGTTGCAGCAATGATCATTCCTTTTGTTGCAATCCGAGCAGAAAAGATTCTGGAAGAGAAGGGACGTGAATATATGAAGAACTCCCTAAGTCTCGGACTTTCCCGTGAGTATGCCCTCCGGAAACTGATCCTTCCGGTCTGCTCTGTAGAACTTCTCGGAACCGTTGCGCTTGGAATGGCATACGGCATGGGTGCCGTTGCACCGATTTTATACACCGGAGCTGTCATGCAGGCAGATGTTCCGCATTCTCTCTCCGATCCGTTCATGTCACTTCCATATCACCTGTATATCCTTGTGAACAACGGATTTTCTCTGGATTATGCTTATGGAACCGCATTTGTACTGATGCTCTTCCTACTCATCATCCAGTTAATATGTAAATTTATCACCTATCTACGAAAGGACAACTGATATGCTGAATATAGAAAATCTAAAATGTGGATTTGGAAAACACGAAATTCTTCACGGAATCAGCCTGACGATCCCGAAAGGACAGATTACAGCCATCGTTGGTCAGTCCGGCTGCGGAAAAACAACTTTTCTGAAAACCCTGAACCGGATGGTAGAAGAAGAAGGCGGCTATCTCTCAGGAACAATTACTTTAGAAGGAACCGACATCAAATCTCTTCCGAAAGAAAAACTCAGAAGACGTATTGGCATGGTTTTCCAACAGCCGATCGCTTTCCCGCACAGTATCGAAAAGAATCTGTCTTATGTACTGAAATACCACGGTGTCCGTAATAAGAAAGAGATTGCTGAGAAAATTACAGAGTCTCTGCAGAAAGCAAAACTCTACGATGAGGTCAAAGATCAACTGAAAAAATCCGCCCTCAAATTATCCGGCGGTCAAAAGCAGCGTCTTGCTATCGCACGAAGCCTCTGTGCCGGTCCGGAGATCCTGCTCCTTGACGAGCCGTGCTCCGCACTGGATATGAAGAATACAATTGCAATCGAAGAAACGCTTTTGGAGTTGAAAGACCAGTATACTTTCGTCATCGTCACACATAATCTGGCTCAGGCAAAGCGAATTGCCGATCAGGTGATCTTTATGGATCAGGGGAAAGTGCTAGAAGTGACAGAAAAAGAACAGTTCTTTGCGAATCCGGCATCGAAACCGGCGAAAGAACAGATACAGTATATGTAATAAAAAACGAGCAAATGTCTTTTCACATGACATTTACTCGTTTTTTTTATTTATTCCGCAAAGGATTTCTGTCAGTCTGATTTTTATTTCAGCATCTCTCTGAGCAGTTCATTAACCATACCCGGATTTGCTTTTCCTTTCATTGCCTTCATGATCTGTCCAACCAGTGCGCCAAGGGCTTTTTCTTTTCCACCCTTGAAATCTTCCACTGCCTTTGGATTCTTTGCAATCACTTCTTCCGCAAGTGTGCGGAGTGCACCTTCATCGTTGACGGTCTTCAGTCCGTGATCCTCTACATATTTTTCCGGATCCACATCCTCTGCAAATACCTTTTCAAATACCTCTTTTGCTACAGAACTGTTGATGGTTCCCGCGTCTGCAAGTTCGATCAGTTTTGCAAGGTTCTCCGGTGAAAATTTAATATCTGCCGGCTCCTGTCCGTTTTCATTTAACAGACGCATGGTTTCTACCATCAGCCAGTTGGACACCTTTTTCGGCTTGTTGCAGATTGCACAGGTCGCCTCAAAGAGATCTGCCATCTTCTTCGTTCCGGTAATGAGCTCCGCATCATAACGTGGAATATCATAATCTTTCTCATAACGTGCAAGTTTTTCATTTCTCATCTCCGGCTGTTGGTCTTTGATCTTCTGGATCCATTCATCACTGATCACGATCGGCACCAGATCCGGTTCCGGGAAATAGCGATAGTCCTGCGCATCCTCTTTGGAACGCATCGCATAAGAATATTCTTTATTATCATCCCATCTTCTGGTTTCCTGAATGACTTTCTTTCCTTCTTCGATGAGTTCGATCTGTCTCTGTCTCTCTCCCTCGATCGCATGTGTAATCGCTTTAAAGGAGTTCAGGTTCTTCATCTCAGTACGTGTTCCAAACTCAGAAGCACCTACTTCACGAACCGAAAGATTGACGTCTGCTCGCATGGATCCTTCCTGAAGCTTACAGTCCGATGCTCCCAGATACTGGCAGATCATACGCAATTTTTCCAGATAAGCAATGACTTCATCTGCCGAACGCATATCCGGCTCCGATACAATCTCGATCAGCGGAACCCCACTTCGGTTATAATCTACTAAAGAGCAGTCCTCCCACTCATCATGGATCAGCTTTCCGGCATCCTCTTCCATATGCATCTCATGGATCCGGACTTTTTTCTTCTGCTCTCCGACTTCAATCTCTACATAGCCGTCTCTCGCAATTGGCAGATAGAGCTGTGAAATCTGATAGTTCTGCGGGTTATCCGGATAGAAATAATTCTTACGGTCGAATT
>OLPI01001587.1_pt1 | contig 19869 bp, 26 predicted proteins | sample 1672361 | NCBI WGS metagenome assembly OLPI01 (sample SAMEA3136675, study PRJEB25190) | human gut metagenome
GCCGTCGAGCGTGTCCGATACGATCTTGTTGCGGTTCACGATCCAGTTCATCGCGTAGCGGTAGGCGTCATACTGGAAGAAGCGGCTCTGGCTGTTGAAGCCGATGAAGTGGAGATTCGTGGTGGTGATGGTGCGCTTTTCGTTTTTGCCGCCGTAGCCCATGTTGTAAATGCCGGTCGGGTCGTTCACGACGAGATCGACGAGACCGCTTTCAAACTCGGTGATGAGCTCCTCCATGCCGCGGTAGGCGCGCAGCTGCACCTCGTCAAGCGGGAGACTCTCGCTGTTTTCATACCCGTCAAATTTCACGAGTGCCGTGCGGTCTTCATTATACATATACGGGCCCGATCCGACGGGGATCTCGTCGCCGACGGAGCCGGACTTGATGACCGGGATGCTCATGCGCTGCGGGAGCTGCGCGTTGTCCGCGCCTTCCACGGCGAGATACACCTCGCCGTTGTACGCGCTCGAATAGACGCGCCCGTCCTGCTGCTGCAGATGCTTGTGTCTCTCGCTCGTGAAGATGCAGGACACGGAATACGCCACGTCCTGCGCGGTGAGCGTGGAGCCGTCGTGCATCTGGATGCCCTCCCTCACCTTGAGCACCCACACGCCCGCACTGTCTTCGTTCTTGGAGTAATACCAGTCCGAAAGAATGCGCGACGTCACGTTAAAGTTCTCATCGACCTCGAAAAGCCGGTCGTACACGAGGCAGTCCACGAGCTGATTGAGCGTGCTCTGCGTCTTGACGGGGTTGAGGCTCTCCTCGTAGTCGAGCGAGAGGGAGAACACGTCGTCCGCGGCGCCGGCGAAGGTGAGCGTCTGGCCGGAGACGGTCGCGGCGCTCTCGTCCAGCGCGGGATCGGGCGTTGTCTCCGGCCCGGCGGCGGTCTCGCCGCACGCGGCAAGCGAGAAGAGCGTCGCCGCGGCGAGCAGCAGAGCAAAGATCTTTCTGTATTTCATAATGCGATACCTCAAAGCATGATAACCGACGCCATCGTGCCGCGGCGGCCCTTCGTGGCGCGATGCGACCAGTACACGTCCTGCATGCACATCGTGCAGTCCGGCGACACATCGATGTGCTCCGGCGCAAGGCCGAGCTGCAGAAGTCTCCGGCGGTTCGTTTCCTTGAGATCGACGAGGAATTTTCCCTCGACGCCCTCTTCCGGCGGGCAGAGCCCCTCGGCATCGCTCCCGAGCAGAGCGCGCACCGCCTCCGGCACTTCCGGGCCGGTCTCAAAGCAGCAGCGCGATATGGCCGGGCCGATCGCGGCGCGGATGTTCTCCGCTCTCGCGCCCATGTCCTCCATGCGGCGGACAACCGAGCCCATCATATCGGCGACCGTCCCCTTCCAGCCGCTGTGCGCGGCGGCAACGATGCCCGCCTTCGGGTCGCGGAACAGCACCGGCACGCAGTCCGCGGTCCAAACGCAGAGCGGCACATCCTTCCGGTCGGTGATGAGCCCGTCGCAGTCCTCGGGCGGGTGCGGCAGCGGCGGCATGGCGCGCTCGGCTTCCGTCACATAGCGCAGCACGGTGCCGTGCACCTGCCGCGTGAAGCAAAAGCCCTCGGCGGGAAACTCCGCCGCCGTCCGGAAGCGCTGCCAGAGCGCGCGCACGCGTTCCTGCCGGCTCTCGCTCTCCCACTCGGGATCGGGCTTTGAGCTGAACGGGAAATCCCCGACGTCTCCGAGCCGCCGCGAGAAGAGGTGCTTCGTGCCGAGCACGTCCGACGTGACCCACTGGATATTGTCTTTTTCGCAGAGTGAAAATGCCATAGCTGATTCCTTTACGGGGGGTGCGGGAAAACCCTTCCGTCAAAACCTTCGGTTTTGCCACCTCCCCTGACGAGGGGAGGCAAGCCGGTGATCGCAAAACGTGCTTTACTTCCCTTTGGGGCAGCGAGTGGGGCTGGAGAACCATCTTGGCTCCCCTAACAGGGGAGCTGGCACGGCAAAGCCGTGACTGAGGGGGTTCTCTTCCGCGTATTTAAAAATCAAATAATTAATAATGTATAACCTTATGAATTTTTGCCGCAGCAGTCCTTGTACTTCATCGGCAGACCGTTCGGACGGAGCTTGCCGCACGGGCAGGGGTCGTTCCGGCCGGGCTTTTTGACCTTTTTGACCGGCTGCTTGCGCACGGAGGCGTCGCCCCCGGCGTTCGCCACGGCGTTTTTCGTCACGCTCTTGCGCTCAACGCGCTCTTCCTTGCGGACGCGGACGGTATAGATACGGCGCACGACCTCCGAGCGGATGCCGGAGATCATCGCCTCGAAGTAGCTGCCGGCGAGCCGGGCCTGCTTGCCGCGGATCTGCGCCCGGATGTGCTTCTCGGCTTCGTAGGGCGTCGGGTCGTTGTAGCCCTCGGCGTTCTTCTTCGGGTTGTCCATGGCGATCACCCGCCGATCTCGAGCCGGCTGCCCGGGTTTTCCTTCAGGCGCTTGGCGAGGTCGATGATGACGCGGTCGTCCACCTCGATGCTGATGGGCCCGTGGTTGAGGTGCTCGTTGCAGCGGGCCATCGCCCGGAAGGCCGGCACCCGGATGATGACGCTGCTGGCGTCCTGCGGATCCTCGTCCCGCTTCTCGGCCTCGAGGATCTCGCTGATGGCCTTGAAGCCGTTGAGCACGGGGATCCCGCGCTCCCGGGCCAGCTCGATCTCGGCGGCCATGCCGGCGGTCGGGCAGTCGAGGCCGAAGGCCCACAGCTCGTCACACATGAGCACCAGCTCGCGGCCCATCTTGAGGGCCAGCTCACGCTCGTCCGGGTTGTTGTCGTCCATGAACTGCGTGAGGTAGATGTGCGGGGTGATCGGGATGCAGCCCTTGTCGGTGGCGGCCCGGCTGAACTCCTTGGCCCGCTGGATGTTGTTCTCGTAGTCCCCGCGGCACGGGGAGCAGATGTAGACCTTTTTCATGTGGTTATGTCATCCTTATGCGTGAGCACTTTGGCCCATCGCTTCTTGTACTCGGCCGGCGGTTGCTTCTCTGGAAAGAGTGAGAGCTGCGTCGGCTTTCCTGCGTATCTCTGCTTGTTCCACCTTGGCTTTCCTGCCTTCTCAGCCTCCAGCGTCCAGCCCGCCGCCTTTAGGCTTGTCCCGGGCTCGCTTCGGAGTGTGAAGGTGATGATCTTGCCGTAGCCCTCGCGCCTCGCCCGGCGGGCACAGGCGGCATATAGGGCCGAGCAGGCGTTCCTCGTTCCATCGGTGCAGAGGCGTGTCACCTCGAGGGTGTTGCCGTCATCCAGCCTGCGGCCGGTCGGGCGCCCCACGATGGCGACGCCGCAGAGGCGGCCGTCCTTGAAGGCTGCGAGGCTCCATTTGTGCCCGACGACTCTGCCATGGTGACGGTGCACGGCCTCGACATAGGCGTTGGCCTGCTTCAGCGTCGTGGGCTTGACCTCGATCACCTGCTGCGCCAGCTCTGGCCTGTGAGGGTGATGGCCCTGCACATTTCCATGAGCCGGTCGATGGTGGCCCGGGCGGTCATGTCGTCCCGGGTTTCCCGGGGTGTCATGCGCTCGATCAGGGCCTCGGTGTCGTAGTTGGTGGTCACTATGGTCGGCAGGTATGCCTCATAGCGGCCGTTGATGATGTTGTAGACCGTGGAGATCGCCCACTCGGTCGGCGGCTCCTTGCCGATGTCGTCGATGACGAGCAGCGGGACGGTCTTGTAGATCTTCAGCACGCTTCCCTCGTCGGTGTCGCGCTTGGAGAATGTGCGCTTGATGCGCTCCAGCAGGTCGATCATGGTCATGCAGACGACCGGCCGGCCCTGCGCGATCAGGTGGTTGGCGATGGCTGCGGCGAGGTGTGTCTTGCCGGTGCCCGGCGGGCCTGCGATGAATAGGCCGTTGCGGCCGGGCTCGGGAGCTCCGGGCCGGGGCAGCAGGGTGTCGAAGCTGTCGGCGTACCTGCGGGCCGCTGCGGCTGCGCGCCGGTTGTCGTCGGTGATCTGGAAGGTGTCGAAGGTGCGCCGCAGGAAGCGGTCGCCCATGCCCGACTCGCCGATGATGCGGTTGATGCGCTCCCGCATTTTGCGCTCGGCCTCGGCCTTGCGGTTTGCCTCCTCCTCGGCGGCCTTGGCGGCCTTTTCCTCCTCGTAGGCTTTCACGGCCTGCGGGCAGGTGCACCTCTCGGCCCCGTATGGCGGCCAGATGATGCGGTCACCGAACTTGAAGCCCTTGTGGTAGCGCATGGCCCCGCAGAACTCGCAGGGGAAAGGAGCCGGGGTGTCGGGCAGGTCGGCGACGCGCTCGTCGTTGCTCCAGATCCAGCGGTCGCCGTCGTCACTGGTCTCCGTCGTCGTCTGCCGGCTTGAAGCCCTTGCCCCAGTCTCGGCCGGCGTCTGCATCCCGCTGAGGATCTCGCTGATAGCCTTCACCTGTGCTCACCTCCTCGCCGTTCTCCCAGTATCCGCCGTTGAGCCATGTGGCCGGGTTGGGGATAAAGCGGCCATTATCCCGGCGCCACTGTTCGGAGTGCTTCTGAGCGTTGACGGCCTGCATGATGGCCTCATGCAGCTCGGCCGTCGGCTTGATCTTCCTCCACGCCTTGAGGGCGTACTGCTTGCCGACTTTCTTGGGGTAGGCGTTCCAGAACTCGTCAAACCTGACTTCGATGGGCGACTTCTTCCCCGCGCCATCCCCCTCGGCTGAGGGGGTAGGGGGTGTTACTCTCCCTTTCTTTTCTCTACTCTGGTCTACTCTACTCTTGCCGCCGGTCGTTGGCGTGGCGTCCGGCGGTTGTCCGGCGGTTGGCGTCTGGTCGTCCGGCGTATCGTCCGAGGACGAAGCGGCGGCAGCACGGCGGCGGGCCGACCGTTCTTTCTCGGCCTGCCGTTGGTCGATCAGCTTGCCGGCGTACTCGTACCAGTCGTGGATCTCGAGGGTGCCGTCCTCGTTTTCGTCGATCCAGCCGGCCCGGATCAGCGTCTCGGCCAGCTTTTCGGGCTCTCCGTCCCACTGTGCCGCCCGGGCGATCATGCGCGGGGTGATGCCGGCGAGGTCTCCCTTAGGGGCGTTGTCGAGGGCCCACAGCCAGAAGGACACGAGCAGCCCCATCATGTGCGGCGGGGTGATCTCGAGCTCGTCGGCTGCGTCAAAGAGCTTGCGGTGGTCTTTGAGTGTTTGGTGCACTTGAAGCCATGCCACGGTCGTCACCTCCTTCTATGCGGTCGCGTGTCTTTGGCTCGTTTTCGGTCGGCCGCCGGTCGCCCGGCGGTCGTTCAGAATGGCAAGTTCCCATTGTCATCCACCTCGGTGAAGTCGCCGGAGCTGTCCGGGTAGTCGGCGAAGTCGCCGCCGGCGTCCTGATGGCCGGCGCCTGCCCCGTCCTTCTTGCTGTCGCAGAAGTGGACAGAGGAGACGGTGATCTCGGTGGCCTTGCGGTGGTTGCCGTCCTTGTCCTCGTAGTTGCGGCTGGTGAGCTCGCCCTCCACGAGGACGAGCCGGCCCTTGGTGAGGTACTTGCTGACGAACTCGGCCTGCGCACGCCACGCGACGCAGTCGATGAAGTTGGTGATCTTCTGGCCGTCCTTGGTCTTGCGGCCGGTGTCGCTGGCGAGCCGGAAGCTGGTGATCGCCACGCCGCTCGGGGTGTGTCTGAGCTCAGGGTCGGCCGTCAGCCGCCCTTGCAGTCCTGTGTGGTTATACATCAGCCTTGACCTCCTTGCTGGTTATGCTGCGCGGCAGCAGCGTCGAGGGAGTTGCAGATCTCGTCGTACTCCTGCCGGGTCAGGGTGGCCGGATCCTGCTTTTTGTACTTCTCGAGGATCCGGGCGATGGTGCGCTCCTTGGTCATGCCGGCGGCCTCTGCCTTCTTGTAGAGGCGGCTGAGCTGTGCCTCGGACAGGCGGCCGGAGCCCTGCCCCTGACGTTGCTGGCCCTGTCTGGAGCTGCCAGAGCTGCCCCCGGGGCCTTTGCTCTGCGCGCCGAAGTCGCTGTTGTCGGGGTCGTCCTCGCCTTGGTCGATGCTGAACTTCTCGAACAGGTAATACTTGAGGGCATAGGTGTGGGCGGCCCCTTTGGCCTTGGCCGGGTCGTCGTTCCAGCCGAGGGCGTGGACGACTGCCTCCAGCGTCTCGTCGTCGTTGTCGAGGTTGATCCAGCGGATCGTCAGGTCGGCCTCGTAGAGGAACATGAGCTTGTCGCCGTTGTAGGTCTTGGTCTGCATGGTGATCCAGTAGACCGGGTCGCCGTTCTCGGCGTAGCGCGTGGCCTTCTCGCCGATGACCTCGAAGTCGACGCCGAGCTCGTTCATGATGGGGGTGATTTTCTCCCACACGTCGTAGATCTTGGCGTACTTGTATTTGACACCTTCGCTGTGCTTCTTCTTGACGATCTCCGGGCAGGCTTTTCGCATTTCCACGAGCTTCTGCCGGAGCGTCAGACAGCGGGCCTCGATGGGAGGGGCCGCAGCAGCGGCCGCCTCCGGCTTTTTGGTCTCAGTTGCCATGTGGCACCTCCTTTAGATGTCGACCGTGAAGGTGGCCGGGGTCTCGTAGGCCGTGACGCCCTCCACGATCTCGCCGGTGCTCTGGATGGTGGCGATCTCGCCGGTGTAGGCGAGAAGCTTCTTCAGCTCGCCCCACTTGGCCGACTCCTCGACCTTGACGAGGTCGCCGTAGCCGTTTTCGCGCAGCCACGGCACCAGCTTGGAGTCGTCGACCGCGGCCTTGACGGTGCCCTTCTTGAGGGTCAGGGTGCCGGAGAGAAGCCGGTATTTCTCGGTCGTCTTGGTGGTCTTGTGGGGCACGGTGTTGAAGAAGTCGGCGAGGCAGGAGGTCAGGAAAGCGGTGCCGTTCTCCATGCGCCGGCGGGCGGCTTCAACCTTCTCCTCGATGGCCGCCTTCTGCTGGTCGGCCAGCTCCTTCAGGCGGTTGTACTCGCTGCGCTCCTCGGCGATCTTGCGGATGGCCCAGTCGGCGCAGCGGTCGTCGGTGATGCGGAAGGGGGCGCGCTCGCCCTGCTCCACGGTGCCGAGGTCGACCTGCTCCAGCTCGTCGAGGGTGACGGCCGGCAGCACCTCGGCCGGGGCCTCTGCGGCGGCCGTCTGCTGCTCTGCGGCGATGGCTGCGGTGGTTTTATCGCTCATTGTGGTTCTCCTTTCTGTCTGGCGCGCTGGCCTTAAAGGTCAGCATGACGCCGCAGGTGACGGGCTTGACGCTCTCGAGCTCGACGGTGTAGCCGTTGCGCAAGTGCAGGATCTCGCCCGGCTTCATATCAGTTGCGGGTCTCATTCGTTTGGGCTCCTTTCTGCGAAAAAGCGATGGCCGCCGACCTCAGCGACGAAGATCTGGCTCTCGTGCCATGTGCTCGTCACGAGCGCCGGGTTGTAGAAGTACATGACAGGGGCGTCGATAGCGACCTTGCCGCGGTCGAATACGGCCGCGACGGCGTCCTTGACGCTCTGCGTGGGGTCGGGGCGGTTAGATGTATAGCTGTAAATCTCGACGGCCTCAGAGGGCTGCACGCCCTCTTTCTCGGCCGCGTTGAGGATGCACTGAGCGACCAGCATTTGCCCGGCGAAGCTCTCGCCGCCGGCCTCTGCCATGACGACGCGCTCCACGGTGTCGCGCTCGCTGACGCTGAGGGGGTAGCGGGCCGGCGTCTTGGTTGGCTCCGGGGTTTGCGTGCTCGCTGCCGGTGTTTGAAATACGACTGCCGGTTGTTCTGCGGTCGGTGTCGGAAGGTCTGCGGCCGTCGGTCGGTCTGTCTCGATGGTCAAGACGGCCACGCCGATGCCGGCGACCATGACCGTGGCGGTCAGAAGGACGGCCGCCTGCCGGATCCGGGCCTTGGCACGGCGCCGGCGGCGTGTTATACTTTGAGTGCGGGATCCGTGAGCTGGCTGGCTGTCGGATTTTCTCGCGGGGGTCGCCCGATTGCAGCGGGCGGCCCTTTCTTTTGTTGCTTCCATGGGTTTCTCCTTTCACTGGCCCCGAGCCGTCATGAGGGCCTCGCAGGCTGCGATTGTAAAGTCGCTGAACGCGGCCTCCCTGACGGTGTCGGCCGTCAGCAGGACGAGGTACTCGTCGTTGTAGTAGTCGATCTCCGGGTTACGTTCCCGGCAGAGGTCGAGCTTCCTGCGCGTATGGCTCGGAGCGTTCCCACAGGCTGTCGGGGATCCAGCGGCCGAGGTAGTCCTCGACGCGCTCGCGCAGCTCCTCGCTGGTGATGGTGATGGCCGGGGCCATGTTCTTCACCTCCGTGACATTCTGGCCGGGAGCGTCTGCTCCGGGCGGGTGATGGTTTTGTTGAAGCCCTGCGGCTCATAGCGGACGCCGGTGATCCGGCGACCGCTGACGCCGTACTTGGGGTTGTAGCCGAACAGGTTGACATAGGTGCAGAGGTCGTCCCGTTCCTCGTCCATGGCCTTCAGCACCTCGAACAGGGCGAGCACGTCGTCGATGGCCCGGTGGCTGTTCTGCACCTTGTCCTCGAGCTCGTAGGCGATGATCGCGTTGGCGAGCTTGTGAGGGTAGGCGCGCCGGTCTTTGTAGATCGTCAGGCTGTCCAGCCAGTCGAGGTGCCCGGGGTTGAAGCCCCGCAGCAGCTCCCGCAGAAAACAAGCGTCAAACTGCGCGTTGTGGGCTACCATCAGCACAGGGCCGGGCTTGACCAGCTTGAGGAAGCGGCTGACGGCCGTGCCACTCTGCACGCCCTCGGCCTCCAGCAGCCGGTCGGTGATCCCGGTGAGGGTGACGATGTTCTCAGGGAGTTTCTCACCCTCCGGCAGCTTGATGAAGGTGTCCATCTTGCCAGCGATCCGCAGGGCCCCGGTCTGTGTGCGCTCCACACGCAGCGCCGCGAGCTCGATGATCTGGTCGTCTCCCGGGTTGAGGCCGCTGGTCTCCGTGTCGAAAATGACGAGGGCCTTGTAGCGGTCGAGCAGGCTGGAGAGGTTACTCATGGGCCGCCTCCTTCTCCCGGATGGCCCGCAGCTTCCCGAGCAGGAAAGAGACCTCGGCCGCGAACTGTTCCCCGGTGGCGTAGGTGCCGCCGAACTGTTCGACCAGCTCCGCGACGATGGTGCCAGCTTCCTGCGGGCCGACTCCAGTGTCCTCGTCGCCATTCTCGGCCGAGATCAGGAGATCGGAGTCCAGATAGCAAGCGGGGCGCAGGCCGTAGTAGCCGTAGCAGGCGTAGCTCCAGCCCAGCGTGCCGTCGGAACCGACGCCGCGGGCGCTATGCTCGTACCCATTGGCGGCGGTGCTGTATGCGGTAGAGAGCCACCACCAGTCGTCGGCGTTAGGGATTACATCGCGGTTGCGCCGGTACTGGTCGACGGTCAGCGAGAAGATGGTGACGGTGCAGGTGCCGTAGTCCTTCAGGCCGTCGTCGGCCGTCAGGTCGAGCTCAGTCTGGAGGAAGGCGTTGGGGCCCTTCACGGCGTCGATCAGGTTGTCGAGGTAGGGGCCGTTCATCCACTCTTTGCTGCTGGAGGTGGCGAAGTTGTTGCAGTTGTTCTCGTCAAAGGGTTTGTTCGGGATCAGGCCGAGGCGCAGACAGAGGGTGCGGCCGGCGGGATCGTGCTCCAGCACCACCCACTTCTCGCCGGCGTAGGGGAACACGGTGCCGCGGGCGGCAGTCTTGAGGGCCTTCTTCATGGTTTTGCTCCTTTCGTTGTCTGCGGCCGGTCGTTCTGGCCGGGCCGCTGGTTGGGTAGTGTCTCGCCGGCGCGCAGCCGGCTCTCACAATGCGGGCAGATGTAGCCGCGGGGGATCTGCTGGTATATGCTCACATTCCAGTAAAGCCCGCAGCCGACGCACTTGAACTTCACGAGCTCCCACCTCCTTCCGAAGCCAGCGCAGCGAAGAAGGCCCGCCGGATGCGGTTGCGGTATTTCTTGCGGACGCGGGCCCGCTTCGCATGGAGGGCGTAGTGGCGCCACTTGGGCGGGGCCCGGCGCAGTATGAAGTTGTCGAGCGTCTCACCGAAGAAGTCCGCGAGCGTCCTGATGGCCTGAGCGGCCCACTCGATCATGCGGTTGATGGCCTCGATGATGTTGTCGAAGGCGTCGAGGATCCGCTGCACGGCCTCCGGGCTGAGCTTCATGTTGCTGGCGGCCTCTGCGATGCGCTCGATGGCCTCCTCGGTGGCGTTTGGGTAGCGGTCGGTCACAACCTCGACGAGGGCGGCGTGGGTGTCTCTGGCCTGCTGCATGGCGTTGTAGTCCTCGGCGGTCATGCTGCCGTCGTATATGTAGGGGTTGAGCTCGTCCTCCGGGCCATCCACCAGACGCTCGCTGAAGGGAAGCCCGGCCTCGGCGGCCTGCTTCCGGGCCGCCTCGATGTCGGCCCGGGCCTGTGTGAGGATGTCATCATCTGCGAGCGCGTTGGTGCCGCGCTCGTAGTGGTAGCGGATGCCGGCGGCGATGTCCTCGATGGTCATGTCGCCGAAGTGGCCGAGGTAGTAGCCGTTCAGAGCCACGGCCCTCGGGTCGAGGCGCAGGGCCTCGAGGGCGTCGTTGATGTCGTCCGTCTCCCACTCGTTGTTGCCGAGGTCGCTCCAGACGGTCAGGGCGTGCCACGAGCGGCCGGTGCGGTAGACGATCACCCAGCCGATCCCGTCGCGGATCTCACTGGCGACATCTCGGGCGATCTCTTTCAATGCTGCCATGCTGGTGCCTCCTCTCTGATGATGCGGACGACCGTGACGAGGTCGTCGATGTCGTGCTTGGTGATGTAGGTGTCGGCTTCGGAGAGCCCGAGGTGCCGCAGCAGTGGCTCGGGCCCGTCCAGCAGGAAGGTGTGGACGGCCACGGCGTTCAGCCGGTAGACCGTCACCTCCACGATGCAGCGGCCGCCGCCATCCTCCAGCTCGGCCGGGAAGGAGGCCCGGCAGAGCAGAGAGGTGTCGAACTTGAAGCCGTCAATCATGGTCGGCCTCCTTCCTCACAGGCTTGAGGTGCTTGACCTCGTCATACAGCTCGAGCCGGCGGGCGTCGGTTATGAACTCGAGCTGATGGGCCATATCCACGGCGCCGATGTACGACCAGTACCACGCTACACGGGCCTCCGGCGTGAGCGACGGCTTGCGGATCTCCCGCTCCGTCTCCTCCCGCATAGCGGCGAGACGCTTCTCGACGGTGTCGTCCATCTCCTTCCAGCTCGCTCCACAGTTGGGGCAGTATTGAAATGGAGGGGTCATTTGCCCGCAGACGGGGCAGTCACCGAAGTTTTCGAGCGGGTAGAGGTCGAGGGCGTCGCCCTTCGGCTCCTCGTAGCCGTAGAGACCATTGCCGCCGAGCGTTCCCTCTGAACAGTTGAGGACGATGGCGTAGTAGCCGTTCCACTCGCCCCATCCCTCGGTGCGGAGCAGGTCGCTGACCTCCTCGAGGGTCAGCTTCCCGCGTCTCTTGGTGATCCTGACGACCGGCCGGTCGTGGTGGTCATATTCTCGGGTGATGGTGATGCCTTGCTTCACTTTTCTCACCTCCTCAGCTCGCGCACGGCCGCAGGGTGTCGTTGTAGAGCTCGTAGCTCATGCGGCCGCAGGTAAAGCGGATGTAATTCCAGTCGGTGGCATTGTAGAGGGGGGCACGATCAACTGCTCCGACTTCCCTGAGTTGGCGGTGCCGGTTGATCTCGTAGATGGGAGCGGTGCGCAGGATCACGACCATCTCCTTTGCGAAGCCGTACCAGTTGTAGAGGAGGGCCTTTGCCTCGTCGTCGGTCATCTTGTCCGTGCCGCCCGAGGTGGCGAGCTCGTCGTAGTCCGCTTGGCTGACGGCGTCAGCGTCCTCGTATGGCTTCCACTCCTGCTCTCGCTCGAACTGCTTCTTCAGCCGCTCGATCTCGATGTCGCGGCGAGTCAGGTCTGCGGTGTGCTGGCGGCTTTCCTTGAAGGCTGCTGCATTGACTTCCCGCCGGATGCGCTCGGCGATGCCGTTGGCGTTTTTCTTGTACGCCTTGCAGAACTCGTCCTTGTCTCCATCGAACTCCATGTAGGCGGCCTCGATGGCCTTGTATTCGGCAGAGGAGGGGAAGTAGCCGGTGCGCTGCTCAAATTCTTCGATCATCATGGTGTTTTGCTCCTTTCGTCTTGGCCCGACCTCGGCCGGGGTGCTTGGCTATCAGCAGTAGGCGAAGATCGCGGCGATCTGCGCCTTGGTGGCCCGCTGGAAGCTGGAATAAAAAACACGACCTCCGACTTCTTGATTGATGGCATAGTGGCCGTCGGCGTAGCGTTTAATGAGCCACACCTTGCGGGTGTTCCACTTGTCCACCTTTCGGGTCAGGGTCGTGTTGTTTCTTCTGCTTCTCATGTGGGGCGTCTCCTTTCTTCGGCCCGGCGCCGCCGGGTGTTCTTGGCTACTGTGCGAGGGTTGCGACCGCCTTCTTGCCTCTGCGCTTGAAGCTCTCACGGAGCCGCCTCTCGGCCAGCTCTGCGCTGTACCCCTCGCGCTGGTTTCTGTCCAGCTCGCCGGTCGCGCCGCGCTGGAGCTCCTTGTAGATCGTGGTGTAGTGGACGGAGAGGCGGGCCGCGATGTCGGCGGGGCGGTCTCCGATCAAGTACCACGCCTCGATCTTCTTCCTGTCCTCGAAGGTCAGGTAGCGGTATTTTCCCGTCGGTCTCACCTCCGTCTTTTGGGGTCGATATAAAAAGAAAAATGCACAGGCGACTCATGTGAGTCTCTGTGCATTTAATAATAATGGGGGCGTGCTGTACAGGAAGGGCGGTTTTTTATGTACAACCCTCTTGAATTGTGATATACTTATAAAGTAAGTGATTTTATAGAAGAACAGGTGAAACAATGGCAGCAAGTCTCCAACAGGAATTCTGCGCTCTGCGCGATACCTATATTGAAAAGCAGTTTGGCCGCCTGAACGATATGCAGCGGCAGGCGGTATTTACCACCGACGGCCCGCTGCTCATTCTGGCCGGTGCAGGCAGCGGCAAGACCACTGTTCTGGTCAACCGCATCGCAAACCTGATTCGGTTTGGCTCGGCCCACGGTTCCAGCTGGACCCCCCGTGAGGTGACCGAGGAGGATGTCAAGGCTCTGAAAACGGCAATTATGACCGGCACCGATGCGCCCGCCTGGCTGGACGGGATGCTGCGGCAGAACGCTGTCCGCAGTTGGAACGTGATGGCCATCACCTTTACCAACAAGGCGGCAGGGGAGCTGAAAGAGCGCCTGCGCAATATGCTGGGCGGCGAAGAGGGGGACGAGGTGTTTGCCTCCACCTTCCACTCGGCCTGTGTGCGCATCCTGCGCCGCTGGGCGGAGGAGATCGGCTACCCCCGCAGCTTTACCATCTACGACACCGACGACGCCCAGCGGGTGATGAAGGCGGTGTACAAGGACCTGAACGTGGATGACAAGTTCTTCCCCATCAAGAGCGCCATCAACCAGATGAGCCGCTGGAAGGATCAGCTGGTCAGCCCGGAACAGGCCCTTGCCAACCCCGCCAAGGACACCAAGGGGGCACTGGCGGCCCGCATCTACGCCGCCTACGAAAAGCGGCTGAAAGAGGCCGGTGCCTTCGACTTCGACGACCTCATCTACCAGACCGTGCAGCTGCTGGCAGAGCACCCGGACGTGCGGGACTTCTACCAGACCAAATACAAATACCTGCTGGTGGACGAGTATCAGGACACCAGTGTGGCGCAGTTCCGTCTGGTGAGCCTCCTCACCGGCCCGGAAAAGAACATCTGCGTGGTGGGCGATGATGACCAGAGCATCTACCGCTTCCGCGGCGCTACCATTGAGAACATCCTTAATTTCGAGCGCATTTACCCGGGCACCAAGACCATCCGTCTGGAACAAAACTACCGCTCTACGTCCAATATCCTGAACGCGGCGAACTGTGTCATTCAGCACAACACCGAGCGCAAGGGCAAGACCCTGTGGACCAGCAATGGCGAGGGCGACAAGGTGCAGGTGTACACCGCCGAGAACGAGCAGGACGAGGCCAGCCACATCGCGGATGTGATCGGCCAGCACCTGAAAGAGGGAGGACATCTGGCCGACCACGCCATCCTCTACCGCATGAACGCCCAATCGGCCCCCATCGAAAGCTACTTTACCCGTGCAGGCATCCCCCACAAGATCGTGGGCGGCCAGCGCTTCAACGACCGCAAAGAGGTCAAGGATATCCATTCCTACATGTCCATCGTGGCGAACCCCCGCGATGATGTGCGCCTGCGCCGCATCATCAACGAGCCTGCCCGCAAGATCGGTGCCACCACCGTGGAGGTCATTGCCGATCTGGCCGCGCAGGAGGGCGTGAGCATGCTGGACATCATCGGCCATGCCGACCAATATGCAAAGCTCAGCCGCGCCGTAATGCCGCTGCTCAAGTTCTGGCAGATCTATCAGCGCCTGCAGGATTCTTTGGAGACCCGCACGCTGGACGAGTTTGCAGCCGATGTGATCGAGCTGACCGGCTATAAGGCCATGCTGGAAGCCGATGCAGCCAAGGGCCACGAGGATGCGGCTGACCGCCTGCAGAACCTTGGTCAGCTGGTCAACAACGTCAAGAACTACTGCGACCAGCACGGTGAGGAAGCCACGCTGGAAGGCTATCTGGAAGATATCGCCCTCATCAGCGATATCGACAGCTATAACGAGAGCGCCGATCAGGTGGTGCTCATGACCATCCACTCCGCCAAGGGTCTGGAATTTCCGTATGTGTTCCTGATTGGCATGGAGGAGGGCGTGTTCCCCAGCGAGATGAGCAAGTATTCCGAAGCTGATCTGGAAGAGGAGCGCCGCCTTGCCTACGTGGGCATCACCCGCGCCAAGAAGGAGCTGTACATCTCCAACAGCGTTTCCCGGATGCTGTATGGCCGCACCCAGCGCAACGAGCCGAGCCGCTTTTTGCGGGAGATCGAGCCGGAGTATATCGAGGAGACCCGCAGCCCGGTACTGGAACAGCGCTCCCGCTTTGGCGGCTGGGGCGACAGCTATCGTGATACGGTGCCCGGTGGTGCGTCCGGTTACTCCGGGCCGTCCGGATGGGGCCGCAGCGCCAGTGGGTACGGTTCGGGCGGTTACGGAAGCGGCTATAGCAATCGCAGCGGCTACCTGAACCGCGAATACAACGCGGGCGAGGGCCGCGGCTTTGGCTCGGCCTATGCAAACCGGGGCCAGAGCCAGAGCGGATATGGTTCCGGCTATGGCCGCAGCGGCGCAGGTACTGGATATGGCTCTGGTTACAGTTCTGCATATTCTGACGGAACAACGCAGAAAAAATTTGCAAAGCAAATCTCCTTTACAGGTGCACCGGCAGCAAAAACCGCTGCAAAAGGCGCAAAACACTATGAGCCGGGCGATCTTGTGGAGCACAAGGTGTTCGGACGCGGTCAGGTAGTGGCTGTGAAGCCTGCCGCCGGAGATCAGATCGTGGAGATCAACTTTGAAAAGGTGGGCATCAAAAAGACCATGGCCAATTTTGCGCCCCTGACCAAAATCACTGCGGAGGAATAACACACTTATGATGACTGTTCGTTTGATCGCACATACCCCGGAACCGGAAAAGGTGGTGGCTGCAGCGGCAAAGCTCTGCTATTCCGATGCGCACATCACCGACCTGCTGGACGGCCTGACCGAGGAAAAGACGGCAAAGTTCCTGACCATGCTCAGCGACCTGGGCCACGCCAGCCCCATCGAGCACGCCAGCTTCACCTTTGGCATCGAGGGGGTCAGCCGTACCTTGCTGGCCCAGATCACCCGCCACCGCATCGCATCCTTCAGCGTGCAGAGCCAGCGCTATGTGCGCCTGGACGATTTCCGCTATGTGGTGCCGCCGGAGATCGAAGCCATCCCGGAGGCAAAGGCGGCTTTCCTTGAGAGCATGAACGAGGACGCCAAACGCTACCTTGACCTTGCCCACAAGCTGGAAGAGGGCCACACCGCCCGCCTGATGGCCGAGGGCATGCCGGAAAAGGCAGCCCGCGCCAAGGCCGGCAAGCAGGCCAATGAGGACGCCCGCTTTGTGCTGCCCAACGCCTGCGAGACGAAAATGGTGGTCACCATGAACGCCCGCAGCCTGCAAAACTTCTTCCACCTGCGCTGCTGCAGCCGCGCCCAGTGGGAGATCCGCCAGCTTGCCGAAGAGATGTTCAAACTGGTGTACCCGGTGGCACCCCACATCTTTGCCAAATCCGGCCCGGCCTGCGTGAGCGGCCCCTGCCCGGAGGGCAAGATGTGCTGCGGCAAAACCGCCGAGGTGCGTGCAAAATATGCCGCCATCAAGGAAGGTGCCGCCGTATGAGCAAGGGCAAGCTGATCGTCATCGAGGGGCTGGACGGCAGCGGCAAGGCCACCCAGGCCAAGCTGCTGGCAAAGCACCTGGCCAGCCAGGGCCTGCCGGTGCGGGAGGTCACCTTCCCGGATTACGCCAGCGATTCCAGCGCCCTGATCAAAATGTATCTGGCCGGGCGGTTCGGCTCAAAACCGGACGATGTGAACGCCTATGCGGCCTCCAGCTTTTTTGCGGTGGACCGCTATGCCAGCTACAAGACCGATTGGGGCCGCTTTTACGAGGAGGGCGGCGTGGTCATTGCCGACCGCTACACCACCTCCAACGCGGTGCACCAGTGCTCCAAGCTCCCGCCGGAGCAGTGGGAGGAGTTTTTGCACTGGCTGTTCGATTACGAGTTCCATCTGCTGGGCCTGCCCGCACCGGACAGCGTCATCTACCTGCAGGTGGACCCGGCGGTCAGCCAGCGGCTGATGACCGCCCGCTACCACGGTGACGAGAGCAAAAAGGACGTGCACGAGAAAGATACCGAGTATCTGGCCCGCAGCCGCCGCGCCGCCGAGTATTGCGCGGAGCATCTGGGCTGGACCACGGTGCACTGCACCCACAGCGACGCCATGCGCAGCATCGAGGACATCCAGACTGAGGTGCAGGGCATCGTGCTGGGCCAGCTGAAATGATAAAATGAAGGCAGGTTGGCACGTCGGCAGCTTTCTCTTCGGACACGAATCGGGCCATTCCATCGCCCGCCCTATTGCCCTACGGGCAACAGGGTCCCACCCCAGCGGACGGTCCTCAGAGAAACTCCCGACGCACCTGTCGGATATACACATAAAATACGATAAGAGGGGGCATCCTGACAGATGTATCGTTTGATGCAGCCATCCGACAAGGCGGCTGTGCTGGCGCTGTGGCAGCGCGAGCGCGGCGAGTCGGAAGAATTTGCGGCCAACGCCGTGGAGCGTTTTGCAGGGCAGCAGAATGTCTATGTGGCCGAGGAAAATGACGCCATTGCCGCTGTGGCACTGGCGGTACCAGTCACGCTGCAGGGGCGGCAGGGCAGTTACCTCTACGGCCTGTGCGGACAGGGCAGTTTGATCCTGGCCGGCCTGCTGGACTACCTGTGCGCGCAGCAGAAGCTGCGGGGCGCAGGCTTTACCGTGGCCGTGCCCGCCACCCCGGAGCAGGCCGCTCTGCTGCAGGACAAGGGCTTTGCCCGCGCCTTTGCATTGCGCTGCCTGCCGCGGGAGGTGGCCCGCAACCTGTGGAGCCAGGCCGAGTTTGACAGCGTTACCGCCAAGAAGCTGTGCGAGCTGCGGGAGAAGTTCTGGCCCGATACGGTGCAGTTCACCCCGGAGCGCATGGCCGTGGTGCTGGGTGACCTGTATTCCCGCGGGGCCACCATCGTGGCCAACGAGCGGGGCTACGGCGTGTACTTCCGCAAGGAGGACACCCTGTATTTCGTGGAGCTCATGGCCGAGGACGACCGCGCCGCCGAGGTGCTCATGGAAGCCGCCCGCGAGAAGGAAGTCATCGTGGAAAAGGCCGTGATCACGGTGGGTGCTGCCCAGACGCTGTTCCTGGGGGAGGGCACCCGGCAGGAGTACGGCATGATCCGTTTTGACGGGGAGCCCTTTGACGTATCGGAAAGCTATATGCGCCTGATGCTGGAAGGCTGAGACGCAGAAAAACAACAAAGGAAGGTGCGTATGGCACACAAGGAGAGACACACCGCCTCGAAGAAAAAAGGCGGTGCCGTGAAGATTTTGCTGGCAGTGGTACTGTTGCTGGTGCTGGCCGCCGGGGCAGCAGGGGTGTTTGCCTACAACGAGATCCACGGCAGCGGCAAGCCCGGCACCGAGGTGACGGTGAGCATCCGGCAGGGCAGCGGCGTTGCCGCCATCGCGCAGGAGCTCAAGGACGCGGGCGTCATCCGCTCGGCCTACCTGTTCCGCTGGTATGTGGGGCACAAGGGGGTGGCCGGGAAGCTGCAATACGGTGATTTTACCCTGCAGACCGGGGCCAACGCCTACGATGCTATCATCGCCGTTCTCTCCCAGTACGCCAAGGCAGATACCGTGCGGATCACCATCCCGGAGGGCACCACAGCCATCGCCATTGCCCGGAAAATGGAGGAAGCCGGTCTGTGCAGCGCCGAGGACTTTCTGAAGGAAGCCAACGAGGGCGATTTCAGTGCGTACACCTTCTGGCAGTACGTTCCGGAGGACAAGGACGCCCCGGACCGCTTCATGAAGTGCGAGGGCTATCTCTTCCCGGAGACCTACGAGTTTCTGAAGGACGACACCGTGCACAACTATGTGGCAACGTTCTACGCGCAGTTCGACGCGCAGATCACCGATGCGATGTATGCGAAGCTCAAGGAGCAGGGCATGACCCTGAACGAGCTGGTCACGCTGGCCTCCTTTGTGCAGGAGGAAGCGGGCAACAGCCAGGACTCCAATGTGGCGCAGGTGTTCCGCAACCGTCTGGCCGAGGGCTCGCCCTATCCGCGCCTGCAGAGCAACACGTCCAGCCACATCCAGAGCGACGCCGACAACAACTACCTCTGGAACTGGGTGGCCCCCTACTACGGCGGGTGGGACAATATCCCGGAAAACATCGTATCTGCGTATGATACCTACCATACGGCGGGCCTGACCCCCGGCCCCATCTCCAACCCCGGCATCGCTGCCATCCGGGCGGCGCTGAGCCCGGAGCCGGACGAGGAAGCAAAGGACGCCTATTTCTTCGTCACCGACCTCAAGGGCAACTACTACTATGCCCGCACCCTCAGCGAACACACCGCCAACTGCCAGACCGCAGCGGACGTGAACAAAACGGTGGGGTGACCCTCTCAGTCAAACCCTTGCGGGTTTGCCAGCTCCCCCGATGGGGGGAGCTTTATCGAGAAGGCCAACCTGGTCGTACCCACTGAAAGCTCGCCCTTCGGGAGAGCTGTCACGGCGTGAGCCGTGACTGAGAGGGTTCTACCGTCATTTTCTGAAAAAAGAGAGGAATATCAACTATGCTGCAAATCCCGGAACTGCTCGCCCCGGCGGGCGATCTGGAGCGCCTGCGCTATGCCATCAACTACGGTGCCGATGCCGTTTACTGCAGCCTGCCGGAGTTCGGCATGCGGTCTGCACCGGCCAACTTTACGCCGGAGCAGCTCACCGAGGGCGTCATCTATGCCCATGCCCGGGGCCGCAAGGTCTACCTGACCATGAACACCCTGCCCACCAATGAGGAAGCCGACCGCCTGCCGGACGCCATCAAGGAGGCCGCCAAGGCCGGTGTGGATGCCTTCATCGTGGCCGACCTGGGCGTGCTGGATGCCTGCAAGACCGTTGCCCCGGACATCGACGTGCACATGTCCACCCAGACCGGCATCACCAACTGGGCCGCCGCCCGCGCCGCCTATCACCTGGGTGCCAAGCGCGTGGTGCTGGCCCGCGAGATGTCCTTGCAGGACATCGCCATCCTGCGCGACAAGACCCCGCCGGAACTGGAGATCGAAGCCTTTGTGCACGGTGCCATGTGCATGAGCGTGTCCGGCCGGTGCCTGCTGTCCAATTACATGGCAGGCCGCGACGCCAACCGGGGCCAGTGCGCCCAGCCCTGCCGCTGGAAGTACTACCTGAGCGAGGAGACCCGCC
>OLPI01001590.1_pt1 | contig 19840 bp, 9 predicted proteins | sample 1672361 | NCBI WGS metagenome assembly OLPI01 (sample SAMEA3136675, study PRJEB25190) | human gut metagenome
GGCGATATCCTGATCAAGATCCCGCGTGCCGTCGGCAAGTCGGGCGGTGACATCACCGGTGGTCTGCCGCGTGTTACGGAGTTGTTCGAGGCCCGCAACCCGTCCAATCCGGCCATCGTTTCGGAGATCGACGGCGAGGTGACCTTCGGCAAGATCAAGCGCGGTAACCGTGAGATCATCATCACGTCAAAAGAAGGTGACGTACGCCGTTACCTGGTGCCGCTGTCGCGTCAGATCATCGTTCAGGAGAACGACTACGTGAAGGCCGGCGGTGCGCTTTCGGACGGTGCCATTACCCCGAGCGATATTCTCAATATCCTGGGTCTGACGAAGGTGCAGGAGTACATCGTCAATGAGGTGCAGGAGGTGTACCGTATGCAGGGCGTGAAGATCAACGACAAGCATTTCGAGGTGATCGTACGCCAGATGATGTCGAAAGTCAAGATCGAAGATCCGGGTGATACCCGCTTCTTCGAGGATCAGATCGTCGATAAATGGGAGTTTATGGACGTGAACGACGAGCTTTATGACAAGGTGGTCGTAACGGATGCCGGCGACTCTACGGCCGTACAGCCGGGGCAGATTATCTCGATGCGCAAGTTGCGTGATGAGAATTCGAGCCTCAAGCGTCGTGACCTGAATCTCGTCAAGGAGCGTGATATCGTTCCTGCGACTTCCACGCAGATTCTGCAGGGTATTACCCGTGCCGCATTGCAGACTTCGAGCTTCATTTCGGCCGCTTCCTTCCAGGAGACGACCAAGGTGCTGAACGAAGCTGCGATCCAGGGCAAGGTCGATCCGTTGGAGAACCTGAAGGAGAACGTGATTTGCGGCCACCTGATTCCCGGTGGTACCGGTATGCGGGAGTACGACAATCTGGTCGTAGGATTGAAGGAGGATCTGGAGGCGATTCAGGCTGCCAAGTAATAGATAATTTTTATCATAATCGAACGGGAGCGGACGGAAAGTCTGCTCCCGTTTTTTATGGGGTTTTGTCACCTGCTTCCGGAAGATGGCGGACTTCGTTGCGGAGTTTTTTGGTCGCTTCGCAGTTCAAGCCATGTCGGGCGAATAACCGGGACACCGAATTGTTCTGGCTCGTTTTTGTGGCTGCAATGGAAGAAACCGGATCGAACGAAACTATTTCGGATGTCGATATGATCGGTGGTATGCCGTTGAAAGCTGGCTTTCGATCGGATTATATGGGGAGCAATATGCAAACAGGACGACCGGGTAGGTCGTCCTGAAGAGAAGATAGTAGCTCCACCGCGACTCGAACGCGAATTTGAAGTTTAGGAAACTTCCGTTCTATCCCTTGAACTATGGAGCCTTGTAAAGCTGTCCGGCTTCTTCCCGAAGTCGTTTCGGCCGGGAGGAATCGTTGGCTTTCGATCGGGAAGCGTGTGTCGTGCCGGAGATCCCGATAAACAGAAACAGTGCGTACCGGGAAAGTACGCACTGCAAATATAGTGATTTTTACGGGAAATCGGGGCGGTTTTAGAATTTCAGGTTCACTCCGATAGCGAAAGTGTGCGCCGACAGGGAATAGTTGCCCGAAAAAGGCTGGATCGCCTTGTCGTTTGCCGTGGTATGAGCCTGGATTTTCGCTTGCTCCGGGGCCATTCCGCCTGCGATGAGCTGCCCGTATGTCTGTGCATAGACCGCTTTGTAAGTGAGTGAATTGTAGTAGTCGCACGATCCCGTCCGCTCCGGGTCTGCCGAGGTGATATATCCGTATGCCAGATCGATCGATACGTTTTTGCAGGGGTTGATCGTCACGCCGGCCGTGTAGGATACTTTGGTCATCGAAGGGGTTTCGGGGTTGAGGAAATCGCTCCGTACGGGGCTTTCATCTACGTACATACCCAGGCGTGCCGTGACGAATTTGCAGGCGTGGTATTGGACGCCGATACGGGTGGCCACCGTGTTCTTATAGTTCTTGATGCTCGTCGGCAGATCGTAAACCGATGCCCCGGTCGTCGGGTCGGTAATATCTACGTGGAGCGATTTATAGGCGCTCCACAGGACGTATTGGATGTCGAAAGCCATTTCCCACTTCGGGGTCGGTCGGAAGCCCACGCCCCAAGCGAGGTTGGCCGGCAGCGGGAGTTCCGTTTCGACGCAAGCGCTGCTCAAGTCGGGAATCATTCCCGTTGCCTGGAGGACCTGCCCGATTTCGGGAGAGGCATACAGGAGGTTGGCCGTGCCGCTTGCCACTTTCATCTTCACTTTCGAACGATAGGAGAAACCAAGGGTCCATTCCGGGGTGATGTCCCACAGGATACCTACGTTTACGCCGATCGCAGTTTTGGCGTCGCCTTTGATCCGGGCGGATACCAGGGAGCGATCTCCTGCCTGGGTGAACAGTTCGGCGTATTGTCCCTGCCCTGCGGCGGTCAGCAATCCGGCGATCGTATTGTTCGTCGCTTCGCCGACGGGGAACATGGAGCGCGACAGGTCGAACGTACCCCAGGTGATCGTCATGCCGACACCTACCGAGAGTTTATCCCAGAATTTGTAGGAGATCGTCGGCTGCAATGTATAGGCTTGCAGGTCGATGCTTTGGATCAGATGTGCTCCGACCCAGTTGTCGCCCCAGTTCATAGACGAGCCGTAAGGGGTATAAAATCCCAGGCCGACGGCCAGATTTTTGGTGGCTTTGTAGTTGAAATAGGCGTAGAGCGGCGTCGAAATCTTGTTGTCCGAGTGGGCTTGGATCTGCGGATTGCCCCGGTAGTCGTTGTTCGACAGGTACGTTGCATTGGATTTGATGCCCGTGATGCCGACCGAGAAGGAGAATCGGGAGGTTTGGAAGGCGGTTCCCGCCGGGTTGAAGTAGATCGACTCGGAATTGAGTTTCATACCTGTTCCCACGTGTCCCATTCCCAACTGTTTTGCACTCAAGGTATTGACTTGGTAGCCTTCGGCGCAGACCGCCGTTGCGAACAGCAGGGCCGAGATCGTTAGTAGCAGTTGCTTCATAATCAAAGTTTTAGTTGATAATTTGAAAAATATATTGATTTCTGTGGTAAGTTTATGCGCTCGGACGAGTTTCGGAGCGATTCTCATCCATGCTTTCAAAAATGCTTGTCTTAAAACGGAGCAAAAGTACGAAAACAAAGTCGAGTAGGAAAATATTTTGTTCGTAATTTCTTAAAAAGTGGACTAAAATGGATATAATTGGTCAGAATTGGATTCGATTCGAAAATAACAGGAAAGTAAAATACCGTTGTTCGAGATCAGATTTCATTGTTTCAGGACGTTTTTTTGATCGGGGGACTTGGAATTACCCGGAGGAAAGATTTGGCAGAATCGAAAATCCGTTATACTTTTGCACTCGGAGAGATGGCAGAGTGGTCGATTGCGGCGGTCTTGAAAACCGTTGAGCTGCGAGGCTCCGGGGGTTCGAATCCCTCTCTCTCCGCAAACGACCGGGAGGTCGGCTGGGTTGCAAACGATATTCGTTTGCAACCTTTTTGTTTTTCGGAGGCAACGAATTTATTCGGAGCGTTTCGGGATCGTCCGTAGTGCGGACGGCCGACGGCCGGGTATTGGCAGGGATATGTGGCTCTTCGGTCGGTCGCGGGAAGGCGGGCCGCAACTCGATCTTTGTCTTGTCTGTCGGAAGTTGGGAAAAGTTATTATCCGGGGTTTCGAAATCGACTACCCGGTGACGGACGAGATGTTTGCCCGGCCGGAATAGCGTTTTTTTAGCTGGTGCGGGTATCGGCGTTGTGAAGATTCGTGTTAAAGAAAAAAGCCTCCGTTCGAACGGAGGCTTTTTTCTTGCAGGCGGAAGGATCTACTTCGTAGAAGCGGCTCTCTTCTCCTTGATACGGGCTTTCTTACCCGTCAGGTTGCGCAGGTAGTAGATGCGTGCGCGACGAACCACGCCCTGCTTGTTTACCTCGATGCTCTCGATGTGGGGCGAATAGAGGGGGAAGATACGCTCGACGCCGATGCCGTTGGAGATCTTGCGGATCGTGAACATCTTGGTCTTGCCCGTACCCTTGATCTGGATAACTACGCCGCGGAAGCTCTGCAGGCGCTCCTTGTTACCCTCGACGATCTTGTACGTAACGGTGATCGTATCACCGGCCTGGAACGACGGAACATCCGTCTTGGTCCACATCTGCTCGTTGACGAGCCGGATTACTGCATCCTTGTTCATTGTTGCAACAATTTTTTTGATGATTTCTGCGTTCAACATTATCGCTGTGTTTGCCTACCATGCAGGGATCTTACTCTGCAATCCTCCGAAAATCAACGGATTGATGTTCCCGGTCGTGGCTTCGCACCCAATATAAGAGGTTGATACGGTCCGCAAATATAGAAACTTTTTCCCAAACGGGCAATCGGCTGTCTAAAAAATAGATGACTCCGCAGCCGGACCGATTGTGCGGCGATGCCGGCTGCGGCGGGTGTGGGAGGTGAACGGGTTTCATCTTGAATCGTGTCGGGAGGTGCGGATTGCTTCGACGGGCGGTGCGTATGGATGGCTCTCGAACTTTGAGGCACATGGTTTGCGGTTAGTCTGCAACTCCCTGCCCCGATCCTTTTTGTTTACAATGGAATTTTCCGACGGGATCGGCATGCGGGGAATTTCCCGGGTGCAGGGAAGGAAGTATGTATGTTGTATGGAATATGGGAGGCGGTTCGGACATTCTTTTCGAACGAGTTCGACGAATGTCGCCCGCCTTTTCGTATCTTTGATGTAGTCTGAGAGAGTTTAATTGACTACGAGCAGATTATGAAAGACTCGCATGAGATAGGCTAACGGATAAGAAAAAGGGAAGTGTTCGGGGACACTCTATTTCTCATGCTTTCAAATAACTCTTCAGATGCAAAAATAATACTTTTTTGGTAAAGGCGGATGCGAATCCGCCTTTATTTTTTCAGACGGTCAATCTTGTCCGCTTCCTTATGCGGGAGCGTCATTCTTCCTGCACATCCACTACTCATACCGACTGTTCGGGAGCTTGGGCAGGGACGAATATCCGGACAATATCCGCGGCGGAAGGTAGTGTCCCGGGGCGGTCGAAACGATAGTCGTTCCGACCGTTCGTCGTTTCCGCATTTTGCCCGTACCGACGCCAACCTCTTCCAACACCTGTTCCAACCGAGACAACGGGGGCGGCCGGTCTGCCCGGGCCGTCCGCAGGCGGGTTAAATTCGTCCCCTGCACCGCTATTGGTGCTAATCTAATATTTCGCAAAGATGGACGAAAAAGTAAAGAACGACGAGAAGAAGGTAATGCTCGTCAGGCAGACCGGAGAAGGTAAGGACGGCAGGCTGAAGGCCGTCGGCAGTATCGACGAAGACGGAAACATCGAGACGCTCGATCCCACTGCGGCGAATGTCGCCAAACTGTTCGACGTGAACACGAACCAGCCTGCGCTGGAGGCGTTTTTCACCAAATTCATGGAGCAGTCGCAAGACCCCGTAAAAACGGGTGTCTCGGAGATCTTCATCATGGCCGAAAGCGTGCTGAACAAACTCATCAAAATCGACCTCGATCCGCAGCTGCTCGAAAACTATCGCGTCGATCCGGCCGAAGAGCTCGCAAAAATGGAACCGCAGATCGCGGTTCCCCGTTTCGAGCCTATGGATATTTCGAAAATCGACACGGCGGATATGGAGCGCATGGGTATCCGTATGGAAGACCTCGAACCCCATTTGAAGGCGATGTCCTACGGGCACAAATCGCACGGACTGATCGAAATGCGGCCGGAAATGGAACCCGGCGGCATGCGCGTCACCACCAAAGGGCGCGTATCGCTCGAAGAGCAGGCCGACGGCTCGCTGAAAGTCGTGCCGCACTACTATCGGGAGAAGTGCGACCTCGACGCGCCCTTCCACAACGTGCTGCTCGACGACGAGGCCAAGCGCAACATCGTCGAAACCCGTCATGCAGGCAAGGTGATCGACCTGGAGCTGGAGCCGGGCAGGATGACGCCCTGTTACGTTTCGCGCGACAAGTGGACGAACGAACTCGTTGCGATGCCTGTCTCGGAGTTCGAGAAACGCGCATCGATCAAGAACGCCGACCTCTCCGAGGGCGAACAGCTCGACTTCTACTCCGGACGTAAAATTCTGCTGAAAGGCTATACCACCCGTTCCGGCTACAAACGCGATGCTTACATCCAGATCGACGCCTCGGAGAGCAATATCGAGTTCGACCACAGCGGCCTCGACAAAAGGCGCTATCAGGAGCATAACCGAGAGGTATATGCCGCCAAACGTTTCGAGCAGGGCAACCCTTTGCCGGAAGGCCCGCGGGCCATGTTCATTCCCAAGCGGGTGTTCGGGGTGGAACTGCCCCAAGAAGCCTACAATCAATGGCTGGACGCCCTCAATTTCCCCGAAAAGCGCAAAGATGTCAAAGCGACCTATTTGCAGGGATTACAATTCCCCGGAAGCCCGGAACGTGCGGATCGCTGGGTAAAACCCGATTACGAGGCCGGAAAGATCAAATCGTACCGTTGGAACCCGGATTACTCGCGCAAACAGTCCTCCTCGCAGTCGCAGGCTCCGGCCCAAACCCCGTCGAACGAGCCGTCCAAGCAGACCGAAGGACAGCCGCAGAAGCGGCAATCCGAACGCGAAGTGCGTCAGGTCGCCCCGCCGAAGCCTCAGCCGAAGAAGTCCAAGAGCGTAGGAGGCCTGTAACATGCTCGCGGCCATTCTGATCATCATAGCGGCCTCGGTATCGCTCTCCGTCGTGCTCCTGCTGCTCCTCTATTATATCGGCAAACGCCCCGATGCGGAACGGACGCAGGACGACGACAGCCGGTATTACGACGAGAACGGCAACCACCTCTACTACGACCGCAAGCTGATCGCCCGCCTCGAAAAGGAGAAAGAGCGGGCGGTGCAGCAAAATAAATAGCCACTGAAAACATCCGAAAAACCGAACCATGAAAGTCATCATAGCAGAAAAGCCCTCGGTAGCGCAGCAGATCGCTGCCGTCGTGGGCGCTACCGCCCGTAAGGACGGCTATATCGAAGGGGGCGGCTACGCCGTCACATGGGCCTTCGGCCACCTCGTAGGCCCGGCCATGCCGGAAGCCTACGGCATCGAAGGGTTCAAGAGGGAGAACCTTCCGATCCTTCCCGAAACCTTCGTCCTCGAACCGCGCCGCGTCAAAAGCGGCAAGGAGTACAAGCCCGATCCGGGAGCCGTCAAACAGCTCGCCGTCCTCAAGGAGCTGTTCTCCCGCGCAGAGCGAATCGTCGTGGCTACCGACGCCGGGCGCGAAGGCGAGCTGATTTTCCGCTTTATCTATCACTATCTCGACTGCAAGACGCCCTTCGACCGGCTGTGGATCAGCAGCCTCACCGAGCGGGCCATCCGCGAGGGGTTGGCAGCCATACGTCCCGGCAGCGAGTACGACGATCTCTACCTCTCGGCCCGTGCCCGCTGCGAGGCGGACTGGATCGTGGGCATCAACGCATCCCAAGCTCTCGCCATCGCCGCCGGACGCGGTGCATGGTCGCTGGGCAGGGTGCAGACCCCTACGCTGGCGCTGGTGTGCGGGCGCTATCTGGAAAATACCTCGTTCACGCCGCAGACCTATTTCCGGCTCAAACTCCACACGGCCAAAGACGCTACGGCGTTCGCCGTCCTCTCGACGCCGAAATACGATACGAAAGCGACGGCGAACGAGGCCTGTACCGCAGTCAGGGGCAGCGACGGCGTGCAGGTTACGAAGGTCGAGCGTCGAAAAGTGACCGAACAACCGCCGCTGCTGTACGACCTGACCTCGCTCCAGAAAGAGGCCAACACGCGGCACGGATTCTCGGCCGAAAAGACGCTCGGCATCGCGCAGGAGCTTTACGAAAAGAAGCTCGTCACCTATCCCCGCACGGGGAGCCGCTACATTCCGCAGGACGTGTTCGAGGAGATCACCCCGCTGCTGGCCTCGCTCTCCGGCCATACGGGTTTCGGCCATCAGGCCGCCGACCTGTCGGGCGGAGAGCTGAACCGCCGTTCGGTGGACGGCAGGAAGGTGACAGACCACCATGCCCTGCTGATCACCGGCCATACGCCTGCGGAACTTGCGGCGGATCATGCCAAAATCTACGATATGATCGCCGGCCGCATGGTCGAGGCGTTTTCGCCCGCGTGTCTGAAAGAGATCACCTCTGTCCGCATGGAGTGCGCGGGCATCCCGTTCGAGGTGCGCGGTACGGTCGTAACGAGTGCCGGATGGCGCAAGGTATGGGGCGAGCCGGAAGAGCGTACGGAGGAGGATGCGGCGGCTCTGCCCGAGCTCGCCGAGGGGGATATGCTCACGGTACGCGGATGCGACCTTCAGGAAAAGCAGACGCGCCCCCGCCCGCTGCATACCGAAAGCAGCCTGCTCGCGGCAATGGAGACCGCCGGTAAGGAGCTGGAAGACGAGGCCGAGCGCGAGGCCATGAAGGATTCCGGTCTCGGAACTCCGGCCACCCGTGCGGCGGTGATCGAAACGCTCTTTTCGCGCGAGTATATCAAACGTGAAAAAAAGTCGCTCGTGCCCACCGAGAAGGGCCTCGCCGTGTACGGCATCGTCAAGGACATGCGGATCGCCGACGCAGCCATGACGGGCGGCTGGGAGCTGGCCCTTGCGAAGATCGCCACCGGGGAGATGAGCGCTTTCACCTTTCGTAAAGGTATCGAAGTTTACGCCTCGCAGATCACCTCCGAGCTGCTCAAGGCGCAGGTCGGGTCGGTCGCCGGGCATACAGGCGCTCCGTGTCCCCGCTGCGGGGGCCGGGTGACGTTCTACCCGAAGGCCGCCAAGTGCGAAAATGCGGAGTGCGGCCTGACCGTATTCCGGACGATAGCGAAAAAGGAGCTTACGGACGGCCAGCTGGAAGCCTTGCTCGTCAAAGGACGAACGCCGACGATCAAGGGCTTCGCCAAAAAGGACGGGGGCACGTTCGAGGCCGCCGTAGTCTTCGACGGCGATTACCGCACCGCGTTCGCCTTCGAAGAAGGCGGCAAGGCCCGTAAGCCGGGTGCGGCGAAAGTCCGGAAATAATCCTTATCTTTGCCGCTGGACGACTTGTCACAGACGCTTTCGGCGTTCGGCAGGGAAGTTCAGTGGCGGCGCTTCGGGTGGGAACCCGGAGCGCCTTTTCTTCCTTCGACCTTTGCGTTTCACACCACTGAACAATCCACATCATGCCGAACGATCATCATAACGCCCCGCAGATGGGGTTATCTTATTACGGCCTTTCGCTGCTCTCTTATCTGCGGGAGAGCCATCCCGACCTGGCGGACGATGCCGACTTCATCCGCACGCGGGCGCAGGCTGCGGCCGAAACATACAGCCGCATTATCCGCAGCGGAGGCTCCCGCATCGAAGCGGCCGAGGAGGCCGACGCCGTACTCTACCGGGGGCTTCATTTCTCGCTATACAGTACGCTCGCAAACATTATCCGCAGCGAGTTCGCGGAGGACATTCCCGAAGAGGATGCCCGCGAGGCCGCCCTCATTCTCCTGCCGCAGGCCAAAGAGGTCGCCCGAAGCTACGAGCTTACGGACGACTTCGCCGCTACGCCGCAGTACGAGCGGCTCTATACCGAACTTACGGGAACCGTTCAAATCCTGCTCGACAATGGCATACAATAAGACCGAACACCTGCGCCGCAATATCGAAGCGATCCGCACGGCCTTCGCGCTGGAGAGGGAACAGCGGGCGGCTACGCCCGAAGAGCGGGATGTGCTGCGTGCGTACAGCGGCTTCGGAGCGATCAAGGAGGTGTTGGAGCCGCTGCCGCACAAAAAGGAAACGGCACTCACGCCCCTGATCGAAGAGCTGCACGCCGTGCTGAAAGAGAACACCGGCGGCGAGCGCGAGTACAAACGCTATCTGGACGGCCTCAAAGCTTCGGTGCTGACGGCCTTCTACACACCGGAACCCGTGACGGACGCCATTATGCGGATGCTCTATAATGCGGGCGTCGTTCCGGTGCGTGCACTCGAACCGAGCGCCGGGACGGGGGCTTTCGCGGAGTACCTGCGCCGTTATAACGAAGAGGCCGAGATCACCTGCTTCGAGAAAGACCCGCTGACAGTACTTATCCTGCACCGCCTGCATCCCGACGATACGGTGCGGGTGCAAGGCTTCGAAACCATAGAACCCGCCTACGAGGGGCACTTCGACCTGATTACGAGCAATATCCCATTCGGGGACGTTTCGTTGTTCGATCCGGCGTTCTCCTCTTCGCGCGATCCGGTGCGCCGGCAAGGCGCATGGGCGATACACAACTATTTCTTTATGAAGTCGGTCGATCTGGTGCGCGACGGGGGCCTCGTCGCCTTCATCACCTCGCAGGGCGTGGCCGACGCGGAGCGCAATCGACCCGTGCGGGAGTGGCTGATGGAGCGGTGCGATCTGGTCGCGGCCGTGCGGCTGCCGAACAACCTCTTTACAGACCATGCCGGAACGGAGGTGGGCAGCGACCTTATCGTTCTGCAAAAGAACTCGGCCGCCCGCCCCCTCTCCGAGCGGCAGCGGGACTTTATCGAAACACGCACGCTCTCGAACGGCATTACGGTAAACAACAGCTTCCAATCGCTCGACCGCGTGGTGCAGACCTCGGCCAAAGTGGGCACGAACCCTTACGGGAAACCGGCGATGGAGTTCACCCACGCCGGAGGCGTGGAAGGCATCGCCCGTGCGCTGGCGGATATGCTCGCGGAGGATATGGAGCGGCATTTCAACCGGGAGTTGTACGAAAGCCATGCCCCGAAGACCGCTCCGCGTCAGTACAGGGAATGGCAGACGGAGACGGTAAGTCCGCGACAGGCGCACGACGACATCGGACAGGCACGGAATACGGAGCTGTCCGGGCAAACGGCATTGCGGCAACACGGGAACCGAGAGATCGCACGGGAAATTCCTGCGACGGAGCGTAACAGCATCGGGCAGGAGCAAGAAATAGAATTATCCGGCCAGACAGTCCGGCAGCAGACGCGGCAGGCAGCACCGTCCGCGGCGCAGGCTCCGGAAACTACGGCCGGTATATTCGACGACGAGCCGCCGTACCCTCCCGATCTCGATCCGTTCTGGCAGGCCATAGAAGACCATTGGTTTCCGGACGAGGCCGAGGCGAGAATCCGGACGGAAGAGGCCCTCCGCGCCGAAAGGCGGCAGGCGGAACCTTCATCCGCGCAAACGATGCTCTTCCCGGACGCTCCGGTTTCGCCGCATTCTTCCCGGCAAACCGCCGGATTCCGGCAGCCGGCGACCTCCGTCCCTCTTCCCGAAACAACTCGCGGCGGCGGCCCGCGCCGAGCCGGAGAAGTACTGCAAGAAGTACTTTCCGATCTGCGGCAGAAAGCGGAACGGTATCAGGGCGGCCGGATGCAGGAACCCGCACCTTTCGATGAGCAGCCGGGGCCGTTCTGGCACCCTACCGAAGAGGAGTGGCGCGACCTTAACCGCTGGATGGAAGAACGGTATGCCGTTACGCAGGCCGCCTCCGACGGCTACCGACTCGACCCCGAAACGGGAGAGATGATCCCTATTGAGGATGCCGAAGCGGAGGAAATACGGGACGAAGCGACCGTGCAGGCCGAGGGTGCCGCCATGCCGAACGAATCCCTGCCCCCTCTGCCTACGCAGGAAGCATGGCAGCCTGCCGGGCAGGATTGGGCGGAGTTCGGCGCGTGGCAGGAGGAGCGGGAGAGGCGGTTTATGGAAGAGTACCCGCCCTCGCCGGAAATGTACGGATATGCCGAACCCGCCGTGCAAACGGTCGCGGCAGCAGCCCCGGAGAAGGAGCAGGCAGATACATCGGAGATGCGTCGGGAACCCGTCGTACAGGGTGTTCGGCCGGAAATATCCGAACCTGCGGTTATGGAACCCGCTGCACGGCGGACAGCAGCACACGCCCCTGCCTCGGCGCAAGAGCCGCAGTCCGTGCAGGAAGCGGAACGGCCTGCCGGCAGCACGGTACGCCCGGCCGACGACGGGCGGGAAGAGGCGGCTGCGGAACCCGCTGCAACGACAGCGCAGGCACGAGCGGCCGGACAACCCACGCAGGATGGGTTCGCAGGATCGCTGTTCAATGCTTTCGATACGCAGACCGAACCGGAGCCGGTGCTGAACGTACAGCAGGAACCGGTGCTTACGCTCTACGACCTGTTCGGGTTCTCAGCCGAAGAACGCAGTCAGGTGAACCGTCCCAAGAAGCGCGGCCCGAAACCTAAAGGCAAACGACAGGCAGCGGGGATGCCGCAGGTACGACACCGGCCTGCACAACAGGACTCGGCGACTTCTTCTCAGAAGGCGTCCAAGCCCGTACAAGAGGAGGAGCGTCCTCTGGACTGGCGGGAGAGGCTGATGCAAAACCGGCCGCATCAAGAGGAACGACAGCCGGCAGAGGTATCGACCGCCGTAACGGCGGAGCGCTCCGCAGGTACGTCCGCAGAAAATCAACCGAGAACGATAACCGGAAACAGGCAGGATGCGGCGAAGCCTGCGGCAGGGCGATCCGGCGTAGCCGGGCAGCCGCAGGCCGCGACCCGAACGGAATACGGAAGGGAGCGGCCGGAACCGTCACGCAAGGTTCCCGACAGTGCTGCGGACGGCAAATCCGGAGACAGGGCGCAGCTATCGGACGCATTGTCGCCACAGGCCGCTACGCCGCGCAATACGGCACACGGCGACGAAGCGGCCGAAGACCCGCTCGCACCCCGGCCTTTCAAGGGAGAACGGCCGGAACATTACCGCGACGGGACGCTCATCGTGGATAAAGAGAGCCGTGTAGGATACCTGAGCGACCTGAAAACCCTACGCCCGATGTTCCATCCGCTCGACCTGCCCGAAGAACAGCGGGTGAAAATGTCGCTCTATATCGAGGTGCGGGACACCTATTATCACCTCTACAACGTGGAGGCCGATACACTGGCCCCGCACCCCGCGCTGCGCGTAATGCTGAACAGCCTTTACGACAACTTCGTGGAGCGGTTCGGCCGGCTGAACGAACCGCAGAATATCGACCGGATACGGATGGATCCGGGAGCCGACGAGATACTCTCGCTGGAACGCTACACCGACGGTATCGTGAACAAGGCCGACATCTTCGACCATCCCGTCGCCTTCAATCCGGCGGAGATCGAAAAGACGGACGACGTGCATACGGCACTGGCGGCCAGCATGAACCGTTATGCGGACATTAATATCGAGTATATATCGGAACTTACAGGGGCGAGCGAAGCAGAGGTGCTGGAACAGCTCAAAGGGCGTATCTACTTCAACCCCGACAGCGGGAAATACGAGATCGCCGAACGCGTCATCGCGGGCAACGTCATCGAAAAGGCCGACCGCGTCGAGCGCTTCCTCGACGAGAATCCGGATCACGAGGGCGCACGGGAGACCCTCGCGGCACTGCGAGAGGCTACGCCCAAGCCCATCGCTTTTGAAGATTTGGACTTCAACTTCGGCGAGCGGTGGATACCTACGGGTATCTACGACAGTTACGCCTCGTGGCTCTTCGAAACGGAGGTCAAGATCGGTTACATCGCCGATCTGGACGAGTTCGGCATTACGGCCAAAGACGAGTACAATATCAAGATACAGAACCAGTATGCCGTTCAGGGAGAGTTTCGCCGTTATACCGGGCTGCACCTGATGAAACACGCCCTGCACAACACGATTCCGGACATCACCAAAAAAGCCCGCAAACTGATCGACGGCGAGTGGAAAGAGGTAAAGGTACGCGACGGGGAGAAGATACAGCAGGCCAACATCAAGATCGACGAGATCCGCAGCGGTTTCACGGACTGGCTGTGCGACCAGTCCGCCGACTTCAAGGAGCGTCTGGCCGACATGTATAACCGCAAGTTCAACTGTTTCGTGCGCCCGAAGTACGACGGTTCGCACCTGACCTTTCCCGGCCTCGACCGTAAGGCGTTAGGCATCGAAGACCTCTATCCGAGCCAGAAGGACGCTATCTGGATGGATATTCTGCTGGGCGGCGGTATCGTGGACCATGAGGTCGGCGGCGGCAAGACGCTTATCATGTGCTGCGGAACCTACGAGAAAAAACGCATCGGACTGGTGAACAAACCGATAATTACGGGACTGAAAGCCAATATCCATGAGATCGCCAAAACCTTCTGTACGGCCTATCCGATGGCCCGCGTGCTCTATCCGGGCCGCGAGGATTTCACGCCGAAGAAGCGCGAGCAGATATTCCGGCAGATCAAGAACAACGACTGGGATGCGGTGATCCTCTCGCACGAGCAGTTCGGCATGATCCCGCAGTCGCCCGAAGTCCAGCAGGAGATCTTGCGGGCGGAACTCGACAGCGTAGAACAGAACCTTATGCTGCTCAAGGCGCAAGGCAAGAGCGTATCGAAACGTATGCTGACCGGCTACCTCAAGCGCCAGCACAATCTGGAGGCCAAACTGCAAAAGATTCAGTACGCCCTCGACCACCGCAAGGACGATGCGGTGGACTTCCGCCGTATGGGTATCGACCACCTCTGCGTGGACGAGAGCCACAAATTCAAAAATCTGATGTTCAACACGCGGCACGACCGCGTGGCGGGCCTCGGCAACCCCGACGGAAGCCAGCGGGCACTCAACATGCTCTTTGCCCTCAGAACCATACAGGAGCGCACGGGGCGCGATCTGGGGGCGACATTTCTGTCGGGGACGACCATTTCCAACTCCCTCACGGAGTTGTATCTGCTGTTCAAATACCTGCGTCCGAAGGCGCTCGACCGGCAGAACATCCGCACCTTCGACGCATGGGCCGCCGTATTCGCCAAAAAGAGCGTCGATTACGAGTTCTCGGTCACCAACCAGATCGTGCAGAAGGAACGGTTCCGCTATTTCATCAAGGTTCCGGAGCTGGCGGCTTTTTATTCGGAAATTACGGATTTCCGCACGGCCGAGGACATCGGTATCGACCGCCCGCGCAAGAACGAGATACTGCACAACATCCCGCCCACGCCCGACCAGCAGGCGTTTATCGACAAGCTGGTGCATTTCGCCAAGACGGGCGATGCCACCGTGCTGGGACGGGCACCCCTCACGGAAAGCGAGGAGAAGGCCAAAATGCTGATCGCTACGGACTACGCCCGTAAAATGTCGCTCGATATGCGTATGATCGACCCGGAGCTGTACGGCGATCATGTGGACAACAAGGCGAGCCACTGTGCCGCGCAGATCGCGCACTATTACCGTAAGTATGACCAGCATAAGGGTACGCAGTTCGTCTTCTCCGATCTGGGGACATGGAAGCCGGGAGACGAGTGGAACGTGTACGCCGAGATTCGGCGCAAGCTGGTCGAAGACCACGGCATTCCGGCTTCCGAGGTTCGTTTCATACAAGAGGCAGCCGGCAGCGAGGGCAAACGCAAGAAGATGATCGAAGAGATGAACACCGGACGCATCCGCGTATTGTTCGGCTCGACCGATATGCTGGGTACGGGCGTGAACGCCCAGAGGCGGTGCGTGGCGATCCACCACCTCGACAGTCCGTGGGTGCGACATGAAGTCGCATAGATAATTGTTAGAATGATACTTACGAGTATCAGCTTTAACCCGCTGTTCCGTCAGCGGTAGCCTACCGACCGATGCACCTTAATGCTGTATTAAGCGGTTGGGACAAAGTACACTTTCGTAAGACGAGACAGCACCGTGAGGGAAAGTCAAGTACGGTTAGTATCATACCGTAGAGTGGCGAGGCTGGATAGTATGGTTAGCGTAAGCGAACTGTTAGTAAACTTCGTAATGTCACGAAAGAGTGTAAGATACTGATACACTCTCCCCAAAGGGGAAGCGGTCGGCTAATCCTCTCCATGGTAGGATTACACGGACACAAGCACCGCCGGAGGATGAGACAGAACCTAACCTATCCGTCAGTTATCTATGTGGAACATGGTAAGCCTGTATATCTCCTGTCATACAGATTGATAGGTAAGCAGACAGTAATGAACGCTGAATGGTATGCAGGTATAAGATAACAGAAAAAGCGAATGCCGTTCTGTAATGGAACGGATACGGATTGAGTCGACATCACGAGCTGGTGCAGACAACATCATCCGACACGAAAGTGGGCAGACTTCTGTGACGACATTCGGAAGGCAAGCAAGTCGAGTGTTGTCAAATGGTGATTCTTTACAATTAACTTTTAGAACTTTCAAAAGAAGGAAAGCAAATGAACGAGAACAAAACATCGTGTGCACCTGCTGACAATCAGCAAACGCTTTGGGACAGCATTGACTGGACTAAGGCAGAGCTGTCTGTTAGAAAGCTACAAGCACGTATTGTAAAGGCTCAAAAGGACGGCAAACACAACAAGGTGAAATCCTTGCAGTGGACGCTGACCCACTCTTTTTACGCAAAAGCCTTAGCCGTAAAGAGGGTTACTTCTAACGGAGGGGGTAATACCCCTGGGGTTGACATGGAAACATGGGAGAAACCCGAAACAAAAATGCAAGCAATAAACGACCTCAGACGCAGAGGCTATCAGCCGAAGCCCTTGAGAAGAGTTCACATCAAAAAGAGTAATGGCAAACTGCGCCCATTGGGAATACCTACATTAAAAGACAGAGCCATGCAAGCACTCTACCTCATGGCATTGGAACCAGTAGCTGAGACGACAGCCGATACTCGTTCATACGGATTCCGTAAGGAACGTCGTTGTATGGATGCAGTAACGCAATGTCATAATATCCTTCGAAAAGGCTATTCTCCCGAATGGATTTTGGAAGGGGATATAAAAGGGTGCTTTGACCATATCAGCCATGAATGGTTACTCGTCAACATTCCGATGGATAAGGCGATGCTCCGAAAATGGTTGAAATGTGGCTATATCTTTAATAAACAGATGTTCCCGACAGAGGAGGGTACACCTCAAGGTGGTATAATCTCTCCCACGCTTGCCAATATGACATTAGACGGATTGCAGAAAGTTCTCGCAGAGAGATATAAAAGAAGAACCATAAAAGGGGAACATTATTCTCCAATGGTGAATCTGGTACGTTATGCCGATGACTTTATCATCACTTGTGAGAACAGAGAAACGCTTGAAAACGAAATCAAGCCTTTGGTAGCCGAGTTCATGGCGGAAAGAGGGCTTACCCTGTCTGAAGAAAAGACGGTGATAACCAACATTCGTGACGGGTTCGATTTTCTTGGTTTTAATATCCGCAAATACGGCAATGAAATATTGACCAAGCCGACCAAGAAAGCCGAAAAACGCTTTATGGAGAATATCCGTAAGGTGATAAAAGGCAATAAGGGTTGTAAGCAGGAGTCTTTAATCAGAATGTTGAACGCTAAAATCCGAGGTTGGGGAGCTTATTATCAGCATGGTGCAACGCGTGATTCTTTTCACAGAATTGACCATCAAATATTCCTCTCCCTATGGCAATGGGCTAAACGTCGCCATTCCAAGAAAGGGAAGCGATGGATTAAAGACCGTTATTGGCATAACATCCGAGGTAATAGTTGGACATTTGCTGCCAAGTTCAAGAAGTCAAATGGGAAGGATGACCAGCTAACATTGCTGACGCTCTCGTCTTCATTCCCTTTCCTGCCATATACGCAGATTAAAGGAGATATGAATCCATTTGACACGGATTGTCGTTTATACTTCAACAAGAGAATGAAGTCGAAAATGCTTGTATCACTAAAAGGACGTAAATCTTTGCTTCACCTATGGGAAAAGCAAGGGAGAATATGTCCAATATGTGGAGAGCCGATAGATACGCACAAGGCATGGAATGTACTGCCAACCGTTCAAAAAGGACGAAAGTGCAATATATTGGTTCATGACGAATGTTTCAAAATATCCCTCAAATCCAATGACAACAGAAAGAAGTAGTATGAGCCGGTCTCTATATAAGAATAGAGATTTAGAAAAGCTTGAGCCGTATGAGGGGAAACTCTCACGTACGGTTCTGAGGGGGGAAGAGGGCAGTAATGCCCTTGACCTACCCGATCGGCCCTCGGACTTGGAGCAGCGCGAAGGACGCGGCATCCGCAAAGGCAACGAAGTGGCCAAGCTCTACGCCGACAATCAGGTGGACGTAATCATCTATGCCGTCGAAAAGTCGCTCGACGCCTACAAGTTCGGGCTGCTGCACAACAAGCAGCTCTTCATCCGCCAGCTCAAACACAATAATCTGGGAGTGCGTACCATCGACGAGGGCGGTATGGACGAAGGCAGCGGCATGAACTTCTCGGAATATGTGGCCGTGCTGTCGGGCAACACCGACCTGCTGGAAAAGGCGCGCCTCGAAAAGAAGATCGCGGGGCTGGAGAGCGAGCGTCAGGCGTTCATCCGCGGTAAGTCGTCGAGCCGCAGCCAGTTGGAACATACGCTCGGGGAGATCGAAAAACTCGACGACAAGATCGGGCGCATCGAAAAAGACCTCGAAGCCTTCAGAAGCCGTGCGGAACTCAACGAGGACGGTTCGTACCGCAACCGTATCACGCTGGACGGGGTGGAGAGCAACGACCCGCAGTTCATCGGCAAACAACTGAACCATATCGCAAAAACCGTCGATACGGGAAGCGGGGAGAAGCGTATAGGCTCCATCTACGGGTTCGAGATCATCGTCAAGAGCGAAAAGAGCATGAAGGAGGATTTCGAGTCCATTCGCAACCGCTTTTATGTGCGGGGAGAAGGAGAATACCTCTACCAGTACAACTACGGCAATCTGGCCGGAGACCCGCGCACGGCGGCGCTCAACCCTCTGCACGCGCTGGGTACGATCGAACCGACGCTGGAGAAATTCCGCAAGGAGCGCGCCTCGCTGGAAAAGGACGTGCCCCAGCTCCGGCAGATCATCGAGGGTACATGGCGCAAAGAAGCCGACCTCGCGGCTTTGAAAAAAGAGATGGAACGACTCGACCGGCAGATACAACTCGCGCTCAAACCCGTAGGCAGCGACCGTGACGGCGAAGAGGCTGGAGAGCAGCAGGAACAGCGTCAGGAGAAGGACGCGCGACGGGAAGCACCTGCCGCCGATGACCTACAACGGCATATTCCCGCACGCCTGCGGCAGATCGCCGATGCCTCCGGCGGACGTATCGTCATCGGGGGCGTGCCGCCCCGCACGGACGATGATTTTTCATCCAAAAAAATCAAACTATAAACAGGAAAGCCTTGCATTTTATCCTTGCAAGGCTTTCCCGTTTCATCGGTTATCGGTGTCCCGATCAGAGTGTTTATTCCTTATCCGAACCAAGCGGCGGCAGTCCGATCGTGTCCTCGATCAGTCCATCGGGATTCTTGTCCAGAAAATTCTGGCCCGATACGACACTGTGCCCCAACTCCCGTTCCGTCTCCTTGCGGGCCACTCCGGCGACGTTGCCGCCGCGCCGGGCGACCCGTTTGCTTTCGGCGAACGTATCGGGTTTCTCCTGCTGTGAGATTTCGGTCGTCACCCGTTCGCCCAGCATCGTGAAGATCAGCTCCAAATCGGTCATGTGGTCACGCAGGTTTTGGCCCTTTTTCGTCAGCCCCTTGATCGCCCTGTGTTCCGAAGGCGTCACGCCAAATGTCGCACGCGCGATCTCCGCCGTCAGGATAGCGAAATCCCTCTCTTCCCGAATGCCGCGCTCTTTCCATTCATCCGTCAGGTTCTGCCGTATGGCGATGCCCCGCAGCCGTTTGTCGATCCAATCCTTCGGATAACCTTTGGCCTCGTAAACGGCCTTCATGCGTTCCTGCGCCAGCTCAGGGTTCTCGATCTCCTGCACACGCTCATATCCGACCTGTGCCAGCCATTGTTTGAATGGCTCGGCCTTTGGAGAGGGGATCGACTGGATGATACGAAACATAGCTTGCGTTGTAGCGCAATCCGTCCTGTACTGCTTAC
>OLPI01001603.1_pt1 | contig 19773 bp, 10 predicted proteins | sample 1672361 | NCBI WGS metagenome assembly OLPI01 (sample SAMEA3136675, study PRJEB25190) | human gut metagenome
ACCGTCCTGGAAAAGGGCGACCGCATCTGCCAGTTCCGCATCTATGAGGTGCAGCCGCCGATCGACTTTGAAGAATGCGACACGCTTTCCGACACCGACCGGGGGGGCTTCGGCTCGACCGGCGTGCGCTGATTTTTTTGAAAACGATACTCCGATACAAGAAAGGATGATTTGGTTATGAAAACGTTGCTCAAGGGCGGCACGGTCGTCTCTGCGGCAGGCTCCTGCGTTGCGGATGTGCTGGTGGACGGCGAGAAGATCGCTGCTGTCGGCGAAGGACTGGCAGTGGACGGCGCAAAGGTCGTCGACGTGCGCGGCAAGCTGCTCTTCCCCGGCTTTATCGACGCGCATACGCATTTTGACCTCGACGTCTGCAACACCACGACCGCCGACAACTTTGACACCGGCACGCGCAGCGCCATCCACGGCGGCACGACGATGGTCATCGACTTTGCCTGCCCGAATAAGGGCGAGACGTTGGGCTACGGGCTTGATCTCTGGCACAAAAAGGCCGACGGCCGGTCCAGCTGCGACTACAGCTTCCACATGACCATTGACGACTGGAACGAGGGCATCAAAAATGAAATTCCGGCCATGTTTGCCGCCGGTATCCCATCGTTCAAGATGTACATGACGTATCCCGCCATGATGATCGGCGATCAGGACCTGTTTTCCGCGCTGCTGGAGCTGAAAAAATACGGCGGCATCGCGGGCGTTCACTGCGAAAACGCGGGCGTGATCGATGCGCTGATCGCGCAGCACAAGGCGGAAGGGAAGACGGCCCCGTCGTCCCATCCCGAGTGCCGCCCGAATCCGCTTGAGGCGGAGGCCGTGGCCCATCTGCTGCGCATTGCGGAGGTCGCGGACGTTCCCATCGTGATCGTGCATCTGAGCACGAAGGAGGCACTGCTCGAAGTTATGCACGCGCGTGAGCGCGGCCAGAAGGTCTATGTTGAGACGTGCCCGCACTATCTGCTGCTGGACGACAGCGTCTATGATCAGGAGGACTATTCCGCCTCTGCCCGCTATATCTGCGCACCGCCCATGCGCAAGAAGGAGGATCAGGCGGTTTTGTGGAAGGCCCTTGCCAACGGCAGCATCCAGACCGTCTCGACCGACCATTGCAGCTTTACGCTGAAACAGAAGGATGCCGGACGCGGCGACTTTACGAAGATCCCCGGCGGTCTTCCCGGCGTGGAAACGCGCGGCGAGCTGCTCTATACCGCAGGCGTGGCCGAAGGCCGCATCACAAAGGAGCAGATGTGCGCCCTGCTGTCCGAAAACCCCGCCCGGCTCTATGGCGCATATCCGCGCAAGGGCGTGATCGCGCCCGGCAGCGACGCGGATATCGTCGTCTACGATCCTGAGGCTGACACGGTCATCACCGCGCAGATGCAGCTTTCCGCCGCAGGCTACACGCCCTATGAGGGCTTCAAGACCAGGGGTTCCATCGCACAGGTCTATCTGCGCGGCACGCTCGCCGTCGACCACGGCGAAATGAAGACCGGCCCCATCGGCACATACATCCCGCGCCATCCGGGAAGTCTGTAAGCATAAGCGCAGCGGCCCGGCACGGGCTGCTGCGCTGGTTTCTTTCTGGATTTGATTGACAGTGCCCGGAAACTGTGGTACAGTGAGATCACAGCCAGTGTTATACGGGGCGTCTTGGACGTGGTTGCCGGGGGGGCTTCGGCCTGTTGATCCGCTTCGGGCGGGCACATCGGTATCGTCGGAAACACTGGTGATAAATACAGCTGATGAGACACCGGCCGATTTGGGAGTTTCGCCCGGATGTCCACCGTCCAAGGCTGTGTTTGCGCTCCTGCGGTCCCGGTAATCCTGCCGCGGCGGGAACCCCGGTCTTGATTGCCGCAGGAGCGTTTTTCATGTTTGCAGGCGCATTCTCTCCGGCATTTCCTTCAAAATACAGCCTCCCATTCTCATGCATGGCATGACAACGGGAGGCTGTTTCGCAGATTCCTGCCGCTCAGGTTTGCCGGGCGGCTTTTTCCATGAGCTTCTGATAGACCGGGCGCATGGCAGGCTCGGAGACGGAGGATAAAACATCTTGCACCGAAAGCCAGCGGACGGCGCTGTTTTCATCCGGCTTGCAGCGGATGGGGGATTTGTCGTCGGCCTCCAGCAGATACGTCGCGTTCAGATGCAGGTGGGCGCAGACGAATTTTCCACGCTTGACGTGCGGCGCGACGTGCAGGATTTCGAGTGAGAAGATATCCGGGGAGACGGGCGCGGCCAGCACGCCGGATTCCTCATTTGCCTCGCGCAGCGCGACGGAAAGAAGGTCGGCTTCCCCATCGGCGTGTCCGCCGAGCCAGGCCCAGGACTGATAGAGATTGTGATAGGCCATGAGCACCTTCGTCCTGTCCGGGTTTACGATCCAGCAGGAGGCGGTAAAGTGCGCCGTAGCGTTTTCGCGCGTAAGGAGATCGGAGAAGCAGTCCATGTCGGCCAGCATCTGCCGCCGGTCGGCCTCCTCTTGCTCGTTATAAGGCGCAAACGCCTCGATCTGCGCGCGCAGGCGGGTAAGCTCAGTCATGCTCGTAGGCCATCATCTTGTCGATGCGCCGCTGATGACGTTCGACGCCGGAGAACGCCGTGTCCAGCCACACGTCGACGATCTCAAGGGCCAGCATTTCGCCCGTCACGGCTGCGCCGAGGGCCATCATGTTGGTGTCGTTGTGTTCGCGGGTGAGCCTTGCGGACATGGGGTTGTCGAGCAGCGCGCAGCGGATGCCCTTGACCTTGTTGGCCGTGATGGACACGCCGATGCCGGTTGTGCAGCAGACAATGCCGCGGTCGCATTCGCCGCTGGCGACGGCCTGCGCCGCCGGGCCCGCAAAATCGGGATAGTCACAGCTGTCTTTCGTGTAGCAGCCGAAGTCCTTATAGGCAAGGCCGCGCTGTTCGAGATGCTTCATAATGGCGTGCTTGAGATCAAGCGCGCCGTGGTCACAAGCGAGAGCGATCATAGGGGTGTTCCTCCTGCGGTTTTTCTTTTATTATACCGCAGAGGACACAATTTGCAAGCGTAATCGTTTCAGCCGCTGACGCTGATGCTGCGGACAAGGCCGTCCGTGCCGGTGCGAATGATGCAGGAAAGCTCCCCGCAGCCGATGTCGATCGTATAAAAGCCGTCATGATCCCACCAGATCCACGCGCAGAGCGCGTCGCCGGAACTGCCGTAGAGGAACTGTTTCCGCTCCTGCTCCGGCGTCCAATCGGCAGCGGGAAGCGCGGCTAGAACATGGTCCAGATTGTCGCCGAGCTGAATGCCGCGCAGGAAGTCCGGCGAGGAGCCGATTCCCGGCCCGCCGTAGAGCAGCTCGTCCTCGCAGCACCATGCGTCCAGCCGGACGGTGCCGTCGCTGTGCTGTGTAAATTGATAGCTCACGCCGTCGACCGTAAAGTTGTCCCCGCGCATTTTGCCCTTCCGGACGGGACTGCCCTGATAGGCTGCCGCCCTTTGCAGAACGGCTGCGTAATCCATGCCGGGGAAGACCCCGTTCGGAAGCACAAGCTCACAGCGCTGCACCGGCAGAGAACGGTCTGTCTCTGCCGCATCGGGAAGCGCGATGGGGTTGCCCGACAGCGATGCGTCCGTATACATCTCCACGCGGTCGTCAGAGCGCCAGCGTGTCAGATCGAACCGGTCGCTGCCGCTTGAAAAGCGGCCTGTGTGCAGATCCTGTTCCAGATAGCCGAAGCGGGCCTTCGGCGCGTTGATGTCGATCAGCCACCAAGCACCGTCCAGCAGCGGCGCACCGAGCGGGTGCACCTGCCCGTTTTCCTCACAGACAAGCTGCGTTTTCGTGTGCGCAAGCGTGCAGTCAGTCCTGCCCTCCGGGCAGGAGGCCGTTTCCGTTTCGAGCCGGAACGTGTATCCGTCCGCGCTTCCCAGCGTCACGGAAGCGCCTGCGCAGGCGGTAAAGCTCGCGGCCATCTGCTTTAGCAGCTGCCCTTCATAGCGTGCCTGCAGATACGGGTTATAGCCGGAAGCATCGGTTTCATCCGCCCCGCGCGGCCAGTGGATCGTGACCTCGTAACAGCCATCTTTTACGCCGCAGAGATAGACCATCTCGTTCTGCTCACCCGCCTCGACGGAGATCGTCTCGCCACGCTGCGTCACCTCGCTGAGACAGCCGCGCGCGGTATAGCCGGCGGAGCATTCGGTGATCGTCTTTTCAACATAGCGGACGGCGAACGTCGAGCCGGTGCTGTAGGTGCTGCGCCAGAGGTCGTCCTGCTCGTCGTATTCCCAGCCGGTCGTGGGCAGATACGCGCCCCAGCCTCCGGCCTCGTCCGGGAAGGTGGAGAAGTACGCGTCAATATGAACGGCCCTGCCGTAGCCGTCCATGCCGTTATAGAAGCTCGGATAGAAATAGCCTTGTATATTATTCGCACCATGGGTCGCGGCGTAAATGTCGCGCAGATAGTCCGTCAAGCGGCCGGACTGTTCATACACGGCCAGCGCCGTGCCGTCCGTGTCCTTTGTCCAGCCGAGCAGGCGGTAGTCCTGCGTTTCGCTGCGATAGGTAACGGTCACGAGATAGCGGGTGTGGTCCACCAGATATTCCTGCCCGCCGATATACGACAGGCCGGTATCAGTGCCCAGCATGAAGGTGCGCCCGTCGGCATTTTCCGGCGCGATCGCAATTTTGTAGCTCCAGAGCTGCAAGTCTCCCTCCGGGTCGAGGCCGGACAGGGATGCAAGCTGCTCGAGGTTCACCATCTGCGCGTCCTGCACCGTATCTGTTACAGTCTCAAATCCGCCGTCGGTCAGCACCTTATATTCGATTGGCTCCGGCAAAATGACCTGCGCGATATAATATTCGGCGTAGTCCTCTATACTGGAAAAGAACGCGCTTGTCGGGGGCGTGCTGTCTGCCTCTGCGGGGCTGTCTGCGGTAGAAGAAGCGGGCGGCGCTTCCTCCGGCTGCTCTGCGTCTGTCTTCGGGTCGGTCAGGAAGCACACGGCCACGGCGATGGACACGAATACCGCCGCCAGCACGACCCAGAACGCAGGCTTTTTGTAATTTAAAACGGACTTGATGCGGCCCTTCACGCCCGTCTCGCCGAAGGCCAGCGGGCAGGCCGTGATCATCCGGCGCGGGACGCTGCATTGCAGCAGCGCACGGGAATAGGCCGTCTTGCAGCTCTCTCCCAGCTCGCGCACGACCTTTTCATCGCAGGCCGCCTCGATATCGCGGCAGAATAAAACATACGCCAGCCAGCAGACGGGGTTGAACCAGTATGCCGTCAGGAGCAGGAAGCCCAGCGGCTTCCAGAGCTGGTCGCCGCGCTTTAAATGTGCGCGCTCGTGCGCCAGAACCATGTCCTGCGCGCCGGGCTCCAGCCCGAAGGGCAGATAAATTCTCGGCCGAAGCACGCCGAGGATGAACGGGGACGGGACGAATTCCGACTGGAACACGTTTCCCTCCAGCCGCACCGCCGTGCGCACACGAAGCCGCAGGCGCAGCGCGGAAATGGCCGCGTACAGGACAAGCACCGCGCAGCCGCCGAGCCAGACCCACGCGGCAAGCCACGTCAGAATTTGCAGCGGGTTCGCGCTCTGTGCGGGGTCGGGCGTGAATGCAGCCTGTAAGGGCGGATTTACAATGGCGTCGACCACCGGGATGCCGCTTGTGATGGCGGGCGCGGCGGAATACACGATCTCCGGCTGCACCGGCTCCGCGCTCGGAATGAGGCTCAGCACGCTTTCAATCGAGAACGGGCACAAAAGCCGCACCGCCGCCAGCGCCCACAGGGCGCACAGCAGCCATTTCGGCGCTTTTTTGAACGCCAGCCGCACCAGCACGACCGCAAAAATCAGAAACGCCGCAGACAGGCTGCGGTTGAGAAAGCCGAGAAAAAGATTTGTCATGGCCGCTTCTCCTCATAGCCGTCGATCATGGCGCGCAGCCGGTCGATCTCGTCCTGCGAAAGCTTCGTCTTGCGCGCGAACGCCGCGATAAACGCGGGGAGCGAGCCTTCGAACGTCTTCTCGACCAGCTCGTCCAGCTCTGCCGCCTGCGCCTCGTCCTTGGAGACGAGGGAGGAGACGAGGCCGTTTTCGTTTTTTACGATGCCGCGCTCGCCTAGACGGTGGATGACCGTATACGTCGTCGTCCGGCTCCAGCCGAGCCTTTCTTTGCACAGCTTCGCCAGCTCCGCGCTGGGCAGCGGCTCATGCTCCCATAAAATCAGGCAGAACCGGTATTCGCTCTCAAAGATCTTCGGGGTGGACATAGGCATTCCCTTCTTGTCTAATACGTTAGACTGTAATTGCAGTCTAACGCATTAGACTGCTCTTGTCAAGCCCCTTTGCAAAAGGGCAGCTTTTTGCGGACAGAAAATTTTCGGCAGGATGCAACCCTTGCGGAATTTTTGCGTGTAGGAAAGAGAAGCGCGGATGCGAACGCGGCGCGGCCCACAATATCTTGTGGCGGGTGTTACGTCTACCTCGCAACATGGGCCGAAAGGGGCTGAAATGCTTGGTAAAACAGACATTTTCGTAAAAATCGGTTGCAATTTTTAATTTTTATGGTAAACTGGTTACATAAAATCTGCGGCTGTATCAGGCCGCAAATTGAAAGAGGTGCACTTATGAAGCGTACATTTGGAAGATTCATGAGCCTGCTGCTGGTGCTCGCCATGGTATTGGCGATGGTTCCGGCGACATTGGCTGCAAACGCGTACAGCGTCGAGCCGGACTCGACGATCACGCTCACGACGACGTACACGTTCACGGAAGCAACGTGGACGTCCAGCGATTCGACCGTCGCAAAAATTGAAAGCAACACCGCCACAACGGCAGTCATCAAGGGCGTAAAGGCCAGCAACACGGCCATCCGGATCACGGCTACCGGCAAGGTAAATGGTCGTGATTATTCGGAGTATTTCACGGTTTATGTGCGGGACGCATATACCCTTACGCTGGCGCTCAGCAACAGTAATATCAACGGCACGGTTGCGCTGAATCAGGGCGACACCAGAACGCTCACCGCGACTGTCACGGTCGGCACCGGCAGCGGTGTGAGCGCAGGCAATCTGGCAAACTGCGAAGTTCATTTCACCAGCGATAACGATGCCATCTCGGTTAAGCCTGCCAGCGCGAAGGTCACCGCAAGCACGGTCGGCAACTACACGACCTATAAGGTTGAAGCGACTGTCAAAGCAGAGAAGGTCGGCGGCGCAACGCTGACGGCACAGGTGTATTATCAGAAGAGCGATGGCAGCATGACTCCCTCCACGTCCGCGACTGCGACCAAGACCATCGGCTTCAGAGTCAGCGGCGCGGCGACGATCTCGGTCACGCTTCCGACCGCCCAGCAGGTATTGTCGCTGGAGGCAGGCGGCACGTCTGCCACGCTGCAGCCGAAGGTGACCGGCTATTCCGGCACGGCGCAGCCGAAGCTGCTGTATCTGTATGACACCAAGGATAACAATCTGTATGTCCGCCCCAACGCTTCGACGACCTCCGCGACAGTCGAGCCGTACAAGGCCTGCGACGCAACAAAGATCTATATCTGCATCGCGGACTACAACGCGGGTCTGACATACGCGAAGATCGACCAGACGAACCCGTCCGCATCGATCGAGGGTAGCTACGCTGTCTGCACGGTCAGCATCAAGAATAAGGGCATGGCTGTCACATCGATCGAGGTCATGAACAACGAAAGCGTGTCCTATAACGGAAAGACCTCCCGCCTGCAGACGCTGCTGGACAACGGTACGATGGTCTTCGGTCTGCAGGACAGCTATTATAAGCCTGCTGTGAAGTCTACGTTGATCCGTGACGAGCTGAAACTTACTGCGCGCATCAAGGCTCCCGATTCGCTGCTTGCAAGCGCTGCGGATCTGAAAAATGCCTATTCCCGCATTGAGTGGACAAGCTCTGCCCCTGCTGTTGCCAAGGTGGGCACGACCGATTCGGACGGAACCTCGGCAACTGCGACGATCGTGCCGGTCGCAGCCGGTACGGCGACGATCACCGCGAAGGTCGACGGCAATGTTACCGCAACCTATAATGTTACGGTCTATCAGGGTCGTGCATACAAGATTACCGAAGAGCCGAGCATCGGCGAGTCGGTCGGCAAGATGACGGACACCGAGCTCAAAGCTATGTTCGAAAAGGAATCAGCCAAGGTCGAGATTCAGACCAGCATCTACGCTGACGAAGTGATGATCTACGAGCTGCCGGTCAAGAGCGCAGATGTCGTGCCTGGCGAGAACGGCGGCAAGAAGTTCAAGTATACGCTCAACGGCCTCAAGACGGCTACGAAGGAATTCTTCTACAACAGAAACGATCCGAACAGCGAGGGCGTTACGACGACCAAGGAGGTGACCTTCTCCGACATCACCTTCACGGAGCAGCCCGCAAACGCGGCCTATAAGATCACGGACACCATTGCCGATCTGGCCATGACAGCGTCGGTTTCGACGGGCAAGATCAAATCCGTGGTCTGGTACATGAACAGCGACCAGACGACCGGCGGTGTGGATAAAGCAATTCAGACAGACAAAATTACCGATAAGCCTACGAACTACCGTTCGGTTCTGTCCAATCTCAAGCAGTACATCACCGGTACCGGAACCTATGTGTTCTACTGCCGTGTCACGACCGACGACGGCAAGTATGCCGAAACACGCAAGGCCATCATCACCATCACGGGTGAGAACCACATCAACATTGTCTTCAACCCGACTACGGTAAAAGCCGGCGGGACGTTCACCATCACCGGCACGCCGCAGGAGTATGTGAGCGGCAAGCTGACCAATGTGACCGGCAAGACCTACACGATCACATGGACCTCGAGCGACGAGAGCATTGTTAAGCTCTCCAGCAAGACCAGCACCAACAGCAGCCCCTCTATCACCGCGACGGCCAAGGCCGGCGGTCAGGTCACCATCAAGGCTGAAACGACGATCGGCGCGAAAAAGTATGCTGCCGAAGTGAAGTTCACCGTCACTGTCCCCGAGGCGGACACTGTCAGCCTGACGCTCGGCGAGAACGACACCTATGTCCTGCTCGACGGCAGCAAGCTTGCCGCGGCAGTCAAGACCGCCGCCAAGACCACTCCCAGCACCTTTACCTTTGAATCCCCGACCAACGGCACGCTCTATACCTCGAGCGCCATGTCCGGCACGGTCAGCACGACGACCAAGTATTCCGTCAGCGAAGTCAGCAAGATGGTCTACCGTCCGACGAGAACCACCGGCACGCACACCATCAGGTACGCCGCCTATGACGGCAGCGCCCAGATCGCGACCGGCACGATCAATGTCGTGACCAGCGCAAGCACGGTCGAATACCACATCTCCGCCAATGAAAAGCAGCAGATGGTCGTCAGCGACTTCCAGCGCGTCTACGGCTCCGGCCTGAGCACCGTGACCTTCGGCACGAACTCCGATAACCGCGGCGCACTGTACAAGGGCAGCACGACCAGCTCCGGCAAGGTCGGCAGCGAGGCCTACAGCGTCTCGACCGGCTCGAACCTGCTGAAAAACGTCTGCTTCATCGCGGGCAGCACCACGTCGAAGTACACTGTGACCATCCCCTTCACGGCAAACGGCTCGTCCGGTCAGATGAACGGCCAGCTTGTGGTCTATGTCAACGACACCCACACGCTGAACTCCACCGGCGCGTCCTTCCGCTCCATGGGCATTGCAAACGAACTCACGCCGGATAACGCCACCGGCAGCACCTACATCACCATTGACCGTGTCGTCGGCGGCAAGCTCTATTCCAGCTACACCAGCATCAAGCACTGCACCGCGCTGACCAGCAAGGATTTCGGCAGCACGAAGTTCTACTTCTCTGGCTCCGGCAGTCTGGATAATCTCTATATCCTGCCGCTGGCCGACAGCAAGAGCGTCGAGGTCAGCTACACCATCGACGGCAGCACGAAGGGCACGCTGTCCTTCAAGGTCAACCAGCAGACGGCCTCCAGTCAGTTCACCGACGTGAGCGGTTCTTACAAGTGGGCGGCCAACTCGGTCGACTTCATGTACATGAACGATATCATCAAGGGCAACAACACCAAGAACCCGAAGCTCTTCGGGCCGGGCGCCAAGATGACCCGCGCCATGCTCGTCACGGTCCTCTACCGTGCGGCAGGCGAGCCCACCGTTACCGGTATCACCAACAAGTTCACCGACAACAAGCAGGGCCAGTACTACTACAACGCAGTCCTCTGGGCCTCCAACATGGGCATTGTCAACGGCGCGACCGCCACGACCTTCGACCCGAACGGCAATGTCACCCGTGAGCAGATCGCGGCTATCCTGTACCGCTACGAAGGCAGTCCGACCGTGACCGGTTCTCTGAGCGGCTATCCCGATCAGGCGCAGGTCAGCTCCTTTGCCGTCACGGCAATGCAGTGGGCTGTCGGCACCGGCATCATCACCGGCGTCACCTCCGGCGGCAGGACGACCCTCTCCGCAAAGGGCAACGCCACCCGCGCTCAGGTCGCCGTCATGCTCCACCGCTTCCTGACGTTCTAAGCATATCGACCCCTCGCCCCCGGCTCACGCCGGGGGCGTTTTTGCGCACAAAAAGTCGCCCCTACCAACTGCGTTTGAATTTCGCCGGTTTTCGCGGATAATGGGGAATCTATCCGTCTTAGTATGAAAAATCTCCCCTTGCCGGGCGGCAAGGGGAGGAGATGAGGGCGTTTACCCTTCGAACTGACTGTGGTACAGATTGGCGTAGAAGCCGTTTTTGGTGAGCAGGTCCTCATGGCGGCCCTGTTCGATGATGTGGCCGTCCTTCATAACGAGGATGACGTCCGCTTCGCGGATGGTGGACAGACGGTGGGCGACGACGAAGCTTGTCCGGCCCTGCATCATGGTGTCGAACGCCTGCTGGATATGCGCCTCGGTGCGCGTGTCGATGGAGCTGGTCGCTTCGTCGAGGATGAGCATGGGCGGCAGGCAGAGCATCACGCGCGCAATGCACAGCAGCTGCCGCTGTCCGGCGGACAGCGCGCCGCCTGTGTCGGACAGCACCGTGTCATAGCCCTCCGGCAGACGGCGGATGAAGGAATCCGCGTGCGCCATGCGCGCGGCGGCTTCAACCTCGGCATCCGTTGCGTCCGGCTTTGCAAGGCGGATGTTCTCGCGCACGGAGGCCGTCTTGAGCCACGTATCCTGCAGCACCATGCCGTACTGGCGGCGCAGGCTCTCGCGCGTGACGGAACGGATCTCACTGCCGTCGACGGAAATGGAGCCGTCCTTCACGTCATAAAAGCGCATGAGCAGATTGATGAGCGTCGTCTTGCCGCAGCCCGTCGGGCCGACAATGGCAATGCGCTGGCCGGGCTTTACGGAGAGATTCAGATTTTCGATCAGGTGCTGCTCCGGCGTGTAGGAGAACGCGACGTTCTGCAGCTCTACGCTGCCGGAGACGGCTTCAAGCTTCTTCGCGTCCAGTGCGTCAGGCGTTTCGGCAGGCTCGTCGATGAGTTCGAAGACCCGTGCGGCGCAGGCCAGCGCGTTTTGAAGCTCCGTGACCACGCCGGTGATCTCGTTGAAGGGCTTGGCATACTGGTTCGCGTAGCTGAGGAAGCACGACAGCCCGCCGACCGTGATCGCGCCTGCCACGGCGCTGAGCGCGCCGGTAAAGCCGACGCAGGCATAAATAATATTGTAAATGATGCGCGTGGACGGGTTCGTCATGGACGAAAAGAACGTCGCACGCATGGTCGCCGCCGTCAGACGGTCGTTGATCTCGTCAAACTGGCGCAGGCTCTCGTCCTCGTGCGAGAAAGCCTGCACGACGCGCTGGCCGCTCAGCTGCTCGTTGATCAGCGCGGTCTGCTCCCCGCGTGCCTTGGACTGCAGCTGGAACATGGAATAGGTATGCCCCGCGATGAACTTTGCCACCAGCAGCGAAAGCGGCGTCAGCAGCACAACGACCAGCGTGATCTTCCAGCTGATCGAAAGCATGAAGCCGAGCGTGCCCACAATGGTCAGAACGCCGGTAAACAGCTGCGTGAAGCCCATGAGCAGGCCGTCTGCGAACTGGTCGACGTCGGCGATCATGCGGCTGAGCGTGTCGCCGGAGGGGTGGCTGTCCAGATACGCAAGCGGCAGCCGCTGCAAGTGGGAAAACGCCTGACGGCGCACGTCGCGCGTCACGCAGAAGCAGACGCGGTTGTGAATGGCCGTCATGACCCACTGCAAAATTGCCGTCAGACCGGCAAGCACGGCGATTCTGACCGCCAGCGTACTGACGGCGGCAAAATCGACCTGTCCGGGGGCGACGATCTGGTCGATCGCGTCGCCGACCAGAATGGGGATATAGAGCGTGCCCGCCACGCTGGCCGCGGCCAGCAGCAAGGATGCAAGCAGCAGCGGCAGATACCGCCCGAGGCTTTTTAACACGCGCCGCAGCGCCCAGGAGGATGTATGCTTCATGATGCACTCGCCTCCCCCTTCTCCTGCGACCGGCAGATTTCCTGATAGACCGGGCAGGTCTGCTGCAGCTGTGTATGCGTGCCGAGTCCGGCCATATGGCCGTCGTCAAGCACGACGATCTTGTCCGTGTGCCGGATAGACGACACGCGCTGCGAGATCAGCACGACTGTGGGTTTCCACGGAAGCTTCGACAGCGCCTTGCGCAGCGCTGCGTCCGTCGCGAAGTCCAGCGCGGAGGCGCTGTCGTCCAGAATGAGAAGCTCGGGCCTGCGTACAAGCGCGCGGGCGATGGTCAGCCGCTGGCGCTGGCCGCCGGAGAAATTGCGCCCGCCTGGCTCGACCGCCGCGTCCAGCTGGCCCTTCTTATCCTGCACGACGCCATCCGCCTGCGCTGCGCGCAGCGCGTCCCAGAGCGCCTCGTCGGACGCGTCCGCATTGCCCCAGTACAGATTGTCCCGGATGGTGCCGGAGAAGAGCAGCGCCTTCTGCGGCACAACGCCGATGCGCGTCCGAAGCGTCTGCAATTGAAGCGTTTTCACATCCTCGCCCCGCACGAGCACCTGTCCGTCTGTCGCGTCGTAGAAGCGGGGGATCAGATTTGCCAGCGTCGATTTGCCGGAGCCTGTGCCGCCGATCACGCCAATCGTCTCGCCGGGCGCGGCACAGAAGCTGATATCGGTCAGCGCATCCGCGCCCGCCTGCGGATAGCGGAAGCTGACGTGCCGGAATTCCAGCTCCGCCTCTCCCGCGCCGTCCGGCAGCGCGTCCGCGCCGCTCACCATGCTGGACTTCGTGTCCAGCACCTGCGAAATGCGGCCCGCGCAGGCGGCGGATTTTGTGATGTTCAGGATCAAATTGGCAAACTTGATCAGCTCGACCAGGATCTGCGACATATAGTTATAAAGCGCGATCAGCTGGCCCTGCGTGATCGCGCCCTCGTTCACGCGGACGCCGCCCACGCGCAGGATTGCGACGATAGCCAGATTGATGATGACATAGGTCAGCGGATTGAGCAGCGCGGAGAGCTTTCCGACAAACTGCTGCGCGGAAAACAAATCTCCGGTTTTCTCCGCGAAGCTTTCCGTCTCTGTCTGTTCGCGGGTAAAGGCGCGGATGACGCGCACGCCGGACAGATTTTCCTGCGCCGCACCGGTCACGCCGTCGAGCTTCGTCTGCACGCGCCGGTAGAGCGGAATGCAGCTGAGCATGATGGCAAACACAACGGCAAAGAGCACCGGGATGGCCACGGCGAAGATAAGCGCCGACTTTGTGTCGATGGTAAAGGCCATGAGCATCGCGCCGAAAACCACGATGGGCGAACGCAGCAGTAGGCGGAGCGTCAGATTGAGGCCCGTCTGCACCTGATTCATGTCGCTCGTCATGCGCGTGACGAGCGTGGCCGTGCCGAGCCGGTCAAGCTCGGCGTAGGACAGCGACTGGATGTGCGCAAAAAGCGCACGGCGCAGGCGGCCCGTCGCGCCGGTCGCGGCCTTGGCGGAAAAATACTGCGCGCACGTGGCGCTGGCAAAGCCGCACAGGCCGAGTCCGACCAGCACAAGGCATTTTTTCAGGATATACGCCGTATCGCCGGACGAAATGCCGACGTCGATGATATCCGCCATGATGAGCGGCACCAGAAGCTCAAACGCGGCCTCGAGCAGCTTGAAGCACGGGGCCAGGATCGCCTGCAGGCGGTAGGGCCGCAGGTAAACAAGCAGTTTTTTCATGGGTTGTTTCTTCTCTTTCTTCTGCTATTCAATGGATTTGAGCGCCTGCGACATATCGATTGTGCGGATCTTCCGCCGCAGGGCAAGATTGACAAGCAGACCGAACACCAGCGTCAGCGCGGCCGAGATGAGATAGCTCAGCGGCGCGACGCGCACATCGAAGCACATGAGATCGATCTTGATCTGTCCCATGACATACGCGTGCAGCAGCCTTCCCATCGGAAGGCCCACAAACGCGCCGAGGACGGTCAGGATGATGTTCTCGCGGAAGACGTAGCGGTTCGTCTCGCCGTCGTAGAAGCCAAGCACCTTGATGGTCGCGATCTCTCGTTCGCGTTCGGTGATGTTGATGTTCGTGAGGTTATACAGCACGATGAATGCCAGCGCTGCCGCGCCCAGCACGACGACCAGCACGATATATTGCAGGCTTTGCATCATCGTCGCCACACGGCTGCGGAAATCAAGGCTGAGGGTAACTGCCGCCGCGTTTTTCGCGCCCGTGAGCGCTGCGGAGGCCGCCTGCGCGTCCTCGTCCGTCTGATAATTGACCCATGCGGCCTCGTATCCGGGCGCTTCACCGAAGACGTCCTGCCAGGTAGTCTGCGTCAGATAGACGTAATTATAAACATAGTTTTCAAACACAGCCTCGACGGTCAGCTCCGTCCGGCGCATATCGCCCGTCTGCAGGATGATGGTATCGCCCGCCGACAGGCGCAGCGCCTGCGCAAGGCCCCGGCTGATGATGCAGCCGCCGTCCTGCGGGTAGGGGATCGGCGTTTTCTCCTGCGTGTGCAGGTCGATAAAGCCGTCCACGCTGCCCGATTCCGGGCAGACGACGTTTGTGGTCTTGACCGTGCCGCCGGCAGAAGCGTCCAGACTTTTTTCCGCGACAAACAGACAGCCCTCCGCGCCGCTTTTCTCGCAGACGGCGAGGAAGTCCTCGCGTTCGCTGCCGCTCAGCGCGTGCTGGAAGGTCACGGCGGCGTCATAGCGGGTGATCTCGTCGTATTGATAGTCGACGACGCTGCTGATGGAGTCCTGAATGCCAAAGCCCGTGATGAGCAGCGCCGTGCAGCCGCCGATGCCAATCATCATCATGACCATGCGCTTTTTAAAGCGCAGAATGTTCCGGATGGAGACTTTATGCAGGAACGGCAGCCGGTTCCAGAGCAGCGGGAGCCGTTCGAGCAGAATGCGCTTGCCCGCCTTCGGCGCTCTGGGGCGGATCAGCTCCGCTGCCGGCTTCTGCAGTTCGGCGTGTACGACGAACCACGTTGTGCCGAGCGCGCACAGCAGATATGCGCCCGACGAGACGAGCGCAAGCGGCCAGTCAAAGGCATACAGGATGCCGGTAAAGCCGTACATGATGTTATAGGCATGCCAGATCATCTTCGGCAGGAAATACGAGCCTGCCGCGATGCCGAGCACACAGCCGAGAACCGAGGCGATCCCGGCATAGAGGAAATATTGAGACAAAATCGCGCCGTTGGAATACCCCAGCGCCTTTAAAACGCCCGCCTGCGTCCGCTGCTCGTCGACCATGCGGGTCATGGTCGTGATGCAGACCAGCGCGGCCACGGCGAAGAAAAACAGCGGGAACACCCGTGACACGCCGCGCACGATATCGGAATCGTTCTCAAAGCAGGCATAGCCGACGTTGCTGCTGCGATCCAGCACGAACACGTCCGGGTTTTCGAGCTTTTCCAGTTCGTCCTCGCCGTCGCGGTAGTCCTGCTCGGCATCGGCCAGCTTTTGTTCACCGTCGGCCAGCTCCTGCTCGGCGTCGGCCAGCTTCTGATCACCGTCTGTGATCTCCTGCTTTGCGTCAGCCAGCTCCTGCTCGGCGTCGGAGATCTTCTGTTCTGCTTCGGCCTTACCTGTATAATAATCCGCCCAGCCGTCTTTGAGTTCCTGTTTTGCGTCTTCCAGCTCCTGCCGGCCATCTTCCAGCTCCTGCTTCGCATCTTCCAGTTCCTGCTGCTTTTCTTCCAGCGTTTTTTTCGCCTCGTCCAGCTTTTTCTGGTTTTCCGCGAACGCCTCGTTCGCCGCGTCTGCCGCCAGATCCAGCTGATTCTCATTGTCGGCCAGAGCGTTCTTGCCCTCGTCCAGCTGCGCCTGCGCCGCTGCAAGCTGCCCACGCGCCGCCGCGATCTGCGCTTTGGCCGCCTCCGCCGCCTCCGGCGACATCGCTCCTGCGGAAACCGCAGCGTCTATCTGCGCCTCCTGTTTGTCGAGCGCGGCTTTCTGCGCGTCTAACTGCTGCTGCTGCTCGGCAAGCGTTTCGCGTGCTTTCTGGAGCTGCGCGAAAGCGAAGCTCATCTCGTTCTCGGCCTGTTTCTTTTCTTTTTCAAATTTGGCGGCATTTTCCTCATAGGTCTGCTTCGCGTCGGCCAGCTTTTTTTCGCCGTCTGCCAGCTCCTGTTCGCCATCGGCCAGCTTCTGTTCATTTTCCTCGATCGTCCGCTGCCCATCCACCAGCTTCTGGTATGCGTCGGCCAGTTCCTGCTCCGCCTCCTGCTTTGCGTCGGCCAGAGAAACAACGCCGTCAGCATACGTCTGATGCGCGTCTTCCAGCTCCTGCTTCGCGTCGGCAAGCTCCTGCTTTGCATCGGCCAACTCCTGCTGCTTTTCATCCAGCGTTTCACGCGCGTCGGAGAGCGTCTGCTTGGCCTCTTCATAGAGGCGATCGCTGCGCCCATAAGCCGCGCTCTCGGCAAGCTGCGTGACCCACGGCTCAGCAGCGTCAATGCAGGCGGTATACGCATCGGAATAGACCTCACCCTGCCGGTCAGCCAGCCGCAGATAGAGCGACGTGTCGTATTCCAGCGCAAACGCCTCCGGCAGGATGTACACGAATGACGAAAGCGTTCCGCTGCCGATGGAGGTGCCGCCGCGCTCATAATTGATGTATAAGACGCTCTTGGCGATGCCGACGATGGTAAATTCCCGCCGGTTGAAGCTGTCCAGCGTGTCTTCGTCGTTCTCTTCCGTCAGAACGACTGTTTTTCCGAGATCCTTTTCGGAATACAGCAGCCCGTCAGCCAGACATTCCTCCGCCGTCTGCGGAAATCTTCCACATTGTAAGCCCGGCAGGTCGATCTGCTCAGGCAGCGACAAAAATCTGCACGGCTTCGCCGCCCCATCTGCGACGGAGGCCAGCGCGTCCGCACTCTTTTCTCCTTCGCAGGCCGCCACGCGCGCATCGGCGGCGAGCGCTTCCGCGTCCGTTTCGTCAAAGCCGACCGTGCTGACGAGGCGGAAATCATACATCCGGTGCGCCTCGGCATAGTCGTCCAGCGTATGTACCATTGCGGTCTTTGTCAGCCGCAGGCCGCAGAAAAATCCCACGCCCAGCGCGACGATCGCTGCGATCGCCAGAAACCGGGTGAGACTGCTGCGGATCTGGCGCATTGTCAGTTTCAGCATACCCGTCACCATTCGATGCTTTCCACCGGCACGGGCGCTGCGTTTTGCCGCACGTCGGTGATCTGGCCGCTTCTGACGCGGATGACGCGGTCGGCCATGGCGGTCAGGGCGGAATTGTGCGTAATGATCACGACGGTCATGCCGTTTTCCCGGCTCTGCTTCTGCAAAAGCGCAAGGATCTGCTTGCCGGTCTGGTAGTCAAGCGCGCCGGTCGGCTCGTCGCACAGCAGAAGCCGCGGCCGTTTGGCCAGCGCACGTGCGATGGCCACGCGCTGCTGCTCGCCGCCGGAGAGCTGGGCGGGGAAGTTCTGCATCCGCTCGCCGAGGCCGACCTGCCGCAGCACCTCGTCCGCCGGGATGGGGTCCTTGCAGAGCTGGCCCGCGATCTGCACGTTTTCCAGCGCTGTCATGTTGGGAAGCAGATTATAAAACTGGAACACAAAGCCGACCTCGTGCCGACGGTAGGTCGTCAGCCGTTTGCGGTCAAACCCCGACACATCCTCGCCCGCCAGCAGCACATGGCCGCTCGTCAGCCGGTCCATGCCTCCGAGAATGTTTAAAAGCGTCGTCTTGCCCGCGCCGGACTGCCCGACGATCACGCAGATCTCCCCCTCTGCGATCGTAAACGAGGCATCCTTCAGCGCGTCGATGCACACATCGCCCATCCGATAGGTCTTGCAGACATGATCGAACAACACAAAATTCTGCACACAGAACCCCTCCTGTATTTTTTCTAAAAGTATATTATGGCATACTGTTTTCTGTTTTGCTTGAATAATCCATGAACGGCTGGCCGAAAATACTTTTTCTTGCTTTTGCCGCAGAACGATGGTACTATTAAATCGAAAAAACTATAGGGAAGCTCTGATTCAATGACCGAGAGCATTCGGCGAGAGATTTTGGCCCAAGACATCGGATCAGAGGTTCCATAACAGGAAAAGGAGCGGTCCTTTTGGCAAAACAGATCACGCGGATCGTGCTGACCGGCGGGCCTGCCGCGGGCAAGACGACGCTTATCAGCCGCATTCTCAAGGAATTCAAGCAGGACGAGGGCTGGAAGGTCATTACCATCCCTGAAACTGCGACGGAGCTGATCTCCGGCTTCGGCATCAAGCCCTTCGGCGGGTGCGTGTCCATGCTGGATTTTCAGGATTTTGTCGTTTCCGACCAGCTGCACAAGGAGCAGCTGGCGCTCAAGGCGGCACAGATGGTGCCGGAGGAGCACGTCATCGTGCTGTACGACCGCGCGCTCTTCGATGACAAGGCCTATATCTCCGACGAGGAGTTCCGGCAGGTGCTCGCGCGCTTCGGCCTGACCGAGCAGCAGGCGCTTTCCCACTACGATACCGTCCTGCACCTCGTCTCCTGCGCCAAGGGCGCGGAGTTTGCCTATAATTTCGGCAACGAGGCGCGCTACGAGCCGCTGGAGCTTGCGCGGGAAAAGGACGATCTGACGCTGCGCGCATGGCGTGCGCACCCGAATCTGCACGTGATCGACAATTCCGTCGATTTTGAGGACAAGATCGCGCGCGGCCTGCGCGCCGTCTATGAAGCGCTCGGCAGGCCCACGCAGCAGGAGGTCTGGCACAAGTATCTCATCGCGCTGCCCACGCTCCAGACGCTCGAGCAGACGTATCACGCCGCCAGCATCGACATGATGCAGACCTATCTGACCCGCGCCAACCCCAACATCGTCCGCCGCGTCCGCCAGCAGAAAAACGGCGGGGATTATCTCTATTTCTACACGGAAAAGCGCACGACCGGCTCCGGCCAGTGGGAGACGGAGAAGCCGATCTCCGAAAAGGAATACATCCGTTATCTCATGGAAGGCGACACGAGCCTGCACACCGTCCACAAGACGAAGTACCGCTTCGTATATAACGGCTGCCGGTTCGAGATCGATGTCTACCCGTTCTCGCAGGACCGGGCCATCATGCGTGCCGCATTGCCGGAAAATGCCCCCGTGCTTACCGCGCCGCCCGAGATCACCGTCTTGCGCGAGGTCACCGGCGACCCCGCCTACAAAAACCGCCAGCTGGCGAAAAATCAGAGACTGTAAAAGCTGCCGCCCGCGTTCAGTTCCATCGAACGCGGGCGGTGTGTTTTGTGAAAGGGGCGTTCCGGTGTGCCTCCGGCGGCCCATTCTTTTCCGTCTTGCCGGAAAAGAATGGGAAGAAAAGGG
>OLPI01001605.1_pt1 | contig 19762 bp, 16 predicted proteins | sample 1672361 | NCBI WGS metagenome assembly OLPI01 (sample SAMEA3136675, study PRJEB25190) | human gut metagenome
AAAAATATACAAGTCTTTTTTTAAATTTTTTCAAAAAAATTGTTAAAACTTTAACTTTCAATATTAAAAAAACTGTTACATATGATTAAATCAATCGAATATGTGTCAATTTTCATTAAGCTTCTGCAAAAATGCACGCGTTCTGTCATTTTTCGGATGACGGATAACTTCGTCGGGAGTACCTTCTTCAACCACAACTCCGTCAGCCATAAATATTATTTTATCGCTTACGCTCTCCGCAAAGTCAATCTCGTGTGTAACTATAACCATAGTTATCTTCTCTTTTGCGAGCGCACGGATAACCTTAAGTATCTCACCCGTAAGCTCGGGGTCAAGAGCCGATGTCGGCTCGTCGAAAAACAGTATTCTCGGCTTAAGCGCAAGCGCCCTCGCTATAGAAACCCTCTGTTTTTGCCCTCCCGAAAGCTCGCACGGGTAATTTGAAAGCTTATCGTAAAGCCCGACGCTTTTTAAAATATTTTTCGCATTCCCGTCAATTTCGGCAAGAATCTCTTTTTTATTGCTTTTATAATCCTCGCGTTCTTTGGCTATAAGCCGCGGTGCAAGCGTAACATTTTCAAGCACGCTGTACTGAGGAAACAAATTAAAATCCTGAAAAACCAGGCCGAAGTTAAGCTGTTTTGCGCGCATTTCCGCGGCAGTGGGCTTAGTTTTGTCGCTTCCCGAGAACAACAGCTTTCCGTCCAGAAAAATCTTTCCCTCATCGGCTCTCTCCAAAAAATTTATACAGCGAAGCAGCGTAGTTTTTCCGCTGCCCGAAGAGCCGATGACAGAAAGCACCTCGCCCTCTTCCATAGAAAAATTAACACCTTTTAACACTTCTGTTTTACCAAAGCTTTTCTTAAAGCCCTTTATCTCCAATGTAGGCATATAAAAACCACCCTGCAATCAATTCGTAATTTATAACATTTTTAAACTATCAGCTTTTGTAATAGTCAAGCTTCTTTTCTATGTAACCGAACAAAAGCGTAAGCGCACCGTTAAACAGCAGGAAGTATATTCCAGTCGAAAACAGCGGCCATATAAGTCCCTTCTTGGTAAACCTTTCGGCAGACATAATTATCTCGGCAACGCTTACCACTCTTGCAAGCGATGTATCCTTAACAAGAGTTATAATCTCATTGCTGATAGGCGGAACTATTCTTTTTATTACCTGAAACAGAATTACTTTAAAGAATATCTGAACCTTTGTCATACCGAGGACTTGTCCCGCCTCATACTGACCCTTTGAGATAGATTCGATTCCGCCGCGGTATATTTCCGAAAAATAAGCGGCGTAATTTATAACAAACGCAATCATAACCGCCGCCATACGCGACTGCATCGGCACATCAAATAGAATTCCCGGCGCATACATAACAACAAAAAGCTGAAGCATAAGCGGCGTTCCTCTTATAATCCAAACAAAAGTTTTTGTAAGCCAGCGTAGCGGAGTAAACTTTGACATAGAACCAAAGCACACAATTAAGCCGAGGGGCAGAGATATAATAAGTGTTAACGCAAATATAAAACAGTTTGTACCAAAGCCTTCAAAAAGCGAGGCTATAATACTTCCGGCAGAACTCATTATTTACAACCAACTTTCAGTTAGGGCCATCGCCCGTCATTTATTAATATTCGGCGGCAGAAATTCCGCCGCCGAACACTTTATTAATCATTAATTATTATTTTACCAAGAGCAAATCCTGAAGCTTATACTTTTCGGCAATCTTCTTTAAAGTTCCGTCAGCCGCAAGCTCTTTCATAATTCCGTTTACCTTTTCGGTAATATCGCTGCCTTTTCTGAATGCGATTCCGTATTCCTCAGGCTCAAATTCCTGTGCCTCTACAACGGCAAGGTCAGCATAATCGGTACCTTCGCCGATTGAACCGATTGATGTAACATAGTCAACAACGGCAATATCAGCGGTGCCCGACTTAACCTCCATAAGAGCCTTTGCCTGCGAGTCCACACCCGTGTACTTTGCGCCCTTAAAGAAGTCATTTGCTGCTGCAAGCTCTTCTCCCGCCGAGCCCGTCTCTGCAACAACGCGCGCATCGGTAATGTCGCTGCCATACTTTTCAACATTATCTTTAGAGGTTACCATAACCTGCTTGTTGCCGAGGTACGGCTCTGAAATACTCATATTTGCTTTTCTGTCATCTGTGATTGTAAGCCCGTTCCAAAGGCAGTCAACCTTTTTAGAGTTAAGCTCGTTTTCCTTTGCGTCCCAGTTTATTTCAACAAAATCGGGTTCAACGCCAAGCTTTTCGCATACTGCCTTGCCGAACTCAACTTCAAAGCCTGTAAGCTCGCCGTTTTCGTCGGTATAATCCATCGGCGCAAACAATGTCATACCTATAACCATCTTGCCTTTTTCCTGAACATAAGCCCAATCGCTGTCCGCCTTTTTGTCGGTATCAGCACTCTTTGTTCCGTCGGTCTTGTTATTGCCGCAAGCTGCAAAAGCAAAAACCGTTACTGCTGCAAGAGCAAATGCTAAAACCTTTTTAAACTTTTTCATTCTCATAACTTCCTTTCCCTTTGTTAAAATGAATTTTAATTATTTTAAATTTATCTTAAGTGCCATATTTCGCGGTTATAATCCTCAATCGTTCTGTCGCTTGAGAAGAAGCCCGCCTTAGCGGTATTCATAACAGCCGAGCGCATCCACGCTTCTTTGTTTTTATACTTTTCAGCCACACGCGCATTTGCCGCAAGGTACGACTCAAAATCGGCAAGCAAGAGATAATTGTCCGCAAATCCGTGGTCGCCTATAACAAGCGACTTGTATATGTCATAGAAAAGGTTTTCCTGATCGAACGTTCCGTCAATCAAGGTGTCTACAACCTTTTTAACAACTGGGTTTTTAGCATATATTTCAGAACTCGGCGACTTTCCGCTTGCATAAATGTTTAAAACCTCCTGCGAGGAAAGACCGAAGATAAAGATATTATCGTCTCCTACCTGCTCTCTGATTTCAACATTTGCACCGTCCATAGTTCCGATTGTAAGAGCGCCGTTCAGCATAAGCTTCATATTACCCGTGCCGGACGCTTCTTTTGAAGCGGTGGAAATCTGCTCACTGAGGTCTGCCGCCGCAACAATCTTCTCGGCGCTTGATACGCTGTAGTTTTCTATAAATACGACCTTCATAATATCCTTTGTCCTCGGGTCGTTATTTACAGTTTTTGCAACATCATTTATAAACTTAATAATCAGCTTTGCCATATGATATCCGGGCGCCGCCTTTGCCCCGAAGATATATGTTGTGGGCATAAGATTTGCATCCGAGTGTCCCTCTACAATCTTCTGATAACGATAGATTATGTGCATCGCCTTAAGAAGCTGGCGCTTATACTCGTGCAAACGTTTAATCTGAACGTCAAACATAGAATCGGGATCGACAACGATTCCGTTATTATCAAGTATATACTTTGCAAGCTTCTCTTTGTTGTCGCGCTTGATATCCGCAAACTTACCGCGGAAAGCGGCATCGTCCGCAAACGGCGTCAGATTTTCAAGCTGTTTGTAATCCTTTACCCAACCGTCGCCGATAGAGTCGCATATAAGCTTTGAAAGCTCGGGATTTGCCTTGTACAGCCATCTTCTGAAGGTTACACCGTTTGTCATATTCTTAAACTTATAAGGATACATTCCGTAATAATCCTTAAATGTTTCTTTTTTAAGAATCTCGGTATGCAAAGCGGCAACGCCGTTTATGCTGTGGCACGCGGTAAGGCAAAGGTTTGCCATACTTACCTGCCCGTGCGAGATAACCGCCATATACTCAACCTTTCCGGTATCTCCGGGGAAGCGATCCCACAAAACCTGACGCTGACGGCGGTCAATCTCGTGAATAATCTGTCCCAGTCTCGGCAGAAGCGAATCAACCATATCCATAGGCCACTTTTCAAGTGCCTCACAAAGGATAGTGTGGTTTGTATACGCAAAAGTCTTTCCGACTATGCTCCACGCTTCGTCCCAGCCAAGTCCCTCTTCGTCCATAAGAATCCTCATAAGCTCGGGAATAGCTATTGTTGGGTGCGTGTCGTTTATATGAATCTGAATGTAATCCGGAATCTGCTGCATTGTAAGGTTCTTCTGCTTATGCTTTGCAATAATCCATTGAATCGTAGCCGATACAAAGAAGTACTGCTGCTTAAGTCTTAAAAGCTTACCCTCATAGTGATTATCCTCGGGGTAAAGAATCTTTGAAATAACCTCTGCTAAATCCTTATTTTCATTTGCCTTTGCATAATCGCCACGGTTAAACTCGCTCATATCGATTACCTCGGGCGAAACAGCCTTCCACAATCTGAGTGTGTTTACCGTCTCGGTGTTAAATCCGGTAATCGGCATATCGTACGGCTCTGCTATAACAGTGTTATAGTCAACCAGACGGAACTTAAGTCTTCCGTCTTCCATATATTCTTCTATTCTGCCGCCGAACTTAATTTCTTTTGAATCCTCGGGTCTTGCTATATCCCATACGTTTCCGCCCTGAAGCCACGGATCGGGCATCTCTATCTGATAGCCGTCAACAATCTTCTGGCGGAAGAGCCCGTACTCGTAGCGGATACCGCAGCCGAAAGCCGGAAGTTCAAGATTTGTCAAAGAGTCCAGGAAGCACGCCGCCAATCTGCCGAGGCCGCCGTTTCCGAGACCCGCATCGCTCTCCTGCTCTTCTATATCTTCAAGAGATATATTCATTTCAGCCAAAGCGTCTCTGTACAAATCCGTCTCTGTTATATTCATAAGGTTATTACCCATCGCGCGTCCCATAAGGAACTCAAATGAGAGATAGTAAAGCTCTTTCTGGGGCTTGCTGTCCGCCTTCTGACGGTAATTAACCCACTTTTCCATTATTTCATCACGAATTGTAAAAGCAACAGCGGTATAAATTTCGCGTTTTGTTGCCTTATCAACAGTCTTGCCGAAGTATCTGCGGATTTTGCCCGAAATCTCGTTCTTTATAAAATCCTTGCGCTTATTATATTCAGCCGACTTTAATATTCCGTTCTTCACTATTACATCAATACCTTTCTGATAAGAAATAATTTAGGTCTTGCTATATTATGCCGATAAAATTAATAGTCCACATATAATTTTACCTCATTTTAAACCATTCTGCAAGTATTTTTTTGATTTTTGGCGAAATAAACAATATTATATGATTAAGAGCGGTAAACTTTATCAACTTGGCAGTAATAACGAAAACTTCGGTCAAAGCCGTGCTTTGCCGAAGTTTTTTTCCTGTTTTTATATCATTTTCCGTTTTCAAACTTTTCAAAATCACTGATGAACTTATTTATATATCCCGAAAGTGCGACTTCGGGGTCTATCCCCATATCGCCCGCTGCGGCGGCAATGTCAAACAAAAGTCTGCCAAGCTCTTCCTCGGTTTTAAATTCGGTTGACTGAGGCTTATGCTCATACCCCGCTTTTTTTGCCTTTTTGCATATCTTCTGCGCACGCATAAGCGACGGAATATACGCCGACACCCCGCGAAGCTCATCAGAGATGCTTGACTGCTTTCTGTCGGCACGCTTAATTGCGTCCCACCTGTCGCGAACCTCATCGGAGGTTTTGACATTTACCTCTCCGAAAACGTGCGGATGTCTGTGAATCATTTTACGGCTTATCGCGTCGGTCACATCATTTATATCATATTCGCCGCTGTCCTTTGCTATCTGCGCGTGCAGAACCACCTGAAGCAAAACGTCACCGCTCTCGTCCGCAATTTTTTCGGGCTTGCCGCCGTCTATTGCCTCAACCATCTCATATGCTTCTTCTATCACACTTTTACGGATACTTTTATGCGTCTGTTCCCTGTCCCAGGGGCATCCGCCCGGCGCACGCAAAGCCGCTATTATATCCACAAGCTCATCAAATGTATATTTTCCTTTTTTCAGCTCCATCTTTTTGTACCTCCAGATTATGTTATTTAAGCAATCCGTAACGCGCCAGAAGCGCCGCAAGTCTGTCGCCCTTGGGCAGCATCTCAATATCCTCTTTTCTTACGGCTTTTACCGCAACAACAGCCGCAAGGTAAATTACTCCGCAAACCGCGATTTCCGCTATGCAGCCAACCCTGCCTACAGGTACGAATGACGACAGCAAATACGCCGCCGCACCCATTATTGCCGCCGCAAGAATCGGCTTTACGACAAAGCTTCCCCACTTAAAGTCAATCCCCGCCGCACGGATTATAGACAAAACGTTCAGCACAGCTATAATAAGATAGCAAACTCCCGTTCCGACAGGCGCTCCGTCTATGCCCAGATACGGAATACAGAAGAAGTTTACGCAAACCTTTACTATTCCGCCTATTATCATATGAATTACGGGCCTATACACCCTTCCGTAAGACTGAAGTATCGAGTTTGAAACCTGTACAACGGCAACAGGAATTATAGCCGCGGACAAGACGGACAACACGGAATGCGCATTGTAATCTCCGAAGAGCAGATACAATATTTCCTTTGACAGCACGCCCATACCAAATGCGCACGGTGCCGCAAAAAGCATTGCTATGCGAAGGGTACTCTCTGTAATCTTTTTTGCATTTGCTCTGTCAGACTTGGCAACGGCAACCGATATTGCCGGAACAACACTTGTTCCGAGGGCAACCACCAAAGTCAGCGGCAGATTGAACATCGTAAGCGCCTTACCCGTATACATTCCGTAAAGCGTTGCCGCTTTCTGCGAAAGCAGCTGCGCCCCCTGCCAGCCTTCCTCTGCCGCCTTTGAAAAGAACGATGTTCCCTCGCCGAACATAGCCGCATACTTTTCAAACACATCGGGGTTAACCACCAGGCGGCGTGTGATGGTAGCCATATCGATAAGCGTTGTAAGGCTTGAAACGGACGCGCCTATCGTAATCGGTATGGCAATCATAACCAAGCTTTTAAGTATGGCTTTGTCACTTCTCTGACGCAAATCCGCCGCTCTTTCAAACTTATGTCTTCTGCGGTGAATCACATATATGCACGTCATCAAAAGGCACGATAAAAACGTACCGGCGGTTACGCCGAAGATGGCTCCGCCCGATGCCAAAACCGTTTGAATATGCTGCGTTAAAACCTTTGACGCGGCAAAGTCTACGGGCTTTCCCATTGAGCCGTCAACTGTCATCTTCATAAAAATCCAGGCAAAAGCAAGACCTATAAACATCTTGCCGCCTGATTCGATTACCTCGCTTGCCGCGGTCGGATACATATTTTGTCTGCCTTGAAAATAACCGCGATACGCCGATGTCAGCGCTACAAAAAACACCGCCGGCGCAATAAGGGCTATACCCAAAGACGCGTCGGGCATCTTCATCAGATTTGCCAAACTGTCCGAAAATACAAGAAGTATAAGCGTTCCTATAATTCCGACCGCCGCGAGAAATCTCACAGCAACCTTAAACACGCGATTTGCGTCATACTCGTTATTTTTCGCTATACTCTCAGACACCATTTTTGATATCGCGACCGGGAAACCCGCGGTTGCAACAATAAACATAAACGTATAAATCTGATACGCAACGTTAAAATATCCGCTTCCCGCGTCTCCAATCAGATTTATCAGCGGAATTTTAAAGCACGCACCGATAATTTTAACTATAAAGTTGGCTATTCCCAGCACAAGCGCACCCTGAATGAACCCCTGCGCTGCCTTAGTCTTTGTTTTTTCTGCCATTTGACCACTCCTAAACGGGATAAAATTATACTCCTGTAATTCAAAAATTTCGCAAACCCAAATAAATAAGGGTTTGCGAAATCCGACATACATTTTTAAATCATCCGCAAGATTTTTACTTCAAAAATCCGAGGCCGCGTACAATAGGAGCCTCAACCGCGTTACCCGAGCATACCGAGAAGAACGATATAATCTGAACAACCCAAAGTATCACTATCATCACGCCCGCAACAATAGGAGCGATTATCGTCCAGCACAAAACAAGCGCAATTATGCCGAGAAGTGTTTTTGTAACACTAAGCTTTAACGCCTGCCGAACGTGAAATCCGACATATTTGGACTCGCGGCTGGCTATAAGGGCAACGATAACCCCTATCCAGCCCATAAGATACGGAAGCATCGCAAAAACCTTGTTTTTGGATATATCCGCCTTATCAAATTCTCCGTTATGATTGTACGGGTCTGTATACACATTATTTTGTGAATATCCGCCGACATAGCCGCCGTTACACTGACCTTGTCCGCCATACTGATTTGAATATTGACCCTGCTGACCCTGCTGACTTTGCTGACTTTGCTGACTTTGCTGACTCTGCTGACTCTGCTGACTCTGCTGACTCTGCTGCGGCTGTCCGGTCTGCGCCTGCCGGTTCTGCTGCGCAGCCTGTTGAGGAGCCAAACTCATTCCGCAGTTCATACAAAAATCGCTGCCGTCGCGGTTATTCGTTCCGCAGTTTGAACATACCATTAAAAATCATCCTTTCCGCCTGTTTCGATTTGACATCATACTTCTGCCTCATTAATCATCTTAGCCTTATTATATTTTATACGGCGTAATTTTTCAATATATTTATATTACAGTTCAGTTAATTTTATGTTAAATTACCGCCTCACCCAAAATATAATTATTAATGGTGGAAAAGTCTTATTCCCGTAAATGCCATAGCTATTCCGTACTTGTTACAGGTTTGTATAACATTGTCATCGCGAATCGAGCCTCCGGGCTGTGCGATAGCGGTAACGCCCGACTTATGCGCTCTTTCTATATTATCGCCAAAGGGGAAGAATGCGTCCGAGCCAAGCGAAACGTCTGTGTTTTTGTCAAGCCACTCTCTCTGCTCTTCTTTTGTAAAGACCTCAGGCTTAACCTTAAATGTCTTTTGCCATACTCCGTCTGCCAGAACGTCCATATATTCGTCGGAGATGTATACGTCTATGGCATTATCCCTGTCTGCGCGTTTTATTCCGTCAACAAACTGCAGATTTAAAACCTTCGGTGCCTGTCTCAGCCACCATATATCCGCTTTGTTTCCGGCAAGGCGGGTACAATGTATTCTTGACTGCTGTCCCGCTCCGATTCCTATTGCCTGTCCGTCTTTGACATAGCATACGCTGTTTGACTGAGTGTACTTAAGCGTTATAAGCGCAATAGCCAAATCACGCTTTTGCGCATCTGTCACAGTCTTGTTTTCGGTCACTATATTTGAAAGAAGCTCATCATCTACCTTAAGCTCGTTTCTGCCCTGTTCAAACGTGATTCCGAATACCTGCTTGCGCTCAATCGGTTCGGGAACATAGCTTTCGTCAATCTGTATTATGTTATAGTTTCCCTTTTTCTTGCCTTTCAGTATTTCCAAAGCTTCATCCGTATATCCGGGCGCAATTATTCCGTCCGAGACCTCTTTTGCGATGAGCTGTGCCGTTGCCTTATCGCAAATGTCCGAAAGAGCGATAAAATCGCCGAAGGATGACATTCTGTCCGCGCCTCTTGCCCTTGCGTATGCATTTGCAAGCGGCGTCAGCTGTATTGACCCGTCAACAAAATAAATCTTTTTTAAAGTATCGGAAAGCGGCAAGCCCACCGCCGCCCCCGCAGGCGAAACGTGTTTAAACGATGTTGCCGCAGGCAGACCCGTTGCGGCTTTCAGTTCCTTTACAAGCTGCCAGCCGTTAAACGCGTCCAAAAGATTGATGTATCCGGGCTTTCCGCAAAGCACGGTAAAAGGAAGCTCTCCGTTTTCAGCAAAAACCCTTGACGGCTTTTGGTTCGGATTGCATCCGTATTTAAGCTGCATTTCTTTCATATCAGTAAATCCTTTCCCTTTTTATCTTTATTTGTTTTTATTAACAATTCGGCTTTTTGTCTCGCCTGTCTTTATATCTATGTATCTCACAAAAAGCGACACCTTATTATCCTCGTTAAGGCTGTTCCACAGCTTGTCGCAGAACTCGTCCGAATCCTCTGGTATTTCAACCTGCTTCGGTTCGCCGCAGAAGCTCGGCAGAGGACTTCCGTCGCCCATATATGTATGGATAAAATGTCCCTCTCCGCACTTTGGATTATAAAACCCAAAGGTGTTTCTGCGGCAGGATGTCGGGTCTCCGTCCGCGCTCTTTAAGATTGACATAGCATAGTTATACTCGCCGCCCTCAATATGCATTATCCCCGAAATCCTCGGTGTATAGTTCGGCGCGTCATCTTCAAACTCGCGCGTTCTCAGTGCCTGTTCAAAGGTCATCTGCTTATCCATTAAATTATAAATCGTGTCGGTCTGGTCTCCGTTTGTAACAATCGTCTTGTTTCCCAGAACGCGCACCGGCGCATATATAATAAGATGCGGGTCCTCAAGCTTTGATTCGTCAAACGCTTGGGTGCGGATTCCGCTGCCGTCCTCAACAAATACACGATTGCGGCTGTTTTCGCTTCTGCCCATAATAAAATATGCAGTTGCCGCATACTTTCCGCTCGGCGATTTGCCTATTACTATTCCTCTGCCGGGATAGCTGTTATTTTTTAAATCTTCATAAATGTTCATAACACATTTCCTCCGTTATATTATTGAAGCTCTCTGCACAAATTCTCTACCGCACGCGGAAGAATCTGCCACTCCGCTTCCTCCATCACTCGCTTTTGCAAAGTCTCTGCCGTATCATCCTCGTTTATATAAACCGCTTTTTGCATAAGAATTTTACCGCCGTCGGTTATCTCATTAACCAGATGCACGGTCGCTCCCGTCACCTTTACCCCATAGTCAAGTGCCGCTTGATGAACCTTCAAGCCGTAAAATCCGTCTCCGCAAAAGGACGGTATAAGCGACGGATGAATGTTTACGATTCTGTCACGGTACGCGTCTATGAACCTGCTGCCGAGTATAGCGAGAAATCCCGCAAGCACAACAATATCAACATTCATCTTCTTCATATAATCGCGCAGAGCAATATCAAAATCTTCCGCGTCTTTACATTCGCTTTTTAAAATAACGTGCGAATCTATACCCGCCTTTTCGGCACGCTTGATTGCATATGCGTCTTTTTTGTTTGACACAACCGTTACAATTCTTCCGCTTTTGATAATACCGCTGTTTTGGGCGTCAATCAGCGCCTGAAGATTTGTTCCGCCGCCCGATACCAAAACGCCTATGTTCAGCATATGTCCACTCCTTTTTCGCCGTTTGTAATCTCGCCCACAACACACGCTTCCTCGCCGCACGCCTTTATCGCATTTATCGCCGCGTCTGCCTGAGTTTTGGGAACAGTCAGCATAAGACCTATGCCCATATTATATGTGTTAAACATATCGCGTTCCGATATATCGCCAAGCTTTTGAATCATCTTAAATATCGGCAGAACCTCAAAACTGTTTTTATCTATTTTGGCTCTTGTTCCATTCTTTAACATTCTCGGAATATTCTCGATAAATCCGCCGCCCGTAATATGTGATACGGCACGCACATCCGCCGCCTCTATGGCTGAAAGCAGAGGTTTTACATATATCTTTGTCGGGGTAAGCAAAGCCTCGCCCACGGTTTCGCCAAGCTCATCGCTGTATGTATCAAGCCGTTTTTTACAGTCTGCCGAATCATCAATGTTAAACACCTTTCTTACAAGCGAATATCCGTTTGAATGTATGCCCGAGGATTTAACGCCGATAATTACGTCACCTGCCTCCAGTCTGCTGCCGTCTATTATCTTATCCTTATCAACTATGCCGACAGAAAATCCCGCAAGGTCATACTCTTCGGGATCATAGAAGCCCGGCATCTCTGCCGTTTCGCCGCCGATTAACGCACAGCCCGCCGCAACGCAGCCGTCAGCAACGCCCTTGACAATATCGGCAACCCTCTCGGGAACATTTTTGCCCACCGCAATGTAATCAAGAAAGAACAGCGGTTTTGCTCCTCCGCAGGCAATATCATTCACGCACATCGCAACACAGTCCTGACCCACGGTATCGTGCTTGTCCATAACAAACGCAAGCTTAAGCTTTGTACCGACTCCATCCGTTCCGGATACCAGCACGGGGTTTTTGTATCCCGTACCGATTTCAAACAATCCGCCAAAGCCGCCGATTCCAGATATCACTCCCGGGATATTGGTACGCTTTACGTGCTCTTTCATTAATTCTACCGCCTTGTAGCCTGCCTCAACATCTACTCCGGCATTTTTATAAGCCTGACTCATTTACTATCTCCTCCGCATAAGTTATTTAATTCCTTTTGAAGCGCCTTGTCCTTCTCTTCAACCGCTTTTGCCATATCAGCTTTAAATTTATCAAGCTTTAAAGCAAGTTCTTCATCAGAGAGGGCAAGCATCTGAACGGCAAGAATACCCGCGTTGTCCGCTCCGTTTACCGCCACCGTTGCAACCGGAATCCCCGACGGCATCTGAACCATTGACAAAAGCGAATCCAGCCCGTCCATCAGCGATGACTTGATAGGCAAAGCAATTACGGGCAAAGTTGTATACGCGGCGATAACTCCGCCGAGATGCGCCGCCTTGCCTGCCGCCGCAATTATCACCGATACGCCTCTCTCCTTTGCGGTCTTTGCAAACTCCTCTGCCGCCTGCGGAGTTCTGTGCGCCGATATTACGCGCGCCTCATACTCAACGCCGAAGTAATCAAGCTTTTCTATCGCTCCCTTTACAACGGGCAAATCCGAATTACTGCCCATAACTATTGCAACCTTTGCCATTTTTATCACTTGTCCTTTCTTATTTCTTATATTCCAAATCGTTTTCCGTAAGATTTTTTACAACGGCATAATACCTCTCTGCCTCTTCTTTTGCAAGGCTTAAGCTTAAATTTCTGTAATTTCCGCATTCAACCTCGCTTGCGCCCGGCATATCTCCGTCATAGTCAAGTATCTTTTTAAGCGTATCTTTTATCAGTAAAACATCCGCCTTTCTGTCGGACGAACGCAGCAGCAGATAAAACCCTGTCTGACAGCCCATCGGTCCGAAGTATATAACGCTGTCCGCTCTTTCCGAATTTCTCACAAGCGTTGCAAACATATGCTCAAGCGAATGCATAGCCGCATTCGATATCAAATCGCCGGTATTCGGCTTTCTCATACGCAAATCATATGTGGTAATATCGCCGTCGGTTCTTGAAACATAGATGCCCGGCTCAAGCTTTGTGTGGTCAACCGTAAAGCTTGTAATCTTTTTCATATCACATCACCTTTAAATTTTAAAGTAATTTACTCCGCTTTCAAATATCTTCTGGTCTTTGTCACCGGGAATATTTTTAAACACATTCTCTTTAAATCTTTCCGAATGTCCCATCTTTCCGAGGACGCGCCCGTCGGGGCTTGTAATACCCTCTATTGCGTAGTACGAACCGTTGGGGTTGTATGGCATATCATATGTCGGCTCTCCGTCGGGATTTACATACTGTGTGGCAATCTGCCCGTTTTTCTCCATCTCTGCTATAACCTCGGGGCTTGCAACAAATCTGCCCTCGCCGTGAGACACGGCTATCTGATGTATGTCTCCTACCTCTACGCCCGCAAACCACGGCGACTTAACGGAAGCGATTCTTGTAGACGCTATCCTTGACACGTGTCTGCCTATTGTGTTAAACGTAAGAGTTGGGCAAGAGCTGTCGGTTCTTCTTATCTCTCCGTACGGAACAAGACCCAGCTTTATAAGCGCCTGAAAACCGTTGCATATACCAAGCATAAGTCCGTCACGGTTATTTAAAAGTTCTGTAACCGCTGACTTTACACGCTCATTTTCAAACGCCGCTTTTATAAATTTGCCCGAACCGTCAGGCTCGTCACCGCCGCTAAAGCCGCCCGGAAGCATAATAATCTGCGCATTGTTAATTGCTTCGACAAAGCTTTGTACCGATTCTTCGATATGCTCGGGTCTGAGATTTTTGAATATTCTCACATCGGCTATGCCGCCCGCGCGCTCGAAAGCCCTTGCGCTGTCATACTCGCAGTTCGTCCCCGGGAAGGCGGGGATAAATATTCTCGGCTTGGCAAAGCCTTGTTTGGGGCAAATATTTATTCTTTCGCCAAATTCAAACTTCTTCATACCCACATCGTCAAAGTCTGCCTTGGTTGCAAATACTTTATCAAGCGGTGCAGTCCACGCTTTTTCTATGTCAGAGAGCGGAATTTCTTCTTTATCAATCTTTATAACCGCTTTATCGGTTGTGTGTCCGAGTTTTGTTACTTCAACGCCGTCACCTATAATTCCAATTGCGACAGCACCGTCAAGTTCGACTATCACGCTTCCGTACTTTGCGTCAAACAGCGCCGATTTGTCACAATCCGCGTCAAATTCAAATCCGATTCTGTTGCCGAGAGACATCTTACAGATACCTTCCGCAACGCCGCCGTAGCCTATTGCCCATACCGACTTTACGCTGCTTGATTTATCATCGCAAATCATATTATAAAGCATCTCATAAAGCTGCTTTAAGCTGTCAAAATCGGGCATATTATTTCCATCATACTTCGGCGAGAGCATAATTACAGAGTTATCCGCACCTTTAAATTCGTCCGATACCGCGCGCTTTGCCGAAAGCGGAGCAACCGCAAACGAAACCAGCGTGGGAGGAACATCTATATCATTAAATGTGCCAGACATACTGTCCTTTCCGCCTATAGCCGCAAGTCCAAGCTTTTCCTGTGCCTCATATGCGCCAAGCAGAGCCGCAAGCGGCTTGCCCCAGCGCTTGGGGTCAGAGCCAAGCCTCTCGAAGTATTCCTGAAACGTTAAATATATATCCTTATAGTCCGCACCCGCGGCAACCGCCTTCGTAACCGAATCCACAACCGCGTACAACGCGCCGAGATACGGATTTTTCTCTGATATTTTGGGGTTGTATCCGTATGCCATAACCGTTGCCGTATCGGTTTCCTTGTGCAGAGTCGGAACCTTTGCGACCATACTCTGCTGCGGCGTCATCTGATACCTTCCGCCGTAGGGCATAAATACCGTTCCCGCACCGATGGTGCTGTCAAACCTTTCAACAAGACCGTGCTGCGATGCAATATTAAGGTCGCCCATCATATTTTCTATCTTGTCCGCGTATGTTTCGCCCTTTGCGTCAAATTTAAACATATCAATCGAAAAATCAGCCTTTTCAACATATGCGTCATTGTGCTTTTCTGCGCCGTTGGTATTTAAAAAGTCGCGGCTGATATCACAAATTGTATTGCCGCGCCACTTCATACAAAGCCTGTTTGTATCTGTCACCCGTGCAACGCAAACCGCGTCAAGATTTTCTTTATCCGCCTCAGCTATAAACTTTTCGGCATCGCTCTCGCGGACAACAACCGCCATTCTCTCCTGCGATTCCGATATGGCAAGCTCGGTTCCGTCAAGTCCGTCATATTTTTTGGGAACCATATCAAGGTTTATATCAAGTCCGTCAGCAAGCTCGCCTACGGCAACGGATACTCCGCCCGCGCCAAAGTCGTTACAGCGGCGGATAAGCTGCGTTACCTCTTTCTTTCTGAAAAGCCTCTGAAGCTTGCGCTCAACGGGCGCATTACCCTTTTGAACCTCTGCTCCGCAGCTTTCAAGCGATGTGTCATTATGAGCCTTGGACGAACCCGTTGCACCGCCGCAGCCGTCGCGGCCCGTCATTCCGCCGAGAAGTATAACAACGTCTCCCGGTTCGGGAACCTCGCGGATAACATTTTCTTTGGGTGCCGCCGCAATTACCGCGCCTATTTCCATACGCTTGGCAACATAGCCCTCGTCATATACCTCGTTTACAAGACCCGTTGCCAGTCCGATTTGGTTTCCGTACGAGCTGTAACCCTGAGCCGCCCCCGTGGTAATTTTTCTTTGCGGAAGCTTTCCGTGCATTGTCTCTGCCAACGTCTTTCTCGGGTCACCGCTTCCCGTAACTCTCATAGCCTGATATACATAAGACCGACCCGAAAGCGGATCGCGGATTGCGCCGCCCAGACAAGTTGCCGCACCGCCGAAGGGTTCTATCTCGGTCGGGTGGTTGTGGGTCTCGTTCTTGAACATAACAAGCCAGTCTTCTTTTGTTCCGTCCTCCATATCAAGCTTTACATTAATGCTGCACGCATTAATTTCCTCCGACTCGTCAAGAGCCGAAAGTCTGCCCTGCTTTTTAAGCTCTTTTACCGCAATCGTAGCGATATCCATAAGACAGATATTTTTTGCCTTTCTGCCCGCATATACATATTCGCGTGATTTTTTATAATCGTCAAACGCACCTTTGATTATCTCGTCATCGATTTTAACATCGTCAAGTATGGTAGAAAACGTTGTGTGACGGCAATGGTCCGACCAATATGTATCTATCATTCTTATTTCTGTAACGGTGGGATTTCTCTTTTCCGTGTTTTTAAAATATTCGCGGCAGAAGCTGATATCGTCAAAATCCATCGCAAGCCCCATATCAGAAATCATCTTTTTAAGACCGTCCGCGTCCATATCCGTAAATCCGTCTATAACCTTAACATTCTCCGGCTCGGCGCTTTTATCATTAAGCGTATCGGGTTTATCCATTGATGCACGCCTTGACTCAACAGGGTTTATGCAATACCTCGCCGCCGCCTCAACATCCGAATCCGATACATCGCCGAGCAAAACGATTATTTTAGCCGTGCGGACAATCGGCTTTTCGCCTCCGGTCATAATCTGAACGCACTGCGCCGCGCTGTCGGCTCTCTGGTCAAACTGCCCGGGCAGATATTCTGTCGCAAAATATTTGCCGTCCTTTAAATCTATATCTTCAAAGGCTATGTTGTCAACCTGCGGTTCGGCAAACACAGTATCGCGCGTTAAATCGATTTCCTCATCCGTCATTCCTTCAACATCATATCTGTTGATAATGCGAACCCCTTCAAGCCCCGCAAGACCCAAGTTTTCTTTAAGGTCGCGGCAAAGTGCACCTGCCTCTATATCAAATCCCCTTTTTTTCTCAACAAAAAGTCTCTTTATCGCCATTTCTCACGTTTCCTTTCAATGTTAATTAAAACAGGAGTTGGTTCAGACCAACTCCTTAAAAAAGCTTACACTACCGCTATAACCTCTACTTCGGCAAGGGCGCCCTTAGGAAGCTCGCGTACTGCAACGCAAGAGCGTGCCGGCTTGCCCGTAAAATATTTTCCGTATATTTCGTTGAATACCGCAAAATCCGCAATATCGGCAAGAAAGCAAGTTGTCTTTACAGCCTTGTCAAAGCTGCTGCCCGCTTCTTTCAAAACCGCGCCGAGATTCTTCATTATCTGCTCGGTCTGCTGCGCTATGCCGCCTTCCGCCATGTTCCCCGTTTCGGGATTTATTGCAATCTGACCCGAAGTATATACCATTCCGCCGGTAACAATCGCCTGCGAATAAGGACCTATCGCCTCAGGTGCGTTTGATGTGTGAACTTTTAAAACTTCTGCCATTGTATACATCCACCTTTCATATTAATTATCTGCCTACTATTTTATATCCGTTTTCCGAAAGCTTTTCAATAATCTCATCAAGATGCTCTTGATTTCTTGTTTCGATAGAGATACGAAGAACGCAGGAATTTATATCGAGGTCAACATCTGTTCTTGCGTGATTAACCGAGATAACGTTGCCGCCCGTTTTTGAAATAATCTCAGAAACACCGAGAAGCTGTCCGGGTTTATCCACAAGCTCGATTACAAGTTCCGCAAGTCTACCTGCCTTTTGGAGGCCTCTGTCAATTACCCTTGACAGAATGGTAACGTCAATATTTCCACCGGATACAAGGCATACAACCTTTTTGCCCTTAATCGGAACCTTATTGAATATTGCCGCCGCAACAGAAACCGCTCCCGCGCCCTCTGCCGTCATCTTCTGCTTTTCTATAAGCTCAAGTATAGCGGTTGCAACCTCGTCATCGGTAACGGTAACAATATCATCAACATACTTGCTGCAATATTCGTATGTATGCTCGCCCGGGGTCTTAACTGCTATTCCGTCAGCAATTGTCTTGACCGAGTCAAGCGTCTCTATCTTTTTGTCGCGCAGTGCGTTAAGCATAGACGGAGCGCCCGCGGCCTGAACGCCGTAAACTTTAACCTCGGGGCGAAGCGACTTAATGGCAAATGCAACGCCGCTTATAAGACCGCCGCCGCCGACCGGAACCAAAACCGCGTCAACATCGGACAGCTGATCCAAAATTTCAAGACCGATTGTTCCTTGACCCGCGATAACCATTTCATCGTCAAACGGGTGGATAAATGTCATATCCTTTTCTTCCACAAGCGAAACAGCCTTTTCATACGCATCGTCATAAGTTCCCTTTACAAGGCAAACCTCCGCGCCGTAGCTCTTTGTTGCCTCCACCTTGGATATAGGCGCATTATCGGGGATACAGATAAGAGACTTGATACCGTTTTTAGCCGCCGCAAGTGCAACCCCCTGTGCGTGGTTTCCGGCAGAGCAGGCGATAACACCCTTTGCCTTTTCTTCATCGGTCAGCTGAGATATCTTGTAATATGCCCCTCTTACTTTAAACGAACCTGTGACCTGTAAATTCTCGGTTTTAAGATATAAATCCGCGTCCGGGCAAAGCGTGGTCGAGTGAATCAAATCGGTACGCCGAGCCACTTCTTTAAGTACAAACCCCGCGTGATAAACCTTATCGAGTTTGAGCATATCTAAAACAACACCTTTCAAAATATTAATATCTTAAGTATATCACATAAATCGAATTAAGCCAATCGGCAGAGCGCAGATAAAACGGCAATTTTATGCTTAAACTTTGTTCATTTTTTCAGCGGAACTATCAAAAAATGTCTTTTAAACAGATTTACCGCTGTCCATAGACAGCGGTAAATCAAATACATTATACAAAATTATTTCTGCGGTCCTGCCGAAACCAAAGCTTTTCCGTGCTCATTGCCCTCATACTTAGCAAAGTTCTTGATGAATCTGTCAGCCAAATCCTTAGCCTTTGTCTCCCACTCTGCCGCATCGGCATAAGTGTCGCGCGGGTCAAGAATGCCCGAATCAACGCCCGGAAGCTCAGTCGGAACTTCAAAGTTGAAGTAAGGAATCTTCTTTGTAGGAGCCTCATTGATTGCTCCGCTTAAGATTGCGTCAATGATGCCGCGTGTATCCTTGATAGAGATACGCTTGCCCGTGCCGTTCCAGCCGGTGTTAACAAGGTAAGCCTTTGCGCCGCTCTTCTGCATCTTCTTAACAAGCTCTTCCGCATACTTTGTCGGATGAAGCTCTAAGAAAGCCTGTCCGAAGCAAGCCGAGAAGGTCGGAGTCGGTTCTGTGATGCCGCGCTCTGTACCCGCAAGCTTTGCAGTAAAGCCCGAAAGGAAGTAATACTGTGTCTGCTCCGGTGTGAGAACCGAAACAGGAGGAAGTACGCCGAAAGCGTCAGCCGACAGGAATATAACATTCTTTGCGGCAGGAGCAGCCGAAATCGGGCGAACTATATTATTGATGTGGTCAATAGGATAAGATACACGAGTGTTCTCTGTAACGCTCTTATCAGCGAAATCAATCTTTCCTTCTGCGTCAAGTGTAACGTTCTCAAGAAGAGCATTTCTCCTGATTGCATTGTAAATATCCGGCTCAGAATCCTTGTCAAGGTTGATAACCTTAGCATAGCAGCCGCCCTCGAAGTTGAACACTCCGTTGTCGTCCCAGCCGTGCTCATCGTCACCGATAAGGAGTCGCTTCGGGTCTGTCGACAGAGTAGTTTTGCCTGTGCCCGAAAGTCCGAAGAATATAGCTGTGTTCTCGCCGTTCAAGTCGGTGTTTGCAGAGCAATGCATAGAAGCAATGCCCTTAAGCGGCAGGTAGTAGTTCATCATCGAG
>OLPI01001614.1_pt1 | contig 19653 bp, 20 predicted proteins | sample 1672361 | NCBI WGS metagenome assembly OLPI01 (sample SAMEA3136675, study PRJEB25190) | human gut metagenome
ACGTCGTAGTCCTTGGTCTCAGCGATATCGGTGATGGGCTCGGGCGCGGCCAGGAAGCTCGGAAGCCCCTCGCGCACGTGACCGGCCACGGTGGTCGTGCCGGTGGCGGCAGTCGGCGTGTCGCTCGAAGCGGAGCCAGCAGCGGCGCTGCCGGTCGGCGAGCAGGCGCCCAGAAGCGCAGCACCGCCGAGACCCGCCGCAGCCAGGCCGCCGATCTTGAACAGGTTACGTCGAGTGAATTCAGCAGTCATGGTGAGTCCTTTCTGTTACCCCTTGATTGCCTGCGCCAGAAGATCTCGGGGTTCCCTCCCCTGCGACTCCTCGGGACGCTGGGGCCACCCTAGCAGTCATCATGGGCGCACAAACATCGACCATCAGCGCATTTCGCGGGTTTATTTTTATAACCCGCTGTCATAACCCCCACCTGATCAGGCCCGTTACCAAATGTCCCCAAAACATGATGGAAAAGGTTACGGTATCATAGACCCTAGTTTTTCGGAAAGCTCGGAGAGGGGGTTAGAACCATGCACGGCGCACCGCAGGCTGCGAGCACTCATAGGCAAGCCGGGGTCGGAGCCAACTCCGACTGCAGGCTCGGCTCCGACCTCAAGCGCGGCGCAAGCGCCGTCAGCATCCGGAGCATCGTCGGCACCTTCCGATCCTTCGGTCTTCGGAGGTACGGCGACCCCGGAGGTCACCGAGAGGCACCGCTTTCCTGTGGTTCCCTTCGTCTTCCTCGGCGTGGGCTTCTACCGTGCCTGGATCGAGATCGCTTTCGTCGGCTCGTTCGTGTCGTTTCCCGCGATCCCCTTCGGCGCGCGCGAGTGTTTTGATGGAGTGGGCGCCATCGTCATGCTCATCTGCGTGCTGCTCGCGCGGCGCATTGGCCCCTTCTACCGCCATCCGTCGATCTTCGTGCTCTGCGGCGCGTGCATGACGCTTGCCACCGTCGCACTGTTCGCCACCATGATCGTGCCGAGCCTCGGCTACACGGCAACATGGCTGGCCGCTATCGTCGGCGGCGTGGGAATGGGGCTTGTCATTCTTATATGGAGCGAGGTGTTCGGCTGCCTGAGCCCTTTGCGAGTCACCCTCTATTACACGGCCTCCATCGCCCTGGGCGCGGTGATCGTCTATGTTTTCATGGGGCTGCGCCTACCGTGGCTCGCTTGCCTCACCGCGCTGCTGCCGGCGGTATCGCTTGTGCTCGCACGGCGCAGCATGAATCGCATCCCTGCAGAAAAACGACCCCAGCCGAACCTCGTCAACTTCAAACCGCCGTGGAAGATTTTCCTGCTCATGGCCTTGTACGGGTTCGCTTACGGTATTTTGGAGACCCGCGTGTATACCGACTCCTTCGGGCCGCACTCATCGCCTGGCGTGCTTGTAGTGGCGCTCGTGATCTTCCTTAGCGTGGGCTTTCGCCGTGAGAAATTCGATTTCAACTCCATTGTGCGCATCGCGCTGCCGCTCACGGTGGCTGCGCTGTGGCTCGTGCCCATGTGGGGCGCGGGAGCCACCCTCCTCAGCGGTCCTTGTGCTATCGGGGGCTACACGGCCGCCACCGTGCTGATCATGGCGCTGTGCTCGAATATGTGCTATCGCCACGGCGTATCGGCCATCTGGCTGTTCGGCATCGAGCGCTCGCTGCGACTCGCTTTCATGTTCCTCGGACGCACAGTGGCTAACACGGGAGAGCACGGAAGCCTCGGAGCCGCTGATGGCGGCCTGCTCATTTCGGGCCTTTCCATGATCGCCGTCATCATGGCCACCGTGCTGCTGCTGTCCCAGAAGAATGTAGACGGCCAGTGGGGCCTCTCGTTTTTGAACGGCAGCGGGAAAAGCCGCGCCGATAAGCACGCGCAGCAGGTGGACAATCGGTGCGCCGCCCTCGCCGCCGAATACCACCTCACGGCGCGAGAGCTGGAGATCCTCAAGCTGCTCGCCCGACACAAGACCGTGGGCATGATCGAGCGCGAGCTGGTCATTGCCAACGGCACCGCCAAGGCCCATGTGCGCCACATCTACCAAAAGCTGAACATCCATTCCCGAGAAGAGTTGTTCAACCTGCTTGATCCCCATCAGCTCGACCCTCTGGAAGAGCAGGAATAGAACTAATTCCAGGGGTCTTCCGAGAACAGAGGCTCGCGCTCGGCGGGACGGTCGGAATAGGGGTCGTAGCCGTCGTCGTCCTCGTTCTCCGCGCGAACGAAGGGGTCGGCGAAAGTGGCCGCACGGCTATCGCGCCCCCGTTGGCCCTCGCCTAGCACCGCAGAAGGGCGGCCCTCCCCCTTTCGCTGGCTCGGCAGCGGCTTCACCACGATACGAGCATGGGGGTCGTTCTTTGGATCGATTGCCACAGATTTCCACCTTTCAAAAACGCGTCTCGCTGCCTACCTTTTCGGACAACCGAAAAGCCCGAGTCCTTCGAAATGGGCAAAATGGCCTACTTCTCGTAGTCGCCGATAGCGAAATCACTCTACAGCTAATTCCCCACCAGGTGAAATAGCGCCAGCAACAGAAATCGCCCTGCAGAAAACTACGAGAAGTACCCTCGTTTGCTCATTTCGCGCAGACGGAAGCTGCCCGAACGCCCATCTCCCCTATTCCCTATCGCCAGCGCGGGTGATGTCGTAGGGGGTCGTTTGGTACACATAGTAGTTCAGCCAGTTGGTGTAGAGCAACTGGGCGCAGGAGAACCACGTGGAAACCGGCTCGCGCGTCGGGTCGTCGTCGGGGAAGTAGTGGACCGGCACGGCGATGCTCATCCCCTTGGCGATGTCGCGGTCGTATTCCGCTTTCAGCGTCTCGCGGTCGTACTCGGGGTGACCGAACACGAAGAAGTTCTGCGAGTCGGTGGACTTCGCCACGTACACCCCAGCCTCGTCGGACACCGCGATCAGCTCGAGCGCGGGATGCGCCTCGATGTCGGCCGCCCGCACCTCGGTGAAGCGCGAATGGGGCGCGAAGAACCTATCGTCGAACCCGCGCACCAAAGGCGAGGTGCGCTTGACCACCTCGTGGGGGAACACGCCGAACATCTTCTCGGGCAGCTCGTGCTTGGGCACGCCGTAGTGATAGTAGATGCCGGCTTGGGCGCCCCAGCAGATGTGCAGCGTGGAGTGCACGTGGGTCTTCGACCACTCCATGATCTCGCAGAGTTCCGGCCAGTAGTCCACTTCTTCGAATTCCAGCCGCTCCACCGGCGCCCCGGTGATGATAAGGCCGTCGAAGTGCTCGTCGCGCACCGCGTCGAAGGTGGTGTAGAAGGCCTCCAGATGCTCGGCGGCCGTGTTCTTCGAGTCGTGGCTCGCCGTTTGCAGCAGCTCCACTTCAACCTGCAGCGGCGTGTTCGACAGCTTCCGCAGAATCTGGGTCTCCGTGGTGATCTTGGTGGGCATGAGGTTCAGCAGCAGCAGCCGCAGCGGACGAATGTCCTGGTGCATGGCGCGATGCTCGGTCATGACGAAGATGTTCTCGTTCTCCAGCGCCGCCGTGGCCGGCAGCGCATCGGGAATGCGAATGGGCATGCGTCCTCCTATTCCACGGCAGCCAGGGCCTGGTCGATGTCGGCAATGAGGTCGGCGGCGTCCTCGATGCCGCAGGACAGGCGGATGAGGTCGGCGCTGATGCCGGCCGCCTCAAGCTCCGCGTCGTTCATCTGGCGATGAGTGGCGTTGGCCGGGTGCAGCACGCAGGTGCGGGCGTCGGCCACATGGGTGGCAATCTGGGCCAGCTTCAGGTTCTTCATGAACGTCTCGGCCGCCGCGCGCCCGCCGGCCACGCCGAAGCTCACCACACCGCAGGAACCCTCCGGCAGATACTTCGCCGCGAGCGCCGCCTCCGAGTCGCCTTCCAGCGACGGATGGCGCACCCAAGCCACCTTCGGGTGGCTCGCCAGGTGCTCGGCCACCGCGCGTCCGTTGGCGGCGTGCCGGGCCATGCGCAGGTGCAGGCTCTCCAGCCCCAGATTGATGAGGAAGGCGTTCTGCGGCGACTGGATAGAGCCCAAATCGCGCATGAGCTGCGCCGTCGCCTTGGTGATGTAGGCACCTTCCAAGCCGAAGCGCTCGGTATACACCACGCCGTGGTAGCTCTCATCGGGCGTCGTGAGCCCCGGGAACTTGTCGGCGTGGGCGTTCCAATTAAAGCGGCCCGCATCCACGATGACGCCTCCGACGGAAGCGCCGTGGCCGTCCATGTACTTGGTAGTGGAGTGGGTCACAATGTCGGCGCCCCACTCGATGGGCCGGCACAGCACCGGCGTGGGGAAGGTGTTGTCCACGATGAGCGGCACCCCGTGGCCGTGGGCCGCCGCCGCGAAGCGCTCGATGTCGAGCACGGCCAGCGCCGGGTTTGCGATGGTCTCGCCGAAGACGCACTTCGTGTTGGGCCGGAAAGCGGCTTTAAGCTCCTCGTCGGTGCAGTGCGGATCGACGAAGGTGCACTCCAGGCCCATGCGGCCCATGGTGTGGGCGAGCAGGTTGTAGGTGCCCCCGTAGATGGCCGAGGAGGCCACCACGTGATCGCCCGCGCCGGCGATGTTGAACACCGCGAAGAAGTTCGCCGCCTGGCCCGAGGAGGTGAGCATCGCCGCCGCGCCGCCTTCCAACTCCGCGATCTTCGCCGCCACCGCATCGTTGGTGGGGTTCGCCAAGCGCGTGTAGAAGTAGCCGGACTCCTCCAGATCGAACAGGCGCCCCATATGCTCGCTCGTGTCGTACTTCCAGGTGGTGTTCTGGTAGATGGGCACCTGGCGCGGCTCGCCGTCGCCGGGCCGCCATCCGCCTTGCACGCAGGTCGTTCCAATCCGCTCGCTCATTCAGGGCTCCTTTGGGTCTCGCATTTTTTCGCTCGCCCATTATAGGGGCACCCGGGCCACCCCGGTTATAGGAAGTCCCCAGCGAATGTCATCGGAAAATCCGAGAGCTTTCTGCCGAGACCCCCTCGATTATCCTGAAATGAACTATTGTTCTAAGAACATTTGTTTGCTATAATTCGCTTTGAGAAGACGGCAGTGCTTGCATTTATTGTTACTAATTGTTACAATAAATTGCGCCATGCAGGAGGTCGAGAGACATGCCCATGACAGCTAGAGAAGCGATACGGCTCACCAAGAAAATGGGCGGCCGCTTCGTCAGACACGGAGCGAAACATGACATTTTCGCGAATGCTGCTGGCGAAGAGTTCCCTATCCCCCGGCATCCCGGAGATCTTTCGCCAGGGGTCGAGCGAGCCATCAAAGAAAAGCTAGGGCTTCTCTAATACTTCACCCAATAGAGAGGAAGCGACCTATGAAGTTTCTCTACGAAGCCATCCTCACCCCGTGGAGCGGCGGGTGGGAAGCTGAGTTTCCCGACCTGGGTATCTGCACCCAGGGGGACACTCTGTTCGATGCGGCTTTCATGGCGCAAGATCTGCTGACCCTCTGGATCTCCCAAGCGCTTCGCGAAGGACGGCCCTTGCCGGAGCCGCGGATGGACCATCCCACCCCCGCAAACGGCAAGGCCATCGCCGTTGCCGTGGAATGCGATGCCGACACGCCTTCCCTCACCACCATGACCGTCCAAGAAGCGGCGGATATCCTCGATGTCAGCACCTCGCGCATACACGCCATGATTCGCGACGGCATTCTGAGAACCGAGAAAGTTGGCAGCGCCCGCCTTGTGTCAGCCGACGATGTCATAGACTATTTCAATAGCCCCCGAACCGCTGGCCGCCCAAAGAAGGTCGCGACCGCCTGATTTCGGGAGATGTGTCTAGCGGGCCTCCACCTTGTCGAGGAGCTCCTGTCGGTTGTTGACCAGGGACTTCTCGTAGATGTGGCGCACGTGGGTCTTCACGGTGCCCGTGGTCACGAACAGCTCGTTGGCGATGTAAGGAAGGGTGCGACCGCGCACCAGCAGTGAGAGGATCTCCGTCTCGCGGGCCGTTAGTCCTACTGCCCGCGCAAAAACAGCGGCGGAATCTTCTCCCTGCGCTCCGACGCCAGCGGCACAATCACCATTCGGCAGCGTTGCAGCCTCGGTGGTGCCGCCGTCCTCAAAGAGCCGTTCTCCTGCCGCAACACCAGAAGAGCCGCGTCCGGCAGCAGCAGCCTTAACCCGATCGGCGCCTCTCGTTTCGGCTTCCATTTCTTCCGTACCGCCGTCTTTCTCCTCGTTCCCCTCTTCCCCCACCTGCGCGGCTCGGGCCACCACCATGAAGAACAGCGCGAGCACACCGGCGCCGCATACGGCAGACAGTAGCAAGGGCGTCTCTCCCGCCATCTGAAACAGCAGCTTGCCGACGAGGTTCCCCGCGAGCACCACGGCGCTGATCAGCGCTTGGCCCACACCGAAGGCCACCAAGGGGGACAAGCCCTGAAGGCGGGTGCTGCGCGTCACCACCACATAGACGAGCGGCTGGAAGAACAGCGTGCAGCCCTGAACGAGCGCCCCTCCGACCGGCACCGCCGCCGCACCGAGCACCAGAATGGCCACAAGACCCACGACGCTGAAGGTGACGGTGATGCGATACAGCTGCGCTACGGAGAAGGCCGTCCGCTCAGCCGTCAGGGGCACGAGCGCCATGGTGGCGATGCAGGCGCAAAGAGCGATGCCACCCGGGTAAAGGCTGTCGGCCCCCTCGTAGGAAGTGCCCATGATGACCGAGGCCATCACGTTGCCCACAAGGGCCGCCACGGCAATCACCCCCAGCGAGCGCCACGGAAGCGCATGTAGCTCGCGCGAGCCGGCCGTCACCTCACCGGGAGCCTTCCCCGAGGAACCCGGCGAACCCGCTATGTCGGTAGAGAGAGCAGAGGAGGGGAACACCTCGGGAGCAAGCCCCGAACGTGCCGAGGCATCCCAGAACCAGAGGCCCCAGGAAGCTAGGGGCAGAAAGACAACAACGACCTGGGCCGCCACGACAAAGGGCGTTGCGACGTAAAGCAAGAGAATTGCGAAATAGATCCCATAGGCCACGAGGAACGAGACCATGACGACTGCCGACACATCCCTCGACTCCAAGGAGTAGCGGGCGCCCCAGGCGCAGCCGAGCAGCGTTCCCGCAACCCCGCATATCGCCCCGCAGCCGACGAGGGGCCATGGCGCGTCGATCGCCACCGTCAGCGGAAGCAGCGCGCTCGCCAGCGCGAGCAGCGAGGCGCACACCAGCAGCACGCCGCGCCCCACCGCAACGGAGCGCTTCCGCAAAGCGAGGACGATGGCCACAGCGGCAACCACCACCGCACCTTGGGAGACGAAGAAACCGACTTCGATGCCGACGCCGCCGACCGGTCGCTCGGCGGGAATGAGCACGGGGCTCAGATACGCCAGAAACCCCCAAGCCCACAGGCAGGCCGAGCCGAACACCGCCCGGCCCCAGCCCACGCGGCGGGCGCCCCGCACCGCCTCGGCACCTTCTCGTTCATTTAGCACAGCCCCAGCCACCACACGCTCCTCTCTTGAACTGGAGTAAGTATCGCACAGATCAGCGCGGCCATCACGAACAACCACGGGAGACGACATGACTTTGACCTGCGTTTTCTCAAATATCTACCGTTTCGGTGGATGGGGTTAGCGCACCTGGCGAGCAAAGATAGGGCCACCGCGTTGAGGCTCCGGCAAAGGGCCGGCACCCGACGCCGAGAGACACGATGGAGGGAACATCATGACCGAATGCACCCAACCCAGCACCCCGTCCGCCCCGTGCCCCACGGGTAGCTCGAACCCCGCCGCGGCGCCTTCCGTGAGCCGGCGCGGCTTCCTCTCCGGCGCGGCCGTCGCCGCCGGGGCCGCCGCCCTCGCAGGCCTTGCGGGTTGCGCGCCCAAGACCCAGGCCGAAGTCGCGGGCGAGACCATAGCCGCAGACGATGCGGCGACCGGCGGCGCCATGCAGACCACCGATCCCGCCAAGGCCGTCTGGCCCGTGGTGGAGGAAGTGGAAGTGGGCTCGGCCGGCGAGGGAGTGGTCGCTTTTGTGGCAGAGCCCATCGCCGCCGATGAGATCGTCGCCACCCACGACGTGGACGTCGTCGTCTGCGGCCTGGGACCGGCCGGCGACGCTGCCGCCCTGGCCTGCGCTGAGCAGGGCCTGAAAACCGTGGCCGTGGAGAAGCAGAACCGCGGCAACTACAACTCGGCCACCATCGGCGGTACCAATTCCGAGCTGCACAAGTTCTGGGGCATGGAGTACGACACCACCGAGTGGATGTCAGACGCCATGATCGGCTGCTCGTTCCAGGCGGACATGACGCTGTACCAGCACTACCTCGAGAAGAACGGCGAAGCCGTGAACTGGTACATCAGCCACTTCGACAACCAAGACTTCAACGACTACCCCCTCACCTTCGCCGCCGGCGACTTCCCCGACTTCCGCGAGCAGTACGACCCCACGGCGCTCAGCCGCTCGTGGAACACGTCGCTGAACCTCCCCTATCCTCCCGGCGAGCTGGCCGACATTCTCGCTGGCATCCTCACCGAGGCCGGCGTCGAGATCCGCTACGAGACCCCGGCCTGCCAGTTGGTGACCGACGAGGCGGGCTCCGTGACCGGCGTCATCGTGAAGAGCGCCGACGGCTATGAGCAGTACAACTGCGCCAAGGGCGTCGTGCTCGCCACCGGCGGCTACGAGTTCAACCAGCAGATGCTGAAAGAGCGCTGCCGCCCCCGTGGCGTGCCGGGCCGCTGGCTCACTGGCGCCTTCGGCAACACCGGCGACGGCCTTCAGATGGGCGTGGCCGTCGGCGCTGCCGAGGATGAGTTCCCGCAGTCCATCATGCTCGATCCCGAGCAGCTCATGCCCTTCGTGCGAGTGAACAAACTCGGTAAGAGGTTCACTCCCGAGTACGACCCCTACGGCCAGCTGGCCATGGCCATCCAGTACCAGCCCGGCACCTACGACTTCTACATCGTCGACAGCGCCCTGGATACCAAGATCGACAAGATTTGGACGCCAAGCTCCTCGTGCTACGGCCCCAAAGAGAACTGGATCGCCGCCGCCCAGAGCGAAAACGCCTTCAAGGCCGATACCCTGGAAGAGCTGGCCGAGCTCATGGGAGTGCCCGTCGACGCCTTCGTGGAGACCATCAACCACTGGAACGAGATGTGCGCCGCCGGCGCCGATACCGACTTCGACATGCCCGGCACCATGATGATGACCATCGACCAGCCGCCCTTCTACGCCACCAAGGAGTACGCCGACGGCCTGTGCACCACCGGCGGCCTCATCGTCGACACCGAGTGCCGCGTGCTCGACAAGGATCGCCAGCCCATCGAGGGCCTGTTCGCGGCAGGCATCGTGTCCGGCGGCATGTTCTACAACACTTACCCGCACAACTTGAACTGCCTCTCGCACACGCGCAACTGCCTGATGGGCTACACTATCGGCCAGGTGCTCGGCGGCAAGGAGTAGCTCCTCATCCCCACTTATTCCGATAGGGCGCCTTCCCTCCCCGCGCCCTGCACGCGAACGGGCGGCCGCCAAGCGCGCCGCCCGTTTCGTTGTCGTCCTTCTACCCGCGCACCGCGTCCGAGGGCACGATGGTCATCGATTGGAAGCGGTCGGCCATGTAGGTGTCGCCGAACTCGTGGTCGTAGAACTGCTGGATGGGCGTGTCGATGGGGTCGTGGGACAGGCGCATGTACCAGCAGTCGAGCGCCTGCAGGGTCATGACGGCGTCCACCAGCATGAAGCAGGCGGCCACGGTGGTAAGCATATAGCGCCAGTTCCACGGAATGAAATTCACGAGCCGCAGCATGAACGGCAACAGCAGCTTTATCCATACCACGCCGAGCAGCCCCCAGCAGGCCATGAACGGCAGGCACGTGCGGCCGCCGAACAGCGATCCGGGCATATTGGAGTAATCCCAGGCCACCGCTCCGAACGCGTACTGCATGAACAGGCTCACGAACGCCTCGAAGGCACCGCCGATGACCGCCGCCACCAGAAAGATGACGAGCCAATTGCTTTTGTGGAAGCGGTTGAGGAAGATGGTCATGAGCACCGCGCCGCAACCGTAGATGGGCGAGAACGGGCCGAACAGCAGCCCCGCGCGGTCTTGCCATTGGCCTGGCACTCTTCCATGAGCAGCCCCAGCACGCTGGCCACGACGAATATCCAGAACAGGTTGAAGAAGTTCAGCGTGATGTAGCCCTTGCCCGAGGGGTCGCGGCCGAGCGTGCCGGCCTCCCCCTCCGCATGCTCCTCGGCCTCGCGGGCCTTGCGGTGGGCGCGACGTTCTTCGAGCAGCGAGGGGTCGAGGTAGCTCTGCAGCGCCACCGTGACCGCGAAACCGACGCCGTAGGGAATAAGCTCGTAGCCAATGCCGGCCAGCATGATGGAGCACAGAGCCCCGGTCAGAAGAAGCACGTACAGCCCGTAGGAGAGCAGCGCTGCCCAGCGCCGCTGGTTGCGGATGAGGCGCACGCCGAACACAATGAGCGTGACGGCGAGGGCCACCAGCACGGCCAGATTCACGAAGGTCACCACGATGGTGGAGATGCCCTCCCCGCGCATAGCCCCAGAGTCGAACATGGTCACGGCCTGATAAATGGTCTTCGCGATGACCGGCAGCGCGACGCCCGAGCCGATAATGAGCAGCACGCCGAACACGCGCAGCACCACCGGCAGGCGCTTCTTGTCGGCGGGGCTGGTGAATTCGGCAGCGATAGTGGCCGCGGTCTCATCAAGGGCGTGCTTTTTCTCGGCTAGAGCCTCCTTAGCGTCATCGACAATGACGCTCGGGTGCTCCACGGCGCGCACGACATCGCGGGCCTCGTCGGCGGCGTGGGCGAGCTTTTCCTCGGCCGCATGCACGATGCGCTCGGGGTGGCGCGCGTCGTCTAAGGCCTCGCGGATCTCTTCTTTGTCGCGAGCAACGTCGGCCACCAGCTCGGCATGATCGTTATGTAGCTGGTCGTGCCACTCGCGATGAGTTTCAGCCACGTCGGCCTTCTCGAATTCCACGGCCTTCTCAAGGTCGTCCCGCAGGTCGGCCTCGGCCTTGTGCGCGGCCTCTTCCAGGTGATCTACATGGCGTTTTTCATCTCCCATGGCCGGCCTCCTTTTCCCTGAACGCATGTCTCGGCATCCAGTGTAAAGGGGCGCTCTGTGAAACCATGACCAGCTGACGCAACGTCTGCCAACCCGATAAGCCCTCGTTATGCAGCGGTTACGGGAAACAAGCGGCCGGCGGCCTACCCCCAGCAGGCGATGAACATCGCAATGCCCACGAACACGACGGCCAGCCCCATAACGGCCATAATGTCGCTCAACTTGTGCACGTCAGCCTCCTCGCGCTCGTTCTGCTCTGATTCTCTATCTACTAGACGTTTGGGAAGCCCGCTTTGTTGCACGCCCCACCCACCTTCCACAAAAGCAGCACGAACCAGAGAGCGCCTCAACCGCGAAAAAGGGCTACAAAGAAACGCGCAGGACAAGAACGTCGAGCAGGCGCCTCGCCAATCTAGCGCCCGAGGATCCCGTCGGTGTAGGCGTTGCGCGGGTGCACTTGGGCGGCATCGCGAGCGTTCGCCAGCTTCAGGGCGATAACGCGCCACGGGCTGCAATCGAGATACGCAACTTCCATGGCCGAAAGATCGGCATTATCGATGCCGTCCTGCTCGGCGAAGCTGTTACGGTAAATGACGAAGGCGTAGCGGATTACGCGCGTCTCACCCGGCATCAGCGTGTCATACCCGCCGGCAAGACCCACTATGAAGTCATCGCCACCAAGAGGATACAGCGCTGCTTGAGCATAATTGTCTGGAAGCATCCCGGCATCCATCATCGCATTATCGCCCGTGAAGGCGGCACACCGCAGCACAGGGTTCGGCGGTGCCGCGGGTTCGGTGCCGAGATTGCCAACCTCTACATCGACCACCACCATGCGAACGTCCTCGTCGGCGAACAGCATTCCCGAACCTGCCGAGAGGTTCGTCTCGACGTACAGCGGATACCATTCCGTAAACGCCGCCGGAGACACCATGGCGCAATCGACGACGCGGGCCGAGAACGGGGCGATCTCCTCATCCCAGCTCTCGCTTTCCATCGAGGCCTTTCTCTCGGCATCGGTCATGGAATCCCAGTCCTCCTGCAGGTAGGGGCTTGCCTCAAGGTCGTATTTCATTCCCCAGTCCAAGTCATCCAGCACGACGGTCTCGCCAAAAGGCACTTCCACAATCTCCTCGGCCTTCCAATGGGGAGCGTAGCCCGAGGACATCCCCGTCGGCGTCTCCTGGGTTAAGGTAGCGCGCGCGGGCTGGGCGATGAAATGCGGCACCATCCAGCCGAGAGCCGCCAGAAGCACCCCTATGACCGCGACGCCGACAACAACGCGAATCGCCCGGTTCGGCTCTGACGCCTTCAAGCTCGTCTCTTCGGCCATAGCTCGCTCCTTTTCGCTCGATTACCGAGTCCAAACTAGCACGGGATCAGGCCAAAGGGCAATGGTGAGGTTTTTCACCCTAGGGCAAGCGCCTGCAATAAGATAAAGTGAGAGGCATCCAATCGGAAAAGGAGCCGAACCCGTGATTCCCTTCGCCAGCTTCATTATCGTCTTTTCCGCCCTAATCGGCGTAGGCGCGGCCTGCGCGGCCGTTGGGCAAGCTTGCTTTCGCCGACGCAGCGACGATGTGAGCACACGGCTGGCGGTACTGTGGTCGGTCGCGAGCATCGGGCTCTCCATTGTCGTGCCGGCACTGGATGGATTTCAGGCATCCAAAACGGCCGCGATCGCCTCAGCGGCGCTGCTGGCAGCAACCGCACTGGCCTCCTTTTTCCTAAGTCGTTACTGGCGCGAAGCCGCCATGAAGCGCGAAGCAGAGCGTTTGCAACTGGCGAAAAGCGGCTACGCTGACTCGCAGCTGGCCGACCCGGAGGTGCCGCAAGAGCCTGATATCGAAGCCCTCTGCGCCAAGGCCGCCCGCACCTACGACCTCACCCGCCGCGAAGAGGATGTGCTGCGCCTCCTCGTTGAAGGGCGCACGGCACCGCAAATCGCCGAGGAGCTCGTCGTCTCTCCCAACACCGTGAAAACCCACGTGCGCAACCTCTATCGAAAGCTCGGCATCAACCGCCGCGCCGACCTCGCCTGCCGCCTCGAGAGCTAAGAAGCGATTCTTACTAGGGACAGCACGCGCTGGTATTGTTCAATTCCTGACTTTGTGGAAGCCGCGCTGTGATGTTTGTGCTATCTTGATAGCAACGCTCTTTCTTGCAGCATGTTTCGCGCGGTTCTCGCCTATTTGCTGAGCGTCTTCTATCCATTTTTACGTAGGAAGGAGACTTGAGCATGTCTGAAGCAGCTAGCACATCGAACATCGTCCTTTTCGAATCCTCCGATGGGGAGGTGAGATTAGATGTCGCGGTTGACGTCGGAAAGGACGAGATCTGGCTCAACCGCTCTCAGATGTCTCTCCTGTTCGATCGCGATGTCAAAACCATTGGCAAGTATATCGCCAACGCGCTTAAGGAAGAATTGGAGAACTCACCGAAACCAACTGTCGCAAAATTTGCGACAGTTCAAAAAGAGGGGAATCGCGAGGTAGAGCGGCAGGTCGAATACTACAACCTCGACGTCATCATCTCGGTGGGCTACCGCGTGAAGTCTCAGCGCGGCGTTGAGTTCCGTCGCTGGGCCACCGACGTCCTGCGTCGTTATATCGTCGAGGGCCGCGCCGAGAACGAGAAGCGCCTGATCGACGGGCTATCATCGTGCAGCTGCCCCTAATCCCCGTAGGGGATGACGCCTGTGAAAGGGTAGGAGCCGTCGGTGGCTATGAGAAGGTAGTTGTCGGCGCCGCCGAACTCGTCGTCGGAGGCGTCGATGACGTACACGTTGGCGAAGTGACCGCGCAAGCGCTCCACCTGGGAGAAGAGGCGGTACATGGCGTCGCCAGTGTATTCCACGACACAGTTAGCCATGAGTAGGCCGCCCGGCGTCAAGTGCGCGCGGGCGCAAGCAATGCCCTCGTCGCTGGCGAAGAACGGCACCGCCTCGCGCCCGACGAAAACGTCGTTGATGATGGCATCGTAGGGGGCGCCGTCCGACCGCCGCAGGAACGCCTCGCCGTCTTCCACGAAGATGCGCAGATCGCCGGCGCGGCCCTCGGCAGCCAGCTGCATCTCCAGACGATCAAGGAAGAAACGTTCCCGGGCGATTTGCACCATGGCCGGATCGATTTCCACCACGTCCAGCGCAACGCCCGGATGCTCCAGCAGCAGCTGCTTGGGATAGGCGAACCCAGCGCCACCAAGCATGAGCACACGGTTTACAACCAGCGGATCCAGCGCCTCGGGAAGCGCCGCCTCGAAGAGGTGGTCGAAGGATCGCAGGTACGCAAAGGGGCACGTCGCCCAACGCTCGTCCAGATAGGTCGCCGACTGCAGCACCCCGCCCACATTCAGCATGCGCACAAGCGACCCGTCCTCCGCCGGCATCGCATACACCGCCGCCTCTCCGAACCGAGAAGGAAACACCTCGCGCTTCCCCGCGCGCCCGGTAACCCTGTCCCACCAATCCGCCAGCACCATCGCTCCTTTCCGAGCCTGCAACTGCGACCACGGCCGAACCTTATCGCACTCTGTGCCACAGTATCGCACAGAAACCCCCGTGTTAGTTTCAGTTGCTTGCCTGATCGGGCGGCAATCGCTATGGTTGAAAGGAGAATGAGATCATCGGCGACAAGGAGGGCCTTGTGCTGGCCGTCGCCCTCTACGCCATACCGGAGTTCTCGGGTTCCATAGCGATCCAAGAAGCGGCGATCAACCGTACTATCATAGACTACGAGCTCAACGGCCAGGCAAGCCAGTTCGTCATCGACCTAGACGCCTACGACCCCACAGCGGTCATCAGTTACACCGGCTCCCCCACCATAGCCGACGCTGTCGACGTCCAGCAGTTCTACAACATCCCAGGCAGCGCCAGCGAATTCGAAGAAGCCGTCTGCACCTACATAGAAGACCACGGCGGCACCGTCACCTCCGTAGAGACGATCTCGGAGTCTTAGCTAGATTATTAACGGCATATCAGCGAATCTTGGGGACTCGTTCGGCCAGCCCCCTGGAAACTCATCTAGCAGAGCACCTAGCCTCAGCCTTCCCATTGTCCTCGACAGCACCTGGTACCACCAGCCCGCAGCTACGATTCCTCATTCGACGGCGTCAGCACCTGTCACGATTTCGCGGGGTGCCGTTGTCTGTAGCGCAATGCACCTTCAACTTCGGAAACTGCAAAAGCCCAGATCATAGCCATGGGATATCTTGGTCGTCGGAATCGGCGTAGAAGCAAACTGAGTAAGGCACATCGTCATTGGTAGGATCATCGTCTTCGCGACTGGCGGCGGGAAGCCACAACTCGTGACGAAGCACGATACCGCCCATCGCCTCTATAGCTTGATTCGCTCGCTCAGAGAGCGCATCCAAGCTTCCCGGCTCATTGAGGAGCTCCGCCGCGCTCATGGCCTCCGCCATGCCCGGTTCCCCGGCACAGCCAATAACGCGCCCATAGTCCTCTGGATCCAGGAAAAGCCGTATCGACTTCCCTTCGCCATCGAGGCGATAGATGATCTTATTGTAATCCGGATCGTCTGTCACGCTGTCCCACCATATCGTGTAGGAGAATTGCTGGTTTGGCAGCCAGATAAAAAGACCGAAGACAAGCACCATAACCGCCGCGCCGACGAGCGCCCATTTGAGGGCGCGCACCAGGCGATCGAGCCGTTGCGACTCACTGGTAATGCGCTCATCAAGAAGAGAGGTCTCCCACGCAAGGTCGTCCGGCTTTTTCTCCACCATCGCACTCTCCCCCAGCAGTTCAGCGGCGCTCACTCCGAGGGCACGGGCCAGGGCCACGAGCGAATCGGCGTCGGGAACCGAGGTGCCACGCTCCCACTTCGAGACGGTCTGGCGCACCACGTGGATGCGCTCGGCCAACTCGTCCTGACTCAATCCCTGCTCAGTGCGCAGCTTCTTGATGGTGTCCTTCAGCATGGCGTCAGCCCTTCTCGGAAACGTTCTCACCGCTTCACCGTAACAAGAAAGCTCCGCATGCGCAAGCAACGATGCTTAACAAAGGGGCGCTGAGCTGGCCTTGCGACGCAAGTGCGGTCGGCGCGAGGAGCAAAACGAGACATTCCCGCGTCATTTATGCGGTCGTGATCGAATAAAGTGGCCCTCCCCCTTCCATCGATTTGAGGAGAAGCCCATGAAGGAAAACGAACTCGAGTTCAGCGATTGGCCCATGTTCGATCTTCTGATGACGAACGAGGAGCTTTGCCGCGAGCTGCTTGAAGTAGTCCTCAATGCACCAGTGTCGAACATTGAGTACATCATCGCCGAGAACGATATCCGTCCGACGCTCACCAACCACGGCGTGCGTCTCGACGCCTACGTAAAAACCGAGAACGAGGTTTGCAACATCGAGATGCAAACAGTCAAGCGGGCTAAACTCGGTCGCCGCTTGCGCTTCTATCAGGGCGCCATGGACACCTTGGCACTACGCCGTGGCGAGCACTACGGAAACCTCCCTCCCTGCTACATCGTTTTCATCTGCCTGCACGATCCCTTCAATGCGGGGCTGCCGGTATACACGCTAAACGTAAAGTGCCAGGAGAATACGAGCGTGAAAACGGACCATGGGTTCACCTGGATCGTCTTGGCTGCCCCTGCCTGGGACAGGCTCCCTCCGGGACGCCTGCGAAACCTGCTACACTATATTGCTACCGGAGAAGCGGGCGACGATCGGTTCGCCACGAAACTAGCCGCCGCCGTAAGGGCAGCGAACGGCGACGAAGCGTGGAGAAAGGAGAAGATGGCCTTGCTGACATTCGAGGAAGACATGGAGATCCAGAGACGCATGCTCGAGGAAGACCGGGAAGACCTCGAGACTCTAAGACGCATGCTCGAGGAAGACCGGGAAGACCTCGAGGCCCGAAGGCGCATGGTCGAGGAGCAAAGGCGCACGCTTGAGGAGCAACAGCGCGTGCTTGAGGAGCAAAGGCGCATGCTTCAGGAAGATCTCGAGAAACTAGAGCACATCGCCGTCGAGACAACGGAAAGCGAGGGACGGGCTGAAGGTCTTGAAGAGGGAGAAGCGCGTCTTGGCGCGTTGGTGACGGCGCTGATCGAATCGGGTCGCTCGGAAGAGGTAGCACTCGTTGCAACCGATGCCGCCGCTCGCCGTGCGCGATTCGAGGAATTCGGCCTCTAGAAAGAGCTTTCTCACGCTCACGTCTCCGCTCCACGTAAGACGGACTCGCGCGTCAGAGGGACCATCCTCCGACGCGCGAGGTTCGCCGTGGGCCGAAAGGTGAACCGTTTTATAGGGCCGCGGTGGCAATGCAGCCGGCGAGGACGAAGACGGCGACGGCGAGCAGGGCGACGGCGCAGAGCGTGGTGATCATGATGGGCTCCTTTCGCTCGGGCGGGACGCGGGCTGGGCGATGTGCTCCCAATTGAGCCTTTCGGCGGTTCCGCATCCCCCAATTTCGATGGTTCCATCATGGCAGCATCCACTTACGCTGCCGTTGCGCGTATCTTACGGTTTTGTCGTTTAAGCGCCGGCCTTGGCGAGAAAGATGTCGGGGTCGAGATCCTCCCATGAGGCGATGAGGAAGTCGGCGCGCTCGAAGAGCTGGTCGCGGGTGCCGGAGATGTCGTTGTCGTAGATGGCGCCAGTGCGGTAGCCGGCCGCGCACAGGGTGTCCAGGGCGTAGGCGGCATCTTCGAAAGCCCAGGTGTGGGCGCGATCAGTGCCGAGGAAGCTGCGGGCGTGGTCGTAAACAGCCGGTTCGCGTTTGCTCGTCTGCAGGTCGTCTACAGACACGACGGTCTTCATGTAGGGGGCGAACCCGCAGCGTTCCACGCAGGTGGCCAGCATATCGGCCGGCGTGGAGGAGGCTACCGCCATAGGCACGCCGCGCTCGTGCAGGGCCTGCACGAAGGCCAGCGCGCCCGGACGAGCCTCCACTTCGTTGGCGTAGAAGGCGCGCATGCGGTCGAAGATCATCTCGAGCACCGCCTCGTTGCTCTCGCCGAGACCGCATTGCTCATGTAAATAGGCGCTGGCCTCGGGCAGCGACATGGTGGTGATGGCTTCGGCGTCGGCCTCGGTCAGCGTGATGCCGGCCTCGGCCGCCAGCGTGCGATCCACCTCATGCCACGCTCCCATGGAATCCACCAGCGTCCCATCGCAATCGAAAATGGTGCCGATCACTTATTCCTCCACGCGGATGACGGAAGGCGTGTCCAGCACCACGTTGTCCAGGGCCAGGGCCTCTTCCAGAGCCTCGCGGATGTCGCGCTCGCGGCAGCGGTGGGTGACCACTACCTGGTCGACGCGCTCGGCGCCAGAGCGGCCGCGCTGCACGATGGACTTCACCGAGATGTTGTGACGCGCGAACACACCGGCCATGGTTTCCAGAACGCCCGGACGGTCGGTCACCGAGAAACGCAGGTAATAGCGCATGACCAGCTCGTCCATGGGCAGGATGGGCAGGTCATCGGTGCAGGTGCAGCCCACAATGGGAGCCACGCCCTGCTGAATGTGGCGCGCCACTTCCAGCACGTCGCCCATGACGGCACTAGCCGCGGCACCCGCGCCGGCGCCCTCGCCGAAGAACATGGTCTCGCCCACAAAGTCGCCCACCACGTAAATGGCGTTGAACACGCCGTTCACGGTGGCCAGCTGGTGGTTCGTCGGGATCATGGTGGGATGCACGCGTACATCGACCCCATCCTCGCGGCGATGGGCGATGGCCAGAAGCTTGATGACGTAGCCCATGTCGCGAGCAGCCTCGATATCCACCGGCGAGATATTCGTGATGCCGTCGGTAAAGACATCGTCCAAGGTCACGCGCGAGTTGAAGGCGATGGAAGCCAAGATGGCGATCTTCGCCGCCGCGTCGAACCCGCCCACGTCCGCCGTGGGGTCGGCCTCGGCGAAGCCCTTCTGCTGCGCCTCATGCAGGGCATCCTCGTAGGACAGGCCGTTGTCGGCCATGCGGGTGAGCATGTAGTTGGTGGTGCCGTTCACAATGCCCATGACCGAGGTGATCTCGTTGGCGATGAGCGAGTGCTTCAGCGGATCGATGATGGGAATGCCGCCGCCCACGGACGCCTCGAAGGCCAGTTCCTTGCCGGCGGCCTCGGCAGCTTCCATGACCTCCTTGCCATGGGTGGCCATGAGCGCCTTGTTGGCTGTGACCACATTCTTACCGGCAGCGAGCGCGTTCAATACGACCGTGCGCGCGATGGTGGTGCCGCCGATGAGCTCCACCACGATATCGATCTCGGGATCGTTGATGATGTTGTTGAAGTTGTCGGTGAACAGGTGGCCGACCCCGTGGGCCTCGGCCTCGGCCGGCGACAGCGAGCACACGCGCGCCAGTTCGATATCCACGCCGAAGTGGCGCAGGAAGTCGTCCTTGTGCTTCTGGATGATGTCGATGCACCCGCCGCCGACGGTGCCGGTGCCCACCAAGCCGATTTTCACTGCCATGTTACGTCCTCTCCCGAGCGCGAAAGTTCTCTGTGATCGAACGATTATACAGGGACAGCTACGGAAGTCGTACATCAGAGCGGGGAGAGGGCGGTTTCCCAGACCTCTGCGCGCCCCCTGGAGAACGCGGCCGTTAAGAAACAGCTTCCACGTCAGCAGCAACGATGTCG
>OLPI01001621.1_pt1 | contig 19592 bp, 18 predicted proteins | sample 1672361 | NCBI WGS metagenome assembly OLPI01 (sample SAMEA3136675, study PRJEB25190) | human gut metagenome
TATAATCCTTTTTCTGCGCAATTTCTTGTGCTTTTAATAATTATTGTAAGCTTTACAGGCTTGTCAATCATTTTATTTAATATATTTTACGGTATTAAATCAAAGCAGATGAATCAAACACTTTTGATTTATTCTGAAAAAGAAAAATATAAAATTGTTTTATAAGGAGAATATAAATGAAACCAAGCGTGTTAATTACTAAAATCGAAAATAATGAGTTTGACAGCGAACTCAAGAAATTATATGACTCAGACAGTGCAGTTAATGCGCAGAAACCTCGTTACATAAGAACCATTAACGAATTTATTAAACTTTTTGGTGATGATAGGGATGTATTTATTTTAAGTGCACCGGGCAGAACCGAAGTTTGCGGTAACCATACAGACCATAATAACGGTAAAGTTTTAGCCGCTTCCATTAACCTTGACGCTATTGCAGTAGCTGCTAAAAGGGATGATATGGTTATTAAGGAAAAGAGTGAGGGACATAACCTTAATGATGTTGATATTTCTGTTTTAGCACCTAATGAATCTGAATACGGAAAATCGGCTGCGATGATTAAAGGTGTTGTGGCAGGTCTTAAGGAATATGGTTATAATATCGGCGGATTTGATGCTTGCACCACAAGTGATGTTATGGGCGGCTCGGGCTTATCGTCTTCAGCGGCATTTGAAGTGCTGATTGCAACAATAGTTAATCATCTTTATAACGGCGGAAATATTGACGCTGTTACGGTAGCAAAAGCATCACAATTCAGTGAAAATGTATATTTCGGCAAGCCTTCAGGCTTGCTTGACCAAATGGCGTCTTCGGTAGGTACATTTGTAACTATTGATTTTAAAGATACTGCAAATCCGATTATTAAAAAAGTTAATTACGATTTTGCAAAAAGCGGATATGCCCTTTGCATTGTTGATACTCATGGTAATCACAGTGACCTTACAGATGATTATGCTGCTGTAAGAAGCGAAATGGAAGATGTGGCAAAAGCATTCGGCAAAAAAGTTTTGCGTGAGGTGGAATATGATGATTTCTTAAATCACCTTGCAGAACTTCAAGACAAGGTTAATGACCGTGCTATTCTTCGTGCGTTTCATTTCTTCGGTGAAAATGACAGGGTAGATAAAGCTGTAACAAGCCTTGAAAATAACGATTTTGAAGCTTTTAAGCAAGCTATTACAGAATCAGGATTTTCATCTTTCCTTTATAATCAAAATGTATACTCCCCTAAAACACCTACCGAGCAAAAGCTTTCTTTAGCTTTATGCTTAAGTGAAAAGCTCCTTAAAGGTAAGGGTGCTTGGAGAGTTCATGGCGGCGGATTTGCAGGAACAATTCAGGCTTTTGTGCCTAACGATATGCTTGATGAATATAAAAATACTATTGACCGAGTATTTGGTGAGGGTTCGTGCCATGTACTTATTATTCGCCCGTTTGGCGGAACAAAAGTAATAGGTTGATTATGATGAGTCGATGAAGAGGGAATAGAAAATGAAATACATATTTATTATAAATCCTATTGCCGGCAATGACGATAAAGCAAAGATTTTTTCAAGAATTAAATCAACATTTCGTATGAGTAATGACGAAATGATTGTTGAATCTACTCACGAGCAGGGTGATGCACAGCTTATTGCAAAAAAATATGCTAAAGAATACGGCAGTGAGTGTGTAATTGTATCTTGCGGCGGTGACGGAACGGTACACGAAATTGCAAACGGACTTGCCGGTACAGATACACCTCTGCTTCTTTTGCCTCTCGGCACAGGCAATGATTTTGCCAAAAAGATTTACGGTACAAAAAATATAAATGTTGAAAATGTAATTAAGGCATTTGGCTTTTATAGCGGTAAAATAAACTATGATGTTAAGCCTATTGACCTTATTGATTATAACGGCGAAAAATGCATAAATGTTATGAGCTATGGGCTTGATACAAAAGTTGAAACCATAGGCAGAAAAATAGCGGGTAAAATCCCGTCACTTGGGCATCAGGCTTATAATATTGCAATAGTGCCTGTATTGTGCCGATCAATGACCTATAAAATAAATATTGACCTTGATTGCATTGATGATGAAGGAAAGCCTTATAAGTACACTATTGCCCCTTGTGATTACACCCTTTTTGCAATTTGCAATGCAAGTTATTACGGCGGGGGTTTTTGCCCTGCACCAAATTCGGTGCTTGATGACGGAATTCTTGATTTTGCACTTTGCCACCCGGTAAATGCTTTTCAGGCACTTCCGCTAATTCCTAAATACAGTAGCGGCGAAGTTGAAAAACTGCAAAAGCATATTTCATTCGGCAAGGTGGTAAGCGGCAGAATTTGGTCTACTGACGGAAGTGCGCTTTTGGGTAACTGTGACGGTGAAAATTTCGATTACAGCGAAGTTAATTTTAAAGTGCTTCCGAAATCACTTAAACTCTGTTTTATTAAAAATTGATTTTTATTTGATAAGAAGGATATAAAAATGAGGAAAATAATATCGTTTATTTTGTGTGCAGCTATGGTATTGTCATTTTCAAGCGTAACTGCGTTTGCGGATGAAATTACCTATAATGACATTTCTATTTCGGCAGATGAATTAGCAGGCACAGCGGACGAAAATGTTAAAACCATACAAAAAGCTTTAGATGAAGCAAGAAATAGTGCGACTGATGAAAAAAGATACAGAATTTATCTTCCTAAAGGAAGCTTTAATCTTAATTCAACATTAAATATTTTCAGTAATACAGAGCTTTATCTTGATAATGAAACCACGCTTATTCAAACAGCACCTAAAGGTCAAAATATAATTAAATCAGGCGATTTCGGGCAAAAGCATATTCTTTATAACGGATTTAGAAATATTAAAATTGACGGCGGCACTTGGAATATGAACTTTAACGGTTCTTGTGCTATGCGTTTTGGCCATTGTACTAATTTGAGCATAAATAATGTTAAAATTAACAGTGTTAAAGATGCACATCACATTGAAGTCGCAGGTGCAGATACAGTATCAATCACCAACAGCTTATTTACAGCTTCTTCTAGGACTTCTGAACGAAGTGGCTCGTGTGAAGCTATTCAGCTTGATATTTTGCACGACAGTGTGCATTTTGTAGGGTTTGAGGAATTTGATGATACTCCTAATAAAAATGTCACTATAAGCGGATGTATATTTGAGAATTTGTATTCGGGTATCGGTACTCGCTCGGGAGTAGTAAGCAAATATTTTGATAATATTGTAATTGAAAATAATATATTTAAAAATATTACCGAAAAAGCAATCAGCTGTTTTAACTATAAAAACAGCAAAATTATCAACAATACTTTCAGTGATGTAAGTGCAGGTATCAGTTTTGAATATTTGCCTAATAATATTTTTGATAAAAGCTATTCGCAAAGAATGTATATTCCAAATGACGGTAAGGTTGGCAGTATAAATTCAAATTCATCCACCGTTATAAGCGGCAATGTTATGAATATTAAGCAAATGGCAGATAAATCAAGCTATGGTATTTATGCATACGGCGGTAAAATTGATGCTCAAACAGCAGCAGGCAAGGGTGTTATAAATTGTGCCGGTGATTATACTATCAGCGATTTATCAATAAGCAATAATACTGTAAATTGCAGTTCTTCCGAATCACGCGGAATATTTGTAACAGGTGTTAACAACAGTGAAATTGTTTCTAACAGATTAACCGATTATGCATCGGCAGAAAACGGAATTAACGCTGTTAATATATGCGCCAGTTCCAAAAACATTGTTGTGGGCAATGTGATTGACGGTAATTTTAATAACGGAATTTCACTTTATGATGCAAATTCTTTAAGCAGTAAAAATATTGATATAGATAATAACAGTATTACAAATATAAAAAGTTACGGAATAAGGGTTGCAAACGACTCATTTGCGGTTATTAAAAGCAGTAATAATATTTCTGCCGGTACAAGCACTATTTGCCTTTATTCTAAAAATTACAGCCAAAATTTAGCTAATGTAACGCTTGCATCAACATCATTTTCGCTTAGAAATAAGCCTCTTATTACCTTGAGTTCTGTTAACGGAAATACGGGTTATAAGGTTTATCGTGCGCTTTATAACGGTACATATAAGCAAATTGCAACTGCCAAAGGCCTTAAATTTGAGGATAAGTCGGCAGGTGCATATTCAAGGAATTTTTACAGAATTGCACCGTATACAAAAGTTGCAAAATCAGAAATTATCGGCAAAAATTATATAGATGTTGCATTTTAAAAGTTAACAAAAAATCAACTCCTTCATAGAATATTACTGAAGTTTACTTCAATATTTTATAAAGGAGTTTTTTTATGCCTGATAATCTCAATTTAGACACAGGTGAAAGACGCATAAATGAGGCGGTTTGCATTGATACAAAGCGTATTTTTGACAGCTGCGTAAGCAAAGATTGCCTTGAAGATTTAAGAGTTACATTTTTTTCAAGAAGCCAGCGACTTATTGACGAAGCGGTTACGGTAAAAACCCGTGATTGCTGCATTGAAGAGGTTAGTATTGATGTTGAAGAAGTACCGTTTAATCGAGGCTTTTACAGCGTAGATATTACATTCTATTTTAAGCTTTGCTTCGATACTTATTCAGCACCTTGCACCACACCGCAGGTTGCAGTCGGCTTTGCAAAATTTAATAAAAAATGTATTCTCTTCGGTTCAAACGGCGATGTAAAAGTATTTGTTTCAAATTCTGCAAGCGAAACTACAGATTGCCCTGTTGCACCGCAATATACAAACCCTGTTGCAAAGGTTCAGGCAGTTGACCCTGTTGTACTTTCAACCGATATTTGCGATAGCTGTGATTGCAACATTTCTGTATGCTCTTCGTTCCCGCAGTCTATTTTTAATTCTATGGAGGATACAATTCCGTCCTGCGGTGCATCTAAAGCAATACTTGTAACCCTCGGTCTGTTTTCAATTGTTCAAATGGAGCGTGACGCACAAATTCTTATCCCTGCATATGATTATTGCATTCCTGACAGAGAATGTAACTGCAATACTTCCAACCCGTGCGAAACTTTCCAGGGTATTGATTTCCCTGTTGAGCAATTTTTCCCAAGTGAAAAAGAAGGCTGTTCCCCTTGTAATCCCACAAAGCCGATTTGCGACAGCGAAGATAAAAATTAGTTGATTATAAAAAAAGCGTGCAGGCATTTGCCTGCACGCAATTTTTTATTTGTTTTCTTTATCATCAAATGCCGGGTACATTCTTCTGAAAAGTGAATTGATGTGCTTGAAATATGATGTGTCAATATTATCAATTGTATCTCTTGTGGTGCGAAATCTCCAATTTTTATCCGGTACACCGGGAATATTCATTCTTGCGTCAGAGCCGAAGCCGCACATATCCTGAAGTGCAATGATTGCCACATTTGATGAACTTTTCCATACGGTTTCAATGATTTTCCTGCACGATGCGCTGTAATATCCGCCTTCGCCCCAATTATCCCCGTAAAAGCCGCAATATTCAAGCGCAAATTTTCTTTCTTCTTCGCACGCTTCCCAAAGCCAGCCTAAAATAGTGTTGTTATCGTGCGTACCTACATAATTTATGCTGTTTGGTACTGCGTTATGCGGCATATGTGATGAATCGGAATTCGGGTCAAATCCAAATTGTACAACCTTCATTCCCGGAAAACCTGTATCCGCCAGCAATTTAACCACATCTTCGCCGAACACGCTCGGTGCGGCTGGGTGCGCCGGTCTTGATCTGGCAGGTGTTCAGGGCCACGGCCAGATCGGCGATGGTGGTGTCCTCGGTCTCGCCGGAGCGGTGGGAGCTGATGGCGGTGTAGCCTGCCTTGTGGGCCATCTTGATGGCCTCAAGGGTCTCGGACACAGAGCCGATCTGGTTCAGCTTGATGAGGATGGCGTTGCCCGCGCCCAGAGAGATGCCTTTGGCCAGACGCTCGGTGTTGGTGACGAACAGGTCGTCGCCCACCAGCTGGACCTTATCGCCCAGTTCGCGGGTCATCTCCTGCCAGCCCTCCCAGTCCTCTTCGTCCAGACCGTCCTCGATGGAGATGATGGGGTACTTTTCCACCAGCTTCTTCCAGTGGGCGATCAGCTCGCTGGAGGTGAACTCGGTGCCCGCCTTGGGCAGCTTGTAGAAGCCCTTGCCCTTGGGGCTTTTCCACTCGGAGGAAGCGGCGTCCATGGCCAGCATGAAGTCCTTGCCGGGCAGATAGCCGGCCTTCTCGATGGCGGCCAGAATGGTCTCGATGGTCTCCTCGTCGCTGGACAGGTTGGGGGCGAAGCCGCCCTCGTCGCCGACGGAGGTGGCCAGACCCTTGGCCTTCAGGATGGAGGCCAGAGCGTGGAAAACCTCAGCGCACCAGCGCAGGCCCTCCTTGAAGGAGGGGGCACCCACGGGCATGATCATGAACTCCTGCGTGTCCACGGTGTTGGTGGCGTGTGCGCCGCCGTTCAGAATGTTCATCATGGGGACAGGCAGACGGTTGCCGTTCACGCCGCCGAGGAAGCGGTAGAGGGGCATATCCAGCGAAGCGGCCGCAGCGCGGCAGGCGGCGATGGAGACGGCCAGAATGGCGTTGGCGCCCAGCTTGGATTTGTCCTTGGTGCCGTCGGCGTCGATCATGGCCTTGTCGATGGCATAGGTGTCGGAAGCATCCATGCCGATGACGGCATCAGCGATGACGGTGTTGATGTTCTCCACGGCCTTGGTGACACCCTTGCCCAGATAGCGGCCCTTGTCGCCGTCGCGCAGCTCCAGCGCCTCGAACTCGCCGGTGGATGCACCGGAAGGGGCGCAGCCCCGGGCTACCGTGCCGTCGGCCAGCGTGATCTCGGCCTCTACAGTGGGGTTGCCGCGGGAGTCTAGGATCTCACGGCCCAGAACGTCTACGATCTCAAGATAGTTCATACTCTGTACCTCCATATATAATAGGAATGGATGCTCTCTTCTCATTTGGATAGTATACGCTAACTAACCGATATTATCCTACCATGATTCGGTCCGGGATGCAAGAGAAAACGATAATGTTAGCCAAAACAAACTTCAATGCAGGAAAGTTGTGTCATCTTTTTGTTACTTGTGAATCGATTTCATGTTCTGTTTTTCTCAGGTGAACAATTTGAAAAAGTAACCAAAAAGCAACCGAGGATTTTGTGAAAAATAGCAAGTTTTGCCGGAAAGCCCTCGGAAACTATGGACGATTTGTGAATTGCAGACTTGCACCGGAGTGCTTATAATAAGACTCAAGATAGCAGAGCCGCTTTGAGGGAAGGGAACTTTGCTTCCTTAGCGGCTTTTCCGGATACCGGCAGCAGGCCGGGCAGGAAAGCCGCCAAAAACACGAATGCTTCCAAATATCAGGAGGATATAGACTTATGAAAAACATGATCTCTCGTCGTAGCTTTCTGGCTGCTGCCGGTGTTGTGACTGCTGCCGGTGTTCTGACCGCCTGCGGCGGCTCTTCCAGCACCTCCACCGCTGCTTCCGCAGCCGGTTCCACTGCCGCTTCCGGTGACACCATCAAGGTCGGCGTCATCGGACCTCTGACCGGCGATGTCTCTGTCTACGGTCAGGCCGTCGTCAACGGCGCTACCCTGTACCTGAAGCAGGTCAACGAAAAGGGCGGCGTCAACGGCAAGCAGCTTGAGATCATCACGATGGACGAGCAGGGCGATGCTACGCAGGCTGTCACCTGCTTTACCAAGATGTGCGATCAGGGCATCACCGCTCTGGTGGGCGACGTCACCACCACCCCGACTCTGGCTGTCGTGGCCGAGAGTCAGGATTACAATATGCCCATGGTCACTGCTTCTGCGACCGCTGAGGCTGTCACCTACGATGCCGAGACCGACACCGTCTATGAGAACGTCTTCCGTGCTACCTTCACCGACCCGTTCCAGGGCATCAAGATGGCAGACTACGCTTACCAGAAGCTGGGCTACACCAAGGCAGCCGTCATCTTCAAGAAGGGCGCTGACTACAACGAGGGTCTGGCCGAGAACTTCGTCAACGAGTTCGAGGCACAGGGAGGCACCATCGTCGATCAGGAGAGCTACTCCGACGGCGACGTCGATTACAAGACTCAGCTGACCACCATCCTCGGCAAAGCCCCCGAGACGGTCTTCTGCCCCAACTACTATCAGGAGGTGGGTCAGATCCTGTCTCAGGCAGAGAGCATCGGCCTGACGGTCCCCTTCCTCGGCGGCGACGGCTGGGATGGTCTGGAGGGCTACGCTTCCAACGACCAGCTGACCGACACCTACTTCTGCGCCAACTATGCAAAGGGTTCTAACACCGACTTTGAGGATGCCTACAAGGCAGAGTACGGTGAGGAGTACCCCAACGGCTTCTCTCCTCTGGGCTACGATGCAGCAAAGACCGTCGTCTACGGCCTGCAGGCTGCTGAGGATGCCGGTCTCGAGGCTGGCACCGACGATTACAAGCAGGCTGTCATCGATGCCATTGCCTCCGGCACCATCGACGGCATCACCGGCACCTTCACCTTCGACGAGCATCACGACCCCGTCAAGCAGACTGCTATCCTGACCTATGTGGACGGCAAGCCGGTGCTGAAGGAAATGTTCTGATCCCAGCTTTCTTCCATCGACCGGTGATGGAAGCGCCGCTGAGATCCGAATGATCGTAAATTGACCCGACTGCGGAGAACGCCGGAACAGTATTGCCCCGGTGATCTCCGCTTTTTTGGTAAAAAAGTGTATCCCCACATAAGGCGTGCAACAGCGCCGGAAAGAAAGGAAGTATCCATCCATGACAGTGTTTTTCAGCCAGCTGATCAATGGTTTGTCCCTTGGCAGCATCTATGCACTGATCGCACTGGGCTACAGCATGGTGTACGGCATTATCCTGCTGCTGAACTTTGCCCACGGCGATGTCATCATGGTGGGCGCATACATGTCCTGGTTCGTCATGAACCAGCTGGGTCTTGGCCCGGTCACCGCTGTGTGCGCCACCATCATCACCTGTACGCTGCTGGGCGTGGTGATCGAAAAGATTGCCTACACCCCCCTGCGCAGCGCACCCCGTATCTCGCTGCTGATCACCGCCATTGGTGTCTCCTTCTTTCTGGAGTACACGGCAGAGCTGATCCTCGGCTCGGGTGCAAAGGTGATCCCCGCCTACTACACCAACCAGACCTTCCGTCTGGGCAAGGTGCCGCTGGGTCTTACCTCCATCATCACGCTGGTGGTCACCGTGCTGTCCATGCTGGTGCTCACCTTTCTGGTGCAAAAGACTAAACTTGGCAAGGCCATGCGCGCCGTCTCGGAGGATATGGATGCTGCCCGCCTGATGGGCATCAACGTCAACAGCACCATCTCCTTTACCTTTGCCGTGGGCTCTGCCCTGGCAGGCATCGGCAGTGTGCTGTACTGCTGCTCTTACCCCCAGGCTACTCCCACCATGGGCTCCATGCTGGGCCTGAAGGCCTTTGTGGCTGCCGTGCTGGGCGGCATCGGTTCCATCCCCGGTGCCATGATCGGCGGCATTGCCATTGGCCTGTGCGAGTGCTTTGTTTCCGCCATCGGTCTTTCCGCCTGGAAGGACGCCGTGACGTTTGCCATTCTGATCATCGTGCTGCTGGTCAAGCCCACGGGCTTCCTTGGCCGCAAGGTGCAGGAAAAGGTGTAAGGAGGGCATGAAGATGAATACCAAACGCAAAACGCTCAAAATGCCCGTGCGCTACCTGATGAATCTGGTGCTGGTGGGGCTGCTGTTCGTGGGGCTTTCCTATGTGACCGGCAATATGCTGTCCACCTACCAGAATAAGGTGCTGCTGACCGTGGGCATCAACATCATTCTGGCCGTCTCGCTGAACGTTGCCACCGGTTATCTGGGGCAGCTGCCGCTGGGTCACGCCGGTTTTATGGCGGTAGGTGCCTACGCCTGCGCCCTGTTCACCAAATCCTCGGGCCTGCCCAAGGGCGTGGCCTTTGCCATCGGTCTGGTGCTGGCATGGGTGATCGCCGGGCTGTTCGGGGTGCTTATCGGCATCCCTGCCCTGCGCCTGACCGGCGACTATCTGGCCATCCTGACGCTGGGCTTTGGCGAGATCATCCGCATCACCTTGAACAACATTGATGATGTGCTGGGCTTCAAGCTGTTCTACGGCTCCAAGGGCCTGAAGAACATCCCCAAGTATTCCAACTTTACCAACGTATTTCTGTGCGTGGTCATCACCTGTTTCCTCATCCACGCCATGATGAAGAGCCGCCACGGCCGCGCCGTGCTGGCCATCCGCGATAACGAGATCGCCGCCGAGAGCTGCGGCATCCAGACCACCTACTACAAGGTCATGGCCTTTGCCTTTTCTGCAGCCTTTGCAGGCATGGCCGGCGGCCTGTATGCCTGCTATATCGGCGTGCTGAACCCCTCCACCTTCGGCTTCATGAAGTCCATCGAGATCCTGGTCATGGTGGTCCTGGGCGGCATGGGCTCCATGCTGGGCTCCATCCTGTCCGCGACTGTGCTGACCATCCTGCCGGAGGCCACCCGCAGCTTCGACAGCTACCGCATGGTCATCTACTCGCTGGTGCTGATCCTGATGATGATCTTCCGTCCGGGCGGACTGCTGGGCAGCTACGACTTCTCCCTGAGCCGCGTTGTGGAAAAGATCATGAACGGCGAACTGTTCAAGAAGAACAAGGAAAAGGAGGGTGCTGACCATGAGTGAGTTCCAGACCAAGTTAAACAGTGTGCCCTCCGGCGGCTTCCTGACCGACCGCGACAAGGACAAAAAGCCCATTCTGGACGTGCGTGAGCTGGGCATCGACTTCGGCGGTCTGACCGCCGTGGATGGCTTCAACCTGATGATCGGCCGCAACGAGATCACCGGCCTGATCGGCCCCAACGGTGCCGGTAAGACCACCGTGTTCAACCTGCTCACCAACGTTTACCAGCCCACCCGCGGCTCCATCCTGATCGACGGCATGCCTACGGCGGGCAAAAAGACCTATCAGGTCAACCGCATGGGTGTGGCCCGTACCTTCCAGAACATCCGTCTGTTCAAGGAATTGAGCGTCATCGACAACATCAAGGTGGGCCTGCACGAGTCCATGAGGTATAATTTGGCCTCCTCCCTGGTGCGGCTGCCCAACTACTGGAAAGAGGAAAAAAAGTGCACCGAGCGTGCCTTTGAGCTGCTGGATATCTTCCACATGGCCGACCTGGCCAATGTGCCTGCCGGCAGCCTGCCCTACGGTGCTCAGCGTCGTCTGGAGATCATGCGTGCACTGGCTACCAGCCCGAAGCTGCTGCTGCTGGACGAGCCTGCTGCCGGCATGAACCCCTCGGAGACCGCCGAGCTGACCGAGACCATCCGCCGCATCCGGGACGAGTTCAACATTGCCGTGCTGCTCATCGAGCACGACATGAGCCTGGTCATGGGCATCTGCGAGGGCATTGCGGTGCTGAACTTCGGCCGCATCATTGCCAAGGGCACCCCGGACGAGATCCGCAACAACCCCCAGGTCATCGAAGCCTACCTGGGCAAGAAGGAGGGCTGAGCGATGGCAGATACTATCCTGAAGGTCGATAACATCAACGTGTATTACGGCAATATCCACGCCGTGAAGGGCGTTTCCTTTACGGTGAACGAGGGCGAGATCGTGACCCTGATCGGTGCCAACGGTGCCGGTAAGTCCACCACCCTGAAAACCATCTCCGGCCTGCTCCACCCCAAAACGGGCGACACCCTGTACAAGGGCAAGAGCATCAAGGGCGTGCGCGCCCATAAGATCGTGGAGGCCGGTCTGGCACAGGTGCCGGAGGGCCGCCATGTGTTCCTGCATATGACCGTGGAGGAAAACCTGGATATGGGTGCCTACACCCAGCCCGCTTCCACCATTGCGGCCAACAAGGAAAAGGTGTTCACCCTCTTCCCCCGTCTGAAGGAGCGCCGCAGGCAGCTGGCCGGTACCATGTCCGGCGGCGAGCAGCAGATGCTGGCCATGGGCCGTGCCCTGATGAGCAACGCCTCCATGCTGATGTTGGACGAGCCCTCCATGGGCCTTTCTCCGCTGCTGGTGCAGGAGATCTTTGATATCATCCGCGATATCCACAAGGAAGGTATGACCATCCTGCTGGTGGAGCAGAACGCACAGATGGCCCTTTCCGTGGCCGACCGCGCCTATGTCCTTGAGACAGGCCACGTGGTCATGGATGGCACCGGTGCAGAGCTGCTGACCAATGAGCGCGTCCGCAACGCTTATCTGGGCGGCTGAGACTGCAGCTGGATAGAACGCAAAAACAATACGCCCGCCGGGCGGTACGAGAAGTACCACACCCGGCGGGCGTTGTTCTGTCTGTAAGGGAATTATTCCGGCGCTTTCATGCTTTCCACCATGCTGATCTGGCGGACATGGCGGCGCATGAGCCGGCAGACGGCAAAGTTGAAGAGCATGGTGAGCGCCACGCTGAACACAAAGCTGCGGGGGGCGATGGAACGGATGAACATCATCTGGTCCATTTCCACAGTGCGGATGATGAACTGGTGCAGGGGAATGCCCACCACCAGACCCACCAGGGAGCCGATGAGAGAGAGCAGGTCGATCTCCCGGAAGATGTAGCGGTAGACCTCCTTGTCATAGAAGCCCAGAACTTTGATGGTGGCAAGCTCCTTTTTGCGCTCGCCCAGGTTGACGCTGATGAGGTTGTAGAGCACCACGGCGGCCAATGCGGCAGCGCAGACGATGACCAGCATGACCACATAGTTCAGGCAGCCGATCAGGCCATCGAACATCTGGGTGGTGTCCTCGATGAAGGAGACGGAGCTGACATAGTTGCAGGCCAGAATGGCGGAGGAGAGGGAGGCGCGGGCTGCATCGGTGGAGCAGTTGGTCTGGCCGTAAACGGCGTTCCAGGCGGGCAGAGCACCGCCGTTCAGCGTTTTGAGCTGCGCCTGCGAGAGGTACAGCCGGGTAAAGACATAGTTTTCGGTGATGCCGGTCAGGGTCAGGGACCTGCGCCCGCCGTCAGCAGTCTCCACCTCAAAGCTGTCGCCCACCGAAATCCCCAGCTTTTCAGCGGTCTTTTCGGTCAGGATGACGCTGGAATCGTCAAAGGCAATGGCCTTGTGGCCCTGCCGGGTGCGGAAAGTGAAGTACTCGGTCATCTGGCTTTCGTCTGCGGCGGCAACCAGACTGACGGTCTCTTTTTCACCCTCGGCGTTGTAAAGGGTGACGCTCTTGGTGTAATAGCGGCCCCAGCTGGTGATCCCGCTGCTGGAATCCAGCAGGTCGGCCAGACCGTTCTCCATGGTCAGCGCCTTTTCGTCGCTCAGGGAGATGGTCAGGTCGGCGTGGGTCAGCTCGGTGGTCTGCTTGGTCAGCATGGGCAGCAGGGAATCCTGAATGCCGAAGCCGATGAGGAGCAGGGCCGTGCAGCCCGCCACACCCAGAACGGTCATAAAGAAGCGCTTTTTATAGCGGAACAGATTGCGGGCGGTGGTTTTCTGGGAGAAGCTCATCCGCTTCCACAACGGGGTGAGATATTCAAGGAGGATGCGCTTGCCCGCTGCAGGCGCACGGGGCAGCAGCAGGGCGGCGGATTTTTCCTTGAGGCTGGCGCGGCAGGCCTGCAGGGTGGCAAGGCCGATGACCGCCGCGCTGAGGGCCATGCTGCCCAGTGCCAGGCCCGGGTAGAAGTGCAGGGTAAAGGTGGGGAGAGAGAACATCATGGTGCGGTAGGCGTACCAGAAGATGGTGGGGAATACCACAAAGCCCACGGCAATGCCCACGATGCTGCCCAGAACGCTGGCGGCAATGCCATAGAGTAAGTACTTGCCTGCAATGCTGGCGTTGGAGTAGCCCAGCGCCTTGAGGGTGCCCATCTGCAGGCGGTTCTCGTCCACCATGCGGGTCATGGTGGTGGAAGCCACCAGCGCCGCCACCAGGAAGAAGAACACCGGGAACACCCGGGCAATGGCAGCCATCCGGTCAGCGTACTGTTCCAGCGTGACAAGGCTCAGGGTGCTGCCGCGGTCCAGTACATACCACTCGCCGTTCTGGATGTCCGCGATCTTCTCTTCCGCATCGTTGATCTGCTGCTGGCCTTCGGCGAGTTTCTGTTCCGCATCGGCCTTCTGGGTCTCGTACTCGGTGCGGGAAGCGTCCAGCTGCTCCTGACCGGACTGGTACTGTGCCCAGCCCTCGTCCAGCTGGGCGCGGGCGGCCTCAAACTGGGTGTAGGCGGTGGCAGTACCGGTGCTCAGCTGGAGCTGGCCCTGCAGCAGCTGTACCTTCATTTTGCGCAGAGCGGCTTTGGCTTCGGTGACAAGGTCGGTGTTGGAGAGGTTGGGCGAGGAGATGAGCCCTTTGGCATACATCTGCTGCTTGCCGGCATCCAGCTGGGCCTGATAACCGTCCAGCTGGCCCTTGATGTTATCGTAGGCTGCCTGTGCCTTGGCAAGCGCGTCCCGCAGCTCGGTGTATTCCTCGTCCTCGGGCTCGGCCTCGTCCAGCGCCTTTTGGGCATTGTTCAGGGCGGTCTCGGCATAGCCCAGCAGGGGGTCAGCCACCTGTTTCAGGTTGACCAGCAGCTGGATCTGCTGAAGCTGATCCTCAAATTCCAATACCTGATCTTCGCTGCTCACCAGCGTGGCGGCACCGCTCTGCATGGTATCGGGTAAGGCGGCCTTCTGAGCGGCAAGCTCGGCTTCGCCTGCGTCCAGCTGGGCCTTGGCGGCATCCAGCTCCCGCTGCGCGTCGGTCAGCTTCTGCTCGGCTTGTGCAAACTGGCGCTCGGCTTCGGCCTTCTGCTCACTGTAGGTCTGCTTGGCATCGTCCAGCTGGGTGGTGGCATCCTCGATAAGCTGGGCCCGGCGGGCCACACAGTGCTCCTTGCTGATGGCATCCAGCCGGTCAGCCACAGTATCCACAGCGGTCTGGTATTCATCGCTGTAATTATCATACTGTGCGGCATCTGCTACTTTGAGATAACAGACGGTATAATAATCTGCGGTCAATTCACCGTCCTGTACGAACACAAGAGCATCCAGGATGCCATCACCGACGGTGCTGGTCTCCTGGGTGGCAGAAAAATATTGGGGGTCCTGCACCTGGCCCACCACGGTATATTCGGTGCGGCGGATGTTTTCGGTGTCCTCGGGCAGGGTGACCACGGTGCCCAGCGGGACAGGGTCAGCGTGGCCCAGCACCTGCACCACACACTCGTTGGCGGTTTCGGGCATCCGGCCCTCCAACAGAGTCAGGCGGTTCATATTGGCCTCGGTTTCCGCAGCCGGGTCGGCGGGAAGCTGCTGCACCCGCAGCACGGCTCCGTCAGTAGAGCTTGACCAGCGGCCCTCGGTGTCCAGATACTTCACGGGCATCACGGCGCTCACGCCCTCCGTGGCGGCAATGGCGGAGAGATCTGATTCCGAAAGGCCCAGTGTGGAGAGCACCCGCAGGTCGAACACATTTTGCTGGACATAGTACTTCTGCCCGGCGGTGCGCATACTGGGGGCAAAGCTGACCAGGCCTGTCAGCATCATCACGCCCAGCGCCACGATGCCGAACAGGGAAAGAAACCGGTTCAGGTTGCTCCGGAAGTCACGCCGGATATTTTTACGATAGCTTTTCTGCATAGCGGTCACCACTCGATCTGTTCCACCGGCACCGGGTGTTCGTTGACCTTGTTGGACAGGATCTGTCCGCTCTTGACCTGGATGATCCGGTCCGCCATGGCCGTCAGGGCCGTGTTGTGGGTAATGACGATGACGGTGCGCCCTGTTTCGCGGCAGGTGCGCTGGAGCAGGGCCAGCACCTGCTTGCCGGTCTTGTAGTCCAGCGCACCGGTGGGCTCATCGCAGAGCAGGAGCTTGGGGTTCTTGGCCAGCGCCCGGGCAATGGAGACACGCTGCTGCTCGCCGCCCGAAAGCTGGGCAGGGAAGTTGTTGAGCCGCTCGCCCAGACCCACGCTTTCCAGCGTGGCGGCGGGGTCCAGCGGATCACGGCAGATCTCGCTGGCCAGCTCCACATTTTCCAGTGCAGTCAGATTCTGCACCAGATTGTAGAACTGGAACACGAAGCCAACATCATACCGGCGGTAGGTGGTGAGCTCTTTTTCGGAAAAGTGGCTCACATCCTGCCCATCCAGCCAGACATGGCCCTCGTCGCAGGTGTCCATGCCGCCCAGAATGTTCAGCAGAGTGGTCTTGCCTGCACCAGAGGGACCCACAATGATGCAAAACTCGCCCTTGTCTACATAAAAATTCAGGTGATCGGCCGCCGCAATGCGGACACTGCCGGTCTGATAATATTTGGAAACATCCTCAAACTGCACAAAATGTTCCATATGCTGCTCCTTGCCTTGAAAAAATTATTGTTCCATCCTAACTATAACATATTTTGCAGCAGGTTTGCAGGGGCAGAGCGCTGGAATTTGCAAAAAGTTAACAGGTCGTATTAAGGATAAAGTCAACGGTCTGCTCGATCTGGAATTTTGCGAAATACCCCTCTTCCAGCGGGATCCACCGGGCGGTGAAGCCGGAATAGCGTTCTCCCTCCCGCGCCAGCAGGCGGCGGGCCTGCTCTTCCTTGGAGCAGGTGACGAAAACCTTCAGATCATAACAGTCCGCAAGGGTGGGGTGGCAGCTGTAACTGCCCTCCACGATGACCAGCGGTTGGGGCGCAAAGCATTGTTCCGGCAGGTAGGCACCCGCCCGGCAGGAGTACGCACGGTAGGGGACGGCCTGCCCGGCCCGGGCGGGGGTGAGCACCTGGGCACGCAGACGCTCCAAGTCCATGTTGGCGCAAGGGATCTGCTCCCAGTTTGCCACACGGCTGGCTGGGGGAAGATAGAAGTCATCGGTATGCACCGTGATGCTCTGGGGAAACTGCCGGGCCAGCTGTGCCGCCAGCGTGGTTTTGCCGCTGCCGCACCGGCCGTCCAGCGCCACCAGCACCGGGGCGGCAGGATGGGCAGAGAGAAAATTGGAGAGTTTTTCCACGAGAGGGGAAAGGGTGGTTGAAAGCATAGGGAACACATCCTTGACAAATCGTTAAAAATTGACTATACTACAAATAGAAAAGGCGCTGATCCACATCGGTCAGCTTTCCTTCCCGAGAATCAAAAAAGATTGACTGTCAGGTTTGGTACGCTGAGGCAGTCAATCTTTTTTGCTATCATCGTTTTTCTTCTGCGAAAACTTATCCATGACCTCAAGAGTCAGGCGGACCACATCCACAATCAGGCTCAGCAAGCCAAGCATGAAAGTGAGCAGTGCCAGAGTTTCCAACAGCGTCATTCGACATCCCTCCCTTCGCCATCAGGCTCCGGGAAGTTTCCTTCAAAAAAGTTCCGTCCCCGGTATCCTACTTTATTCCATGTAGGAAGAATCAGCGATACGGGATTGGAAAGCATGACCACCAATGATGCAGACAGCACCTTGCTGCCATTTCTGGCAACGTATACAGTATAACAGAAAATTCGACAGCTTGCAATGAAAAATGCTATAACTGCTTTTTGAATGTCAGACTTTTGTATTCGGTCTGAGAGCCACTTCGGCGGAAGGTTCCATTTTCAGTGGGCGTGAAACCTAGTGCACGCATCACACCGCAGGAACCGGCATTTTCGGCGGCAACATCGGCCAGAACGGTTTTTATACCGTTCTGTGCACCGAACTGCACCAGAGCGTTTACCATTTCTTTGGCATAACCCTTGCGCCAGCAGGTAGGGTGGATGCAGTAACCGATATCCCAGCAGCTGCCGCCATCCTTGACCACAGCACAGCAGGTACCAATGGGCTGGTGGGTGACTTTGTCCTCTGCAATGACATAATAGCAGTCGGTGCTGTCGCTCAGGTTGCGGAGCAATTCCATATATTCGTTCAGGTCATCGATATCGTCCAGCACCGGGTCGGACAAATATTTTCCGGTGATGGGGTCACCCCAGATGCAGAGTGCAAACCCGGCATCCCGAGCTTCCTGCGGGCGCAGGCGAAGCCGGGCGGTTTCAAAAGGTGTGAAAGTCATAGAAAACTTGTCAAAACCCCTTGACACCACCCCAGAGCTGTGGTAAGATAATGCCATGTTAGAAATAACTAACCACGAAGCGGTCAGCAAACAAATGGTCTGAGCCGCATTCTTTTAAAGTTTGAGGTTAGAAATATCTAACTGCAACGCCTGCATAGAACGCGGCGCGGCGGGGAACGCTGTTCCTGAAGAAAACGAGAGCGGAGGAAAGCAGCCATGGAGCGTAATTTTGAGACCGTGATGATCGAACAGTGCGCGCCGGTGCTGGCAGGACTGAAACCTGCCGGGCTGTTCCGCTATGAGACCCGGGACTGTGCCGACCTGGCTGCCCGGGTGCACCGCTGGAATGACCAGCTGGGGGAGAAGGGGCTGAAGGTCCGGGTCCTCAAGGGCTGTGCTCAAACCCACCGGTATCTCATTTATGTTTACCGCGAGAGCCGCCTGCGTCAGGTGTTGGCCGATGAGGCGGTGCGGGAGTTCCTGCAACGCGAGGGCTATGCCCTGCCGGAAGATGCTTCCGATTGTGACGGTATGCTGCGGCAGCTGTCCCGGCGGCTGTGCTGCGAAGCCGATTTTCCCCATGAGATCGGCGTGTTTCTTGGTTATCCGCTCACCGATGTGGTGGGCTTTATCGAAAATCAGGGCCGCAACTTCACCTGCTGCGGCTGCTGGAAGGCTTACGGCGACCCTGATGCCGCCGCACGTCATTTTGCCCAGTTGAACAAGTGCACCAGAGTGTATCTGCGCCTGTTCCACGAGGGTACCCCCATTTTCCGCCTTGCTGTGGCGGCTTGACAAGTCATTCTCTACCAATACTCTCTTTTTATCCTGGCACCCACCGGAACAAACCACGCTCCGGCGGGAAGAAATCCTCCTTTTGACACGCGGCCGTCCGTTGCAGCCTTGACCACTGCACCGGGCGGCTGTGTCATTTTCAAACAGAAAAAATGACGGTAAAATGTAAACAATGGCTAACTTTTACTCAGGAATTTGAGTTAGTTGTTGTTGATTGTGATAAAAAAACTGGGATATTTGGGCAGAAAAACTGTTTGTTCATATAAACTAACCTTTAATGATGAAAAAACTGTTGACAACAAAGGTTAGTAAGCGTAAACTATCCATGCTGATAGTTCCGACTGACTAACCGCTCCGGTGCATCAGCAGCCCACAAACAGTATGAAAAAGGGAGTGGAATGTTATGATGCCTCTGACAATGGCGAAGGCGGGCGAGACCGTCACCATCAAGAAGATCACCGGCAAAGATGAAGTCCGCCTGCATCTGGCAGAGCTTGGTTTTGTGGTGGACAGCGAAGTGACCGTGGTCAACGAGATCGCAGGCAACCTGATCGTACAGGTCAAGGAAAGCCGCCTGGCACTCGACAGGACGATGGCAAATCGCATTATGATCGGCTGAACAGCGCAGCGCGCTGTTTGGGACCTGCTCCGACACTGGAATGGTCTCTGAATAAAGACAAGTAGAGGAGGAAATTTGCATGAAAACTCTGAAGGACGTGAAGGTCGGCGAGACCTGCACCGTGGCTCGCCTGCATGGCGAAGGCCCGGTCAAGCGCCGCATCATGGACATGGGCATCACCAAGGGTGTTGAGA
>OLPI01001638.1_pt1 | contig 19468 bp, 14 predicted proteins | sample 1672361 | NCBI WGS metagenome assembly OLPI01 (sample SAMEA3136675, study PRJEB25190) | human gut metagenome
CACGAGCCGGACACTTGAAGCAGGTCTTTCAAAGTAATGTATAATAAGAAAGAACCTAACAGGAACCTGCGGAGTTTGGTCCGGCGACGAAACCATTGCACCGAAGGGCATTCGTAACCCGACGCGTGAACTGTAACAAATAAATAAAAATGCATAATTTTTTTCTGTAAATTGTTCACTTTTTGAAAGAGATGTGCTATAATAACGACAAGTACTAAAAGATTACAGTTCCCCAAACGCCTATTCACAAGACTGCACTTATGTGCCTTCACTGTTAGACAGTTTATTTCACTTGATGACAGGCGCTTGGTGAACTGATAACACAACAATTAAAGAACAAAGGGGTGATTTTGTGGTTAGAAAGGAAATGATCGCCATGTTATTGGCGGGCGGACAGGGAAGCCGTCTTGGAGTTTTGACTTCAGAAGTAGCGAAGCCAGCTGTATCCTTCGGCGGGAAATACAGCATTATTGACTTCCCATTAAGTAACTGCATTAATTCAGGGGTGGATACAGTAGGTGTGTTAACACAGTATCAGCCACTTCGTTTGAATACCCATATCGGCATAGGTATTCCGTGGGATCTCGACCGTAATTATGGCGGAGTGACAGTACTATCTCCATATGAAGCAAACGAGAACAGTGATTGGTATACTGGTACTGCAAATGCAATTTACCAGAACATTCGCTATATCGACAGCTTTAATCCAGAGTATGTATTGATTTTAGGCGGTGATCACATTTATAAAATGGATTATCAAGTGATGCTTGATTATCATAAGGCAAACAATGCAGACGTTACGATGGCTGCTATGCCTGTTCCGATTGAGGAGGCAAGCCGTTTTGGCGTGCTGATCACAGATGATACAGGCCGTATCACTGATTTCGAAGAGAAGCCTGCACATCCAAGAAGCAATTTAGCTTCCATGGGTATTTACATATTTACATGGTCTGTGCTTCGTGAGGCATTGATCACAAATAAAGATATTCCAAACTGCGACTTTGGTATGCATGTCATTCCATATTGCCATAAGCGTGGTGACAGAGTATTCTGCTATGAATTTAATGGATATTGGAAGGATGTTGGAACACTTCATTCCTACTGGGAAGCAAATATGGAGCTGATTGATATCGTTCCTGTATTTAATCTGTATGAAGAGTTCTGGAAGATATATACTAAATCTGATAACCAGCCGCCGCAGTATATTGCAGATACGGCACAGATTGAGCGCTGTATCATAGGTGATGGCTCTGAAATCTATGGAAGAGTACGAAACTGCGTTATTGGACCAGAAGTTATTGTTGAAGAAGGTGCAGAAGTTTATGATTCCATTTTGATGCAGGGTGCTGTAATCAAGAAGGGAACAAAGATTTACAAGTCAATCATCGCACAGGATGCAGTTGTTGGAGAAAATTGTACGATTGGTGTCGGTGAGTATGCAGACAGCCAGTATAATAAGAAGGTTTACTGCTGTGATCTTGTAACCGTTGCAGAAGGCTCCGAAATTCCGGATGGCGTTACAATTGGAAAGAACGTAGCAATTGCCGGAAAGACCGCTATCGAAGATTATCCGGATGGAAATCTTGTAAGCGGCGGATACATTATCAAGGGAGGCGAGGAAGAATGAAAGCGATTGGTATAATTTTAGCCGGTGGAAACAACAAGAGAATGAAGGAGCTGTCATATAACCGTGCGATCGCTGCTATGCCAATGGTAGGAACCTATCGCAGCATTGATTTCGCGCTGAGTAACATGTCAAACTCCCGTATTCAGAAAGTAGCAGTTTTAACACAGTATAACACCGTATCCTTGAATGAGCATTTAAACTCTTCAAAGTGGTGGGATTTTGGAAGAAAGCAGGGCGGTTTATATGTATTCACCCCTACTATAACCGCTGAAAATAGTAACTGGTATCGGGGTACAGCCGATGCCCTGTATCAGAACCTGCATTTCCTCAAAGGAAGCCATGAACCATACGTGGTTCTGGCTTCTGGCGATGGAATTTATAAGCTGGATTATAATAAGATTCTGGAGTACCACATTCAGAAGCGTGCTGATATCACTGTTGTCTGCAAGGAAATGCCAGAGGGAGAGGATTTAAGCCGCTTTGGACAAGTGAAGGCAGATGATGACGGAAGAATCCGAGGCTACGAGGAAAAGCCAATGATTGAGACTTCCAGAAATGTTTCATGTGGTATCTATGTAATCAGAAGACGTCTTTTGATTGAGTTAATTGAGCGTGCAGCAGAGGAAGATAGATATGATCTGGTCAAGGATATTCTGATCCGTTATAAGGATATCAAGAGAATTTATGCATACCAGCTTGAAACATATTGGAACAACATCTCCTCAGTTGAGGCTTACTACAGAACAAATATGGATTTCTTAAAGAGAGATGTCCGCAGTTATTTCTTCAAGGAAGGCAACAGTGTATTCACAAAGGTAGATGATCTGCCGCCGGCAAAATATAATCCGGGTGCTAATATTTCAAACAGCCTGATCGCATGTGGAAGTATTGTAAACGGTACAGTTGAAAACTCTGTTGTATTCAAGAAGGCATATATTGGAAACAATTGTGTTATCAAAAATTCTATTATCATGAACGATGTTTATATCGGAGACAATGCAGTCATTGAAAACTGCATCGTAGAGAGCAGAGGAACCATCGAAGCAAATGCATGCTATAAGTCAGAGCCAGGTGATATTCGCATCGTTGTAGAGAAGAAAGACCGCTTCATCATTTGATAATACCAGGGGATCAAAGTCACAAGCGAATCATGCTTGCATGAGAAAGCTTGTGACCTTGATTCCCGCCAAAAACATGAGGATTATATATTTATAAAAGAAGAATAAAAATTAGCTGCACAAAGGCGTGCAGAGGACGGAAAGGCAATACTGGGATGGAAATTACAGATGTGAGAGTGCGCAAAGTTGCACTGGATGGTAAGATGAGAGCAATCGTCTCTATTACGCTGGACAATGAATTTGTGGTTCACGATATCAAGGTGATCGAAGGAGAAAAGGGAGTATTTGTTGCGATGCCAAGCCGTAAATCGGCGACAGGAGAATACCGAGATATCGCACATCCCATTAACTCAGAGACAAGAGATTATGTGCAGAAGATTATTCTCGAGAAATACGAGGAGGCTTTGCAGGAAGCATAAACTCTGAATAACAATTCGACAAAGATATATGAATACTTATAAAAGAAAGACTGCCTTCGGGCAGTCTTTCTTTCTCTTGCAATTGTCGTCTTCATTCGGTATAATGTGGCTGAGAGAAAATGTAACGTAATTATTTTTGGAAAGGCGAGGTTTTAAAGTATGAAAAGGAGAAAGACAGCAGCGGGACTATTGGCGGCATCACTGCTAGTAGGAGCAGCGCCGGTGGTGACAAATGCGGCGCCAGTGAGAATTGTATCAACAAGCATAACAGAACAGTCTTCGTTAGGCTATCGTGTAAATGTAACATTTTCGGCAGATGCAGGTGTGAGCCGTGTTATGATGCCGACATGGACAGAGGCAAACGGACAGGATGACATTGTGTGGCATCAGGCAAGTGTTAGTGGTAATACTGCATCATTCTATGTTCCAGTCAGTGCCCATAAAGGAGAAAGCGGTGCATATATTACGCATATTTATGTATACGACAGACAGGGACAGTTTGCGCTAAAGGGCGAAAATGTAACAGTTCCAGCATCGACATCTGCGTCATCAAGCCTTTCAATTGGTGACGTTTCTATTACGGAACTTAGTGCATCGGGCTACCGAGTTACGGCAAAAATAAATGCACCGTCAGGAGTAAGCAAAGTATTGATGCCAACATGGACAAACGCAAATGGACAGGATGATCTAGTGTGGCATCAGGCAAGCGTAAGCGGTGATACAGCTACATTTTACGTGCCATCAAGTGCCCATAAGGGAGAGAGCGGAGCATACACGACTCATATTTACCTATATGATAAAGCAGGAAAATTAGCACCATTAAAGGGGGTCAATGTAACTGTTCCATCAGGTGCAAATCCTGGAGGCAGTTCAGGAAATAATAATGGCAGCGGTACAGGTGTGCTGTCGATGGCGATTCCGTATGTAACAGAATTATCATCAAATGGTTTCCGTGTTACGATTCAATTTAATGCACCTGCAGGCTATAAAAAGGTTTCAACTGCAGTGTGGACAGCAGCAAATGGACAGGATGATCTGGTATGGCATAACATGACCGTATCTGGAAACACAGCGACATGCTATGTTCCAGTAAGTGAGCATAAAAACGAGCACGGTTCATACATTGTGAATGCGTATGTATTTGAGACTGATACAAAATATGTACTTCAGGGAATGACCGTTCCAGTGCCGTAAACAAAGAAAATGGAGGAACAAATGGCAAAGAAAAGACGCAGCTGGGAAGACTATCAGAAAAAGAAAATAAAAAGAGGCCAATCAGGTGTGCCTATTGTCATACTTTTGGTGCTGCTTGTAATTGCATGTGCAGGTCTTGGTGTAGTGGCATGGGTATGCCTGCGCCCAGTGACGCTTCCACATGTGCAGCCAGATCAGGCATCATCGACGAAAGCACCTGTGGAATACGAAACATGGAAGGCAACAGAGGCGGCTGCGGATGGTGCTCTTGTACAAAGCAGTGATCCAGTCGTACAGGCTGCTAATTTAAAGGCAATGCAGTACGATTATGACGGTGCAATTGCACAGATTCAGTCAATACCTGGCTATGCAGATAATGAAACATATGTTAGCTGCATTCAAAGCTATGAGAGTTTGAAATCACAGGCTGTACAGTGGACAGATTATGATAAGATTACACATATCTTTTTCCATAGTCTTATTGTTGACAGTGAGCTTGCATTTGAAAGCTATAAGAGCAGTGATTATGATCAGGTAATGACAACCATCGAAGAATTTAAAGATATAATGCAGTCTATGTATGACAAGGGTTATGTTTTGATAAGCCTTCATAAGATTGCAAAGATGGAAACGCAGCCAGACGGCACCATGCAGATGGTGCAGCAGCCAATTTATCTTCCGAGAGGAAAAAAGCCATTTGTACTTTCCGAAGACGATGTATGCTATTATGAGTATATGACAGGAACTGGATTTGCGACAAAGCTCTGTCTTGATGAAAACGGTAAGGTTGTAAATGAGTATGTTGAGCGTGATGGAAGCGTATCATATGGTTCTTATGACGTTTTGACTGTTTTAGAGGATTTTATTGAAACACATCCTGACTTTTCTTATCAGGGTTCAAAGGGTATTCTGGCATTTACGGGATATGATGGTATTTTAGGCTATCGCACAAGTGATTTCTGGTACAATGAAAATTGTGACTATTACGTTTCTACACCTGCAAACGATAAAGAAAAGCGCGAAGATCATACGTCACCAAATGAAAATATTGAGCAGGACAAGCAGACAGCACGAGAAGTTGCACAGGCAATTCGCGATCTGGGCTGGGAGCTTGCCAGCCACAGCTGGGGTCATCTGAATATGACAAGTACAAGCTATGAACATCTTGTATGGGACACAGATATGTGGGAGCGCGAAGTAGAATCTATAATCGGAGATACAGATATTATTTTATATCCGTTAGGAGCAGATGTAGGAGACTGGAGACCATCACAGTATACATTTGAAAATGAAAAATTCAAAAAGCTCTGGGATGTAGGCTTTAGATATTTCTGCAACGTAGACAGTACTCAGTACTGGCTACAGTATGGCTCAAATTACATGCGTCAGGGCCGTCGCAACATGGATGGTCAGATGATGTTTAAGCAGATGGTTTATCCAGAGAAGGTACTCACAAGTGATCTGTTTGACGTATATGATGTCTTTGACAGACGCAGACCGCTTCCTGTAAATGGAATAACAGTGCCAGAAGATTTTGATCTGCAGGCACTTGCCGATTCGCTTGGAATGAGTGACCGTATAATAAATTGAACTAACAGAGGAGAGAAAAACATGTATATTATAGCAGGTCTGGGCAACCCAACCGCACAGTATAGAGGAACGAGACATAACGTTGGCTTTGAGGTTATTGATTACCTTGCTGACAAATACAATATTGATGTAACAACAAAAAAATTTAAGGGCTTAATTGGAACAGGCGCGATTGAGGGACAAAAGGTTGTTCTAGTAAAGCCTCAGACCTTCATGAATTTAAGCGGAGAGTGTATTCAGGAGGTCATGAATTACTACAAAACAGATATCTCTGATTTAATTGTAGTATATGATGATATTAACCTAGAGCCAGGACAGCTTCGCGTGCGCGGTAAAGGAAGTGCAGGCGGTCATAATGGTATGAAAAATATCATTCTGCATTGCAATTCACAGGATTTTCCAAGAGTGCGTGTCGGAATCGGAGCAAAGCCGCCAAAGATGGATTTAGCAGATTTTGTACTTAGTCATTTCCAGGGCGAAGAAAAAAAGGCAATGGAAGACGGCTACAAAGAAGCAGCAGATGCAGTATGCTCCTTAATGAACAACGGACTAGAGGCAACCATGAATCATTATAACCAGAAGAAAACAAAATAATGATAAGGAGGGTCAATTGTGGGTATTTTTGCAAATCCGCTGACGGACCTGCTGGAATATGAAGACTTTTCAAGAGATTTTTTGAAGGGAACAGATCCAGTGGGCATGACAGGCTGTATTGACTCCGAGAAGGTGCATTTTATGAGCACCTTTCTTGGAGAGAAAAAAGTGCAGCTTGTTGTGACGTACAATGAACAGCGGGCAAGGGAAATTGAAGAAGATTATAAATTATTTTGCAGTCAGGTCTATGTGATTCCACCGCGTGACCTGATCTTTTTTAGCGCAGATCTGCAGGGAAATGCCATCATTGCAGAGCGCATGAAGGCATTTGCAGCACTTTATCAAAACGAGGCAAAGGTTATCATCACAACAATGGATGCGCTCATGAGCGCGGCAGTGCCGTTTAAACAGCTGATGAGTCATGTGATAAAGCTAAAAGAAGGTGATGAGCTTGATCTTGAAAAGCTAAAGCATGACCTGACTGTGATGGGATATGAGCGTGTAGGACGTGTGGAGGAACCAGGACAGTTTACTGTTCACGGAGGTATTGCTGATGTATATCCATTGACAATGGAGGTTCCGGTTAGAATCGAGCTTTGGGGAGATGAAATAGATACGATTCGCTGCTTTGAACCGCAGAGCCAGCGCTCAATGGATCAGATCGAGTGCGTATCTGTTTTTCCAGCGGCAGAGGTGATCGCAGATGATACGGCAAGACGGCGTGCTGTGGGAATGATTAAAAATGAGCTTGAGAGTCAGTTAGCTGTCTTTAAAAAAGCAAAGGAGCCAGACAAGGCGAAGCGTCTTCGCGAGGAGACAAACCGCATATTAGAGGCACTTGGCGAAGATGTTGTATTAGAGGCACCAGACAGCTATATAAGCTATTTTTATCCGCGCACTGTTCAACTTTCTGAATATTTTGATGAGAAGAACACGTTAGTTTTCCTTGATGAGCCGATGCGTCTTAAAGAGCGCGGTGATGGTGTGCAGGCTGAGTTTGAGGAAAGCATGAAAAATCGTCTGGAGCAGGGCTTTCTTTTGCCAGGTCAGACAGCGCTTTTAACACCGGCAAAACATGTGCTTGCTGCTTTTGAGCGCGGTCAGGTTGCAGCACTGTCTTCACTTGACAGCCGCCTGGCTGACTTTACGGTGGTAAATAGCTACGCAGTAAATGTTCAGAACATGAACACATACCGTGAAGGTTTTGAACTTTTAATTAAGGATCTGACACACTGGAAGAAAGAAAAGTACCGAATTGTTCTTTTGTGTCCGTCAAGAACTCGCGCAAACCGCATTGTCAATCAGCTTATAGAGTATGATCTTTTGGCATATTACAGCGAGGACGAGGATAAAAAGATAAATCCAGGTGAGATCATGGTTACTTACGGAAACCTTCACCGTGGCTTTTTATATCCGATGCTAAAATTTGCTGTTATCACAGAGAGCGATATCTTTGGTGTTAAGAAAAAGAAAAAAGAAAAAAAGAGCCACTATCAGGGTCAGCGAATAAGTGATTTTGCGCAGCTAAAGCCTGGTGATTATGTGGTGCATGAAAATTATGGACTGGGAATTTATCGCGGAACAGAGCGACAGATTGTGGATAAGGTAACAAAAGATTATATTAAGATAGAATATGGTGATGGCGGAAAGCTGTATTTTCCTGTCACACAGCTTCATATGATCCAAAAGTATGCTGATTCAGAGTCTAAGCAGCCAAAGCTTAACAAATTGAACGGCCAGGAGTGGACAAAAACAAAAAGCCGTGTTCAAAAAGCAGTCAACAACATTGCAAAGGAGCTTGTGGAGCTTTATGCAGTGCGCCAGAGTGGTCACGGTTATCAGTATGGAGCAGACACTGTATGGCAGAAAGAATTTGAAGAGCTTGTACCATTTGATGAGACAGCAGATCAGCTTGCAGCAATTGATGCGACAAAAGCTGATATGGAAAGCACGAAAATCATGGACCGCTTAGTGTGCGGTGATGTAGGCTACGGAAAAACAGAGATTGCCATCAGAGCTGCCTTTAAGGCTGTGCAGGACAGTAAGCAGGTCGTATTTCTTGTGCCGACAACTATTCTTGCTCAACAGCATTACAATACATTTGTTGAGCGAATGAAGGACTATCCAATTCGAATTGAACTTTTATCACGCTTTCGCACGTCAGCGCAGATCAAGGCATCACTTGAGCGCTTAAAAAAGGGTCTTGCCGATATTGTAATAGGAACGCATCGTGTGCTGTCAAAGGATGTTGTATTTAAAGATCTAGGCCTTTTGATTATTGATGAGGAACAGCGCTTTGGTGTCACACACAAGGAAAAGATTAAGCAGCTTAAAAAAGACGTTGACGTGCTGACACTAACGGCAACACCGATTCCGAGAACACTTCATATGAGTATGATAGGCGTGCGCGATATGAGTGTGTTGGAGGAAGCACCGTATGAGAGAAGACCGATTCAGACATATGTAATGGAAATGAATTGGGAAATGGTTCGCGAAGCAATAAACAGAGAGCTTGCCAGAGACGGACAGGTTTATTATGTGTATAATCGTGTCAAGGATATTGATCAGATTACGGCACAGATAGCAAAGCTTGTGCCAGATGCAAATGTTGCCTTTGCGCATGGTCAAATGTCAGAGCGTCAGCTAGAGCAGATCATGATGGACTTTGTTAACGGTGATATAGACGTGCTTGTTTCCACAACTATTATAGAGACAGGCTTAAACATTCCAAACGTAAATACTATTATCATCCACGATTCTGACCGCTACGGACTTGCACAGCTGTATCAGCTAAGAGGACGTGTAGGCCGTTCAAACCGCACTGCCTATGCTTTTATCATGTATCAGCGAAACAAGATTTTAAAAGAAGAGGCTGAAAAGCGTCTTCAGGCAATTCGTGAGTATACTGATCTTGGTTCAGGTATTAAGATAGCCATGCGTGATCTGGAAATTCGAGGCGCTGGAAATCTGCTTGGCAGTGAGCAGCACGGTCATATGGAAGCAGTAGGCTATGATTTGTACTGCAAGATGTTAAATATGGCTGTCAAAAAAGAAAAGGGTGAGCTTGAGATGGAGGAAACCTTTGAAACAACGGTGGACATTCCAATCAGCGCTTACATTCCAGACAGCTATATACGAAACGAAGAAGACAGGATGGAAATCTACAAGCGTATTGCAGCAGTCGAGACAGAGGAAGAGTCAATGGATATGATCGACGAGCTTATCGACCGTTTTGGAAGTGTTCCAAAGCCAGTCACCAACTTGCTTGAGGTGTCAATCCTTCGTGCGGATGCGCATTCTCTCTATATTAAAGAAATCAAGTCCTCGTCAACAGAGATTCGCCTGTTCATGCATCCAAGAGCAAAATTTGACACGATGCGTGTGCCGGATCTGATACAGTCTTACCGAGGTGCACTTCGTCTGCTTGACAAAGACAATCCTTATTTCTTATTGAGGGCAGGAGATGGCGCAGTCAAAGAAAAAACGCTGACATTGAAAACATTGAAAAAACTGTTAAGCGATATAAAAACGTTGATTGTTTCATAAAATCATGCTAAAATGAAAAGCAAAGTTCACGAGGCGCCCGATAAAGAAGATGCACTTCGGAGCGTTGATAGAGAATATAGAAATAGAGTGAGGTAAATTTATGAACCGAATTATGAAGTATGCAGCAGCAGCCTTCGCAGCAGCTACTGCCGTTAGTACATTAGGCGGATGCGAACAGTTAGAGAAAAAGGCACCAGAGGATACAGTTGCTGTTTCATTTGGCGATACAAATATCATGCTGGATGAGGTTACTTATATGATACGTTCCATGGAGTATACCTATGAATCCTATTTTGGATCAAACATCTGCGGCAACGATATGGGCGATGGTTCAGGCATGACAGTCGGTGATTACATCAAGCAGATGTCTCTGTCACAGCTTCGCCAGACACTTGTATTAAATGAGTATGCAAAGAAAAATGGCATTGAGTTAAGTGATGATCAAAAAGCAAAGGTAGATGAGGCAATTGAAAAGCTTCAGACAGAATCAGAGGATTATCTGGAAGCAGTCGGCGCAACAGATGAGCTGATTGAAAAGACATATAAAGAGAATGCAATTGCAAATCTTGTTTATATGGATCTTGTTGCTGATGTTGATACGACAGTTGGTGATGATGAGTTCCTTCGCAAAAAGATCGCATATGTAAAGCTGACGCCAAGTGAACTGACAGAGACGACAGCAGCCGATGGGGCAACTACAGAAGTGTCAAGTGATGAAGACAGCAGCGAAGAGGCATCTTCTATAGAGAATACAGAAGCAGAATCAGAAAGTGCATCCAAGGATGTAACGACTTCCACAGAAGAAGCAAGCAGTGAAAAAGCATCAACTGAGGCAGTATCAACTGAGGAAGCATCAAGCGAGAATGTTTCGGAACTTTCCTCTGAGGCATCCACTGAAGATTCAACTGAGGCAGAAACACTTTCAGAAGAAGAGCAGGAACGTCAGGATGCGATGAACGATGCAGCAGACAAGATCCTTAAGGAATTTGAGGAAGGAAATGATGCAGCAGACTTTATCAGTGATTATCAAAATGACAGTCACTTTACTGCAACAAATTCTGAGATTTCCATTAGTGAGGATGGAACTGCTGTATATAATGCAGCTGCATGGGCACTGGCAACAGACGAATGCACTGTATATAGAAGCGATGACGGCAGCATCTACATCATCCGCTGTCTTGATGATAACGATGAGGAAGCACGTCAGAGTGCCATAGATTCAGAGATCGAAAGCAGAAAGACAGCATTGTTCTCAGAGAAATATGCCGAGATTCAGGACGATTCTTCCAAGTTTAAGGTAGATGAGGATGTGATTGACACAATCCGCTTTACAACTCCGGTTTACGTAGCACCAAGCGAGGAAGAAACATCAGAAAGTGAAACTAGTGGTGAGGAAACATCAGAAAGTGAAACTGGTGAGAAAGAATCAACAAAAGAAGAAAAATCAAGTGAGTCTGATGAGTCAGAGGAAGCGGTAAGTGAAGCTTCTTCAGAGGAAGAGAGTAAATAATTAAGAGCCGCCTAATATCGGGAAAGGCACAGTAAAGTGTCACTTTCCCGATTGCAGGTGGCTTTTTTGGCGAAAAACGCGCTCTCTTTCTTAATCGTTATCCCGATTTCACTTGACATCTCGTAATAATTTTGTTATAATGCCCCTCGAAGTGTAATAATTTTGTAATATTTAGTAATAGTTCACTCGTGAATTGTTACTGTGAAACTAGCGAGGGAGTGCAAGCTTACTCGCTCGCAGATAAGAATGTAAAGAGATTTTATAAAGAAAGGCTTGGTATATATGAAGATCAAAGGAAACAGATTTGTTACGTCAATCTTAGCAGCGTCTATGCTGTCTGGTACATTTTTTGTTCCGGCATCCGCAGGTGAGCTTGAGGGTGAGAGCGCAATCGCAGGCATGGCTGTTACATTGAATAACTACTACGCAGGAGAGGAAACTCCGGATGAGGCAATCTTAGATTATCTTGTTCCTAAGGCTCAGGCAACATCTGAGGCTGAGAGTGAGACAGAAACCGAAGAGCCAAAAACCGAAGAGCCAAAAACCGTTATGGCCGCTACTGTTGCTGTCACTTCAGATGCTTCTAATGTAGGACTGGTAAGCGCAGCAGGTTACTTAAACGTGCGTGAACAGCCATCCACAGGCAGTGTAACAGTCGGAAGACTTTTCAGTAACTGCCAGGTTAACATCAAAAGTTCCGTAAACAACAGCGAAGGCAGCTGGTATCGTATCACTTGCGGCGATGTAGAAGGTTATGTAAGCGCAGCCTACGTATTAGTTGGCACAGCAGCCAAGACTGCTGAGGACAATATCCAGAACCGCTATGCAGTTGTTACAGCAGATCAGTTAAATGTTCGCGACAGTGCATCTGACAGCGCAAATGTTGTTGGAACTGTATACAAGGATGAAGAGTACGCAATCATCGAGGATCAGGGTGATTTCGTAAAGATACATATTGCAAATGATGAGGTTGGATATGTTTCAAAGTCCGGCATCACCATTAAGACTCAGTTCGCTCAGGCTCAGAAGGTAGACAATGAATTTGTATCTCAGGAACTGGAGAACTTCATGATCGATATCAACTACTCCAGAAACGTATACGAGCAGGCAATGGCAGAGGGAACAGGCGAAGGCTACTATCGTGCATATGCAGCTATCGTTTATGCAGCAGAGCTTCTTGGTTACTACAGCGAATTTGCAGCAGATTCTGGATTAGAAGATCTGGCAGCAACCTCAAAGCAGGAGCAGGAAAGCGCACTTGCACTTGCAGATGCAGCATATAAGTTAGCATCAGATTCTGGCTACTTTACTCAGGTTGCAGAATCAGTAGCATCAAGCGAGGCAGCAGCAGAATCCTCCGCAGCAGCAGAGTCTGTACAGGAAACTCAGACACAGCCATCAACAGATGCATCTTCTGAGGGAAATACAACAAGTAATACAGCTGAGACAACAGCACCAAGCAGCTCAGCATCTGATGAAACCATAAGTGTAGAAGTTCCGACTGCAGCATCTGTAACAGGCATTGAGGCTTGCTATCAGGGCGGTACAAAGTATGTGGGTGATGTTGTCTACACCGCAGAATTGTTTGTAAGAGTAAGCTACAGCGATGGAACTGTAAAGGATATTTACGATGGATGGTATTCACCACAGGTAGGTATGACCTTAAAGCAGGAGGGCTACAATGTTGTAACCATGTATTATGGTGATTTTAGCTCCAACCTTGAAGTATATGCAAACCCGGCACCGACTCAGGCAACCCAGCCGGCAGCACCAGAGACACAGCCAGCGGCCCCAGAGACACAGCCGGCAGCTCCAGCGCCAGCTCCAGAGACTCAACCAGCGGCCCCAGAGACACAGCCGGCAGCACCGGCACCAGCACCAGAGACTCAGCCAGCAGCTCCAGCACCAGCCCCGGAGACTCAGCCAGCGGCACCGGAGACTCAGCCGGCAGCACCGGCACCAGCACCAGCTCCAAGCGGTAATGGACAGTCTATCGTAGACTATGCAATGCAGTGGGTAGGACAGTGTAATTATGTATGGGGCGGTACAAACCTGACACCAGGAGGCGGTGTTGACTGTTCTGGATTTACCATGAATGTATACGCAGCATTCGGTATCAGCCTTCCGCACTACTCCGGCGAACAGATCAACTATGGACAGGCTGTATCATACGAGCAGCTGCAGCCAGGTGATCTTATCTGCTTCTCAGGCCATGTAGCAATCTATATCGGCGGAGGAATGATGGTTCATGCAGCAAGTGCAGAGAGAGGTATCGTAGTAGATAATGTATTCTATAACAAGCAGCCGATCGGATATCGTCGTCTTGTATAAATAGTTAAAATTCAAGGCCGTCTGTCAGAGTTGACAGGCGGTCTTATTTTCGTGTATTATAACTGTAAGAAACGAAGACATTAACAGTTAACGTTAACTGGGAAAGAAGGTAATATTGCATGAGACGTGATAAAGTCAATTACTATCTGGATCTGGCAGAGATCGTATCCCAACGAGGAACCTGCCTTAGACGCCGCTACGGTGCTGTTATCGTAAAAAATGATGAGGTGGTATCTACTGGCTATGTCGGTTCCCCGCGAGGACGCAAAAACTGTACTGATTTGGGGTTTTGTATCCGACAGAAACTTCAGATTCCAAGGGGTGAGCGCTATGAATTGTGCAGAAGCGTTCACGCTGAGGCAAATGCCATAATCAGTGCATCAAGAGATCAGATGATCGGAAGCTCTTTATATTTGACAGGAGTAGAAGCAGATACAGGTGAATATGTAAAAAATTCCAACAGCTGCTCCATGTGTAAGCGAATGATCATAAATGCAGGTATCGAGACCGTATATGTGCGTGATGATAAAGATAATTACCGAGTCGTAAAGGTAGCAGACTGGATTGAAAAGGATGAATCACTAGAGGGCACATTCGGGTACTAAGCAAAACATGAAATTTGGCTAATTTCATCTTGATTTTCGACAGGCGGTCATATATAATTAGGGGTGGTGTCCATGCGGCAGATTTGTTCGTGTGCGTTTGGCAGAAAAGACTGCAAGAAGCGTAAAGGCACCATGAAACCTAGGTTGGCGAAGCAAATGGTAAAAGGGCTTCGTCTGTGTGAGAATGTCACAACAACAGGAAGGAAAAGACAAATGATACATCAGCAATACGAAGTAGATGACCATCTTCATGAAGAATGCGGCGTGTTCGGCATTTACGACATGGATGGCAATGACGTAGCGTCGACTATTTATTATGGTCTTTTTGCTCTGCAGCACAGAGGTCAGGAGAGTTGCGGTATCGCGGTAAGCGACACTAGCGGTCCCAAAGGACTAGTACTGAGTCATAAAGGAATGGGTCTGTGCAACGAGGTGTTTACCCCGGAAGACTTAGAGTCAATGAAAGGAAACATCGGTGTAGGCCACACCAGATACTCGACGGCAGGTAGTTCTACGAGAGAGAATGCACAGCCGCTTGTATTAAACTACATCAAAGGAACACTAGGCCTGGCACATAATGGCAACCTGATCAATACGCCGCAGCTGCGCCAGGAGCTTGCAAGAACAGGTGCAATCTTTCAGACGACAATCGATTCTGAGATTATCGCGTACATGATTGCAAGAGCCAGAGTTGAACAGCCGACCGTACAGGCAGCTGTCGCAGAGGCAATGAAAAAAATCAAGGGAGCGTATTCACTTGTTGTCATGAGTCCGAGAAAGCTCATTGGAGCAAGAGATCCATATGGCTTTAGACCGCTGTGTATCGGAAAGCGTGGTAATGCCTATATACTGGCATCAGAAAGCTGTGCACTTGACACTATCGGTGCTGAATTTGTCCGTGACGTAGAGCCGGGCGAGATTGTCACCATCACACAAAAAGGAATTGAATCAAACCGAAGCATGTGTATCCCAAAGGAGCAGCATGCAAGATGTATTTTTGAATATATTTATTTTGCCAGACCAGATGCCTATATTGATGGCGTAAGTGTATATGAGAGCCGTCTGATTGCAGGACGTTCTCTTGCAAAGCATCACCCAGTTGATGCTGATCTTGTTGTCGGTGTTCCGGAGTCTGGTAATGTCGCAGCTATGGGTTATGCGATGGAGAGCGGCATTCCGTATGGCATGGCATTTGTAAAGAACAGCTATGTCGGCAGAACCTTTATCAAGCCAAAGCAAAGCAGCCGCGAGTCAAGTGTTCGCATTAAGCTGAACGTACTTACAGAGGCTGTAAAGGGAAAGCGTGTCATCATGATTGATGACTCAATCGTGCGTGGAACCACAAGTGACCGTATTGTAGGTATGCTTCGTGAGGCAGGTGCAAAGGAAGTTCATGTAAGAATCTCCTCACCGCCGTTCTTGCATCCGTGTTACTTTGGAACTGATATTCCATCTGAGGATCAGCTGATTGCTCACAACAGAAGTGTAGATGAAATCTGTAAGATTATCGGAGCTGATTCCCTCGCATATTTAGACGAGGAATGTCTGTATGAAATGTCAAAGGAACTTGGCATTTGTACTGGATGCTTCAATGGCAAATATCCGCTGGATCCGCCAACAGAGGACATCCGCGGTGACTATCAAAAGTAAAAAGATATAGAAGAAAGGTTGGTTTACTATGGCAACAGATCGTTATACAAGCCCACTTTCCGAGCGCTATGCCAGCAAGGAAATGCAATATATTTTTTCACAGGATAAGAAGTTTACCACATGGAGAAAGCTGTGGATCGCACTTGCAGAGAGCGAGAAGGAGCTGGGATTAAATATTACAGACGAGCAGATCGCTGAGCTTAAAGAGCATCAGAATGATATCAATTATGATGTTGCAAAGGCGAGAGAGAAGGAAGTTCGTCACGATGTTATGTCTCACGTTTATGCATATGGTGTACAATGTCCAAAGGCAAAGGGTATCATCCATCTGGGTGCAACCAGTTGCTATGTAGGTGACAACACTGATATGATCATCATGCGTGAGGGATTGCAGCTTGTAAAGAAGAAGTTAGTCAATGTCATTGCTGAGCTGGCAAAGTTTGCAGACCGCTACAAGGCGCTGCCGACACTGGCATTTACTCATTTCCAGCCGGCACAGCCAACCACAGTCGGAAAGCGTGCAACGCTTTGGATGATGGAGCTTGTGCAGGATTATGAGGATATCTGCTATGTAATCGATTCCTTAAAGCTTCTTGGCTCTAAGGGAACAACAGGTACACAGGCATCCTTCATGGAGCTGTTTGACGGTGATCATGCAAAAATCAGAAAACTGGATCAGATGATCGCAGATAAGATGGGCTTTGCTGGTGTATATCCTGTTTCTGGACAGACCTACTCCCGTAAGGTAGACAGCCGTGTATTAAATGTACTGGCTGGTATTGCAATGAGTGCACATAAGTTTACAAACGATGTGCGTCTTCTGCAGCACTTAAAGGAGGTTGAGGAACCATTTGAGAAGCATCAGATCGGTTCTTCTGCAATGGCATATAAGAGAAATCCAATGAGAAGTGAGCGTATTGCTTCTTTGGCAGACTATGTGATCTCAGATGCTATGAATCCGATGCTTGTCGCTTCAACTCAGTGGTTTGAGCGTACACTTGACGATTCTGCAAACAAGAGAATCAGTATTCCAGAGGGCTTTTTGGCAGTTGACGGTATTCTGGATCTTTATCTGAATATCGTAGACGGAATGGTTGTTTATGAGAAGGTAATTCACAAGCATCTGATGGCAGAGCTTCCATTTATGGCAACAGAGAATATCATGATGGATGCAGTAAAGGAAGGCGGAGACCGTCAGGAGCTGCATGAGAAGATCCGCCAGCTGTCCATGGAGGCTGGACGTAATGTCAAGGTAAACGGTCTTGACAACAACCTGCTTGATTTGATTGCAGCAGATGATACATTCCACCTGACAAAAGAGCAGCTGCAGCAGTGCATGAATCCAGAGCGTTACACAGGACGTTCTAAGGAGCAGGTAGAGGATTTCCTCGCAGAAGTAATAAATCCAATCCTTGCTAAGAACAAGGAAGACCTTGGTATGACAGCAGAGATTAACGTATAAGAAAGGTAAGGTAACTGATATGGCAAGAGCAATTGTAGGCGCCAATTGGGGCGACGAGGGCAAAGGTAAAATTACTGATATGTTAGCACAGGAGTCTGACATTGTAATCCGTTTCCAGGGCGGAAGCAACGCTGGACATACAATTATCAACAATTATGGAAGATTTGCAATGCACCTTCTTCCATCCGGCGTGTTCTCACAGCACACTGTAAATATCATTGGAAATGGTGTTGCACTGAACATTCCGTATTTTATAAAGGAGTTAAACAGCTTAACTGAGCAGGGCGTTCCGAAGCCAAACATTATGGTTTCTGATCGTGCACAGATCCTGATGCCATATCATGTAGCACTGGATACCTACGAGGAAGAGCGTCTGGCAGGAAAGTCCTTTGGTTCCACACGTTCAGGTATCGCTCCGTTCTACTCTGATAAGTATGCAAAGATTGGCTTCCAGGTAAGCGAGCTGTTCGGAGATATGGACGAGTTAAAGGAAAAGTGCGAGCGCATCTGCACCTTAAAGAATGTTATGCTTGTTCATCTGTACCACAAGGATCCATTAAATGCAGATGAGATTTTCAATACACTTATGGAATACAAGGAGATGATCGCTCCTTACGTAGCAGATACAGGACTTTACCTGCATCAGGCAATCAAGGAAGGAAAGAAGATTCTGTTAGAGGGACAGCTTGGTACCTTAAAGGATCCAGATCACGGTATCTACCCGATGGTAACTTCTTCCTCTCCATTAGCAGCATACGGTGCAATCGGCGCAGGTATCCCGCCATATGAGATCAATGAGATCACAACAGTTGCAAAGGCATATTCTAGTGCAGTAGGCGCAGGTGCATTTGTCAGCGAGATCTTCGGTGAGGAGGCTGATGAGCTTCGTAAGCGCGGTGGTGATAAGGGTGAGTTTGGTGCTACCACAGGCCGTCCGAGACGTGTGGGCTGGTTTGATGCAGTTGCAACAAGATATGGCTGCCGTGTGCAGGGAGCAACAAGCGTTGCACTTACAGTACTTGACCCGTTAGGCTACTTAAAGGAGATTCCGATGTGCGTAGGCTATGAGATCGACGGCGTTGTAACAAAGGATTTCCCAACCACTCAGAAGCTTGAGAAGGCAAAGCCGGTATACAAGGTACTGCCAGGCTGGAACTGCGATATCCGCGGAATCCGCAATTACGAGGATCTGCCAGAGGCTTGCCGCAACTATATCGACACCATCGAGCAGGAGATTCAGGTTCCGATCACACTCGTATCAAACGGACCGGGAAGAGAAGAGATCATCCACAGAGAGTCAAAGTTAAAGTAATATTTACAAATAAAAAGAGCAGGCAGGGCATCTGATATGTACCCAGTTTTCTGGACACCGGGTCAAAATTGAATAATTAAGCTTCCATCATGGATGCTTCCCTGAACTTAGAGGGAGGCATCCATTTTGTTTTAGCTTGGATTCTGCTGTTATTGTAATAGTCAATGTAATCGGCAATGGCCTTGGAGAAGGCTTCAAAGGAGGGATAATCCTTCTCAAATCCATAGAGCATTTCATTTTTCAACCTGCCAAAGAAGGTCTCCATAAGTGCCACCGAAAGAAAGCAGATCGAAGAAGGCTTGTAAATGCTCAGATGTTACATTTTTCAGCTTTCTTTCTGAAATTGGATGCTTCTTGATATTGGTAATAGCACCGAGGTAATTCTGGACTGTCCCATTACTGAGAGTACCGGTCTTTAATTCTTCCTCTGCCCATATATCAAGTAATTCTCCAACTGTAATATTTTCCGACTTTGCAATGAATTTCTTGCTTTCGTAATCGTCCATTGCC
>OLPI01001650.1_pt1 | contig 19363 bp, 12 predicted proteins | sample 1672361 | NCBI WGS metagenome assembly OLPI01 (sample SAMEA3136675, study PRJEB25190) | human gut metagenome
GGGAATCCGTTTAAAATCCGCCACTACCGAATTTTCTTTCTCTGCAAAGTCATCCTGTCCGAAGGGGACAAGATAAACGTTTTTCCTTGCCATCAGCCTGCCTATGTTGACCGCATTTGCGCCCAGACCGTCGTTTGTGGATACCGCTATCACAACGGGTCTGTTATTGCGAAGCTGAGACTTTGCCGCAAGCGTCACCGTGGTATCGGCGATTCCGTTGGCAAGCTTTGCCGTTGTATTGCCGGTGCACGGCGCGATAACAAGCGCGTCAAGCATCTTTTTGGGGCCTATCGGCTCTGCTTCCGCGATAGTGGTTATTGCCTTTTTTCCGCATATTTCCTCCGCCCGTTTAATAAAGTCTGCCGAAAGACCGAATCTGCTGTCCGTTTCCGCGCTGTTATTTGAAAAAACAGGCGTTATTTCGGCTTTATTTGCCATCTCCTCAAGTATGGGAAATATCCGCGAAAAAGTGCAGTAAGACCCCGTAAAGGCAAAGCCGAGCCTTAGTTTTTCTTCCATTATTTACACCCCCAATTCCTCCAATATATTAAACAGTGTATCTTTTATAATCTCTCCCGCTGTCAGCGGCGCAACCCTTCCCGGAAGCGAAAGAGCCCATACAACCCGTCTGTTGAGATTGTCCGCGGTTGCAAAGTCAACGCCCCCGGGGCGCGACGCAAGGTCTATAATAAGTACGTCCGTCTTTGTCTTTGACAAAACTCTGAAATCCAGAATCAAACTCGGCACCGTATTAAAAATTATATCAAACCCGCCCGCGATATCGGCTGTTTCTGCGGTTCGGACAGCGTTTAATCCGTTTGCCCTTATCCACGCAAGGTCGCTGTATCTCCTCGCCGAGGCGGTAACGTCCGCACCCAGCGCCTTAAGGTCAGCCGACAAAATCTTTCCTATCTTTCCGTAGCCTATGACAAGGCAGCGGCTTTTGTTAATCGTATACGGAGTGTTTTTCATCGCAACCTCTATTGCGCCCTCCGCCGTCGGAATGGCATTCATCACGGCAAGCTCTTCGCGGCTTGCGTAATCAATCGCCCGGACCCCCGCCTCTTTGCACATCTCTTCAAAAACGCAGTCGAGCTTTCCGCCGAATATTACCGCGTCTTTCTCTGCGGCGCACGTCACCTCGCTCAGCAATATGTTCACATCGCACAGCGGGGCGTTAACCGTGCTTTTATCTGTGGAAAACGGCATCGGCAGCACAATAACGTCCGCGCCGCGGACGCACTCTGCCGCCGAAGCGAAAACCGAAAGCTTCTTGTCGGGGGGCTCTTCGCTTTTGCAAAATCCGAAAATTCTTACTTTATAGCCCTCGCTCGCCGTCTGTGCCGCCGCACAAAGCTGTCTTTTGTCTCCGCCTATAAAGGCAAATGTCAGCTGCTTATTCAAATCAATCTCCCCTTATAAACACCTCTGTAATAACAGTTTATGAGACTGCGCGGCTTTTGTGAAATATTTATGCAGCAAAATGTCTTACGGCACTGTATGACACCGATAATTTATGTATACTTAAAATGCAGACGAAAATAATTTACAAAAGGAGTGGTAAAAATGGCTTTTTGGTATGATATCAATAACAAAAAGTACGCCGAAAACGATAAGCGCAACTGGACGCGCGCTTATTCAGAAAAGCTTGTCGGCGATCTGCGCGATGAGCAAAATTCAAAGTTTGGTAAGCACACATCGGGCGCTGACTACCGTCACCCCGCAGCCGACCTTGACTGCACGAACGGAAAGACCGTTCAGGAGGTTCTTGACTCTCACACAAGCACCTGCCAAAGCCTGACCGAGGCAGTGGGCAAAAAGGTTGACAAGGTCACGGGCAAGGGACTGTCCGCAAACGATTATACCGATTCCGACAAGGCAGAGGTTGCAAAGGTCAAGGACAAGGTTGATAAGGTTACCGGAAAGGGCTTATCCTCAAACGACTATACCTCGGAAGAAAAAGCCGAGGTTGCAGGGCTTTTGCATGATATTACAAAAGAAACTGATAATGCTGTTCAACTTGAAATAATTAAAAATAACGGTATTGAACTTCACAGTTTTGATAAAAAGAGCGATAAATTTTTGCACCAAGCATCGGGTGCCGGAATGGCAATTAAGCTTGGTATTGATGATATGGATATTATAAATTCTATAAGGTATCATACCACAGGCAAGGCAAATATGACTATGCTTGAGCAGATTGTATATCTTGCCGATTTTATTTCAGCCGATAGGGATTATCCCGATGTAGATGTTATCAGAAAAGAAACGGAAAAGGGTATTGAATACGGTTTGCTTTACGGCACTGCTTATACAATTAAGTCGGTGGCAAAAAGGCAAATACCGCTTCATCCTTTGACTGTTGAAGCATATAATTGGATACTTGATGAGTATTTTAAATAGAAAGGGTGAAGTTATGCAGGCACTTAATATTGTAAAAACAGCAGTTAAAGCTATTGACAGCAAGAAAGGTGAGGATATTGAAGTAATCGGTATTACCGATTTAACTGTTCTTACCGATTACTTTGTAATTGCCACAGCTACAAGTTCAACTCAAATCAAAGCTATGGCTGATGAAGTTGAGTATAAGCTTGACGAACTCGGCGTTGAGCCGCACCATATAGAAGGCAGAAGCACAAATTGGGTTTGCCTTGATTATAATTCGGTTGTTATTCATATTTTCCATAAGCAGCAGCGTGAATTTTATTCACTTGAGCGTTTATGGGAAGATGGCGAAGTTTTAGATACAGCAAAATTATTGGAGGATTAAAATAATGGAATACAATTTTAAAGAGATTGAAGCCAAATGGCAAAATGTTTGGTACACTCAAAACACATTCGCAGCAAAGCAGGATTTTTCACTTCCTAAATATTACTGCCTTGTTGAATTCCCTTATCCGTCAGGTCAGGGACTTCATGTAGGCCACCCAAGGTCTTATACAGCTCTTGATATAGTTGCCCGTAAAAAAAGACTTCAGGGATATAATGTTCTTTACCCTATGGGTTGGGATGCTTTCGGTCTTCCGACTGAAAACTTTGCAATTAAAAATCATATTCATCCTGAAGAAGTAACAAAGCAAAATGTTGCAAGATTTAAGCAGCAGCTTCAGTCACTCGGCTTTTCATTTGACTGGACAAGGGAAATTAACACTACTGACCCGAGCTATTATAAATGGACACAGTGGATTTTCCTTCAACTTTTCAAAAAGGGACTTGCCTACAAAAAAGAAATGGCTGTAAACTGGTGTACTTCTTGCAAATGCGTGCTTGCAAATGAAGAAGTTGTAAACGGTGTATGTGAGCGTTGCGGCAGTGAAGTTATCAGAAAGAACCAGAGCCAGTGGATGCTTAAAATTACCGAATATGCTCAAAGGCTTGTTGATGATCTTGATGATCTTGATTTTATTGACAGAGTTAAGGTTCAGCAGAAAAACTGGATTGGCCGTTCAACCGGTGCAGAAGTTGATTTTGGCACAACTTTGGGTGATACTTTAACTGTATATACTACCCGCCCTGATACTCTTTTCGGCGCAACATATATGGTTATTTCACCTGAACACCCGCTTGTTGAAAAGTGGGCAGATAAGCTTAAAAATATTGATGAAGTTCGTGCTTACCAGCAGGAAGCTGCACATAAGTCGGACTTTGAAAGAACTGAACTTAATAAGGATAAAACCGGTGTTAAGCTTGATGGTGTAATGGGTATCAACCCTGTAAATGATACTGAAATTCCTATTTTTATTTCAGACTATGTACTTACATCTTACGGTACGGGTGCGATTATGGCAGTTCCTGCACACGATACTCGTGACTGGGAATTTGCAAAGAAATTCGATTTACCTATTATCGAAGTTGTTGCTGGTTCAAAAGTCGGTGTTGAAAACGAAGCATTTACAGACTGTGCAACAGGCAAACTTGTTAATTCATCATTCCTTACAGGTATGACAGTTGAAGAAGCTAAAAAAGCAATTACCGAATGGCTTACTAAAGAGGGTAAAGGCCACCAAAAAGTAAACTTTAAGCTTCGTGACTGGGTATTTTCACGCCAAAGATATTGGGGTGAGCCTATTCCTATTGTTAAGTGTGACGATTGCGGATATGTTCCTGTTCCTGAAAGTGAACTTCCTTTAAGACTTCCTATGGTGGATTCATATGAACCTACCGATACAGGCGAATCACCGCTTGCAAAAATGACAGATTGGGTTAACACCACTTGCCCTTGCTGCGGAAAACCTGCTAAAAGGGAAACAGATACAATGCCGCAATGGGCAGGTTCATCTTGGTATTTCTTAAGATATATGGACCCGCACAATGATAAAGAACTTGTTTCAAAAGAAGCGGCAGAATATTGGAGTCCGGTAGATTGGTATAACGGTGGTATGGAGCATACTACTTTGCACCTTCTCTATTCTCGTTTCTGGCATAAATTCCTTTATGACATCGGTGTTGTTCCTACTAAAGAACCATATCAAAAGCGTACATCACACGGTATGATTCTCGGTCAAAACGGTGAAAAGATGTCAAAGTCAAGGGGCAATGTTGTTAACCCGGATGAAATTGTTGACCAATACGGTGCAGATACAATGCGCCTTTATGAAATGTTTATCGGTGACTTTGAAAAAGCTGCACCTTGGAACAGTGATTCTATCAAAGGTTGTAAGAGATTTATTGAGCGTTTCTGGAATTTGCAAGAAATCGTTAAAGACGGTGATGAATATTCACCTGAACTTGAAGCTCTTATGCATAAAACAATTAAAAAAGTTACAGATGATATTGATAATCTTAAGTGCAACACAGCTATTGCATCAATGATGACCCTTGTAAACGAAATGTATTCAAAGGGTGTTAATAAAGCCGAACTTCGTGATTTAACTATCATTCTTAACCCATTTGCACCTCATGTTACAGAGGAAATGTGGGAAATAATGAACTTCGGCGGTGCTGTACACGAAGCAAAGTGGCCTGAATTTGACGATGAAAAGACTAAAGAAAACAGTGTTGAAATCGCACTTCAGGTTAAAGGTAAGGTTCGTTCAAGAATTGTTGTTCCAATTGATATAAGCAAGGAAGATGCAATCGAACTTGCTAAAAAAGATGAAAAAATTGCCGCTGAAATTGCAGGCAAAGAAATTAAGAAAGAAATTTATGTTCCGGGCAAGCTTGTAAATATTGTTGCAATATAATTGGCAAGTGCATTTTGAGGTGATATTATGCCTAAGAAAAAAATATATACAGTCGCAACTTCACACCTTGATACAGTGTGGAGTTGGGACTTTGAAACTACTGTCAGCCAATATATTTATAATACTTTAGTTGATAATTTTAAGCTTTTTGAAAAATATCCTTCATATAAATTTTCTTTTGAAGGTTCATATCGCTATGAACTAATGGAAGAATATTATCCAGAACTTTTTGATAAAATGAAGGATTATATTGCAAAGGGAAGGTGGAATGTCTGCGGCTCTGCATTTGAAAATGGGGATACAAATATTCCGTCACCCGAAGCACTTTTCAGAAATATACTTTTCGGCAATTCCTACTTTGATGAAAAATTCGGCAAAAGAAGTGTTGATATTTATCTGCCGGATTGCTTCGGCTTCGGCTGGGCACTTCCTGCAATTGAACGCCATTCAAACCTAATGGGATTTACTACCCAAAAGCTTGCTTGGGGCAGTGCATACGGTATTCCGTTTGATATAGGCAAATGGCAGGGTGTTGATGGAAGCGAGGTTTATGCAAGTATTAACCCGCACGATTATTATTACACTCTTACAAAGCTTCGTGATTGGGATTTTGTTCTTAATAAGTTTAAAGAAAATGAAAAGTATGACCTTAATGATACATATATCTTTCACGGTATTGGTGACAGGGGCGGCGCACCTGATGAAAAGAGCGTTGCTTTTGTTGAAGAAGAAATCAAGAAAAATGATGAAAGTGATATTGAAGTAATTGCGGCAAGCGCAGATGAAATATATCACGATATTGAAAATAATTATACCGACGAGCAAAAGGCAAAACTTCCGGTTTGGAAAAATGAATTTGTAATGCAAAACCACGGTGTAGGCGGTTATACATCGCGTGCAATAGGCAAGCGATGGAACAGAAGATGTGAAGAACTTGCGGATATAAGTGAACGCGCGGGTGTTATTTCGTCATATCTCGGCTTAACCGATTATAACCAAAATGCAATTAACCGTTCATGGAAACGCTTTATTGCACATCAGTTTCATGATGATATGCCGGGTACAAGCTGCCAAAGGGTATATAAACGCTCATGGAATGATTATGCACTTTCAATGAATCAGTTTACAAATGAACTTGAAGCTTCAATGTCGCCTGTTTCATCACTTATGAAAACTGATTTTTGCTCCGGTATTCCTGTAATGGTTTATAACCCTGTTGAAGCGGACAGGCGCGGTGCGGTAACACTTCGCCTTGATGATGTTTCATCTTCTTATGTAAGGGTTTATGATGAAAAGGGCAGAGAAATTAAAAGCCAGGTAACTCCGCTTGAAAACGGAGTGCTTGAACTCGTTTTTGTTGCCGATGTTAAAAGCCTTGGCACAAGGGTATATGATGTTCGCCCAAGTGACAGGCCTTGTTGCGTTAAAAGTGAAATTTCAATCAATTCCGATAACGCAATGGAAAATCAAAAGTATATTGTTACTCTCAACCGAAAGGGCAATATATCATCAATTCTTGATAAAGAACTTGATGAAAAAGAAATACTTAAAGAGCCTATTACTCTCGGCTTATTCAATTACACCGGTTCAAAAGAATGGCCTGCGTGGGAAATGAATTTTAAAGAAGCAAATAAAGATGCAGACCGTATTCCTAATGTAGTAACAGTAACTGTATTGGAGCAAGGCCCTGCAAGAGTATCATTTAAAGTTGTTCAAAGTGACAGAAAAAGTACATTTACTAATATTATCGCCCTCACAGACGGATGTGATATAGTAGAAGTATATTCCGAAATTGAATGGCAGAATTTGAGAACTCTTGCCAAAAATAAGTTTTCTTTCACGGCGGAAAATGAAAAAGCTACTTTTGATTTGGGACTCGGTGCAATTGAACGCGGAAATATGAGCGAAAAGCTTTTCGAAGTTCCTGCTCAAAAATGGGTTGATTTAACAGATAAAAGCGGCGAGTTCGGTGTTTCTGTTTTAAGTGAATGTAAATACGGTTGGGATAAGTATAAGGATAATACACTTCGCCTTACCGCAATTCACACACCGAAGCGTAATTATCGTATTGATTCAATGCAGTCATTTATGGACTTGGGGCTTAACAGATATTCATTTGCAATTTTCAGCCATAAGGGCAAGGCACAGGCTAAAACTCAGCTTGAAGCAAGAAAATTTGTAACTCCTATGACTGCTTATGTAACAACTAAACACCAGGGTAAACTAAAAAATGAATATTCTTTCGGCTCTGTTTCAAGTAATGATGTAATTATTCGTGCAATCAAAAAAGCAGAAAATAGCGATGAAATTATCGTTCGCCTTAATGAAGGTGCAAACAGCGAGGTTGAAAACTTTACATTAACTTTGGGTGAGGGCATTCAATCTGCCAGAGAAATTTATGCAAGCGAAGAAGAAAAGGACAGTGCTGTTGTTGAAAACGGAAAGCTTGTAACAAGCTTCAAGCCTTATGAAATCAAAAGCTTTGCACTTAAATTGAAGCCAAGCAGTATTGATTCGCTTAAAACAGAAAGCGTACCTGTTTTGCTTGATTATGATAAAAATATTATCACAAAAAAAGGCGAAAAAGGTGATTTTGAATATACAATTCCAAGCACCCTTGTGCCTGATGAAATTATGGCAAATGGTACTTTGTTTAAATTAAATAAGGGTGATAAAAACGCTCTTATTTGCCAAGGCCAAAAAATTAAGCTTGGCGGTAATGCAAATAAACTTGTTTTGCTTTGTGCTTCAATGGCAGGGGATAAAAAGGCTTCCTTTATACTTGGAAGCAAAAAGGAAGAAAAAACGGTTCTTTCGGCATTTGAACGCTTTGCCGCTTGGGATTTATATGACTATGGCGAAACAGCTTATATCAAATCGGGTAAAATCGGCTATGAATTTACACATTGCCATAAAGACGGAGAAGTTCAGTTTGCAAAGCAGATGTACTTTTTCCTTGTGGAATTTGAACTTGGCGGTGAAAACGAAATCACTTTGCCTAATGATTCGGATATTGTGATTTTATCTGCAAGTGAGGTTAATGCACCGTACGGTAAGCTTGTAAGCCCGACTTATGACGAGGTTGAAAAAAGGCCGTTTACTTTTAAACTCAATTTAAAAGAAAAAATTCAGTATGCATATAATAAGTGTGTTTGGCAACTTCACGATAAAGATAATTTCATCAAAGATAACAATAAGGGCAAGGATTACTGATAAGGGGAAATATTATGGCTAATAATTTTGAAAAAAACTGGACAACCAATAATAACAATTATCCGCTTGACAGCAAAGAGGTTGAAAGATACCTTTCTGTTAAGCCGAGTGAAAATCAACTTACTCTTGTTGACAAGCCATTTTATACCTTTATGCACTTTGGTATGAATACCGCTACCGACAGGGAGTGGGGTGCAGGTGTTGAAAAAGCATCTGATTTTACTATCAAATCAATCAATGCAAAGCAGTGGGTTGATACTGCAAAGCAGGCAGGTGCAACAGGCGTGATCCTTACTTGTAAGCACCACGACGGCTTCTGCCTTTGGCCAAGTGAATACACAGATTTCTGCGTTAAAAATTCATCTTATAACGGTGATATTGTAAAAGAAGTATCCGATGAATGTCATAAGCAGGGTATGGATTTCGGTGTTTATCTTTCACCTTGGGATATGCACGATGAACGCTATGGTACAGATGCGTATAATGATTATTTTTGCAATCAGCTTACAGAACTTCTTACTAATTACGGTGAAATTTTTGAAGTTTGGTTTGACGGCGCAAAAGGTTCAAATGCTAAAAAGTTTGAATACGACTGGCAAAGATATTATGACCTTATCCGTAAGCTTCAGCCAAAAGCTAATATTGCTATTTGCGGCCCCGATATTCGCTGGGTAGGTAATGAGGGCGGCAAGTCAAGAAAGAGCGAATACAGCGTAGTTCCTTGCGCACTTCGTGAAGCTGACAGAATTATGGCTTTGAGCCAGCAGGATGAAAATCAGGCATCGTCTCTTCAAAAGTATAATCAAATGGATGAAGATTTGGGCTCAAGAAAAATTCTTGAAAAAAACGCATATCTTTGCTGGTTTCCTGCCGAAGTAGATGTTTCTATCCGCAAGGGTTGGTTCTTCCACGAAAAAGATAACAGAAATTCAAAAAGTGCTAAAAAGCTTTTTAAAATCTATCTTAATTCGGTAGGCAATAACTGCACGCTTCTTCTTAACATTCCGCCAAATGCACAGGGTGAAATACATAAAAAAGATGTTAAAAACCTTGAAAAGCTTGGTAAAATGATAAATAATATTACTAAAAATCCTATTGTTTATCAGGAACTCGGTGAACTTACCAAGGATAATGGATTTATTGATTTCACATTCAACGATGTTCGCAAGGTTAATTATGTTGTGTTGCAGGAAGATGTTGCAAACAGCCAGCGTGTTGAACTTTTTGACCTTTATATTCAAAAAGCAAACGGTAAGTTCAAGCGTGTTTATAAGGGTACTGTTATCGGTGCTAAAAAAATTGTTAATCTTAAAGGCAAAAAGGCAAAAGGTATTCGCTTTGTAATTCGCCAAAGCCGTTCAACACCTATTATTAAATCAGTTGGCATTTACGAATGATTATACACCTGTATAATTTTGTATAAGCTAAAATTATAAAGTTTAGAATTAGTTTAGCCTCTTTTATTTTTTGCGTGATATAATTAAAGCGTGATAAATAAGGGAGGCTTATTTTATGACTGATAAAGTTGAAAATGAAGAAAAAGTTGTTGAAAAAAACAAGTTTGCAAAAGACTTGTGTTTTGACAAGATTGTTTGGATTTTTATGATTAGCTGTATAGTGGGCTTTCTTGTTGAAACACTGTGGTGTTTAATTAAGCACGGATATATCGAATCGCGCCAATCTCTTGTTTGGGGGCCGTTTTCGGTTGCCTACGGTATGGGTGCAGTTGTGTTAACTCTTGCACTTTATAAGGTTAAGGATGCACCTGTTTGGAAAGTGTTTGGTGTATCATTTATCGTAGGTACAATAACGGAATATATCTGCTCACTCGGGCAGCAAATTGTGTTTGGTTCTGTTGCGTGGGATTATAGCAATATGCCGCTTAATATTAACGGGCGTGTTTGCTTCTTGTATTCTTGCTTTTGGGGGCTTTTGGGAATACTTTGGATTAAGGCAATTTATCCTATAATGTCAAAGGTTATTGAAAAATTGCCGGTCAAACTCGGCACAATTATAATGTGGGCATTTATTGTATTTTTTGTATTTGATTCATTTGTTTCCGCTACTGCGGGGCTTCGTATGGATAAGCGTGACGCAGGTCAGGCACCTAATAATGTTTATGAGCAGTTTCTTGATAATCATTTTCCGGATGAAAGAATGAATGAGATATACGCAAATTCTCAAAAAGTAACTAAATAAAAACGCAGCGTTGCCGTGTCGGCGCACCGCAATAAAAAAGCAGTTCAAAAATCGAGTTGCTTTTTATTACATTTACAAATATTGACAAATACTGCACTGCAAGATATAATAAAACAAATCTGATATACATAGGTTTTTATATTTGTTTTGAATATAAAATTAAAAGGGAATCCGGTGCGAATCCGGAGCAGTCCGAACCTCTACCGTATTTGCTGACGAGAAATATTCGCTAAAGGCGGCCATTGCTCTTTTGAGTGAGAAGGTTTATTTTAAGGTTGAAGCATTAGTCGGGAGACCTGCCGTGTATATGGTTTTTGCAGTGCTTTAGGTTGGAAGTCGGCAGTATTTAACATATGGGATAACTATGCCCATATGCTTTTTGCGATTCAATTTTTATGCACTGTTTTAAACGGTGCATTTTTTTATGCTCTAAATTGAAAGGAGAAAAGATGAAAAAATCAATTACAAAGGCTTTGGCAGTTTTTATGTCGCTTATGCTTGTACTTATGAGCGCACTTCCTGCTATGGCTGAAAATTCAAGCGAGGTTGATGCGTACCTTAACAGCACATACGCAAAGGCAATCGACCCGTACGGCAACCTTAAAAAGGATGATGAGGGCAGATATATTATCCCTCTTTCCAAAACAAGTGTTTCTCTTAAAAAGGACACGTCATCAAAGCTTTATACTTCCTCTTGGAGTTCAAGCGACGATACTTATGCAAAGGTGACAAACAGCAGCTATTCCGCTACTGCAAAAATCACTCATCCGTCATATAATGAAGGTGCTAAGGTTGTTACTCTTACTCTTAAAATATTAGATAAAACCGACGGCAAAACTGTTTTAGGAACAAGAGATTATGTTCTTTATATTGAAACAAAACTTGCTACTTATTCTCTTGATGTAACTGCTAAGAATGAAAAAGGCGAGATTATTGACAACGCAAAAGTCAGTGTTTTTGACAGTCGTAATGTTGAACAAAATCCGTCGTCACTCAGCGCTAATACCGAATACACTCTTACCGTTTCGGCTTTGGGATATGTTCGTGACATAAGAAAAATCACTTTAACTCAAAATACTAAACTTGATGTTATATTAAAAGAGGGCGCAACAGTTGATTTTACCGTTAAACTTGCAACGGGAGCTAAAACGGATAACGCTACCTTAAAAGTAACATCAGCAAACGGCAGTCAAACATATTCTCCGATAGAGGACGAATACGGCTATGAAACCTCACAGTTTGAGCTTACCCCCGGCGAATATAAATACTATGCAACTTATCAAAGCGGCAGTCAAACGGCAGCGGGTATATTTACTGTCGCAGAGGGTACAAAGTCACTTAATATAACGGTAAATCTTAAATATACCGAATATAAGGTTAAATTTGACGTTACACCTGAAAATGCAAAAATTACACTTAAAAAGAACGGCTCAAGCGGCGCTTACGGCGACGAAATTTTGCCTGATGAAAATGGATATTATACGATTGTTTACGGTCAATACCGTTATACTGTTGAAGCAGAGGGATTTATTACTGTAAGTAAGACATTTAATGCTACCGATACATCTCTTAAAAATAATAACTATGTAATTACCGTTAAACTTGACTCGCTTTATGATTCACTTCTTAATAAAGCAGACGATTATCTTTTTGCTCAGTCGGGCGATGGAATGATGATGACTGAATTTTCAGGCGTTCATACAGACGGCGATTTCGGTTACGTTTCTGATGTTGACTCCGATTATCAAGATACAAACGTTATTGAAACAGTTGAAGAAAAAATCAATTCAAATGTAAAATCCGATGAAAAAATCACGGTTAAATTAAACGCCGTTAAAAATATTGACGGTGACGATGATAATACAGTTATTTTCAAAAACGGCAATATCTATTATAAGGGCGTTGATTCTTCAAATTATGACGAAGATTTTTACGGCGCAGTTTACGACCTTTCACTTACTTTAACTTGCGGCGATAAGACTAAGGAAAGCGAGGTAAGAGTAGTAGTTCCGTATCATACGTTTACAAGGCTTCAAAGACTTGACAGTGCTGCTCTTTATGCCGTAAACTTTGCAAATATTAAGGGCGAAAACAAGAGCGCAGCTGATGTTACCCGCAATCTTGATTTGATAAATACTGCAGATACGGATGATTACAGCTATTATTCAATTTGCTCAAGCTGGGTATCCGATCACCCCGAAATTATTGATGCAAAAACAGGTAAGGTAACAAGACCTGAAAAGGATACTATGGTTAAACTTACGGTTAAAACATATTATTCAGCTTCGTTTGTTGAAGAAACAGATTTCTTCTTTGATCCGGGTCCTTTGGGCGATAATGCGGCTTACAGAAGTGTAAGAGTTATGGTTAAGGGTACAAAGCAGGACGAGGTTAAGGACAGCAAACCTGCAACAAAGCCGAGCGAACTGCAACAACTCCTTCAACAACTCAGCCTACAACAAAACCGAGCACAACTAAGAACGCTGAGACGGTTAAGCCTAAAAAGACGTCGATTAAAAAACTCAGTAAAGGCAAAAAGAAATTTACCGTTACTTGGGCAAAAGTAAGTGGTGTTAAGGGATACCAAATTCAGTATTCTTCCGATAAAAAATTAAAAAAGAACAATAAGAGCGTTACTGTTACTAAGCAAAAGACAACAAATGCTACCGTTAAAAAACTTAAGTCTAAGAAAAAGTATTATGTTCGTGTTCGCACATACAAAACGGTAAACGGTAAAAAGATATATTCATCTTGGTCAAAGGTAAAAAGCGTAAAAACCAAGTAAGATTTATTTGTGTTTAACGACGCAATAAAAAAGACAGCCTGATTTTTTAGGCTGTCTTTTGTTATATTCTTTTCTATTTAACTTCAAGATAAAATTCCACACCGGCAAGCGTTTTTGATTAACTTTCTCTCAACGCCTTGTTAATCGCATTTAAAACTCTCTTTTTATCCGCTGACCAAAGCGGTGCAATCAAATCTTTTTTTGCTCCGTCGCCGGTAAGGCGGTGAATTACAATATTTTTCGGTATAATTGCAACACATTTTGCAATCAGTTCAACATATTCATCAAATTCAAGGGTTTTAAATAATCCTTTTTCGTAGTCTTTTGCAAGGTCTGTTCCTGCTATTATGTGCAAAAGCTGGAGTTTAATTCCGTCTATTTGGCTTTGGCAAACATATTTTACGCTTTCAAGCATATCTTCTTCACTCTCATTCGGCAAGCCTAATATTATATGTACCACGATATTTACGCCAATGTTTTTTAGCTTTTTAACAGCTTCGTTATATACTTCTAAACTGTAACCTCGCCTTATATACTTTGCACTGTCGCTATGTATTGTTTGCAACCCAAGTTCCACAAAAACAGGCTTGATTTTATTCATTTCATCAAGAAGTTCTATTACATCATCACCCAAGCAATCGGGCCTTGTGGCAATTGACAGTGCAACAATGTCAGGGTGATTTATTGCTTCACTGTATTTTGCTCTTAGTATTTCAACCGGTGCATAAGTGTTGGTAAAAGCCTGAAAATATGCAATATATTTCCCACTTTTGATTTTCTTTTCCACTCTTTTTTTGCCGCTTTCAATTTGCTCGGTAATGCTTAGATTTCGGTTTTGTGCAAAATCACCACTTCCGCCTTTTGAACAAAAAATGCAACCTCTTGTATCTATTTTCCCGTCACGGTTCGGGCAGGTGAATCCACCGTCCAAACTGATTTTGTAAACCTTTTGCCCAAATTTATCTTTCAAATATTTGTTAAAACTTAAATATTCCATATTTATCCCTCATATTATAGTAAATAAAGTATACCATAAAATATATCTAATTAAAATAAAAATTCATATTGTTATTGACTTGGTATCACCTTTAGTTTAAAATTGATTTGATAATAATTAGTAAAGGAAGAACGAAATGAGAGCTTTTTTAAGCTGCCTTGTTTGCAGAATTGTAACTTTTGTTTTGCATAAGCTTGGCAGGGGTGCTACATCTATGCCGGGTAAGGTTGCACTTAAAGTTAAAAGAAATGTTTTAAAAGATTTATCAAAGAATACCAAGGTTATAGTTGTAACCGGTACTAATGGTAAAACCACCTCTTGCCGTATACTTGAAGAAGGTCTGAAAAAAGCAGGCAAATCATATTTTATCAATAAATCCGGTGCAAATCTTATTACGGGCGTAACTGCTTCATTTATAATGAATTCAACTGTTACCGGTAAGTGCAAAAAAGATTATGCCATTATTGAATGTGACGAAAACGCTTTTAAAGAAGTTTCAAGATATATTCATTGCGATGTTATTCTTGTAACTAATGTTTTCCGTGACCAGCTTGACCGTTACGGTGAAGTTACGCATACACTTAACGCTATTAAAGAATCGGTTAAAAACTTGCCTAATGCAATTGTTTGCCTTGATGCCGATTGCTCGTTGACTTACTCAATGTCAAAGGAAATTCCTAATAAAATCATCACTTTCGGTGTTAATGTTCCTTTTGATAAAAATGCAAAAGCACCTGAAATAAGCGATGCTAAATATTGCATTTTTTGTAAGCACGAATATGATTATACTTACCATACCTATGGTCATCTCGGCGGTTTTGTATGCAACAATTGCGGATATAAAAGGCCGCAACCTGATTTTGCGGTTGAAAGTGTAGAAGAAATGAAAAACGACCATTCCGTTGTTGTTGCAAATCTCAACGGCGACAGAAATATAATCAAGGTTAATATCGGCGGTGCGTATAATATTTATAACGCTATCGGCTGTGCGGCTGCACTTACTGCACTTGGTATTGAGCAAAAAAATATTATTGACGCTATTGAAAACTTTAACGGCGCATTTGGCAGAATGGAACATTTTAAAGCCGGAAATAACACGGTTAATCTTATTCTTGTTAAAAATCCGGCAGGCTTCAGCCAAACAATGAATTTCCTAAAAAGTATTGATGATGATTTTACATTGATTCTTTCGCTTAATGATAATGCTGCCGACGGCAGAGATATAAGCTGGATTTGGGATGTTGATTTTTCAGGCATTTTTGATAAGCCTAATGTTAAAGAACTTTATGTAACCGGTAAGCGTTGCTACGATATGGCGGTTCGTGTTAAATACGAAGGCGTAGGAAATCGCGAAATTAAGATTATTGAAAATGAAGATTATAATAAACTCGTTGATGTTGCAACAAGTCAGGGCAGGGATGTTTATATAGTTCCTACTTATACTTCTATGATGACTATGCGCCCTGTAATTGCTAAAAGACTTGGAGGTAAAGACTTTTGGGAATGATGATTAAAATAGCACACCTTTATCCTGATATGCTTAATCTCTACGGTGATAGGGGTAATATTATTGCTTTGACTAAAAGAATGGAACTTCGCGGTATTTCCACCCAAGTGGATAAAATCACTATGGGTAAATCTTTTAATGCCGATGATTATGATATTCTTTTTATCGGCGGCGGCCAGGATTTTGAGCAGGATGTTTTGCTTGAAGATTTGAAAAAAGGTAAAGATAAAGAAATTAAGCGTGCAATTGAAATGGGTAAGGTTATGCTCGCTATTTGCGGCGGTTACCAAATGCTTGGCAAGTATTATAAAACTCACGACGGTAAAATGCTTGAATATATCGGCGCAATTGATTTTTATACAGAGGGTAAGGATGAAAGAATGATTGGCAACTTCGCATACAAAACCAAAGAGGGTATTGAAGTAGTCGGATTTGAAAATCACAGCGGCAGAACTTATCTCGGCCAGGGTGTTGAACCGCTTGGTAAAATGATTAAAGGCTTCGGCAATAATGGTGAGGACGGCACAGAGGGTGTAAGGTATAAAAATACTTTCGGCACATATTCTCACGGTCCTGTTTTGCCTAAAAACCCACAGCTTGCCGATTTGCTTATTTCTTTGGCAGTGAAAAATAAGTACGGCTCCTGCACACTTGAGCCGCTTGATGATGAACTTGAAGATAAGGCAAGAGCGCAGGTTATGAAACTGTATGTAAAATAAGCATAATAGATAAAATAAAGGCACTATGAAGTAAATTCATAGTGCCTTAACTTATTTTCTGCCTAATATATAATCTGTTGAAACATTATAATAATCGGCTAATTTTATTAAAATCGCTGTCGGTATATCTCTCTGCCCTAATTCGTAATTTGAATAAACCTGTTGAGAACAATTGAGTATTTTTGCAAGTTGCTTTTGCGTCAAATCATGGTCTTCTCTTAAATCGCGTATTCGTTTGTACATAGTATCACCACTATTATTATACTTTACCGCATATTGTTGTATTGACAAATACCGCAAATTGCAGTAGACTGTAATTACATATAGTACAAAAGCGTATTTTTATAAGATATTTTGATTTATGGAGGCTTTGTTATGAATGTTTGGTATATGAATTTAAAGGATAGCCGCAGTGTCGAAAATCGCAATGCCGATGAAGAACTTAAATTCAAGATTTGTATTGAAAAATCCATTTTGGCAATTGGTTGGGGATTTGATGCAATTTTTTATGATTGGTCGCAATACAAAGCACTTGCCGATTATTATTATCGTGATTATGATGGATACCGCACAGCAGTAAAGTATTTATCGGATATGCAAAACGGTGATTTGGTTTGGTTGAAAAATCCTGTTACACATGAGCGTTACCTTGCACAAATTATTGATGATGTTCCGTCTTTAACTTGCTATCTTAAAGATTTTGATATATATACTTGCCGCAAAGCAAGCATTATAAAAATAAGTTCTGAAACATTAAGCAAATTTGACTTGCTTGGTAAAAAAGACTTTGGCAGGCACACTATTGAGCAAGTTGGTGAACAGCCGATTATTGACGGTACAATTAAACTTTTTGATTCGATTAAATAATCGTGCGAATTTTAATATTCTAGAGGAGAAAGATTATGAAAAGGATTATCAGTTTGCTTCTATCATTAACTATGCTTTTAAGTCTGACCGCAGGTCTTGATTTTTCCGCTTATGCCGCTGAAGCAGGTTATTGTGGTGAAAATGTAAGATATTGTTATTATGACTCTGGAACAATACGAATTTATGGAACTGGGGAAATGCATGACGGATGTAGAATGGGGTCGTCAAAAATTGAAATGAAAAATGCTGTTATTGAAACGGGTGTAACAAGCATAGGCGATGAAACATTTTATAATTGTACAAGTTTAACAATTATAACTATACCTGATAGTGTAACGAGTATAGGTGATCATGCATTTTGTAATTGTACAAGTTTAACAAGTATAACGATACCTGATAGCGTAACGAGTATAGGTGCTTATGCATTCTGTGATTGTACAAGTTTAACAAGTGTAACCATACCCGATAGTGTAACAAATATAGGGGATGCTGCATTTGCTTCTTGTGATAATTTAACTAGTGTAAATGTTGAAGAAAATAATATAAATTATTATTCACTTGGCGGAGTATTATTTAACCAAAATAAAGATGAATTAGTGTGTTATCCTGCTGGTAAGAGTGATAAAACTTATAAAATTCCTATTAGCGTAATGAGTATAGGTGCTTATGCATTTTATGAATGTATAAACTTGTCTAGTGTGACAATACCTGACAGCGCAACAAATATAGGCAATTATGCATTTTGTAATTGTACAGGTTTAATAGGTGTTACCATACCTGATAATGTAACAAGTATAGGTCGTTCTGCATTTAAAAATTGCAGAAATTTTACAAGTGTAACGATACCTGATAGCGTAACGAGCATAGGCGATTATGCTTTTAAAAATTGCACAAGTTTAAAGAATACCGTTGTGCTATCTAGTAACTGCAATTTGGGGATTGGTTTTGTAGTAACAGATGTAAAAATATATGGTTTTGTAAAATCAACCGCTAATGAGTATGCTACATCAAATAAAAATGATTTTATAGAAATATACTGTAATGATTATGGAATGGAACATAAATATAGCAAGAAAGTAATAAAAAATTCTACCTGTAAAAACAGTGGAGAAATAAGTTATACTTGCGATAGGTGTTATCAAAGCTATACTGAAACCATTCCTGCATTAGGTGGAGAACATGACTATAAAGGCAAAGTTATTAAACAACCTACTTGCACAACAAAAGGTGTAACAAGATATACTTGCACCCGTTGCGGCGATAGTTATGATAAAGAAAACATCGAAGCCTTGGGTGATTTGGGACATAATTATGTTTCGAAAGTAATTAAACAACCAACCTGTACAACAAAGGGTACAACAAGATATACCTGTTCTTATTGTGGCGATTATTATGATAAAGAAGATATAGTCGCATTAGGTCATAATTACGTATCAAAGGTGCTCACTCAACCAACCTGCACAGAAAAGGGTACAACAAGATACACCTGTTCCCGTTGCGGAGATTATTATGATAAAGACGATATAGCCGCATTAGGTCATGATTACGTATCAAAGGTACTTACTCAGCCTACGTGCACGGAAAAGGGTGTAACAAGATATACCTGCACTCGTTGCAATAATTATTATGACAAAGAAGATATTGAAGAATTAGGACACGATACAAAGATTGTTGAAAGAGTTGAGCCTACTTTAACGGAAGATGGCTTTTACCGTGTTGAGTGCCAACGTGATGGCTGTGGATATAGCAGCAGTCGCCCACTTGAACAGTTGACTCTCGGATATAATCAACAAGTCAAGTCAAACGGCAGCGATACATATAAAATCGAAATGGATAAATCTGGCTATTTGATTTTTGATTTTGAGGGCGAAAGCAAAGAGTGGAATATCAATA
>OLPI01001657.1_pt1 | contig 19308 bp, 15 predicted proteins | sample 1672361 | NCBI WGS metagenome assembly OLPI01 (sample SAMEA3136675, study PRJEB25190) | human gut metagenome
CAAAATTTCCATCCCAGGCCTTTCTGTTGGAACAACGCTGCGGGTGACGGAAACCGTCCCCCAGAATTACACAGCGGAGAAGCAGACCCAGGTTATTACCATTCAAGAGGGAATCAACACCCTGACCTTTGTGAATCACTCTATGCTGGCGGATCTGGAGATTCTCAAAACCTCCCCGGACGGGAAGGTGGACGGAATCACCTTTACTGTCACGGATTCCAGGGGGAATGTAGCGGGCTCCGGGGAAACGGACAGGGATGGGCGGCTGGTAGTGCCGGGCCTGACCAAGGGAGTGGCGTATACGGTAGAGGAAACCGTGCCGGAAGGATATGTCTGCGACAATCCCAGGCAGACCGTTATCATCCGTGCGGGAACCAATACCGTCACCTTTGAAAACCGGCCTATTTACGGTAATCTCGAGCTGACCAAAATTGATGCATCCAATCCGGAAATAAAGCTGTCCGGGGCAGAGTTCACAGTGACCCGGGAGATTTCTTCGGAGGATCCTTCTCTTGGTTCTGCAATCCGGGAACAGGTCATGCCCGAGGTACTGGACGCGGACGGACACGGCACCGGGGTGTACCGTTTGGAGCATCTTCGGTATGGACACTATACCATCCGGGAAACCAAGGCCCCAGAGGGGTACGAGTTGAGCAACGAGGTATTCACCATTGACATTACGGAGGATGGAAAAACTTACACGGTATCCAGTTCCGGCTTCGATGGCGTCACCAACCGACAGCAGGTGGGTTCCATTCAGGTCAAGAAGGTTGACCCCGAGGGCAATCCCCTGGCTGGTGTTTCGTTCCTGCTGGAGTATAGCCAGGATGGTAAAAGCTGGAAATCCGTGACCTTCCGGGAGGAGGGTTCCCTGCCTGCCATTGGCTGCTGTACCTCCGCTGGATTGACAGACGGCGTTCTTGTAACTGGGGAGGATGGCACGGCACTGTTTTCCGGCCTTAGCATCAGCATTGGTGACAACCACATTTATTACCGCCTCACAGAGACGGCTGCCCCGGAGGGCTATTCCTTACTCGCCAAACCCGCCTTTGAAGGTGAACTCCCCCAGGATGGCAGCCGGGATATTACCGTCACCGCAGTCAATTCTTCCCAGTACATGCTGCCTTTTACTGGCAATATAGGATTCACGACCGTAACATTTGGCTTGCTCCTGACAGAGCTTGCCTTGTGCGCGGTCGTTTTTCTGTTCCGGAAGAAAAAACAGGAGGGTTAAGCCATGACCCGCACCAATCACGCCCGGGACCGTCCCAGCAGCTGGGGCTGCCCCACGCCAAACCGTTTTCCCACAATCCAAAATCTATTTTAAATACCGAAAGGATTATTGTACATGATGAAAAATCTGAAAAAACTCTTTTCTCTCTGCCTGGTGCTGGCCCTGTGCCTGAGCTTGGGCACCGTGGCCCTGGCCGCCCCTGTGGCTGATGCCACCATCGACACCTCCCGCACTGGCTCTCTGGACATTTACAAGTACGATTTTACAAACGCTGCCAAGGATGGCGTGTGGGATTCCAGCTATGTCTCTACTGGTGTATATGACCAGGCGGTCAACGACGCCCTGGGTAACGCCGTTCGGGCCGGTGATACCGACAATTCCAGCAACCTGGGCAACGGCGAGCAGAGCTACGGCTACGCCATCAAGGGCGTCGAGTTCACCTACCTGCGGGTAGCCGGCATTTGCCAGTTCACAGAGTCCGCCGCCGATGGCGCTGCATCCAACCATGTAGAGGTGCTGTACGGCATTGACAAAACAAATGGGGCTGATTTGCTGGCCGCTGTCGGCCTGACAGACGGTGCTGGCCGGTATGAAAATGCGGACAACTCCGACAAGCTGGACAGCAATAACTATTATTATCAGTCCGATGTGCTCATTGATGCCCTCCGCACTTCTCTGGAAGCCAACGCCACCACCGTCAAGAACGCGCTGGAGAACTATGTAAAGGCGTATGGCGGTACAGCCCTGCCCCTGACTGACGCTTACGGCCACACCGCCGCCGACGGCCTGCCCCTGGGTCTGTACCTGGTGGTGGAAACCAGGGTGCCGGAAATGGTCATTGACACCACCGCTCCCTTCTTTGTCTCCCTCCCCATGACCTCCGTGGATGGTAACAATGCCACGGACGGCGGCGCCCGCTGGATGTACGACGTGACCCTGTACCCCAAGAACCTCACCGGCATTCCCACCCTGGAAAAGACTCTCCGCGAATCCAATCCCGACACCGGCAAGAACAATGGCTCCAACGATATCACAGACGGCTACGCCCACACCGGCACCGCCTCGGATGGTGATGTGATTGACTATCAGCTGATCTCCACCCTGCCCTCCATCACCTCCGAATCCACCTATCTGACCTGCTATACCTTTGTGGATACGCTGTCCAAGGGCCTGTCTTATAACAAGAACGATGTGGTGCTGGAATTCTTCACGGACAAAGCCTGCACCCAGAGCGTGGCCCGCTGGACGGAGGCCGACGGCAAGTTCAGCGTGTCCTACAACACCACCGCCGAAAATGAATCCGTTATGACCATTGAAATGACTGCCGCTGGCCTGGCGGAAATCAACACCAGCAAGGCCGTCTACACCGAGGCGGGCATGGTCAACTCCGGCTATTCCGACTGCACCCTGCGGATCACCTATACCGCCACCGTCAATTCCGACGATTCCGTAGTTTACGGCGACGCCGGAAACCCCAACGATGTGGTGCTGACCTGGAAGCGCTCCTCCTCCGATTTCTATGACACCCTGGTGGACGACGCGCATGTGTATACCTATGGTTTGGAACTGACCAAGCTGTTTTCTGACGGCAAGGGCGATTTCAGCAAGGCGGAATTCATCATCCACAACGACACCGACGATTATTTCGTCAAGGCCGAACTGAACGAGGCCGAGGGGATCTACTATGTAGTTGACCATGTGGAAGCCGAGGCCGACGCAACCCGCTTCATCCCCATGTCCGCTGACCCCAACAAGGGCAAAATCGTGGTCAAGGGTTTGGAGGACGATACCTACACCATTACCGAAGTCCGCACCGACAATGGCTACACCCTGCTGAAGGATGACATTGAAGTGGTGATTTCCCAGGCGGAAACCACTAAAATTTGCGACATTTACGCCTCCGATGCGCTGGGCCTAATCCAGAACGACCCCCGATATGCCACGATCATTAACGACACGGGCGACTTGAAGAACATGCCCCAGAAGCACCTGGAACACCATCTGCTGACCGCCAGCGCCACGGTGGACGGCAACGCTGTGACCATGCTCACAGACAACGGCTCCGCCAACGCCGAAGCGCCTCTGCGCGTGGTCAACACCCGTGGCTTTGACTTGCCCAAAACTGGTGACAACGGCACAAAGATGCTTACCATCACGGGCACGCTCCTGATCCTCTGCGCCGGTGGTTTTGCAATTCTTTCGCGCGTTGTAAAATGAAGTTGCGCATTTAATCAAATAAAAAGGTCCATAGCGAGGGCCTCTGTGTTAGAATCAATCTGCTACAAAAGATCAACACAGAAAGAGGCAATCGCTATGGGCTACTCCAATCATATCACGAACCACGAAAAAGGTAAACACTTAAATTACGAAGACTATGTGGTAATCGAGCTTCGGCTGAAAGATGGCTGGACGCCCAATGCCATCGCTAAGAAGGAACTGCATTGCGCGGCGAATACTGTGCGTAACATCATCAAGAAGGGGATGACGCCGCTGTACAATGGCAAGGTGCTTCGCTTCAAGGCAAAGACCGCCTGGAAGGCCTATCAGGAAAACAGAAACCACAGTTGCCGGACATACGAAGCCCTGAAGAAACGTCCTTTTTTGCAGTATGTGGAGAAGCACTTTCAGGAGGATCAGTGGTCGTTGGATGCCTGCGCAGGTCGCGCGCTGGAAGAGGGCAACTTTGACAGAAGTGAAATTCTGTGTACAAAAACCCTCTATAACTATGTGGATTTGGGACTTCTCAATATCAAAAATATAGATTTGCCGCAGAAACTGAGCCGTAATACGAAGATTCACAAGGCTAAAGAAAACAAACGGGTTCTGGGGCGCAGCATTGAGGAAAGGCCCAAGGAGGTAGAGACCCGAGAGGAATTCGGCCACTGGGAAACCGACCTGGTCATTGGTCAAAAGTCCGGAAAAGACGAGGTTCTTCTTACCCTGTTGGAACGGAAAACAAGAGATGTCTCCATTATCCGCTTACCAGACAAATCCGCTGATTCTGTGTTGGCTGCCTTTCAGAAGATGCGATTCGAACTGGGAGATTACTTCAGCAAGGTATTCCGCACCATCACAACGGATAACGGTTCCGAGTTTGCGCGGCTTGCGGAACTGGAAAGGGGAACGAGTACGAAGGTGTACTTTACCCACCCATATACATCCTGTGAGAAGGGATCCATAGAAAACCACAACGGCCTGATCCGCCGCTTTATTCCGAAGGGAAAGCGAATTGCGGATTACGGAGAAGACGACATCCTAGCCGTGGAGTTATGGGCGAACAGCCTTCCCCGAAAGGTTCTCGGCTACAAGACACCGGACGAAGTGTTTGAAGCAGAGATGGACAAAATCTACGCCGCCTGACCGGCGCGCCCGGCCTGGCCTCGTCGGTCGCCTACGGCTCCCTCCTCACCCAGGCCGCATCTTGCTGTTACCTGACTGATTCTAACAGATGAAATGCTCAACTTGATATTGCAATTTGCGAAAAGTATTCAGGCAAAAACATCATCATCTTGAAGGAACGCCAAGATGCCGATGCCTTTCTTCGCGGGATGTCTAAATAGCTGCCGTATTTTGCAGCCGTTCATATACGCGCTTATGATGGAATTGGTAGACTCGGTAGATTTCGGTGATGTCACCTCGCAGAAGGTTTGACTGGGGGCAGCGTTATGGTGATGTTTGGAAAAACAATATCTCTGTTTCTAATTGAAGGAGACCCCAATAAACGGTGGGTGTGTGAGCTTTCCAATTGGAATGGAAAAGCCTATAAAATTACTAGACTTGACCATATATTTTTCTTTCAGTCCATAGTTTTTAAAGGCAAAAACCTCCCCATAATTTCCTGGTGTAAGTACAAGGACATCACTATTTTGCCTTTTCATTGATATTTCAAGTTTTATAGTTTCTTTTAAAGCATCATCACTCATAGGTCGAACTATTCCTGTAGTGCCTAGTATTGAAATACCACCTACAATACCCAGTTGGGGATTCATAGTCTTTTTAGCTATTTCCTCGCCATCTGGTGCAAAAACAGTAGCTTTAAGTCCACCATAGTATTCGAAATTATCTGCTACTTCTCTTAAATTTTCTTCAATGCTCTTTCTAGGAACAGAATTAATTGCTGCTGCTCCAACAGGCTGGTCCAATCCCTTTTGTGTAACCCTGCCTATGCCTTTTCCTCCGTCTACAACAAAACCCTTTGATATTTTTTCCACCTTAGTGTAAATAAGCATACCAGATGTTACATCAGGGTCATCGCCACTATATTTTTCAATAGCACAAAGGGCATAATTCTCTGTTATTTCCTGTTGTTTCAGTTGGAAAACCACTTTTTCTCCAGAGGGTGTAATATATTCAATTTCAGAAATTTTATTTTGTGACAACAACATATATGCTGATGCCTTTGCTCCGGCAGAAGCACAAGAGCCTGTTGTGTAGCCACATTTCAGCATTTTGTTATATGCGTATACAGTTTCTGCCAAGTTTACACCTCCTAAAAACATCTTATTTCATTTTAGTATAATAAATATGTAAAGTCAAACAATATAGATGAATTTTTATTGCCAATTAATAAGCAATATGGTAGTATAAACATAAAATTTTACAGGTGATGAAAAATGTTTGAAAATATAGAAAATTTGAATAAAACAGCCTCTATAGCAGTAAGTGCTTTTGGAGTAAAGGGGAATGCTGTTTTTGTACAAATAAGTGAAAATGCTACCTACTTTATTTGCCAAAGCAACAAGCCTAAATATACCCTTAGAATATGCCGACCTAACTACCACACTTTTGAGGAGCTGGAAAGTGAAATACAATGGCTATTAAACATTGACGATGTAAAAATATGTAAGCCCATTTCAGAAAATGGGGAATATGTCAAAAAAATAAATGGCTGTTATTGTACAATGTACAAATATATTGAGGGTATGGCTGATATAGAAATAGAGGGTAACGAAAACCTATATATAGAAATAGGGCGAATTGCCGGACTTTTACACAAAAATACTATTGAAAAACCTTTTAAGGCTGTGCGACCTAAGTGGTCAATGGAAAATCTTATAGGTAAAAACGGGCTTTGGGGAGATTGGCGAAAGACAACTGTTTTAAACAGTCAACAAAAAGACATTATTGAAAAGGCTTGCAACAAAATATATAAAAAAGTTGCAAATTACAAAACTGATAAATACGGACTTATACACATTGATTTAAGACTTACAAACATAATTGTGGGTAAAACTACTGGCGTAATAGATTTTGATGATTGTGGCTATGGATATTTTATGCAGGATTTGGCATCTAGTGTCAGTTTTCTTGAAAACAGCCCTCAGTTATCCACATTAATTGAAAATTGGTACAAAGGCTATGAAGAAGTTATGCCTTTAGACAGTAAAGATAAGGAAATGGCTAAAACTTTTATGTTGGCTCGACAAATTCAGTTACTTGCTTGGGTAACAAGTCACAGTAAAAGCACTTATGTTCAAGGTATTGATAAAGATTTTCCATTAAAATGTTTTATTAATGCTGAAAAATATTTAAAATACGGAGATTTTTAATAATAGGGTATGCAAAAAGCTGTCGTTTTCACGACAGCTTTTTTGACAAAGAAAAAAACAACCAGCGAACGGTTGTTTTTTTCTAAAGAGAAGGTATTTTTATGGGGTTTACAGTTTAATAACATATGAGGGATGTATAAACTGTAATGTGAAAATATTTAGGGGTTTTTCACAATGCTTATTATAACAAACAAGTCAAAAAAAGTGTTCACAAATATAAAAAAAATTATCATATTTTTTCTGTCTAATTTACACAAAATTCGTAAAAAAACAATGTTTTTACAGAAAAATTTGACATTTTTTAACATTTTTCTTTTAGCTCTCTAAGTCCTGTAAACAAAGGTATAAATGAGTATCTCCATCTATTTCCTTTCCACTAATTACAGATTTTCTTTCATCATCATTTAATGATGCCACAGGAGTAGAAGTTACTTCCTTTAAAACGCCACTATCTTTATAATAAACTGCAACATAGCCGTCTTTTTCTCCCAGTACATAATGCTGAGAACTTCTTCCTCTTTCTGACCTATTAAATACAACTCTTAATGGACTAAACTCGTCCATTTGCCAAGAGGGATAAGCCGATTCCATTCTATCTCTTTGCCAGCCATACATATAAACTGGGGCAATAACCTCTCTGGTATCACTAAATCCGTCTTCATAATTTGATACAAAGGTCAATACCGTATTTCTTCCCACACTATTTCCAGCATCTGATTTTACTTCCAAAGTTTCTCCTGTAAAAAGAGAATTATTATCCTTTGCTATTTCCAAATTATATACCCATATTCCGGCAGACACAGCCGAGCAAAGGGCAACAAGAACTATTAACCAAATAATAGTTTTCTTTTTCATAAAACCACCTCTAAAGAATTATTAACACTTTAGAGAAAAATATACAAAAATCCCCTAAAACATTTTACTGTTTCAGGGGACAAATTACCTATACATATTCCTGTCTTTTTCTGTACTGTAAAGGAGAAACTCCCTTTATTCTCTTAAATACATCGCCAAAGTAATTACTATCGTTAAAACCACTACTATAGGCAATTTCAGTAATAGAAAAACCTGTATTTAAAAGCATATCGCAGGCGTGCTTTATTCTCAAGGCAAGGAGATACTCCTTAAAGCCAAAGCCTGTTGTTTCCTTAAACTTCTTAGAAAAATATGTATCACTCATATTAACATAAGATGCCACATCTTTTAATGTAACATTTTCCTTATAATGTTCTACAATATAACTTGCTGCCTTTTGTATAACCTTATCTACACCCTTTAAATCCTGTGGAACAGCAAATGTAGCTGCTCTTTTAAGTCTGAGATAGCTTACTAATATAAGTCCTACAAAATTTCTAATCTGTATAGAATTAAATTCGTCATTGGTATTAAGACAATCCCCAATACCATTCATACAGACCTCTACATCTTTTCTTCTGTTAAGAGGTACATTAACTACACCTGTTTCCATCATCTGGTTAAACTTTTCTTCGCCAAATGTTTCTACAAAAGGTGCTATACATTCATCTGTAAAACGGATACAAATTCGTTCAAAATCCTTATCTGAGCCTTGTGTAACATGGTGCATTGCATTTTTAGGAATAAGCATTAAATCTCCCTTATTGAGATTATACAAATTACCGTCAGCAAAAATACGCCTACTGCCACTTAATAAATAATAAAATTCATATACGGAGTGATAATGTTCCTCACTACCATAAGATGCCTCTTGCTTTCTCCTTGAATAAACAACAGGGTCTGCACTACTAATATACATTTTTCTTCACCATCCAACAAAAAATCTGTACTTTTATTATATTACACTTTATATTTCTGTCAAGTACATATTTTTTGGTTATATTTTCAAATTTTACTTAAACTGGTTTGATTCCTCATCGTAAAAATAATTAATGCTTTCTAATTTTGTAAATACTTCTTCCTTTGTTATATTAAAAGCTGAACAGAAATCATCAATATTTGAATAATTATCTCTTAACTGTGTATTAACATAACTTAAAAACATAATTGGGTCTTTAGGTAACATATTATTCCTCTCTTTTTATTTCATTTTTCTAATATATTCAAAGGTTTCCTTTTCGCCTTTTTCTGAAAGCATAGTAAGTAAAAACTCTATTTTTTCAGCTGTTTTAGGGTGTATTCTTCTACAATCTTTTCTCTTGTTATAGTAATTCAAGGCATAGCTATCATTATAGTTTTTGCCACCATATATCTTAGATGCCGCCACTCTGTCACAAAACATTTCTTTTACATATTTAAGGGGCATTTCCACAGGCTCTAACTGGTGGGTTTCATTACTATAGTCTGTCCAATATTCAAAATGGTGTTTATTTCTGCCTTTATGGTGCATCCACGCCTTTGAATAGCCATATATTTCTCTGGCTCTCTCGTTAGGACTTCTTGTACCTTGATAAAACTTCATACCCTCTACAAATTCAGTAGGAGAGTATTTTGACAAATCGTGAAAAAGACCTTGCCAAAGTATACCAGCCTTTGCACAATGATAAATTACCTTGTGTCTATGGCGTGTAATTGTTATAAAATGGCGTACTGTATTCTTTAATATACCCATGTAATCACCTCTTTGCTATACAGAGTTATTATAAACATTTTGACGAAAATTGTCTACAACAAAAATTCAAATAATATTTATTGTTTTGGAAATAGATATGTGCTATAATATACAAAAATCATAATTTTAAAGGAGTTTTTTTATGAAATTTAGAAATATTGCTGCAATTACTATTGGCACTATAGCTATGGCTACCACTACTTTTTGTGCTAGTAATATAAATGTTACATTAAACGGTCTTAATATTACTTTTGGAGATGCTAAGCCTGAAATTATAAATGGCAGAACTATGGTTCCTGTAAGAGGTTTATTTGAAAAAATGGGCTACAGCATTAAGTGGGATAGTGCTACAAGAACAGCAACTCTTACATCAAGTGACAATGTAATCACTTGCTCTGAAACTAAGCTTACTAAAACAGACAAAGAAACTGAACAGACTACAACTGTTCAAAGTGATGTACTTCCTCAAATTGTAAACAACAGATTTTATCTTCCTTTAAGAAGTGTTGCAAATGCTGCTGACTGTAATGTAGATTGGGACTCTGCATCTAAAACAGTTAAAATTTCTTATATTAGCGAGGCTATGAGCAACGGTAGCGGAAGCATAAGTTCTTCAACTTCTTCAAGCAAAGTAACTTCTTCAAACACAAAAAAAGAATTGACTGAAGAAGAAAAAATGGAAGCTCAAGCAACATTTATGAATCCAGAAGGGGATATTACTACATCAGCTGATACATACTTCAAGACTATGTTCCCATTACTTCAGCAGTTAAAAAATGATTGTTTAAGCAACAACAACCCTGTTTTCGAAGCTTTCTATGACCGTAATTCAGACAAGTCTATTACTGGCACAGAAAAGAACTTTGTTAAGGTTTATGCCGACATAGACAGAATAAATGCCGTTTCTGTTCCAGCTGGTCTTGGCAACATCAATACTGTAATTAAATCATATGTTAACACAGTTCAGGATTGCTGTCAGCTTTCTATTGATTCTGCCAACGGCAAAATCACTCCAGAAGAAACTGCAACAAAGGTAAAGGCTTTAGCTGACCAGAGAAGAAACACTTCTTATGACTATGCCGACATGATTTATAAGTATTTCCAGAGTGTAGATGTTCTTTGGGAGTCTGTTTATGGCGATTACATTTTAGACCTTTTAAGCTAATTTAACTAAAAAAGGGTACTAATTTATACAAACCAATTATCATTATAATAAGACCGGAAATAAGGGTAATACAATTTACCTTTGTTTTCAGTCTTATTTTTTTTGACATTATTATTCCACCATATAAGAAAATTATCTGAAAAACTGTAACTAAAACAGGCAGCACAACTGAATTTTTACCGGCTGCTCCATAGCCTAAACACACACTAACACTATCTACACTTAAAGCAAAACCTGTTATAATGGCCTCCACAGGCTCTATTATTCGTGAATTATCTATATCTATTTTTTCTGGGTGATTTATAACTTCTTTTGCTCCGTCATCACTATCACAGATAAGCCACATTCCTAAACCAACCAGTATAAATGCTCCCAAACTTTCTCCAACTGGCAAAAGACTAAACATAATTTCTCCTAAAAGTAAACCACCACCTACTGTCAAAAAACCTACAGCTGTCATTAGGAAAAGGGAATACAGAGGAATTTTTATATCTTTTACACCAAAAGAAAGACCAAAAACTACAGCATCGGCAGAAAGGGCAACTGCAAGAAAAACTACCTCCACAAAAATCACCTCTCTATATTTTATGTAACAGTAATAAAAATGTTATTTACTGAATAGGCTTGTATTAAGGAGGTATGGGTTATGGATTTTCACAGCAAAACAGTAAAAGAAACAGCAAAAATTTTAGGTACAAGCCTTACAAAAGGTCTTGAGCCAACAGAAGTAGTAAATAGATTAAATGAATATGGCAAAAACAAGTTAAGTCAAGCCAAAAAAACTCCAATTATAATACAGTTTTTAAATCAGTTTAAAGACTTTATGGTAATTATACTTATTATATCTGCCATTGTAAGTGCCGTTGCTGAAAAGGTAAGTGGTGGCAACAACTATATTGACAGCATTATAATAATTGTAATTGTAGTATTTAACGGCATTATAGGTATGTTACAGGAAAGTAAGGCAAATCACGCCCTTGAAAAATTGAAAGAAATGTCGCAACCGGAAATTACTGTAATACGAAGTGGTACTCCTATTACATTACCTGTTGAAGATATTGTAAAAGGGGATTTAGTAGAGCTTGTACAGGGGGAATATGTGCCGGCTGATTGCAGAATTATTGAGGCAAATGCTTTACAGACAGACGAATCTTCACTAACCGGTGAATCTACATCTTGTACCAAAAACACCGACATTTATCCTGAAAATACTCCCCTTGCTGACAGAGGAAATATGGCATATATGGGCACAATAGTTGTTCAAGGTCATGGAAAAGCCATTATTACAGCTACTGGAACTGATACACAGGTGGGGCATATTTCAAAAATGCTAGACACTACACCTGTACAGACAACCCCATTACAAAAAAAATTAGGGGAAACTGGTCGCATACTTGGTTTAGGTGCTTTGGGCATTTGCTTTCTTATTTTTATAATAGGTTTACTGCGACATATACCTGTCTTTACTATGTTTATGACTTCAATTAGTCTTGCTGTAGCTGCTATTCCCGAGGGTTTACCTGCTATAGTTACTGTAATACTTGCTATAGGTGTTCAGACAATGGCAAAAAACAATGCCATTGTAAAAACCCTTTCCTCTGTTGAGGCTTTAGGAAGTGCTACAGTAATATGTTCTGACAAAACAGGCACTTTAACAGAAAACAAAATGAAAGTAGTGGAAACAACAGGGGAGGAAAATGTAATAAAATTTGCCACTTTATGTTGTGATGCCACTACAGAAAATGGAGAGGCTACAGAAAAAGCTATTGTGCAAAAAGCTAAAGAAAAGGGCTACATAAAAGAAAATCTTGAAAAGGATATGCCCAGAGTTGGAGAAATTCCTTTTTCTTCTGAAAGAAAAATGATGACAACTATACACAAATACAAATGGGAATACATTGAAATAACAAAGGGTGCTCCTGAATATGTACTTAAAAAATGCAGTTTTTACTATGACAGTACAAAAAAGGCTATGACACCACAAAAGGAAAAGGAGATTTTGACTAAAAGCAGTATATTTGCATCACAGGGATTAAGAGTTTTAGCCGTAAGCTCAAAGGAATGTTCATCAATACCTACGGAAGAAAGAGATTTGACTTTTATGGGACTTATTGCCCTAGAGGACAGTCCCAGAGAAGGTGCTGCCTATGCTGTAAAGGAATGTAAAAGAGCCGGAATAAGAACCATAATGATAACTGGTGACAACCCTTTAACTGCAAGAGCTATTGGAGAAAAAACAGGTATTGGCACAGAAACTGCCACAGGAGCAGAATTAGATGCTATGAGCAGTAGTGAATTTTCTTCAGCCGTTGAAAAATGCAATATTTTTGCAAGAGTAAATCCGGAACACAAATACAAAATAGTGGAGGAACTAAAAGCTAAAGGGGAAATAGTAGCTATGACAGGGGACGGTGTAAACGATGCACCTGCCTTAAAAACTGCCGATATTGGCTGTGCTATGGGACTTGGTGGAACTGATGTTGCAAGAGCTGCCGGAGATATTATACTAGCTGACGACAACTTTGCTACCATTGTAAAAGCTGTGGCATCTGGTCGTGAAATGTATGAAAACATAAAGAAGTCTGTACACTTTCTACTATCTTCAAACATAGGGGAAATTATAACAATTTTTACAGCTCTTTTGATGGGTTGTGCCACTCCTCTTTGCCCAATACAGCTTTTATGGGTAAACCTTGTTACCGACTCTTTGCCTGCTATTGCCTTAGGTGTTGACCCTTGCGAAGAAAATTTAATGAACCGTAAGCCTAACAAAAGTTCAAGTATATTTTCTCGTCAGATGTGGAACAACATAATTGTTGAAGGTGTTATGATTGGGGCAATTTCTCTATTGGCATACACCATTGGAAAAGTAATATTTAAGGATACCTTAGCCGGCTCAGCTATGTGCTTTTCTACATTAAGCATTTGCCAGTTGGTTCACGCCTTTAATATGAGAAGTCACAAAAGCATTTTTAAAATACATATTTTAGGCAACAAATTCCTTGTAATTTCACTTATTTTAGGAACAGCCTTACAGATTATAGCCGTTCAGCTATTTCCTAAAATTTTCAAGTGTTCTACCCTAAATACAATGGAATGGTTAGTTGTAATAGCATTAAGTCTTATACCTATTGTTCTATGTGAAATTGAAAAAAGACTAAATTAATTCAGGACCCCCTATATTGGCACAACAGCCAATATAGGGGGTTTTTATATTATATAGCTGAATATTGCACAGTTTGAAAATATATGGTAATATTAAAGAAAAGGAGGTGTAATATGTATACTCCAAAGGATTTAAAAAATGAAGGGCAACATATATTTTTCAAACTTTTGAGTTTTGTAATATATACCAACTTACTTTATGTTGTATTGCTTTTTCTGACCGTAATGTTATATGCAAAAATAACTGGGGAATACAGTTCTGTAGAAAGCATAATAAATCAGCTGGATACCAGATTTTTTACTATATTAAATGAAATATCCGTAACCATTATAGGTATAGGACTTTTCTTCAGAAACAAGGAATTTTTGATACAAGAATTTAAAACTGTAAACAGACATTTTTCGACTATTAATTTTATTCTTTATCTTTTTCTATTAGTGTGTTTCAGTATTTTAGGCACAGGCATTTTACATTTTTCATCTATTAATTTAGAGGGCTATTTTAATACCATAAACGGCAAAAGCCCATTATCTCTTATTTTTATTATTGTAATTGCTCCTGTTATTGAAGAAATATTGTTCAGAGGTGTTGTGTTAAAACCTCTTGAAAAATACGGAAAGCTATTAGCTATAGTCATTTCTTCATTACTCTTTGCCATATACCATGGAAATATAATTCAGGGAATATATGCCTTTATATGTGGGTTATTATTAGGTTTTGTTGCCAGCGAATACTCTCTGAAGTATTCCGTAATACTTCATATTTTCAACAATTTAATAAGCACAATAATTGAAAACAAGCCATTTACAGAATTATACAAAAATCATTTTGCAAATACATCTGTAATGATAATTTCCGCATTTTTTGCAGTATGGTACATATTAGAAAAATACCCTGTTTTAAAGAATTATTCAAAAGTAAACAGACCTGTTTTTGAAGGAGAATACAGAATATGCCTTCTATCATTACCGGTCATACTATTTGCTGTAATATGTTTACTTCCAATATTCATTTAAACCAAAAAGGTTCTTTATCCTTACTTAGGGACAAAGAACCTTTTTATTATTTCTTATAAATTATTATTTTATTATTTTCATCAACAACCTTATAGCCTTTTTTACTATAATTTTTCATAAAGTCAGTGCTATTTGGGTCATTTGATGCTTTTTGTAATACATAGTAATCTGTATCAACTTTAGTGCCTAAATCATATAGTTCCTTCGCCTTATATAAATGAGGTACAAGATATGTATCAGCAGAAACTGAACTATCACTAGGAATATTATCCTCCAATATACTATCCATTTCTTGGTACACACTTTTATTTGCGTCATAGTAGGACTTATATGAGTTTATCTTGTTTGCTCCATTCTGTGCAGACAACACTAAAACTGCACATAGAGAAGTTATAACAATAAATGACTGCTTTTCTGAATGAAAATCCCTTACATTTAAAATAAATAACAAAAACATACAAGTCATCAAGCCATAAGTATACTGGAAACCTATATCGTGCTGATAAGCATAATCTGTCATAAGTCCAAAAGCTATAAACGGTATAATAAGAATAAGTCTTTTAAAGTCTTTATTCATCAACGGTACAAATAACAATGAACCCATTGTATATATTACATACTTAAAGTTATCATCAGCAAAAACATTTTTAACAAAAAATTCTGGGGCATACCAAATATTTCTTATTATTGGTAACATTCCCTTTTCTCCACCTAAATAATATAGACCGTAATGACCCTCCATAAGACCCATACCGTGTACACTTATAAATGTCATAGCTAAACTGAAATAAACTAAAGTAATACCTAACATTATTAAAGAATTTTTCAAATAGCCTTTTCTGAAAGCATAGAAAACGCATATTGCTATCATATAAAGTGATGTATCTTCCTTTATCATAAGACAGAGGAACAGGAACAATACAGATAGCTTGAAATTCTTACTTTCAAGGAAATATACAAACCAAAGTACAAAAAATGGTATAAAGGCATTTTCATGGAAATCATAAAGTAATGGCTGTACTATTGCCGGAGAATATATGTAAATAAAACATATTACAAGTGCTATTAATGGCTTGATACCATATTTTTTGCAAAGTAATAACAATGGTATTACTGCTCCAAACGCCATTATTGACTGTATTACAACCAGTGTAACAGGTGTTCTGAAAATCATATAAATTGGCAAGAACAAGTAATATATTGGTGAAAAATGAATATAAAAATGGGACAATAGCTGACCTCTTTCACAAGTTGTTAAAGGTAAGCCTGTTTTTGCCATATATTCATACATTTGAGCGAAAATACCAAAGTCAAATGTAGATGCACCATATATCTTATAGCGATAAACACCATCTAAAATCATTGAAATACAAGCAACAGCTGTAACACCTGCAACAATAGTGGAAATGGCTTTATAGTCCTTTATCCTATTGTTTAAACTTTCAAAGCCTAAATTATCATCTTTTAAAAGTAGATAGTTAAAGTAGCCTAATATCAATATAGCACCCATAGCAACATAAATACTATTGTAGGTTTTTACCATTAGAATGCCAAATGCCACAGAGCTTATAAAAGTAACAATATAGATTATCTTTTTACTAAAGATTACACCTACTGCAAATATTAAACTAAATAGGGCTACAAATAAAAACCAATACATATCTTTATCTATATTGCCTACAAATTTAATGTCATTACCCAATTTAAGAGTTTTCATAAAATATGCTGAAACAATTAAAAAAGTTGATACAAGCATAGCAAAATACTCTTTTCCTTTAAGCAAAGAAATATTTTCAAAAATTCCATTTTCAAGAGAAATCAATATTACAAAACAAAGTTGTATCGCTCCCACAAAAATAGCTAAAACAATATTTTTAGATAAGTAGCTTATACCAAACACATAAAAGAGTAACAAGTACAACTGTGTTAAATAGCCTCTTTTGCCATTTAATCTAAAAATACTACAACCTAAACACAATAAAAAGGGCAATAAAATAATAGGAATGATGTAGTTTGAGCTTACGCCTGCTCCTTCGTATTCAAAAGAATCGAATTCAAGTTTACCACTACCGTCATAGTAAACTCTCAACTCCAAGCTCTTGTCATTGACATCTGTTGGCACATTAAAATTAAATTCTTCTGAGCTTCTGTTTGGTAACAAAGTACCTGTAGAAATTACATTTGCACCAAAACCCGATGTTAATTCATACTTAACTGAAACAGTAGAATTATAATTTATAGTACCTTTATATTTACCTGCTTTAATATTAGCATAAGGTCCATAAACAAATATACCTTTAAAACTACTATTCTCAATTATTTTTTCGCTATCCTTGGAAACAACATTGGAGTTGAAATCACTATAGCCAAATGAACCATTTCCACCTGTAATAGCTGACCCTGAGTTTTGTATAAATAAGCATATTCCAAACACTAAAACAACCAACATTATGGCTAATGACAGTATCTTATACTTCGAATACAGAAACTCCAATATTTCCTTTAGCATTATTTTGCCTTTTTCTATAAATTGCACTTTTATACCTCCTAATAATCAAATTTAAGTGGACTGCCTAAACAGACAGCCCACTCATAACAGAATTATTGTTTAATTCCATTAACATATATATCATACTTGTTATTTCCAAATTCATAATGGGTAAAATTACCTTCATAATTTACTCTTGTTCTATCATTACCGGTATTCCATAATCCCCAAATTATTGTTTCATTACCATTAATGGAAATAGTCTTTTTTTGATTAACTGTACTATTGTGGAACACTCTACAATTAATTATTCTTGTACCTTCTGTTGCTAAACTTATATAGTCTAAATCCGTTTTTGTTGCTTTAAGGATAAAAAATAATCCTTCAAAGACACAAGACCCAGCACTGTTCCTAGCTCTTATGACATACTGAGGTAAATCAACATCTACATCTACAACCATCATATCTTTCAATGTAACAAATCCAGCTGTAACATCAAAAATAATAGCTGACGTAGTATCATTTCCACTAGTCTTTAAACTTACCTGTTCAACAACAGTTTTATCTTTAATTCCTCTAATGGTTAAGCCTTCTTTATCAACATTTAATTTTTCATTAATATTAAACTTACCATCTAATAAAACTATTTCTTTACCTGTTCCTGCTGCTTGAATTGCTGCATTAATCTGCTTTGAATCATTTGTTCCGTCGCAAACATAATCTGCAATCTCTTTGTTTGTACTATTACTTGGAGCTACATAAATAACATTAGAATTATTACCTACACTTAATGTTTCGATTGCCATAAAAATTCCTCCTATCCTCTTCTTCTCTTGTAAATAAAAAATACTTACTTAAATTTTAACCCCTATTAGGTTTAATACTATATACATACTTTTAATCCTAAAAACATATACATAGCAAATTTAAACTATAAATAAAATAATCATTAATTGCTTTGTATTTAACAATTATTTTTATTTTACAATCTAATATTATCATACTATACATATTATTGCAATAGCACTATCTCTATATTGTTCGTAAATTTCCTTCACTCGTTAAATTCTATATGTGTCGACATTTTTCGACTTTTTTCGCAACACAAAAAGACCTCCGAAAAATCGGAGGTCTAAAAAATTTAATTATTCAAAGATTATTCTGAAATCTTAGCACCGTTTACTCTGATACTAGGACCCATAGTAGTTGTTAAAGCAACTGACTTTAAGTAAGTACCCTTAGCTGAAGCAGGCTTAGCCTTAATGATAGCGCTCATAAGAGTCTGAACGTTTTCAAGAAGCTTTTCAGAACCGAAAGAAACCTTACCAACTGGAACGTGGATAATGTTTGTCTTATCAAGACGGTATTCAATCTTACCAGCCTTAATATCTTCGATAGCCTTAGTAACGTCCATAGTAACTGTACCAGCCTTAGGGTTTGGCATTAAGCCCTTAGGACCGAGTACACGACCGATACGACCAACAAGACCCATCATATCTGGAGTAGCAACAACTACATCAAAATCGAACCAGTTTTCGTTCTGAATCTTTGCTACTAAATCTTCTGCACCTACATAATCTGCACCAGCTGCCTGAGCTTCGTCAGCCTTAGCACCCTTAGCGAATACGAGAACACGAATAGTCTTACCAGTACCGTGAGGGAGAACAACAGCACCTCTAACCTGCTGGTCAGCGTGACGGCTGTCAACACCTAAACGGATATGAGCTTCAACAGTTTCATCAAACTTAGCTGTGCTTACCTGTGGGATTAATGCACAAGCAGCATCTAAATCATATAAATTAGCCTTATCAACAAGCTTACTCTTTTCGAGATATTTCTTTCCTCTTTTCAAAATAGTTCCTCCTTATGTGGTAATATCGGGAGAATTCCCTCCCACTATACTATGCGTAAATACGCCTCAAAAAAATTAGTCTTCTACAACGATACCCATACTTCTTGCAGTACCTGCAATCATACTTATAGCGGCATCAATATTAGCAGCAGTTAAATCCTGCATCTTTAATTCAGCAATCTTTCTAACTTCATCCTTAGAAATCTTAGCAACCTTTGTCTTGTTAGGTACGCCTGAACCTGATTTAATGT
>OLPI01001660.1_pt1 | contig 19288 bp, 9 predicted proteins | sample 1672361 | NCBI WGS metagenome assembly OLPI01 (sample SAMEA3136675, study PRJEB25190) | human gut metagenome
TCAAGCTGGGCGATTTCGGCATTGCCAAGGTGTCCGAGAAGACCGCCACCGGAACCATGACCGGCACTATGGGGTATATGGCACCGGAAGTTGCCAACCGCTGGCACTACGGCGCGCAGGCGGACATTTACTCGCTGGGCATGGTGCTTTACTGGATGATGAACCGGCGCACTTTGCCGTTTCTCCCCTTCCCACCTGCCATTCCCACCGCCGCCCAGCGGCAGGACGCGGCAAACCGCCGTTTTGCCGGGGAGAGCTTTCCGCCGCCGGTGAACGGCAGTCGGGAATTGAAGGCGATCGTCATGAAAGCCTGCGCATTCTCCACAGAGGAGCGCTACCAGACTGTTCAGGAGCTGCGCCGGGACTTGTACGCATGCTATCAGCAGCGCCGCGCCGGGAAAAACGTTGACGTATCCATTCCGGCAGACACAGACGAAGCCGCCCTGACGAATGAACCGTCTGGCAATACGTACAGCGGAAGCTCTCGTACCAACAGCCGGAACGAGAAGACCGGCCGCTTTGCCGCCCCGCCGAAGAAAAAGAAACGGACGCCGGCAGCTATTCGTGTCCTCATAATTCTATGCCTGTGTTTCGCGTCTCTTTTCGGATGCCTGCTTTTGTACAGTACCCACCTCAAGCAGCAGCCCGTTTCCACGCCGGAAACCGGTTCGGCTCCGGAAACGGCCAACCGAATGCGCTCCGATTCCGATACGCCCTGCGTGCAAGTGTTCCATTCCGGAATCTACCGGTATGATGTCGGCTCTGTCACATTTCTGGACACCACGGCAGACGCCCCGGAAGATGCCTGGGATATTTCCGAGAAGGAAAACGGCAGCGTCCTTGCCTGGGTGACCGGGCAGGCTCCGGCGTATAATCTGTACATCGCCGGTGAAGGCGGTGTGCAGGCGCCGGGAGATTGTTCGGACCTGTTTAAGGGATATGCGAACGCCACATCCATTACCTTTGGGACAGCATTCGACACCTCTCTGGTAACAGACATGTCTTACATGTTTTCCTCTTGTGATAGCCTGACTGCTCTTGACTTGCGTAACTTTGACACCTCCCATGTAACGAATATGGCTTCTATGTTCTCGACATGTTTCAGCCTGCGCGATCTGGATATCAGCAGTTTTGATACATCCCTTGTGACAGACATGTCGTATATGTTTACGGGTTTGTGTTTAACCGATCTGGATGTCAGCAACTTTGATACTTCCAGTGTAACAGATATGTCCCTCATGTTTCATGCCTGCATAGGCTTAACTGATCTGGATATCGGGAACTTTGGCACTTCCCATGTGACAGATATGGAGGGGATGTTCTATAACTGTACCTCTCTGGCAAGCCTCGCTGTTGACAGCTTCGACACATCACTTGTAACTGACATGTCTTACATGTTCTACGGCTGTGACAGCCTGACAAATCTGGATTTGAGCAGCTTTGATTTTTCCAACGTAGAAAGCTATGAATGCTTTATGAATGACTACCGGCTCTATAACGGGCAACGGTGGGAGGAACTGTTTGCAAGTGGCTCAAGCGACAGTTCTTTCCGCAGTCAGTCAACGCTGGCAGCAGGCGCTTACCACACTGTAGGGCTGTGCAATGATGGAACTGTGTTTGCTGCGGAATGGAATGATGAAGGCCAATGCGACGTCAATAGCTGGACGGACATCGTTGCCGTGGCTGCGGGATATACACACACCGTGGGACTACACAGTGATGGAACCGTGGTTGCTACGGGGAATAATGAACTTGGTCAATGCAGCGTCGATAGCTGGACAAACATTGTGGCCGTGGCTGCTGAATTCTGGCATACCGTGGGATTACGCAGTGACGGGACTGTGGTTGCCGCCGGGTGGAATGATGAGGGTCAATGCGATGTTAATAGCTGGACGGACATTGTGGCTGTAGCAGCAGGACAACACCACACTGTGGGACTGCGCAGTGATGGGACTGTAGTTGCTACGGGGGAGAATGAGGGCGGTCAATGCGACGTCAATAACTGGACGGATATTGTAGCCGTGGCTGCTGGAGCTTGGCACACCGTAGGACTGCGCAGTGATGGAACTGTGGTTGCTACAGGGTATAATGATGAAGGTGCATGCGACGTCGATAGCTGGACGGACATTGTGGCCGTGGCTGCTGGAGATTACCACACCGTGGGACTGCGCAGGGACGGAACTGTGGTTGCTACGGGGGAGAATGATGAAGGTCAATGCAACGTCGGCAGCTGGACGGACATTGTAGCCGTGGCAGCTGGATGGGGGCACACCGTGGGGCTGCGTAGCGACGGAACTGTGGTTGCTGCGGGGCGGAATGACCTTGGTCAATGCGATGTCAGCGGCTGGAAAGATATCCGTCTTCCCCAGTAGCCTGCCTCCCGCAGAAAAAATGCTCCAAATGTGTAACACTCCGGCAAGTGCCGTGTATACCACTACATAAGAAAAAACATCACAAAAGAAAGGATGCAACAAAATGGAAACGAAAGAACTTTGGATGGATGAGGAATTCTGCAAGAAGGTCGATGCGGCCAGCGATACCGAGGAAATCATTCGCCTGTTTGCGGAAAAGGGCGTCACCGTGACCGCTGAGCAGATCGCTTCGGTCAAGGCGGCTCAGGACGGCGAGCTGGACGAAGCGGCGCTCGACGGCGTGGCAGGCGGCTGCGTCTTCTGCCGCGTCGGCGGATGGTTCGTTTATCTTGTGGTTCGCTGCGGCGGCGGTGACCGTGAGGCCGCGAGAGAGAAAATGCAGAGCTTCAGAGACGCGTTCGGCCACTAAATAAATAAAAAAGGAGAAAACGGTATTGAACTTAACGACGAAATCAGAGAGAAAATCAGCAGCGCGGCATCCGTGGATGAGGTCGTGCGGATCTGCGCGGAAGCGGGAATCCCCGTAACGAAAGAGCAGCTGGAAGCTTCCGACACAACGGGCGCCGAGGGCGAGCTGTCCGAGGAGGCGCTGGACGCGGTCAGCGGCGGCAGTCTGATTGGCCTGATCTGGCTGCTGTACCGCAGACGCAGAAATAACCGCGGCCAGATCAACGGCTCCGGCGGTGGCGGCGGCAGCGCGTGGTAAACTGCGCGAAGGGAAAGCAACTGTAAACGATACATTGTCATTCTTTGCGGTATAACGCGTAACGCAGACCCGGTTTTCCGGGCCTGCGTTAGCCTCGTTCCGGAAAATTGGGACTTCCGGACGTGTTGGTGCGGAAAAGCACCCGTTTTCACAGAAATAAAGGCAAAAGGAGGAAACCTTCGTGTTTGAAAGCGTCAATTTCCCCGGCTGGGAGGTCGTGCGCAAAATCGGCGAGGGCAGCTTCGGCGGGGTTTATGAAATACAGCGAAAATTACCTGACGGGCGCGTTGAGACCGCAGCTCTGAAGAAAATGTCCATCCCCCGGGATCAGGAAGAAGTGTATGTTCTTCAGTCGCAGTCATTTTCAGGAGAACAGATCACGGCATATTTCAAAAAGCAGATGGAAGAGCTTGTAAGGGAATACCTGTTCATGCAGAAGCTTTCCGGCTGCCCGAATGTGGTATCCTGTCAGGATGTCCGGTATTCTCCCCACGAGGACGGGATCGGGTGGGATATTTACATCCGGATGGAGCTGCTGACGCCGCTGAAAAAATATGTGACGGGTCAATACAGCGAATATCAGGTCCTGCGTCTGGGATTGGATATGTGCAGGGCTTTGGCCGCCTGCGAAAAGCAGAACATCATCCATCGGGACATCAAGCCCCAGAATATTCTGGTTTCCGAGAATCGAACCTACAAACTGGCGGATTTCGGCATCGCCAAAGTTTCGGAGAAGACGGAAAGCGGAACCATGGCCGGTACGAACGGGTACATTGCGCCGGAGGTCGCCAACCGGCAGAAATACGGAAAAGAAGTGGATATTTATTCCCTCGGCATGGTCCTGTACTGGCTGATGAACGACAATACGCTTCCCTTCCTGCCGCTTCCTCCGCAGATTCCGACCGCGGAACAGCGGGATCTTGCTGCCCAGCAGCGGCTGGACGGCGTTCCTCTGCCGCCCCCGATCAACGGCTCCGCGGCGCTGAAAAGTGTGGTATGCAAAGCCTGCGCGTTTGACCCGGCTGCGCGCTACCGTTCCGCGGTGGAGTTTGGCAGCGCGCTTCTGAAACTATACCGGCAGCAAAAGCCGATGGATTCAGATGATATCCTTCAGGAGATCGGGTTGACCCGGGATATGCTGAACGGCGAGCCGGGGACAATCCTGAACAAAACATACAAAAAAACAGAAGTTCACGCCCCGGCGGAACCGGCTGAAACGGAAGCCCCGCCAGTCAAAAAGAAAAGGCGTCTTGTCCCGGTGATCGCTGGTGTAATCGCGGCATTTCTGTGCGCGGGCGCTGGATTCCTGTACATGAAAAAGCAGCCTCAACCCCAGACGGAACCTGTCCAGACAGAAACGGCTGCGGTGACGCAGGCAGAGACGGAACCACCGACGACCGTTCCGGAGACGGAGCCGCCCATTTGGGAATATACCGTCGGCGCGGCCGGAGTCACGTTCACACGGTGGCTGGATACCTCCGCAGCGGAGGCCGTGATCCCGGATACGCTGGAAGATGTTCCGGTTACGGAAATCGGGGCGAATGCGTTCGCGGGCTGCACCGAACTTATGTCCGTTCAGTTTCCGGAAAGTGTGGAAAAAATTGGAGATCAGGCTTTTGCGGGGTGCAAAAATCTCAGCAGCGTCCTTTTCCCTGACAATCTGGTTCAAATTGGGGCAGCGGCATTTCAGGATTGCAAAGCTCTGACCGAAATCGACATCCCGGAGGGAATGCAGAGCGTGGGAGACGGCGCGTTTTCAGGAAGCGGTCTGCTGTCTGCCACGGTTCCCGCCAAGTTCCAATCAAGCGCGGACTCTTTTTTGCCGGAGGGCTGTGAAATCACCTGGTTTGCCTTTGAAAAGCCGGAAATTTCCGGAGAACCCGGCGACACCTTTTTCTTCGGCAGATATGAACAGGACGGGGACTTAAACAACGGAGAGGAACCCATTGAATGGCTGATTCTGGAAAAGAACGACAATCAGTATCTTGTCATCAGCAAATACGGCTTGGACAGCCAGAAATACCACGACCAGTGGGAAGTTGTTACGTGGGAGACCTGCAGACTTCGGGTATGGCTCAATCAGACATTTTATAGTGCGGCCTTCAATCCAGCGGAGCAGGATATGATCATGACATCCGACGTATACTCCGAATCTCCGACCCATTCCTACCCCAGCAGAACGGTGCAGGATAAGGTATTTCTTCTGGACTGCAGGGAATCTTACCGATATTTCAAATCGGAAAAAGCCCGAACCTGCATTGCGACGCAGTATGCCATCGACCAGGGAAGCACGGTTCAGTATGGGGGAACATGCTGGTGGTGGTTGCGGGAAGGATACTTTGTGGATCTGGCATCCATTCCCAATCTGCAGCGTGCAAACTTTACGGACTCCGGCGGCACCGTTCGTCCGGTAATGTGGGTCGATGCGGGGTAGAACAGAAAGGATTGGTGTACATGACACAGTCGGAACTGGACGCTGTCTGGCCGGGATGGACCCTTGTACGGAAGCTCGGTCAGGGCAGCTATGGCGGTGTCTTTGAAATTCAAAGGGAGCTTCCGGGAGGAAATCTCGAGCGGTCTGCCTTCAAAAAAATTTCGATCCCCAGAAGTCAGGATGAAGCAGACCTTCTGCTCGCGAAGTCCATCTCGGAGCAGAGCATCACGGCGCATTACCAGAAGCAAATGGAAAAGCTGGTTCAGGAGTACGTAATGATGCGGCAGCTGGATACATGCCCCAACATTGTTACGTGTCAGGATCTGAGCTACGTGCCGAACGGCTATGGCTGGGATATTTATTTCCGGATGGAACTGCTCCATCCCCTGAAGCAGGTGATCCAGAATTCTTACGCGGAAACAGATGTCATCCAGTTGGGAATCGATATCTGCAGCGCTCTGATTGCCTGCGAGTCCGTGAAAATAATACATCGGGATATCAAACCGGACAATATTATGGTTTCCTCCGACGGAACATTCAAATTGGGGGATTTCGGCATCGCCAAAACATCCGAGAAAACGCAGACGGGAACAATGGCCGGAACCTACAACTATATGGCGCCAGAGGTCGCAAACCGGAAACGCTATGGTCTTGCCGCGGATATTTATTCTCTGGGTATGGTGCTGTACTGGATGATGAACAACAAAACCATGCCATTTTTGCCGCTCCCGCCGCAGATTCCCAGTGCATCGCAAAAGCAGCAGGCTTTAAACAGGCGCTTTTCCGGCGAACAGCTCCCGGAACCGCAGAACGGAAGCCGGGAGCTGAAAGAAATTGTGGCAAAGGCGTGCGCGTATGCTCCGGAAGACAGATATCACTCCGCGTTGGAAATGCGAAATGCTCTGGAAGCCCTCAGCAGCAGCAAACAGGCATGGACAAAAGCGATTCTGGAAGAGCTTGCGCTTCCGGAGGATATTCTCCATGAGTCCAACCGTCCTATTGCGCAGCGGGCTGCCGCGGAAGAAAAACCGCCAAAATCCGATATTCCTCCCGCGAAGCGGAAACCAATCGTACCGCTGGTCGTCTGTGGAATTCTCGGAATCTGTATTCTTGCGGGAGGACTTCTCTGGCTGAACAGGAAACACGCAAGTCCCGAACCGGCCGCTATGACCGAAGCGCTGCAGGAGCAGACGGAAACCGCAGCAGAGCCGGAAGAAACCACCGCTCCCGGCAGTACAACAGAAGAAACGCTGCCAGCAGCCACCGAAGCGGAAAGTACAGCCGCTGTGCTGCTGTCGAATGTTGACTGCACTTACGAGATTGCGGAGGATGGCATAACAATTACGGGGATTTCCGGTCAGACACCTTCGGAAGTCATTTTGCCGGAGGAACTGGAAAATCTCCCGGTCACAAGGATCGGGAATGGCGCGTTTCAGTCCAATACGTCTCTGAAAAAGGTCACACTTCCATCCGGTATTCTGGTAATTGGAGAAAAAGCTTTTTCCGGATGCACAAGGCTGCAGAGCATTTCTTTCCCGGATGGGTTGACTGAGATAAGCGCAAGCGCATTTGAAAACTGCAGCAATCTGTCCTCTGTGCTACTCCCGGAGAGTGTCCATGCGATTGGTCCCTGGGCCTTTTCCAACTGCAAAAAGCTTTTGTCTATCACTATACCGGGGTCTGCCAGTGATCTCGGCGAATGGGCTTTCTCCGGATGCAGCAGCCTGAGTGAACTCACATTCAGTCCCGGAATAACGACGATTTCCAATTACCTGTTTTACAACTGTCAGGGATTGAAAGCCGTCACAATTCCGGATGGGGTAATTACGATTGGCATTGGCGCATTTTCCGGCTGTACGGCATTATCCGAAGTAACGCTGCCGGAAAGTATGCGCACGCTGTCATCGGAGGCATTTCAGGGCACGGCACTTGAGAGCATTTCTGTTCCCTCCGCCTGTTCGCTCGGAAGCAATGCCGTTCCATTGGGCTGCAAAATCTATTCGACCAGATAAGAATTTCCAGAATGCTGCTTATACTATTTCCTGATTAAAATCAAAGATTTTAATCAGGAAGGCATCGCCTAATGGCGCTGCCAGTTTTGTGATTTATAAGGAAAGAAATCACAAAACAAGTCTCATATGAACTCCTTGCCCTTCGGGCAATTAAAATCTTTTCTAAAGATTTTAATTGGAGTTCAGTATAATTCATGTTTCCGTGGCCGGGCGGGGCGTTCAGACTGCCCGGCTGAACAAGAGAACGGGGTGTGAGTCCCCACGCTGCCGGCACTGTAAGTGTCGAGACGGCCTGCCGTTGGTGAAAGCCAGTCATTGGAGAATTCCGAGAAGGCAGACAGGCCGCCGCTCGAGACACAAGTCAGGAGACCTACGGAAACAGACAGCGGCCGCTTTGCCCCGGGAATTGGGCGGAGACGGTCGGTTTTCGGCGCAGAAAAACGGCTGCGGCGGTCTATTGTTTTGGACTGCCGCGGCCGTTCTTCATTATATATAGAATGTAGAAAAAGGTGCATTATGCCGACGCCAAGCAGAAATGCGATTTATGACGCGACCATCCGCAGAATGACCGCGTGCGCTCTGGAAGAAGCGGAGAACCGTTTCGCCGTGGAACACGCGCAGGATACGGAGCAGCAGCTTGCCGATTATCTCCGCAAATATGCGGACGAACTGGGGCACACGCCATGGCCACGGGAGATTCCGGGCGGCGTGACCATTCAGACACGCTTCGGAAGCTGGGAGGCGGCTGTGGCGGAGGCGGGGCTGCCTTTCCCCGAGCATCCGAACCAGCCGGGCAAGTTCCGGCGCGTCCGGGAAGAGACCCAGCGCCAGCGAGCCATCTACCGCCAGAAGAAAGCCGAAAAACGGGAGCGGGCGAAGGAACGAATGAAGGCGCAGGAAGAAAAAAGAAGAAAAAATCGTCAATCCGGTATTACCTGATCCGCGTAACCCCCTTGCGCGAATCTGTAATATAAGGAAACTCTGAACCAATCGTCTGCGGCTGAGCAGCGGGTCTTTTGCCCCCATGCCGCAGACTGAAAAACGGGAAATACATGCAGTATTTCTCCGTTTTCCAGTCTTTGCCTGGGAACAAAATCCCTCGCTGTCAGCTCTTGTCGATGGAATCAGAGCTTCCATTAAGCTGTTTTGATTGCCCAAGGAACAGCTTTTCCTCCCTTAATACCGCCGTCGGAGCAGAGGCGGCGGTATCAAGGAAACAAAAACCTCCGCCGGGTATCCGGCGGTGCAAATAGATATCCGGCTTATTTTGTGGCAAATGCGCGACCGACCGAAACGGGAGACACGCATTCTTGTTCAGCTGAACAAGGGAATCCGGTGCAAAACCGGAACACGGCGGGCAGACCCGTCGTGCTGTAAGCACGGAGCCGACTTCCTTTCCGCGAAAGCGGGTCATTGGGGAAACCTGAGAAGGCGGGAAGCGGCGTGGACGATTTCGTCCGAACGTGTTAGTCAGAAGACCTACAAACTGTGCGTTTGAAAAACGTGCAGCATAAGCAGAACGCCCCGGCGGCGGTAAACCCGACGTGCCGGAGCTGGCCGGAATGAATTCCGCTTTACGCCTGCGGGCGTTGCAATACCATATAATGAGGAGGTTTATTTATGAAGAGAAGACTACTGGCATTCCTGCTGGCGTTTGTGATGACGTTCAGCCTTGTGCCGGTAAACACGTTTGCCGCAGAGGCAGATGCAGCCGTTCATTACACCAAGATTACCACGGAATCCGGCGAAAATGTGACCGTCGAGTATGTGGAAACGGTTGTTGGTGAAGCGGCGTGGGGTGAATCGATCAATACACCGTATTACCATGTGACGATTCCTGAAGGAACCGAAAAGGTGCTTCTCACCTATCCGGAAAGTGTCAATCTTGTGCTTTCCGGAGATGACGGGGCAGTTTTCTTCTACAGAAATACGTACCCGGGACAAAGCACGATTGATCTCGGCGGGGCTCTCACGGTTGCGACCAACAATGACGGAAGCAAGACGGTGACCATTCCTGTTGAAAATTTCATGCTGAGTACGGATGGTTCAGTTGCTGTGGGCATGGCATACTACGTGGACGAGGAGAACCGGTCTGCTGCCGAATTCTTTGACTTTACTTACGCGCCCCTGACCCATGCGGTTACCCTGACCTCCGGCGAGGGCTATACCCTGACCGGAGAAGCCACGGTAGAGGACGGCAAGGACTACAGCTTCACCGTCACCATCGCCGACGACTACGAGATGGAAGACAACTTCGTAGTCAAGGCCAACGGCGAAACGCTGACGGCCGGTGAAAGCGGCAGCTACACGGTTGAGAACGTCACTGCCGATCTGACCATTACCGTCGAGGGCGTCGTGAAAAAGCAGGCCGCTCCTCACAGCGTGACACTGACCTCCGGCGGGGGCTACACCCTGAAGGGCGAGACCACCGTGGCAGATGGTGCGGATTACACCTTCTCTCTGAAATTCGACAACAACTATGGGGCCGGCAATGGCTTTGCGGTCAAAGCCAACGGCACCGCACTGACGGCGGGTGAGGACGGCACCTACACGGTTAAGAATGTTACTACCGACCTGACCATCACCGTCGAGGGCGTGGCCCGCCTCTATAAGGTTTTTCTGCCCCACGGTTGGAGTCGTCAGTTCACCATGTCCGCCTGTGACGGCTATGCTGACCCCTCCACCGACCCGAAAATTGCCAAGGGTGGGGATTACAAGTTCAAGGTAACTCCCAACGAGGGCTTTGCGGTACGGGACAACAACTACGACGTTTCCTTCTCCGGAGCCGGCACCGTAAGCGTTGAGGTGAAGGACGGCTATGCTGTCGTGACCCTGACCGATATATTCAGCAATGGCGATGTCAGGATTCAGGGCGTCAAAGAGATTATCACAGTCACCCTGCCTAATGGCGAAGGCTTCACCGCCGCTGCCGCCGAGGGAACCAAGACTCCCGTTCTGAAGGGCGACAGCTACAGCTTCACCGTAGCTGCCAACGAAGGCTATGACGCCACTAACATGGTCGTCAAAGTCAACGGCAATGAGGTTGCCGGCACCGACGGCAGCTACACCGTTGAGAATGTTTCCTCCGACCTGACCATTACCGTCGAGGGCGTGACCGAAGCCGTTCAGAAGACGGCCGGCCTGTCCGTTCTGAAGTTCGGCGACACAAGCACCGAGGCCAAGGCGCAGATGTTCCAGCTGATTCCGGCTTTCGACCCGGCGGTCAAGGAATACACCGTGCTCGTGCCGGACAACTCCAACATGTTCTACGCATGGGCGACCAAGGCTGACGACAGAAGCAGCAGCACGACCATCACGGCCAAGTGGGTAAACCTTAACGTTGATACCGAGAAGACACAGGCTCTGACCTCCGGCAAAGCCAGCGGCCAGAATCTGGCAGGCTTCGCACCCACCGGCACGAAGGTCAACACCATGACCGTCACCGTTGTGGACGGCGACTTCAAGGATGAGTACAAGCTCACCTCCGTCCGTGTTGCGCCGAGCCTGACCGCCCTGTCTCTGGACGGCATCCGGTTCGCGGAGAGATTCTCCGCTACCAAGACGGCTTACACCGCGACCACTGCCGCCGAGAGCGTTACCGTTGCGGCGACTCCCCGTGATGAAAGCTACACCGTCACCGTCAACGGCGGCAGCGATACCACCGTTCCGCTGAATCTTGGTGAGAACAAGATCGACGTGGTCGTCACCAACCCCGGCGGCTATACCAACACCTACACCATCACCGTTACCAGACTGGCAGCCATCGAGGTCGGCTTCACCGTTGACCCCGCCGACGCCAAGGTAACTGTCTGGGATTCCAACAAGGACAGAGTTGCTCCCACGGACGGTAAGTATTCCGTCATGGCTGACGCCGAGTACACCTACCTCGTGCAGAGCGACGGCTATGTCAGCCAGAAGAGCAGCTTCAAGTTCAGCGAAAGCAGCACCATCGACATTACTCTGGCCGTGGCTACGGAGAACCCGAACCTGGACAAGAGCATCACTGCCGAGTGGGGCAACTTCCGCAAGGGCGACAACAATCTGGGTATCACCAACGCTAAGACCCCCTACGCCCCCGAGGACGCGGAAATTCTGTGGGCTGTGAAGCACGGCACCGGCTGGGCGGCTGCCCCCGGTTCTCCCATCATGGTCGATGGCGACATCTACACCTACTCCGGAAGCACCATCCGCCGTCTCAACAGCATGACCGGCGAGACGGTGACCGAAGGCACCATGGTTGATAAGTCCAGCTACTCCATCGTCCCCATGACTTATGGCGACGGCATGGTCTTCGTTGGCCTGTCCGGCGGCAAAATTCAGGCATTCAATGCCAAGACGCTGGAATCCCTGTGGGTCTACACCGACGAGCTGGGCGGTCAGCCCAACTGCCCCATCACCTACAAGGACGGCTACATCTACGCAGGCTTCTGGAACAGCGAGGACAGAAACGCCAACTTCGCCTGCATCAATACCGTTGACGAAGATCACGCCTCCGCTACCGAGGTCAAGTACGCCAGCTGGACTTACACCAGAGCGGGCGGCTTCTACTGGGCGGGCGCCTACGTCACCGACAAGCTTGCCATCGTCGGCACCGATGACGGCGCAGGCGGTTACGACACCAACGGCGCCGCGCTGCTGGTCTTCGACCGCTTCACCGGCGAGAAGCTCGACACCCACGAGGGTATCCGCGGCGACATTCGCTCCAATGTTTCCCATGATCCCCAGTCCGACCGGGTGTTCTTTACCACCAAGGGCGGCATTCTGGGCAACGCCCAGATCGACTGGGATACCGGTAAGATCCTGGACTACAAGGAAGTCGTTATCAAGGATGCGCAGGGCAATGCCAACGCCATGTCCACCTGTACGCCTTCCGTATACAATGGCAGAATCTACATCGGCGTCGCCGGCACCAGCCAGTTCGGCGCCAACAGCGGCCATGGCATCGCAGTTTATAACCTGAACGGCGACGGCTCCATGACCCAGGCGTATGTTTACGCCATCGTCGGCTATCCCCAGACCTCTGCCATGGTCTCCACGGCATACTCTGCCGAGGATGGCTCCGTGTACATCTACCTGCCCTACAACTATACCCCCGGCGGCGTTTCCGTACTGAAGGATAAGCCCGGCCAGACTGCGCCTGTGACCACCACCGGCTCCGGCTACAGCGAGGTCTTCACCCCGGTCGGCCCCCTGGCGCAGTACTGCATCTGCTCCACCATCGCCGACCAGTACGGCACGATCTACTATAAGAACGACTCCTGCTACATGATGGCGATCACCTCCAAGATCGAATCTCTGGAGATCACCCAGTATCCCACCATCACCGAGAACGAGGACGGCTCCATCACCGTTGACGGCCTGAAAGCTGTCACCAAGCTGAAGAACGGCGAGGAGCGGGATGTATCCAACTATGTTTCCGTCGTCAAGAACGAGGAGACCGGCGGCTACACCGTGTCCTACACCTACGGCTTCGACAACGCTAACTACGGCCTGAAGACCGTGACCGCTGAGATTGCCGACTACACCGTCACCATCCCCACGGGCGAGGGCTACACCATCACCGGTGAGAAGACCGCCAAGGGCGGCAAGGATTACACCTTTAAGCTGGAGCTTGACTACCGCTACGAGGCGGGGGAGGACTTTGCCGTGCAGGTCAACGGCGAGACCGTCACCGGCGAGAAGGGCGTCTACACCGTCAAGAATGTTTCTACCGATCTGGTCATCACCGTCAAGGGTGTGAAGGAGAAGGTTCTGAAGCCTGTCACGGTCTACTTCTCCTTCTCTCATGATGATACGTTCGAGTCCTGCGAGCAGTCCGGTCAGGTCATGGCTCTGAAGGAAGTCACCGTTCCTTACTTCGATCTGGAGCTGTATGGCCTTGAGAACTTCTACTTCGCCTCTGAGAATTACGGCCCTGCCAGCGGTGACCCCACCGGCGGCCCCGGCAGTGCTCTGGACCCCGGCACCAAGGAATTCGCTTACGGCAAGATCACCATGCTGCACCTGTTCATCTATGCCACCGAGGTTTACTATCTGGGCATTGACCCTGCGGATGCGGGCAAGGGCTATCTGGCGGATAATGGTATGGGCACCGATATTTTCAATTACAGCGGTTCTACTGGCTCCATCTTCCTGCAGAATATCTGGAATTACGACCTGAACCTGAACTACTATCTGAACTACGAGTATCCTCTGGCCTCTGCGGGTTGGGGCAGCACATGCGATCAAATCCTGCTCCGCGACGGCGACATCGTCACCCTTGGCCACTTCACCGACTATAGCTTCTTCAATGACACCACCAGCATCTTTAATTACATCGTAGCAGACAAGACGGATCCCGTTCAGGGCGACAAGATCAAACTGGAGCTGTACCATGCGGGCGCTGACATGTATGGTACTTACAACACTGCCCACACCCTCATCGACTACAGCCCCAGTGTTTACTGCACGCCTGTCAACGATATCGTTTCCGGCGACGTGACCACATGGCAGTATGTGGGAAATGCGGAAGCTGACGGCAGCCTGGTCGTGGATACCAGCACTCTGGCTCCCGGCGAGTATATCTTTGCTATGGCCGGTCAGCCCGGTAAGGAAAACCCCGGCGCCATCTGCTCCACCCCCGGCGGCATCCGCCTGACCATCCACGAGAAGCCCGTCGTAAAGGGCGATATCAACGGCGACGGTGTGATCGACTCCACCGACGTAATGGCTCTGTTCAACGCGATCAACTCCGGCGATGACCTCGACGCCACTGTTGCAGACGTCAACGGCGACGGCGTGATCGATGCCCGCGACGTGATGGCGCTGTACAACATCATCAAGAGCGACAACTGATCCAGCAGATGGTTTGCCGGCCGGAATATCCTGTTTTGACCGGCAAACCCCATCTTACCGGCACTGAATCCAAAGCAAAAAAGAACAACTTCTGACAGGAGGATGTTATGAAAATTTTTAAGAAATCCATGTGCCTGCTCCTCGCGGTAGTCATGGTTCTCGGCATGGCGATCACCGCCTCCGCCGTGGAGACCACGGAAACCATGAGCGTGACGGCCAGCAAGGCCAACCCGGCGGTTGGCGAGGAATTCAGTATTTATCTGAACGCCAGCGGCGATATCGCCGAATGCGGATGCTTCCAGATGGACCTGTACTACGATCAGGATCTGTTCGAGTACGTGGGCGCAAACACCGCTTTCACACCCAACCACAACACCAATAAAACCACCGGCGCGCGGTATATCCGCCTGACGTGGCTTGACCTGACCAGCCAGACCGTGATCCCCAAGGGGCAGTTCTGCGAGCTGAAGTTCAAGGTCCTGAAGGCTGGCGAATATCACTTCCAGCTGACCAACATCGTCATCTCGGATTATAAGGGCGACGCCATCATGAATGTTGCCACTGCTCCCGGCTCCGTGGACGTGGCTGCAACGGAAGCCCCCGCCTTCGTCGGCTACGCAGTTTCCGCTTCCGAGGACAAGACTGTCACCGTCGGCGAGAGCGCCGAGGTCAAGATCAATGTTTCCAACAGCGACAGCATCATCACCACCTACAACGCCTATGATCTGACCCTGACCTATGACACCGACAAGCTGACCTACAATTCCTGCACCGCCGCCGACGCTCTGGCAGTCGTGAAGGATGACGTTCCCGGCACCATCCGTGTGATCGGCTTCGGCGATGACAAGAATCTGGATACCCCCGCCGCTACCCTGAGCTTCACCGCCAAGGGCACGGGCGAAGCGGAAGTGAAGATCACCTCTGCCAAGGTTGACATCGGTTCTCAGGCCGTCGGCAGCGACGCCCCCGATGCACATATCCTCGACACCACCACCGTCATCTCCGTGACCGGCTACACCGTCACTCTGGGCGAGGGCCTGTCCGGTGAATCCACCGTCGCTCCCGGCGCGGACTACACCTTCACCGCTACCGACGCGGACAACTACGACTACGTTATCTCCGCCACCATGGGCGGCGAGACCACCACTGCCAACGACAACGGCAACGGCACCTACACCATCCCGGGTGTCACCGGCAATCTGGTGATCAATGCCGCCATGACGCCCAAGAGCTACAATGTCACCGTGGAAGGCACCGGCGCAGGCGATGTGACCGCTGCCGATAAGGCCACTTACAACACCGACTACACCTTCACCGTGACCGAGGACGGCAACTATACCTATAACACCACCGTGACCGTGGGCGGCAAGGCCTACACGTTGGGTACTCCCGAGAATGGCAAGTACACCATCCCCGGCACCGACATCAAGGGTGACATTGTGATCAGCGTCACCAAGACCGTGAAGCCCTCCTCCGTGGTTTCCGTCACCAAGCCCGATTACGTAAAGGGCAACGACACCGCCACCAAGGGTCAGGATTACACCTTCACCGTCGATAAGGAAGAAGGCTATGATTACTCCGAGCCTACCGTCAAGGTCGGCGATGTGGATGTGACCGACAAGGTGGTCAAGAACGGCGATGGCAGCTACACCATCCCCGGCTCCACCATCACCGGCAACATCACCATCGAAGTGACCAAGACCGCGGCTGTTGCTGTGGACGTCGCCCAGTACCTCACTCTGGACGGCAAGGTCATGTACCTTGTGACCGCTTCCGGCACTCTCCCCGAGGGTCAGGTTGCCAAGTACGACGGCATGAGCATGTTCTGGTCCGAGAAGTACAACGCATACGCTTATCTGGTTATCTCTGCGGATAATCTGGAGGCTGTGAAGGCGGAAGCCGCTGCGAAGGTCAAGGTCGCGGAAGGCACCTCTGCCGGAACCGTGGATTACAGCGGCGATGTGAACGGCACCGGCCTGACCGACGTCAACGACGCTCAGCTGACCTACGATATGTACAACACCAAGTACAGCAGCTTCGATGTTGTCTCCATGCTGAAGTTCCTGAATGCCGATGTGAGCGGCGACAAGAAGGTCAATACCGCTGACGCTACCGCTATCGTAAACCTCATCAAGTGATTTCCTGAATGACCGGGTCTTCTGACCCGAAACCAAAGTGCCTCCCCCGCCGTGAAAGGCGGGGGAGGCCAGACCGCAGAATTCGGAGGGTCACAGGTGTCCCTATGGAAAGTGGGGACAGCTGTGAATTTCCGACACCTTTGCCATAGGATGTGAATTTTATGAAAAAGAGAATTTTGTCCAGCCTGCTTGCTCTTGTACTGCTTTTATCCGCCCTGCCCATGGGAGTTTATGCCGCGGAAACGCGCTATTCGGTCGCCGCTTCGCCGGATCAGACTACGGATGCTGGGAAGACCGTCAGCATGAGCGTGTCCGTCTTCGGGGGAAAGTACAATGCCTATGATCTGGTGCTGACCTATGACACCGCGCGGCTGACCTATGTGTCCGGTCAGGCGGCGGATAAAGGGGCTTCGGTAACCGAAAAGAGCGGAAGCATCCGCGTCATCGGCTACGGCGCGGATAAGTCCGCTTCCACGAAGGTCGTAACCCTGACATTCAAGACAAAGGCGGCGGGGACTGCAAAGGTTGTGATTTCCTCGGCGAAGATCGACACCGGCACAAACGCCCCGACAAAAAACGCGCCTCCGGCTGCGATCAGCATAAATACCACAAAGTTTACCATCCAGCCGGGATACACCGTGACGCTGGACGAGGGGCTGGCCTCCGACAGCCTGAGCGCGGCGGCAGGGGAGGATTATACCTTCCGTGCGACAGATCCGCTTCACTATGATTACAAGCCCTCGGCGAAGATCGGCGGCAAGGACGTCACGGTCAAGGATAACGGCGACGGCACCTACACCATCCCCGGCAGCGAGATCAACGGAAATATCACGGTCAAGGCAAACAGAACCCCCAAGACCTATAAGGTAACATTCAAGGGCGAGGACCTTTCGGGCGAGAATTCCGCGCCTTATAACACGCCCTACCATTTCAAGCTGAACCGGAAGGCCGGATACAGCTACGTTCTGCGTGTGACCATCGGCGGAAAATCTTACACCGGCTACAAGGCGGAGAACGGCGGCTACGTGATCCCGGGCGCGGACATCACAGGCGACATTGTCGTCACCGCGCAGAAAACCAAGATCAATTCCGGCGGCACCAGCGGCGGTGGCGGCAGCAGCGGCGGCGGAAGTTCTGCCGGCACTGTGTCGGTAAGCTTCATTGGTTCCGGCGCGGACGACGCGGTGGGCAGGAAAACCACACGGCGCGGTTCGGATTATACATTCCGCATTGATCGTAAGGACGATACCGATTATGACGTTTCCGCAAGGGTCAACGGCGTCACCGTCAAATGTACCTACGACAGTAAAAAGAATATTTACCGTATTTCGGGCAGCGAGGTTACAGGAGATATCACCATCACGATTACGAAGGGCGCCCCGGTGGAGGTCAACGTATACGTCACGCTGGATAAGCAGAGCATGTACCTTGTGACTTACAGCGGCAGCGTTGAAGATGGGCATGTCCCCATGTACGACGGACAGAATATGTACTGGTCGGAAGCCTACAACGCCTACGCATGGCTGGTGATTTCCTCCGCTGATGAAAAAGAGGTCGTGCGGACTGCCCGGAACAGTATCATCATCGGAGAAGGGGAGGCCGCCGCCTCCATCGACTACTCCGGCAACGTTGATCTCAGCGGGCGCATCGATGTGGACGACGTATATCTCGACCACGACGTGTACAACGCGAGATACACGCTGGTAAGCATGGTGATGCACAAATTCCTGAACGCAGATGTCAACAGAGACCGGAAGGTGGACGTAAAGGATGCGGTGTGGATCGTCAACCGCATTCTCAGCGGACAGCAAGGAGCGTGACATATGAAGAAAATCACCAGTGTCATTCTGGCCATCGCACTGATATTCGCGCTGGCCGTGACGGCCATGGCGGCAGAGATCGCGGACTGCACCGTGTCCGCCGATTCCGTGTCGGCGACGGCGGGGGGGACTGTGACTGTACCCATCCGCATTTCCGGGAACCGGGGCTTTACCAATTTCGGCATTGCTCTGGACTATGACCGGGAGCAGCTGGAGCTGCTGAGCATCCGGACGGCGGAAGGGGAAACGCCCTATCTCTGCGGCACGACGGTTGCTGTGAATACCCAATGGACAGGTACGGACGAGAAGACCTTTGGCTACGTCACGGCTGCTCTGGAAGAAGCCGCGACGGCAGACGGAATTCTGTTCACGGCCACGTTCCGGGTCAGTGGGGATTTTTCCGGCACTGCGGCGGTGCAGCCGGTGGTGCAGTATATGCGCAGCAACAAACGGCTGCTGTCTGTATTTGACGCCATTCCCGTCACGACCGTGAGCGGAACCGTATCGACGGTTCTGGTGGGAGACTATGACCAGAACGGAACGGTAAACGCGCTTGACGTCATGGGCCTGTACAGAGCTGTGATAAGCGGCACGGATTTCTCGGAAGAGGATCTTGACCGTCTGGATGTCAACCGGGACGGTATGATCAACGCGCTTGACATAATGGCAATTTATGGGATCGTATCGGGCGGTCAGGAATGACCCGACCCACAGAAAAGGAGCGAAATATGATGAAAAAAGTTCTGTCCTGCTTACTTGCGGTCATGCTTTTCCTGACCTGCATTCCCACGGCGATGGCAGTGGATAACGCCCGTGACTTCTTCTTCGAGCTGTCCGTGGACGGCAGCGATAAGAAAGAGGTACAGCCCGGCGACATCATTCAGGTGGATTTCAACCTGAAACGGTCGGACAGCGGCGACGCCTACACCATGTACGGTATGCAGAACGAAATTCGCTACGACAGCAATTTCT
>OLPI01001662.1_pt1 | contig 19272 bp, 15 predicted proteins | sample 1672361 | NCBI WGS metagenome assembly OLPI01 (sample SAMEA3136675, study PRJEB25190) | human gut metagenome
AAAAAATGAAGTATTCCAAAACGGCGGGGTCTGCGTCCATAGGCTCGGCTTCCTCGGAAAAGGGCAAGCCCATAAGCCCATAGAGCATTTTTATGATTTTGAACAGCTTCCCCCGGTCGGCGGGGGTGTTCATGGTAACAAGTACGTCGGTCAAGCGGTTTACGGTTTCCATGTCGCCGCCTGTCGTTACCCATACCATTTCTGCGAATGGCTGCGTGATTGCTCCGGTTACAAGGTTTACCTTATCCTTGCTGATTTCGCCGGACGGGAGTATAATACCCTTGTCTAAAAGTACGTTTTTCATGTCGTCCTCCTATAATTTGTGGTGCCAAAATGGTGCCCGGTCTTACAAAATCATCTTATACGGAGATATGGCAAGATAAATGACGATATGCAGAAAACCTTGATTTTAAGCCATTTTCACAAGGTTTTATAAACACTTGCGCGGGCTTATAAGAAGATTTCCGTCTATCAAATCAATAAAAAATAAGGGAAAAGGAGCATGAAGCCGTGGAGCGGATCTATCTGGACAACGCCAGCACCAGCTTTCCCAAGGCGGAAGGCGTAGCGGAGGCGGTCTATCAGTATATAAAGGAGTGCGGCTGCAACATCAACCGCGGCGGCTATGACGAGGCGTATCAGGCGGAGGAGCTGGTGCTGGAGACCCGGCAGAGGCTGACAGCGCTGTTCCACGGCCCGGACTGCCGGAACGTGGCATTTACCCGCAATATTACGGAGAGCCTGAACGTGCTGCTGAAGGGCTTTTTGCGCCCCGGAGACCATGTGCTGGTGTCCGCCATGGAGCACAACGCCGTCATGCGGCCGCTGACCCAACTGCAAAGCCGGGGCGTGTCCTTTGACCGTATCCCTTGCGCTGGGGACGGTACGCTGGATACGTCTGCCATGGCGGATCTGCTGCGGGATAACACGCGGGCTGTTGTGATGCTGCATGCCAGCAACGTCTGCGGCACGGTGCTGCCTGCGGCGGAGGTTGGGGCTTTCTGTCATGCCCACGGCCTGAAATTCATATTGGATACCGCCCAGACGGCGGGCGTGCTGCCCATCGACATGGCGGCCATGCATATTGACGCGCTGGCCTTTACCGGTCACAAGGGCCTTCTGGGCCCGCAAGGGGTGGGGGGATTCCTTCTCCAGCCGGACATGGTGCCACTGGTCACGCCGCTGATCGCCGGCGGAACCGGCAGCGTCAGCCATGAGGAGCAGATGCCGTCATTCCTACCGGATAAGTTCGAGGCAGGTACCCTGAACCTGCCGGGAATCATGGGCCTGCATGCCGCGCTATGCTGGCTGGAGCGGGAGACCATCAACAAGGTGCGCAGCCACGAATTGGCGCTGACAGAGCGCTTTCTTATAGGGGCGGAGGAGATCCCGAACCTGCGCGTGATCGGACGCAAGGGGACGGAGGGGCGCGTCGGCGTGGTGTCCGTCCTGCCGGAGAACGTGGATCCTGCCCTGATGGCCGACGCGCTGGGGCAGGAATACGGTATCATGGTGCGGGTGGGGCTACACTGCGCCCCCAACGCCCACAAGACGCTGGGTACATTTCCTACAGGCACCATCCGCTTTTCCTTCGGGCATCAGAACACGACCCGGCAGGTGGACGCGGCGCTGCTGGCGCTGCGGAAATTATGCGGGAGGATCACATGGAACTGAAGCAATTACAGTCATTCTGCGCTGTTGTAAAGTATAAAAGCTTCACAAAGGCGGCGGAGAAATTATACCTGTCCCAGCCCACCGTCAGCACCCATGTGCGGCAGCTGGAGGAGGAATTTCAGACCAGCCTTATCGTGCGCACCACGAAATCGGTGGAGGTCACACCCCGAGGACAGGAGCTGTACGAATGCGCCTGCAACATTGTAAATCTGCGGGACAATCTGATGCGTAGCTGGAGCGACGAGGACGAAAAAATGATCCGCATCGGAGCGTCCACCATCCCCTCCGCCTATATCCTGCCGGAGATTTTGCCCGCTTTCCGAGCCATTCGCCCCGCAACCCAGTTCCATGTCTTTCAAAGCGACAGTCAGGGCATCGTGGATGGCCTGATGTGCGGCGCCTTCGACATGGGGCTGATCGGCGTGGAGGTACACGAGGAGATGCTGGAGCTGACGCCGTTTTACGCGGATCAAATGGTGCTTATCACGCCGGTGAACGAACATTTTCTCCGTTTCCGGGATGCCGGCGGCATGACGCTGGCGGACATCTGCCGGGAGCCCATGCTGCTGCGGGAAAAGGGAAGCGGCAGCAAAAAATGCGTGTCCACTTATTTTGAGCGGATGGGTGTGGACGAAAACGACCTGACGGTCACGGCGCGGCTGAACGATCAGGAATCCATCAAAAATCTGGTGGCCGGAGGTCTGGGCATCTCCATCATTTCCGAAAAAGCCGCCGAGGACGCGGTAAAGGCGGGCCGTTTGATGACGTTTCCGCTTCCGGATGCCGGAGCGCACCGCCAGCTGTACGTGGCCTGCCGCCGGGGCGCCCCGGTCAGCGGCCAGACCCAGCAGTTCATCCAGTTTGTCAAGAACTTCTATCGCTGAGCATGTGCTCAGCAGGGGAGACCGGTCACTTTCTTTCCCTTGCGCCATAGGGAAAATGGTGGTATACTATACCGTAACCAAGTCTCGAAAGGAGCACATTTCATGCGAGTTATCGACCTGGAAAACATCAATAACGCCATGCGGAACGAGACACAGTTTGTTCTGCGCTGCGAGGAGGTCTATCACGATAAGATAAGCGCCGCTGCGGCCTCCATCCTGTCCACCCGGCAGGAGCGTCCGGTGGTGGCGCTGACCGGGCCTTCCGGTTCCGGAAAGACCACGACCGCGCTGCGGCTGGAGGACTATCTGAAGAATCTGGGTGTGAAGGTCTGCGTGATCCATATGGACAATTTCTTCCTGCCGCTGGATCGCCGTCCGCCGGAGCTGACAGACTGGGAGTCCCCCTATTGCGTGGACGTGGACAGCCTGATCGGCTGCATCAGCCAGCTGATGGACGGCAAGGAGGTGGATGTTCCCTGGTACGACTTCAAGACTGGCACCACCGGCGGCTATACCAAGATGCAAGGCTATACCGACGCCGTCATCATCGCCGAGGGTATCCACATGCTCAACCCGCTGATCTTTGATAAAATTCGCGGCGTCGCCAACGGCGTATACGTGGCGCCTCGCACCCGTATCATCACCAACGACGATAAGATCGTCCGGCCAGAGCAGCTGCGTGTGGCCCGCCGTATGATCCGCGACTACAATACCCGCGGACACAGCATCGCACAGACGGTGGAACGTTCGGAGAGCGTGGATCGGGGCGAGATCAACTATATCCAGCCCTATAAGGAAAACGCCGCCATCCACATTGACACCTTCCACGATTATGAGCCTTGCATCCTCGCCAAATATCTCAGCGAGATCCCCTGCTTCCGCGACGAAATGACGCCGGAGTTTCTGGAGTCCCACGGCCTGACAGACTTGATGAAGGTGGTGCGGGGCGTTCCGCCGCTGCACTGTCCCTATGTGCCTCAGAACTCGCTGGTGCGTGAGTTTGTGGGCGGAAGCTGCTATGAATATTGATCGTAATAAAGGAGTGATCGTATGATTATTACCATCAGCCGTGAATTTGGCAGCGGCGGCCGTGAGCTGGGCAAGCGCCTGGCCGAGGCGCTGCACATCCCCTGCTATGACCATCAGATCATTGAGCTGATCGCCAAGGAAAACGGCCTGAACGCCGACTACGTGGCCAACGTGGGGGAGAAATGCATCGAAGCCGCCTATCCCATGACCATCGGCCACCGGCTGGCCATGATGCCTGTTACCGTGATGGATCAGCCCATCCGCGTGGCGGTGGCCCAGCGGCAGCTGCTGGAGAAGTTTGCCCAGCAGGGCGACTGCGTGATCGTGGGTCGCTGCGCCGACGTGATCCTGAAGGACTACCGTCCTCTGAACCTGTTCGTCTACGCCGACATGGACGCCAAGGTGGAGCGCTGCATGAAGCGTGCACCGGAGGGCGAGCACCTGACCCGCTCTGAGATGGAGAAGGCCATCCGCCGCATCGACAAGGAGCGCGCCCAGAACCACCTGATGTATGCCGATACCAAGTGGGGCAGCAAGGAATCCTATCATCTGTGCGTCAACACCACCCACCGGGAGATCAAGCAGCTTGTCCCCGCGCTGGCCCAGTTCTGCAAGGACTGGTTCGCCGCCGAGTGAGCTTTCCGCACAAAGGAGACGCTTTATGAAGATCCGCTTCAACGACGATCCCAAGATCGTCGAGACGGTGCGGGAGGGGCTGCGTCGTAAGGATGGGTACTGTCCCTGCCGCTTGCAGCGCACGCCGGAGAACATCTGCATGTGTCAGGAGTTCCGGGATCAGATCGCCGATCCTGACTTCGAGGGCTACTGTCACTGCCGTCTTTACTATAAAGAAAAGTGAAATGCATAAAATACACCGCCTGCTTGACGCAGGCGGTGTATTTTTTACCGGGAATTCAGTTCAAACACACAAGTGCTGTGTTACAGGGAGGCATGCAGCTTGGCAGCGCGCTTCTTGCCGTACATGCAGCAGGCGACTACATAAGCGATGGCGCAAACCACACCGATGATGTAGGCGGGCGTCCAGGGGATGTTGAAGCCGATGTGAGCATTGGCAATGTAGGTAATGCAGATGAAGGTATAGAAGCCGCCGGGGATCATAGGCATCCAAGCCCACTTGCCCTTACCGTTCTCGAACATCCACGCGGTGATGCTCAGGAAGGCAAACAGGGACAGCGTCTGGTTCGCCCATGCGAAGTAACGCCACAGGATCATGAAGCCGTTGCTGTTGGTCTTGGCGAACACCAAGATAGCGATGACCAGTGCGAAGATGGGCAAAGCCAGCTTGATACGCTTACCGTTGGTGGACTGATCAATGTGCAGTGTCTCAGACAGGCTCAGACGCAGGGCGCGCAGTGCCGTATCACCGGAGGTGATGGGCAGAACGATAACACCGATCAGGGCGATGATGCCGCCCACATGACCCAGCAGGTACTTGCAGACGACGCCCACAGTACCGGTGGCCAGAGATGCATTGGGCTCCTGCAGAGCCAGGTTGTACACGCCCATAGCACCGGCAGCCCAGACCATGGCGATGAAGCCTTCCAGCACCATCATGTTGTAGAAGGTGTTGCGGCCCTGACGCTCGCTCTTCATGGTACGGGAGATGATAGCGGTCTGGGTGGAGTGGAAGCCGGACAGAATGCCGCAGGCCACCGTCACGAAGAAGATGGGCAGGAAGTGACCGTTGGAGAAGTAGTCAGCATAGGTGAAGGTGCCCACGGTGCCGTCAGCGCCGGTCAGGTTCAGCACGGGAGCGGACCAGGATTCCCAAACGTTGATCAGGGGCATACCGGTAGCAAAGATACCGATGAACACGCCGACAGCGGAGAACAGCAGGATGGCGCCGAAGATGGGGTAAATCTTACCGATGATGGCATCGATGGGGAACACGGTAGCAATCAGATAGTACAGGAAAATAGCGCCGTAGATGATCCACGTGGTGGGATCGGTCGCCTTACCGCTCAGGTTGAACACCTGGGTGGCGGCGATATCGCCGGGGGTGTAGATGAACACAGCGCCCACCAGCAGCAGCATCACGCAGACAAATACGTTATAGAACTTATAGATGCCCTTGGTGGAATACTTGCGGATCATTTCGGGCATCTGGGTGCCGCCGTCACGCAGGCAGATCATGCCGGAGAAATAGTCATGCATGGCGCCGCCGATGATGTTGCCGATAGGAATGGTGATAAACGCGATAGGCCCGAACAGGATGCCTTGGATCGGCCCGATGATGGGGCCGGTACCAGCGATATTCAGCAGGTTAATCAGGCTGTTTTTCCAGCCGCGCATGGGAACAAAGTCCACGCCGTCCTCTTTTGTATAGGCGGGGGTCTTCCGGTCGTCAGGGCCAAAGACCTTTTCGCAGAACCGTCCGTACAGGGCGGCACCGCCGATGAGGATCACGAGACCAATAATGAATGTTGTCATAATCTCATACTCCTTTTACCGGTTATTTATCCAGAATTCCCGGACAACTCTGGATTTGATTGTACTAGTATAGCAGAAAATTCATATTATGCACGTTAAGAAAAAACTGTTGTGCATAAATTATTCATAAATAAATCGACAACATCTGACAATAAAAAACAGGATCTTGCAAAAGTAGTCACAGCAGGAAACTATGCCATTTGTTTGTGAAAAGTTAAACATTAACAGAAGTTAACTCAAAAGAAACAGGAGGCATGGCCTTTGCCATGCCTCTCAGTTATTGGAAATGGTACCGTTACCGGTATTGTTACCGGCGGCGATGCTTCTTGATCGTGAAGCCGAATATCAGACCGCACAGTCCGCCCACAATATGTGTCAGCTGGGATACATTATCTGAAGTGGTCAGACCGTCCAGCAGCTCTCCGCCCAGATAGAAGATGACCACAAGGATCAATGTAATGGGGATGCCCTCTTTGCCCATTTCGGTGAAGGAGGACAGGACGATCATCATAAATACCACGCCGCTGGCGCCCAGCAGCACCGTGTTGGGGAAAAAGATAAACTGTACCAGACCTGTTACCAGCGCCGTGGCTGCGATGCATAGCGCCGTCGTTCTGTGACCATACTTTTCTTCAATACCGGGCCCCACCAGCAGCAGAAGCAGCATATTGCCCATGTAATGCTCGTAGTTCGCATGACCCAGCACATGGCCAAAAAAGCGTACATAGGTCAGTGGATCGGACAGGGAGGAGCGGTATACGCTGAAATACCGATAGGTCGTGGCGCCGTCCGTCCAGCCGCCCAGCAGCAGCGCCGCCAGCGACAGCAGCGCAAAGCTCAGGATCACCGGCGCGTTGAGCCGGATCACAATGCGTCGTTTCAATGGAAATTCCTCTTTTCAAATCGTGGTACCATCGAATAACAAGGGCTCTTGTCATTCGATGGTAAAGCTATTATAATAGATTTATCGAAATTTGTAAACGGGAGGTTTGCCCGATGAGAAAAGCGAAGCGTTGGGTAAAAGTACTGGTAGGTATCCTGTTGGCAGTGGTGTTGCTGGTCGGCGCATACGTGGCCTATGTGTTCCTTGACTATCACCGCATCGGCGATCAGGAGCTGGCGGCACAGGGGGAGGGCGGAGCGACCGCTCTTGATACCGCCGCATCCTATTCCATCCTGTCTTACAATATCGGCTTCGGCGCGTACGAGGACGACTACGGCTTTTTTATGGATGGCGGCACGGAGTCCTGGGCGTGGAGCGAGGAACGTCTGACGGAAAATCTGAATCACATTGCCGATTTTCTGAAAGGACAGGCGGACTTCTGTCTCGTACAGGAGGTGGACATTGACTCTACCCGCAGCTATCACGTGGATGAGCGGGAACCGCTCTGTGACGCACGGGAAGGGGACAGCTACGTTTTTGCACAGAATTATGATTCGCCTTTTTTGATGTATCCGCTGACGCAGCCCCACGGTGCGTCCCGTTCCGGCCTGCTGACGTTCTCTCCGGTGACGATCACCTCTGCAAATCGTGTAGAGCTGCCGGTGGAGACCGGTGTGATGAAACTATTGGATCTGGATCGGTGCTATTCCGTCAGCCGGATCCCTACAAATGGCAGTAAAGAGCTTATCCTTTACAACCTGCATCTTTCCGCCTATACCTCCGATGGCACGATCGCGACGCAGCAGCTGAAGCTGCTGCTGGCGGACATGCAGGCGGAATACGAGGCGGGCAACTGGTGCGTGGCTGGCGGAGACTTCAACAAGGATCTTCTGGGTGACTCCGCCTACTATTTTGGCGAGGCGGATCAGGCGTATTCCTGGGCACAGCCCATCCCGGAGGGCACATTTGATAACTATGATATCTCACTGGTGGCTCCGCTGGATGAATCCGCTCCCGTCCCCAGCTGCCGCAACGCGGACAGTGCCTATCACGAGGGACAATACGTCCTGACGGTGGATGGCTTTCTGGTATCGAAGAATGTGACGGTAGAAAACGCCGCCGTGGTGGACACCGGCTTCCAGTGGTCGGATCATAATCCGGTCATAATGACCTTTACGCTGCGCTGAAAGCACGGCATATACAGGCGGTGGAGGATACGTAAAGGAGGGATGATCCCCATGGGTGATATATACTGAAGGACGCGCCATGCGCGTCCTTTTCTTTTTCTTGAAATATTGTAAAGGGAGGGTCACATAAATGAATATAGCAGAAGAGACTCTGCGAAAGTATAGAATTCGGTTGATAGAGCAGGAGAAGAGTATCCATACGATCGAAAAATATATGCGCGATATCCAGTCCTTTATCGCTTTTCTGACTGACGTGGAACCGCCGCTTTCAAAAATGCAGGTGATCGCCTATAAGGAATCGTTGAAGACACGCTACGCTACCAGCAGCGTCAATTCCATGCTGACGCCAGTCAATGATTACCTTCGATTTCTGGGGCAGGAGCAGTGTCGTGTCAGGCTGGTGAAATGTCAGCGTCAGATATTCAAAGAAGCCAACCGCGAATTGACAAAGGAGGAATACATGCGCCTGCTGAGCGCCTCACAGAAAAATCATGATGAGCGTTTGTACCTGCTGATAAAGACCATCTGCGCGACAGGAATAAGAATATCAGAGTTACCTTATGTTACGGTAGAGGCTGCCGCACAGGGACATGCGATGATCTATTGCAAGAATAAACAGCGCTGTATCCTGCTGCCGCAAAAAATTTGTCGTGAGCTTACGGACTACGCTAAAGCTCACGACATTACTGCGGGATATATTTTTCGGACGAAATCGGGACGGCCTGTGGATCGCTCCAATGCTTGGCACGCAATGAAGCGGCTGGGAAGGGAAGCGGGGGTTCCGGAAGACAAGATATTTCCGCATAACCTGCGCCATCTGTTTGCCAGAACCTTCTACGATACAGAAAAAGATATCGTTCGTTTGGCGGACATTTTGGGACACAGCAGCATTGATACTACTCGCATCTATACAGCCGCCAGCGGCGCCGAGTGCATGCGGCAGATCGACGAATTGGGCCTATAACCGACGGCATCGCAGCGAACGGTGACGCGGGATTTACCGCCGTAGGCCATCAACCAGAACGGCGGTCATCTGTGGGGAGGGGTGATTGGCGGGAACGTCCTTTCGTTCCCGCCAATCTCTTCCACCAGCTATCGCGCCCGAAAATGCGCAAAAAAAATTTTGCAAAAACAACATAATCTGCATTATGTGGTCTTTGCAAATATTTATACCATGAATATACAGATGTCAAGATATTGGAATACCCACATTTTCATTAAGTTTACAGAAAGATTCTTCATTTGTCAACCCCCTCTGCTTATAATTTTGGTTGTTTCAGCCGGAATCTTCATAAAAATATAATCTTAGTAGAAATTTTAGCTAAAATAAGCTACGTTAATCAACGTGGTGTTGAGCAATTTTTACGGTAATGATATCGGCATGCAGGCCAAAACAAGCCTTTCATTCATTTAACGCCGCATATAATATGTGTTTCTATCCGTTTTGCAAGAAGCAAAGACCACATAATGCAGATTATGTGGTTGAGTGAAAACAACATAATGCAGATTATGTTGTTTTTGCAAATTTTTTTTGCGCATTTTCGGGCGCGATAGGAGGAAGAACCAGTTGACAGATAAAGAGTTACATAAGCTGAATCGAAAAGAGCTGTTGGAGCTGATGCTGGATCAGAGCCGCCAGTTGGACGACCTGCGGGAGCAACTGCGGCAGGCGCAGGAACAGCTGGCAAGCCGACAGCTGCTGTTGAACAAGGCCGGGTCTATCGCAGAGGCGTCCTTGCAGCTGAACCGGGTATTCGAGGCGGCGCAGGCGGCAGCGGAGCAGTATCTGGAAAACGTGCAGACTCTCAGCGGCCGACAGACGGAGGTCTGCCAGCAGCTGGTAGATGAGAGCCAGCAAAAAGCCGATACGCTGCTGAACGAGACGCAGACCCGCTGCCAGATCATGGAAGCCGAGACGCAGGCCAGATGTCAGGCGATGGAAGCGGAAACGCAGGAGAAATGCCGGATTCTGGAGACTGAGACCCGTGAAAAATGCGAGACCATGACCTGGAAGGCGGAGGAACAGGCCAAACAGGCATGGCAGCAGGCGCAGGAAAAGATACAGCAGGTCATCGACCAGCACGACGCTCTGAAGGATCTGCTGAACATCATCAGCAAAGAGGCAACGGAAGCATGAAAGAGAATTTGACACAGCCGACTACGGCGCAGTTGGAAGCGGAGGTTGCCCGCGTCAGCTACCGTTCCCGTTTCGGCAGGGTGCTGCGCAGCACCATTTACGCGCTGGTCATCGTGGCGGCGGTGGCGGTGCTGATCGCCACACTGTGGCTGCCCATCCTGCAAATTTACGGAAGCTCCATGACCCCTACGCTGGAAGAGGGCGAGATCGTGGTGGCGGTAAAGGGCTCCCGTTTTCGCACCGGCGATGTGATCGCCTTCTACTACAACAACAAGATGCTGGTGAAGCGCGTGATCGCTTCTGCCGGACAGTGGGTGAATATTGACGAGGACGGCACGGTCTACGTAGACAACGTTAAGATCGACGAGCCGTATCTGACGGAAAAAGCCTTTGGCGACTGTGACCTGAAGCTGCCCTATCAGGTGCCGGACGGCCGGTTGTTCGTCATGGGCGACCATCGGGCCACCTCCGTGGACTCCCGTAACACGGTGGTGGGCTGCGTGGCGGAGGAACAGATCGTAGGAAAAATCGTGTTTTGCGTCTGGCCGATGGAACGGCTGGGGCGCGTCAGTTAACAGGACAGAGGAGGAAATGATATGAAGAAAGGAATGCGTTCCAACGCGGACGGCGTTCTGGAGAAGAAGCGCCGCGGCCAGAAGTGGAAGCGACTGGCGGGCGTATTGGGCTGCCTGGTGGTGATTGTCACCGCCTATGTGTTGATGCGGCCCGCCGAGACGCTGGAGCGTGAGTTGATCTGCGGCATGGAGGAGCACCAGCACTCCGTGGAGCAGGGCTGCTATCAGGAGATAGCGGCGGAGCCTGCCCAGCCCATCTGCGGCATGGAGGAAGCAGGCCACGTTCACAGTGAGGAATGCTACAGCGCCGTGAGCGTGCTGACCTGCACGGAGCCGGAGGGCGACGGGCACCAGCACGACAAGAGCTGTTATACCATGGAAACCACTTTGATTTGTGATCTGTCGGAAGCCGATGGGCATACCCACACGGCGGAGTGCTACCCTGCCGAGGACGCGGAAGCCGAGCCGGAGCTTGAGCTGGTCTGCGAGCTGCCGGAGCACACCCACACCGAGGATTGCTATGCTGACGACGCGGCTCAGCATGCTCAGGTGGAGGAAGTGGCGGCGCTGATCGATGCACTGCCCAGTGCGGTGGAAGTGGAAGCCAGACTGGAGGAGTTGCTGGCAGCGGAGGACGCCGAGGCTTACGATGCCTACTGCGCGGAGTTGGCCCGTCAGGTGGAGCAGGCCAACACGGCCTACGAAGCCTTGACCGACGAGCAGCAGGCCCAGCTGAATATCGACAAGCTGACGGCGCTGTTTGTCTATCTCCCTGCAAAGGAAGGAACCTTTACACTGACTGCGCCCGCTACCGAAAGTGGCATTATTGTGACCATTTCCGGCGAGACGGCGTCGCTGCCCTTCCCAGTGGAGGAGTTGACCCTGACTGCCGTCGAGGTGGAGGACGAGAACGCCAACGCACTGCGGGATGAAGCGCTGGAAAGCGAGGAACTGACGGCGGCGGAGAACTACATGCTGGACATCCGCCTGATGCACGGCGAAGAGGAAGTACAGCCCACCGGCCCCATCACGGTGACGTTCGCGGGTCTGCCGCTGGATGGCGGCGCGGATGTGGCGCTGGTCGACGATGTTGATGACAACGCTGACACCGACGCGGAGCCTGTAACGTATCAGGCAAAAGAAATGGCCGCGCAAGCCGTAGCGGCCAACGCGGCGGATGATATGGATATGTCGGAGGAAACAACGGACGACACAGTAAATGACGCAGGCGAGAGTTCTGTGACCGGCCCCAAAGTCTATCAGATCGACGAGGGCACCCAGCAGGCCACGGAGGTCGACGTGGCAGTAAACGACGAAAATAATGTGGTGCTGGAAACCGACCAGCTTACTAATTTATACAGTGTATCAGTGTTGGAAATCGCAACACAGGCGACGACATTCGTAAGCGTTCATAGCGCAGACTCTTTAATTCGAGTTCTCAAAAACGGCAACTCTGCAGTGCTGACCAAAGATATTTCTGTAGACATGAAGAACCTTCAATATCCATTGAAGGTTCAATCTGGAAAGACAGTTTCACTTGATTTGAATGGTTACAGACTATATTTTAAGAGTAGCGGAAGCAATAAAGCGCTCTTTTACGTGTATGAAAACGCAACATTGACTATTTGTGACAGAAAAGCATCCTCTGTTTCTGAGTCTGTATCTACTGTAGCTAATTCAGCAGGTAATGTGGCCAGTTGCGATGGCAATGTACTGACGTATTATGTCACAACCAGCAAGGAAGATGACGCGACAAATCATACAACAGTCGAGAATACAACAAGGCATGTTGTTACATTGGGAGGGGGAAAAGCAGGAGCGATTGTAGGCATTAGTGATAAACGGTATAGAACTGACAGATATGCATTCTTAGTGGAGGGAACGCTAAATATTGAAGGCGGATATATCTGTAGATTCGGAAATGATAAAAATACAATGAGTGCTATATGTGCTAATACCTCAACTAGTACCGTTATACTTTCCGGTGGCGTAATTGCCGCAAATAAATGCGACAAAGGCGGAGCTATCAGCTTAACTGGCGGTGCAAAGATGACAATGACAGGCGGCATTATCAGTGGCAACACTGCAATTAATGATGGTGGCGGCGTTTATTGTTCTGGTGCATCATTTAATATGTCAAATGGATATATTACCTGCAATTCCCAAAGTGAAGATATCGCTAGCGAGGGAGGCGGAGGAGTCTATCTCGACATTAAGGGAAAATTTGTTATGAGCGGCGGGTATTTAACAGGAAACAGCGCAGCCAGTCGCGGGGGTGGCCTTGCAACATTTTATAATGATAACAAAGAGGTTGCAGCGGAGAATATAGCTACAGTAACGATTCAAGGTGGTTTTATTTCTGGAAATACAGCCCAAAATAATACAGGCGGCGGTCTTGATTTATGCACATCCAGTATTAGCAAAATAAAGACAGAGGACTCAAAAAGAATATATATTACCAATAATACCATGAAGGCGTTAAGACCATGGGGTGGTGGTGGCATATATATAGGACATGGAGCAAAGTGTTATTTTCAGAATGTAATAATAACAAAAAATCACGCTAATGGCTTGGGTGGGGGACTTTCTACCTGCAACGCTAGCCATACATTTTTATATGTTGATAAGGGCGCTGCTATATTTAAGAACACCGATGGAAAAACAAATCCGCAGTTTTTCAAAAATCCTTCATCGACTACTGATCAGATTAGGTATAAATATAGCGGAACAACCGGAAACCCTTATCCATACTCTGTTAAAGACGCTGGTGCAGAGAGGGGAGATATCTTTTGCTGTGGAAAGACATTTCTTGTTGCAGGGATGCTGGGCAATGGAGAGCCTAAATGGAGTGGTAGCATAGATGGAGTTCGTTTACCTGCCCTTGCAAAAGATGATGTAGCTACGGCAGCGGTTGTCTTAGCGGCAAAAGCATCCCCGTCAAAAGACGATATCGAATATGCGCAGAAAACTGCCTCCATTTATATCACCGGAAATCAGTCTGCAACTCATGGCGGCGGTATTATGAGCAACGGAATTTTGTACTTTGGAACGAATTATGAAGAAAATACAGTTCCATCAACACTCATACTTGAAGGGAAAAAAATGTTGCTTGGTGCAGATAATACTCCTATAGGTGGCGCCGGTGGATATCAATTTCAGTTTTCAATTACAGATGTTACTAATTCACAAAATCCGCAATTGATAAAGACGGTGACTGCAGCAGACAACGGAGAAATCTCAGCGACGCTTACCTTCTCCCAAAAAGGTGAATATGTATATAGGATTGCCGAAATTGTAGAGCATCCCCGGATCATGCAATATGATACTACTACGTATACAGTAAAAGTAAATGTTGACGAAAAAAAGGAATTGCTGGGCAGCCATTATAGTACGCCAACAGGTGTATATGTACATCCATTTTCAGTAACTGTTACGAATGATAAGACAAGTGAAGTAGTATTTTCAACAAGCTATGACGGAGTAGGGATTGATAAGACTACTGTAGTATATCTTTGCAGTACCGCTTCCGGTGGTGCGGCCTTTACCAACCAGCTGAAAGAAGAGGAATACACACTGGATATCACCAAGCAGGATGCTGCGACTGGAAAGGGTATTGGCGTAGCAACCTTTGAGATGCAAACCTTTGTAATGGATCCCAGACCTGTTGGTGTCGATAAGCCGGGTACTGGCAAGGAAATGTACATCGGCATGTACTGCGTCAAGGTCAAAGATGGTGTTTACCGTTATGTAGGTTATTCGTGGAAATCCGGTATGCCATCAAATATTGTCCGTGAGTTTGATACCGATACCAACGGAAAATTGCTGATCATTGGCTTGCCTGTCGGAAAATATCAAATGCGGGAAAAAACTGCGCCCGAAGGCTATCAGATAGCAGAACAGTGGAAAAAATGGAATGAAATTCCGCTGAATGCGACTGATATTCCCTCTGGTACAAAGACGATTACGGTGGCCGACCCGCCCGCCACGTATATATTCCAGTTCCTGAAGGTCAGCGAAGCCGACAAGACCAAGCCCGTTCCCAACGCGAAGTACAAGCTGCTGGACAGCACAGGCCAGGAGGTCAAGTTTACCAAAGCCGGTACGGAGTATCAGTACAGCACCAGCGGCACAGTTACCGAGCTTATCACGGACAAGGACGGCAGATTCCAGCTGACAGGCCTGCCGCGCGGCAGCTACACGCTGCGCGAGGTCAAAGCGCCTGCCGGATTTGGCCTTGCGGACGATTATTCCTTCGAGCTTTCACCTGAAAAAACGGTGGATCAAGTGTTTACCTACACACAGGAGGAGCCTGTTGTATATGAGCTTCCCGAAACGGGCGGCGGTGGTGTAAAACCCTATGTTATCACCGGCGCGGCACTGTTGGTAGGCGCGGCATGCCTGACGGCTTGCCGTGACAAGCGCAGAAAGGCGGGTGGTCGTACTTTCTGACAACTTTCCGCACAAAAATCGGCACATACCAAAACCACAAGGAAATTAAAAGGAGAAGAAATGAAACACATGAAAAAGCTCGTCACATTACTGCTGGCGCTCATCATGGCGCTGGCACTGGTGGTTCCCGCTTCGGCAGCCACCGTGGAAAACAAAACAGGCCACGCCTACGAGGCCTATCAGATATTCAAGGGTACGCAGAGCAGTGACTCCTATGTACTTGCCGATGTGGAGTGGGGTTCCGATATCGACAGTACCCAATTTCTGAAAGCGTTGAAAACGGATGGCCGTCTTGTAGATAATGCTAATAAGCAGATCTTTGCCAACTGCGCAACCGCCGCGGACGTAGCGGAGGTTTTGAAAACCGAAGCGGATAACAGCAAGGTTGCTAAAGCCGTCGCCAATCTGGCAGCAAAACATCGAAAAACAACGTTCACCGCATCCATTGCTAAAGATGCCAAAAATGTTGAGTTGCCCGCCGGTTATTACCTGCTGGTTGATGTCACCACCCCCGGCGAGGGAGACGCCATGAACTCCGCGCTGCTGCAGGTGACAAATAAAGGCAATATTGTTCTTGATAAAAAGTATGACGTTCCCCAAGTCAACAAGAGCGTCAAGGATACCGACGATCAGTGGGGCGAAGCTGCAGACTGGTGCATTGGCTCCAACGTTCCTTTCCAGTTGATCGGTACCCTTCCCAGCAACTATGCCGATTACGAAACCTACAAGTATGTATTCCATGATATGCTGTCTTCTGCCCTGAAGTATAACGGTGATGTAACGGTTTACTTCCGCAGTGGCAATAAGGATACACAAATTGCCTCCTCCAACTTCACAGTTGATCCGCCTTCCGCGGCTACAGCTGGCGGCGGCACCTTAACGATCACCTTTAATGATTTGAAAAAGGTATCCGGTGTTAATATTACTTCTGGCGGCCAGATCGTTGTAAAGTACACTGCTAAGCTGCTCAATACTGCCGTGATCGGTCAGCCCGGCAACCCCAACGAGGTCTATCTGGAATATTCCAGCAATCCCAACTTCTCCGGCACTGGTACGCCTCCCACCAGTGAGACTCCCAAAGATAAAGTTCTGGTGTTTACTTATGAGCTGGATGTCAACAAGGTGGACGGCGCTGAGACGACAAAGAAGCTGAAGGACGCCGAGTTCAAGCTGCAAAACGCTGACGGAAAGTGGGCTACCGTTGATAATACCAACAAGGTTACAGGTTGGGTAGACACGCAGGATAAGGGCAGTATCTTGAAGACAGACGCCAATGGTCTGGCTAAGATCATTGGCTTGGATGCCGGCAACTACAAGCTGCATGAGACGAAAGCTCCCGCTGGCTATAATAAGCTAAAGGATCCGATCGACATCACTATCACTGCCGAGTTGGATAAGGGTGAAAACACTCCCGCTCTGAAAGCTCTGACCATTAAGGTCGGAACCGGTGCAGCAGAGAAAGGCGATGTTGCTAAGGGTCTTGTTTCCACTACTGTCACCAATAACTCCGGTGCGACGCTGCCTGAGACCGGCGGCGTGGGCACCACCCTGTTCTACGTCATCGGCGGCGTGCTGATGGTGGGCGCGGCTGTGTTGCTGGTCACCCGCAAGCGTATGAACAACACCAAGTAACACTATCCCGATTCTCTCAATTACCCTACCCGTATGCTGCAGTGGGGGAGACGGTACGCCGTCTCCCCGCCGCGGCAAGGAGGCTCCTGAATGAAAAAGAAAAGCAGCTTTGTGACTGCCATCCTGATCGCCGCGCTTCTTGCCGGAGCGCTGCTGCTGTTGTATCCTACCGTCAGCGATTACTGGAACTCGTTCCACCAGTCCCGCGCCATCGCCAGCTATGCCGAGCAGGTGGCCGATCTGGACGATAACACATATGACCAGATTTGGGCGGATGCACGCGCTTACAATGAAACACTGGACAACAGCACAAGCCGCTTTGTCATGACCGAGGAGCAGAAGAAGATCTATGAAGCCCTGCTGAATATTGCGGACAACGGCGTCATGGGCTACATCGAGATTCCCAAAATAAAGTGTAACCTTCCCATCTATCATGGCACGGACGAGGCGGTTTTACAGATTGCTATCGGCCATGTGCAGGGCTCCTCGCTTCCTGCCGGCGGCGAGAGCACTCACTGTGTCCTGTCCGGCCACCGCGGTTTGCCCAGCGCCAAGCTGTTCTCCGATCTGGATCAGCTGACCGAGGGCGACGTATTCCTGCTACGGGTGCTGGACGAGACACTGACCTACGAGGTGGATCAGATCCGCACTGTGCTGCCCGACGAACTGGACGACCTTGCCATTGAGGAGGGCAAGGAGTACTGCACACTTGTCACCTGCACGCCCTATGGCATCAACAGCCATCGCCTGCTGGTGCGGGGACATCGGGTAGAGAATCAGGCCAGCGCGTCCACCATCCGTGTGACGGCGGACGCCATGCAGATCGAACCGCTGCTGATTGCGCCGTTGGTAGCGGTACCCATGCTGCTGGTTCTGCTGGTCATGGTACTGATACCCCATCGAACAAAAAAGAAAGGGTGATGTAGGATGAAACGCATCACAGCCCTTTTTCTGAGCATTCTGTTGCTGCTGAGCCTGTGCGTGACGGCTCTTGGCCATGAAGCGCCGGATCTCACGAAAAAGGGAACAATCACTATCCAATGGAAATTTCAGGGCGATGCGCTGCCGGACGGCGCGCTGCGCGCCTATCGTGTTGGCACGCTAAAGGATACCGATGGCAACTTCAGCTTTGCGCCGCTGCCCGCCTATCAGGGCAAGGACTTGTCCGAAAAGAACCTGACGCCGGAGCTGGCGAAAGAACTGGCCGGAATGGTCAAGGCTTCCAGTGCCATTAAGCCCGCGTCGTTCAAAAGCGGCGTTGTGACCTTTGATAATCTGGAGCTGGGACTGTACCTGATCGTTCAGACGAAGAGCATTTCCGGCTACGAGAAGGTCGCACCGTTTCTGGTGTCCGTCCCTCTGTGGGACAAGGATCATTATCTGTACGAGATCAACGTTTCGGAGAAATTCGAGATCAAGAAGGAACCGCCTACCCCCGGAACGCCGGAAACGCCGGATCAGCCCGGTGATAAGCTGCCTCAAACTGGGCAGGTAAATTGGCCTATGCCGGTGCTGCTGATACTGGGACTGGCACTGATTGTGACTGGCACGGCGCTGAAGAGGAAGTCGAAGCATGCGCGGTAAGCTGGGGACGCTTCTGATCTGCGTGGGCGCTGCCATGGTGCTGGCTGCTGCTGCGCTATTCTCTTGGAACTGGCGGGAGAGCAACACGGCCGGTGAGCTGTCCGACGAGGTACTGCCGTTGCTGGTGGATGAAATCCGGGAACGAAAGGATGTTCCCGCCGATCCCTTCTCCCCGCAGATGACCGCCGTTCTGATTGATGGCTATGAGTACGTGGGCTTTCTCAGTCTGCCCACGCTGGAGCTTGAGCTGCCCGTCATGGCGGATTGGAGCGAGGCAAAGCTGAAGCTCTCGCCATGCCGGTACTACGGCTCGGTGAACGGTAATGACTTGGTGATCTGTGCTCACAACTACGCACGGCACTTCGGTCGTCTGACGGAGCTAAAGTCCGGAGATGACGTCCTGTTTACCGATCTGGACGGCAACGTAACCCACTATGCGGTGGCTGAGATTCAGGTGCTCGGCCCGGGTCAGGTGGAGGATATGACCTCCGGTGACTATCCGTTGACCTTGTTTACCTGCACCTACGGCGGTAAATCCCGCGTCACCGTCCGCTGCGATGCTGTGGGTTAAAAATCATAACCTCCGGCTAAGCCAGAGGTTTGATTTGGCCCTATAAGGGGCCTATTACTGGCAAGCCCCTCAAGGGGCACTGAATTTTATTTCGTAACCGTCAAAACTAAAGACGGCTGGACACACATGGGACAATAGTGGTGGGGAGTTGTGAAACTTCTCCACCACTATAACGTTCAGGGTGTGAAGTAAATGACGAGCAATGAACTGAAACAA
>OLPI01001673.1_pt1 | contig 19192 bp, 24 predicted proteins | sample 1672361 | NCBI WGS metagenome assembly OLPI01 (sample SAMEA3136675, study PRJEB25190) | human gut metagenome
TACTTTTCCGGCAGTGACTTCACCGCTTCCCAGACAAAGGACAGATCTTCCCGCTCCTCGGCAATCAACTCGTCATTTAACTCATCCGTGTTCCGGAGGCGGTTGTAACCGATCTGGTTTTTGCTCAAATTGACCGCCACCTTTAAAAGCCACGCCTTTTCATGAACCGTGTCCGTTATCTGCGGGATATTTTGCAGGTAACGGATCAGAGTCTCCTGTAAAATGTCCTCTGCGTCGCTGTAATTGTGAAGATAAGAATAAGCCAGACGAAGAATAGAATTTCCATAAGTATCTAAAAGTCGCTCTGCCAGGCTATCCTGCTGCTCCAGATGCCCGCTGCCAGAGACTTTTCCTGCTCGTATCTGCCCAAGGTTCAGGCTTTTACCACTGGCTTTATTTTTCCAACTTGCCTGTCAAAAACAGCATCCACCGGTTCCGCATCCATATTCGGATTGCCCCAGGCCAGCGTTCGGTTCCATACTGCCAATGCCTGTGAAATGATACGCTTCATAACCCGGCAAAGTCTGATTTCCAGCTCTGTCTGATGGAATTTTCTTATCCGCCGGGCTCCCACATCCACCAGACGATTCTCCCAAGTCAACAACTCATATCCCCTGTACATATCCGTTCCTCTTTCTAATCTTCTATTTAAGCCTTTCATCGTCCACAAACATCATCATTTTCATAACAGCCCGCGTCCGTCCTGCAAAATCTACTGCACCTGCTCTACCAGTCCAGTCAGTGCGTCCTCTTCCGCCTCTTTTAAAGTGTCATGGTCCGTATATGGATTCGGCATCCCGATCATGTTTTCCTCACTTTCTCCGCTATCCATCTCCATGGACTTCATTGTTGCCCCTTCAGCCGTAGTCTCTGCCCTTCCCACACATGCAGCCATAGATAACACCATTACCATTCCTAATGCCGCCATTTTTGTTCTTCTCATAATTTTTATTCTCCTTTTTTCTTCATTTTCCATGTTTTTTGTTCCGGCATTTCTGCCGTTCTATCTTATATACAGATGGGTATGGGGAAATGTTGCAAAGAAAATGAAATTTTTCAAAAAAAGGATAAGCGCCACGAGGGACAACCTATCCTTTTGTACACTACCGCTGACCAGGCTGAATTGACAGGATGGAGAAAATATTCTATTTTTCTCATTTAGCAAATCTGTTTTAATAGCGTTGACAAATGTGTAAAATGGAACGCTACATTGAATGCTGTGCAAAAGTCACCTCGAAAATCGTTCCCCCGGTCTTGCCTGATTTAATACAAATACTGCCATCATGTACTCTAACGATTTCACGGACAAGAGCAAGTCCGAGTCCTACGCCACCCAGCTCCCGACTTCTGGATTTATCCACACGGAAGAATGGCTCGAACACTCTCTCCCTAAGCTCCTTTGGTATTCCGCTTCCCGTATCTTCTACAGACAGATAAACATGCTTGTTTCTCTGATATGCGGTTACTGTAACCTGTCCGAGCGGATGATTATATTTGATGGCATTCTCAACCAGATTGTATACAAGCCTGTAAATAAGGATATCACTGCCTATCATAGTGGCATCCTCACATTTTCCAATCAGCTTTATATTCTTTTCCACGGCAAGAGGCTCAAGGTCTGCCAAAACCTCTTCAACAATAGCATCCAATATAATTTTATCATCCCTTCCCACCGACTGAAGCTCACTCATGTCTAGAAGAGTCTTTACCATCCTGTTTAATTTATCATTTTGTTCCGTAACCATTTTTATGGTCTGCAAAGTGTCTGCATCATTCCCAGGGTGAGTGGCAGAATTATATAAATCAAGCTGTACCTGCATTAACGCTAATGGAGTTCGCAGCTCATGTGCTGCATTTGCAGTAAACTGTCTCTGTATCTCAAATGCATCCGACAGACGCTCAAGCATATTATTATAAGAAATACCCAGCTTGTTCAGTTCCTTAACATTGTTTTCCTCTATTCTTGAATCAGACAGATTCTGAGCCTGTACCTCTTCAATTTTATCTGAAAACTCCTTGATTGGTCTGAGTGCATGCCCGCTTATAAAATAAGTGACGACACCTCCCAAAAGCGCCAGCAAAACCGTGATTATCAGACTGTTTCTTTTATAGTCGGCCTTATTATTGTACACCTGAACCGAAAATTCATCCGCAAACTCATCCCACTTATCGTCTGGTATGCTGATATATATTTCATCTGATTTGTTTCCTTTTTCATCCCCCTGTGACTCTACCGCATCCTGCAGAGAATCGATGTAATGCACACCATTTTTATAGACAAACATAGTCAGGCAGCCACATATAATAGCAATACACAATGTAGTAATGCACGTAAGTCTCCACTGTAGCGACATTCTTTTCATCTGTCAGACTCCTCCCGTATTTTATAGCCTTCACCTACCTTGTTCAGAATGGGATCATATCCCAGCTTCACCTTAAGCTTTTTTCTAAGTGAAGACATATGTACCCTTATTGCTCCGCTAAAGCTGTCTGCCGTGGCATCCCACACATGCTCTATCAGCTCCTCCTGGCTCACCGGTCTGCCTATATTGATAAGTAAATATTCCAAAATACCATTCTCTTTTCTTGTCAGTGGAACCGGCTCTCCCTTTGCATATGCCTCGCGTTTAATCGTATCAAACTTTATTTCTCCGCATTTAAGACATATATCATTCTGTACAAATTTCCTTCTTGTCAGGCTTCTGATACGTGCCTCAAGCTCCTGCAGATGGAATGGTTTTTCCATGTAATCATTTGCTCCTGCATCCAGTCCCTCTACCTTATCAGCAATCTGACCTCTTGCAGATAATATCAAAACCTTAGTTTCATCATTGTATTTTCTAAGCTCCTTAAGAAGCTCCATGCCATCCATCCCAGGCAGATTCAAATCCAAAACTATCAGATCATAATTCTCCGACAGTATACATTCAAGAGCCTCTTTCCCATCATAACAGGTATCCACCTCATAACCGGCAGCATACAGACTCTTTGCAACCATATCACATATTTGTTTCTCATCCTCAACAATTAATAATCTCAAAATGTTCTCCTGCTTCTTAACAATAATTTTACAACCTATATTGTATAATACCAAAGTCAGCTGGTCAACAATACAACAAAAAAGGAGCAACATTATGTTGAAATACCAAAAAACATGTCAAATCATTCTGCTTATCCTTGGTGTATCCATGATAAGCTATGGTGCAGTCAGAGGTGAGGCGGCTACCGTGCTTGGTAAAGCAATAAAACTATGTCTGGAGTGTGTCGGAATTGGATAAGAAAAAGAAATTACTATCAAAAAAGCTGGCAAAAATACGTGGATGGATACAGGCCGCAGCAACGCTGCTGACCAATATTCATATTCCGAATTTATTTAAGGGTAAAATATATCAGGGCAATGCAAAAACAGTATGTGTACCCGGATTAAACTGCTACTCCTGCCCTGCCGCGACAGGAGCCTGTCCAATAGGGGCATTTCAGGCAGTCGTCGGATCATCAAAATTTAAATTTTCATACTACATAACCGGATTTTTTATTTTACTCGGTGTAACTCTCGGCAGATTTATATGTGGTTTTTTGTGCCCATTTGGATGGTTTCAGGATTTACTTCACAAAATACCCGGAAAGAAATTATCCACCGCCAAACTAAAGCCTCTTAGGTACCTAAAATATGTCATTCTTATTGTTTTCGTTATACTTCTTCCGATGCTTGTAACGAACTCTATAGGAATGGGAGACCCGTTCTTCTGCAAATATATCTGTCCTCAGGGTGTTTTAGAGGGTGCTATACCGTTATCTATTGGAAATGCTGCTATCCGTTCTGCGCTGGGAAAGCTTTTTTCTTTCAAATGTATGATTTTAATTGCAGTGATTGTACTAAGTATCTTATTTTACAGGCCCTTCTGTAAATGGATTTGTCCGCTTGGAGCAATCTACTCGTTATTTAATAAGGTCAGCCTGCTCAAAATCACCGTTGATAGCAGCAAATGTGTCGGATGCGGTCAATGCTCAAAGGCATGTAAGATGGATGTGGATGTGTGTAAGACACCGGATCACCCCGAGTGCATACGCTGCGGTGCCTGCATAAAGGCCTGTCCGAAGGACGCCATCTGCTACCGGTTTATGGGAAAATCATGTCAAAAAAATGCCAACAGATAACTATTAAACATTTTACTATTATTTTTAAAGGAGAAATTACTCATGAAAAACAAATTATCATTTATTTCTATTTTTACACTCTGCATAGCATTATCACTTACAGCATGCGGTGGAAAGCAAGCTTCCAACACAGATTCTAAGAACACTCAGACTGAAGCCGGCACAGAAGCATCCGGCAAATCAGATTCAAGACTTGATGATTTATATCAGCAGGAAAATCAGCTTTTTGCAGATCACGCTGATGCGTGGAACAAGGCATTTGGCATGATGAACAAAAGTGACGCCGATCCAAACGGAAATTATGCTGATTATCTTGCCGGTACCGTAGAATCAAACAAGGATTCATTCACAGACGATGAGCTAAAAACACTTAATGAGGATATTGAAACCATACGAAAAATCGAGGAACAGATAGCAGAGCTTCAAAACAAAAATACATCATCAGACAATAACAAGAAGGACAGCTCTAAAGCCTCATCTGTATTCAGTGATTTTTCCGGTGAGGATTTTGATGGCAATAAGGTTGATGACAGCCTGTTTTCCGGCAATGCAGTAACAGTCGTCAATTTCTGGTTTACCGGCTGCAAACCATGTGTCGCTGAGTTATCCAAGCTTAACGAATTAAATGATGCTATCAAATCAATGGGCGGAGAAGTTGTTGGCATCAACACTGAGACCTTCGATGGCAATAAAACAGCCATCAAAGAGGCTGCCTCTGTTCTTGAAAGCCAGGGTGTCAAATATCGTAATCTGTCAATTGACTCCTCTAGCGCTGCCGGTAAATATGCCTCAGAAATCATGGCATTTCCAACAACTATACTTGTTGACAGAAATGGCAATATTGTAGGCGAACCAATGCTCGGCGGAATTGATAACAAGGACAACTATGATGCCCTTATGAAGCAGATTCAGTCTGTAATTGATGCAGACAGCACAAATAAATAGAGGTCTGCATATAAAAAAGCTCCTGTGCATTGCACAGAGAGCTTTTTAGTCAAATTTGTAATTTATTTCTATACTCGCTTGGTGTCAATCTATATTTTTCTTTAAAAACACGATTAAAGGTTCTAAGACTTCCAAAACCACTGTCCATCGAGATTTCTGTCAGGGTATCATCTGTAGTTTCAATTCTCTGACAGGCATACCCCAGACGCGCCTCATTCACATATTGATTAAAACTGCTGTGGAATGTCTTTGAAAACAATCTGGATAATGAAAATTTGCTCACGCCAAGGTCATGTGCCATTCCATCAAGTGATATACTCTTATTAAAATTGGCAGAAATATATGATACGGTACGGTATATTATATCATCGCTGCCAATTTTGCTCTTTTCCACCAATTTCATCACCGGAATACATCTTGCAAGTATAATCTGCAAATAAGCCTGAACAACCCATATATCATTCAGCCCGGTATCTATTATGGATTCCACTGCTCTGTACACTTCATCCGGAATAACATCACTTTTTACAACAGGATATTGTGGAGCATTATTCCGCAGTACATTTTCAAATCTACCGAAAATCATTTGTGGAGCATTAATAAAAACCGCCTCATTGACTTCTGATGAAAACACCTGATAATGATGTATAACATCAGGAAATACTACTCCTATATCACCTGTTTCCATGTGATACAGCTCCTGTCCTACACCAAGCTCTAATGTTCCTTTCGTAACGCATACAATTTCCATTGCATTATGCAGATGTGGTGGCTGGTGCCGTGGCTTCCGCTTTACTGCAATAATCTCTTCATTTGTGTTTTCATACGTTAAATGCACTCAGATCATCTCTCCCATATTATACGATAATTATTCAATTCCTTTTTCTCTTCTAAGCTTTTCATTTGCAGCTTCTACATTCATCTTTGAAAGAAGAATTGTAATAAGAATCTCAAATACAAATGGTAACCATAAATACATTACCTGAAGCATAGTAATTGCAGATGCCGGCTGAGTCGCATTTGTACCTACATAACCACTGATTTCAAGCAGCCATCCTACAATAGCTGTTCCAATTCCACCACCAATTTTGATTCCAAGTGATGTGCATGAATACATAGTTCCATCTACTCTCTTTCCCTGAGTCAGGTAAGTATACTCAGAGCACTCGGCAATTACTGCATTCATGTCTCCCTGCCAAGGTCCCTGTCCTAATGCTGCAACTGCAGTAAACAGCATCATCAGTGGAACGCTTCCCATGTATCCTGCTACAATCACAAGTGCTCTTGCTATCGTAGCCAGAATATATCCACGTTTATTAAGCTTATACATTCCCTTCCACTTTCCAACAAGAGTTGGTGTGAAAATAAGTGCTATTATAAGAGGAATATTTACAGCCCATGCAAATACACCAAACAGATTTTTATTCTTAAGAACCCATGTACAATAATAAATACCTGCACCAATCATAGCACTGTATAACTGCTGCAAAATATAAGTTCCACAAATCATCATATAGTACTTATTCTTAGCAAGTAGCTTAAATGCCTGAACAAGACCATACTTCTTTTCTTCATCGTTCTCTATTCCGGAGTTAAGCTCCTCTTCCGGAAGCTCCTTAACCGACAATCCTGAAATTGTATTTACTACAAGGCCTATCAAAGCATAAATAATAGCTACAAATCTCCATGCAGCAGCACCTCCACCGCATACATCAACAAATGCAACTGTTATAGACTGAATTATAAGACTTGTTGAAAAGGCAAAAATAAAACGGTAAGAGCCCATCTGTACACGCTCTTTGCTGTTCTTTGTTACCAGCGAAGTAAGTGCAGAATATGCAATATTATTTGCTGTATAAAATACACCATTCAATAATGTATATGCTATAAAGAACCATGCATACTGAGCAGTCCTGCCCCAGCTTGTAGGAATTGCAAAAACTGCTACAAGTGTCAAAGCACAACCTATATAGCCATAAATCATCCAAGGTCTTGCTTTTCCGAGCTTTGTATGTGTTTTATCAATAAGTGACCCAAAGAAAACATCTGTAAAACCATCAAATAATTTTGATGCTGCGATTAATGTTCCAACGATTCCCGATGCAAGTCCTATAGTATCTGTAAGATATACCATAACAAAGGATGTCAGGAATGCATATACTACATTTCCTGCAATATCACCGGAACCATAACCAATTTTGTTGTACCACTTTAAGTACGTCTTTTCTTCCATGAAAAACCTCCAATTAATTACTTTGTTTTATCTTTAACAGCTATACTAATTTTATATATTTGTGCAAATTTTGTCTATAAACATAATAGGCTGTAATATGCACAAAATGATACTTTTCAAACACTACAGTTTCACAGGTATTTGACTCAATTCCATTTGAAACGTAATCAATACACAATATCTTGCTCTAAACATTTTGTCCATAAATGCAAATAGACAAAGCATGCATAAAATGCTATAATTCGAATGGAGGTGTGTAATGTATATTAACACGGGATATTTGAATCATTCACATAAAGATTTTAAAGATAAAAGCCGCCCTCTGATTGTAGGAAGCTGCGGAACCTATCGCCTGTCACAGCATCCTAAGATGCCTACTTACAGGCCAAGGGGAAGACTGGATTACCAGATTATATACATATCATCCGGTCTTGTTCATTTCCACTTTGACAATCCTGAAAATGAGACAATCATTCCAGCAGGACATATAGTGTTATTTCGCCCAAAAGAGCTTCAAAAATATGAATTTTATGGTAAGGATAAGACTCAGATATATTGGCTTCACTTTACCGGAAGCGACGTAAAAAACACTTTAAGAAAATACGGATTTACAGACAATAAAAGAGTCTTTAATGTTGGAACGTCTCTTGAATATGAACAGGTTTTCAAAAGGATTATTACAGAGCTTCAAAGATGTCAGGACAATTATGAGGAAATGCTCATGCTTTTGCTACGACACCTTTTGATTATATTTAACCGTAAAATAACAACTGAGCATGTAATCAGAAATGAATTCCTTGACAGCCAGATGGATACAGCAATTACATATTTCAATACAAACTACAACCGCGCTATTAACGTGGAGGAATATGCTTCATCAATTGGTATGAGCATAAGCTGGTTTATTCGAAGCTTTAAAAAATACACAGGTAGTACACCAATACAATTTATCACATCACTCAGGATGACAAATGCTCAGGTGTTGCTCGAAACGACATCCTACTCTATAAACGAGATTGCAGGCATTGTCGGATACAATAATCCACTATACTTCAGTCGATTGTTCCATAAACAAAAAGGATGTTCTCCTTCTGAATACAGAGCCAGAAATACATAATAAAAAGACAAAAGCAGGAGCAAATGCTCCTGCTTTATCCGGATACTTATCTTTTTAATGAATGACTAACAGATTGTAAAAGAATAATCCTTATCAGTCTCCGCACTGATACGATAATCCTCTTCCACATCTGTTCCCCAGCTGTCGATACCTCCAACACCTCTTACTGCGCCATATATGCATAAAACAGTTCTTCTTGCCGGTGGCAGTTCTTCATGGTGAAGAGCGTTTTCAATCTCAGATGCGGTATAAGGCAGACAAGAAAATGCAAATTTTTCATCATTCTTTTCAATGCGCAGTATCTGTGATGAGCTATCTGTCCTGCTGTTATCAAGAGCCGTATGTCTTGTAATTTCAAGCCACTCTGTATCCATTCTCATACCACATTCCTGCGGAACAAGATATTGTGTAAGACTCAGATCACCGATCTCATAGACTCCTTCTTGTGCACCTGCTTTTCTGTCAGGATATGTTTCCCCGGAGAGTCCCTTATATAAATATTTGTCAGCCAATGTTGGCATAATAAATCTCATTCCAAATACAGGAAATTCAGGGAGCCCCTGTACTCCATTATAATGTACATCCACGCGAATCTTTCCGGACGCATCAACGCTATAGCTCACAAGAACAGTTGTCGCCGGAGTTGTTATGGTCTCGTATGTATATTTTACAATAATTTCATCAGCATAAACATCACCGCCATAGCTGTTATTATCAGGTGCATATGGTTTTTGCTCCTTGCCATCCATGATCACCTGTATTCCCTTACAGTCAATAAACATATCTGCCGAAAGCCAGCTTCCGCTTTTAATATGAAACTTGCTTCCCCTGTCATTATCTGTCAACGCTCTCCAGAAAGTAGGCTTTGGGCAACGATACAGCCACTCATATCCATTTTTAACGATAGATTCCAGTCCACCCTGTGCATAAGAGAAAATATAATCAAAGCCTTCACCATGTACACCTAATGTATAGTCACCATAGACCACTCTTAATTTATCTGTATAAGCCATAGTAATACCTCACTTCCTGCATTGCCGGTTTTTCTTTCCTGTCAGCAAATACAATTCCATTTGCTGAGAATTCATAGTCTGCCGGTTTATCATCAAAATCTCCGCCATAGCGTAAAACATCTTTTCCTGTAACGGAATCTTTTACCATAATTGCCTGGTCAATAAAATCCCATATAAATCCGCCATGATACATATCGTATTTGTCAATCAGCTTCATATAAGAGCCAAGTCCACCCATTGAATTTCCCATATCATGCATGAATTCGCATAAAATATACGGTTTTTTCGGACTGTTATTCAAGTATTCCTCTACATCCTCCGGTTTTGCATACATTCTGGTCTCAAAATCAGAAATAGTATCCTCATATGCCCTATTATAATAAGAGCTTTCATAATGAACTAATCTTCCATCCTTCTTTTCGGCAAAATAAACGTTCATTGCCTCAATGTCGTCTCCTGCATAGGATTCATTTCCTAATGACCAGAAAAGGATAGATGTATGGTTTTTAAAAGTTTCGAAATTGTTTTTTGCACGCTCAAGCACTGCATCTCTCCACTGTGGAATAGATCCCGGTACATTGCATGACGGTTCGATTGCCCCTAGTTTTTGGAATGAGCCATGGCTCTCCAGATTTGTTTCTGCCATCACATAAATACCTGCATCGTCGCACATATAGTACCATGGTATCTGGTCAGGATAGTGACAGGTACGCACAGAATTAATATTGTTTCTTAACATACATGATATATCTGCCTTCATGTCTTCTATACCAATGCATCTTCCTGTTCTTGCATTCCACTCATGACGGTTTACTCCCGTGATAACAAGACGTTTTCCATTCAAATAGACTACTTTATCTATAATCTCTATTCTTCTGAAACCGATATCATAAGGAATTACCTCGGCCAGTGAACCATCCTCTGCTTTAAGCTCAACATAAGCATGGTATAAATATGGATTATGATTGTCCCACAGCTTGACACTTTCCAAGTCAACACAAATCGTGCCTTCCAAATGGTTGTTTTCTTTATTTAACTGTAATGACTTCTCAACTAATATATTTTCTTCTCTGTCTTTTAAAATAAAGCCAGCAGTTACATTCTGACTGTCAGGAGCAGATACCTTCATGCTGACAGATACGCTTCCGCTTTCATTATCTTGATTTAACACAGGTTTGAACCATACATCCTCCAGATGAACATCCGGAATTGCCTTCAAAGTAACATTTCTGAAAATTCCAAAAAATCTGAAAAAGTCCTGATCCTCTAAAAATGCCGCCGTGCTCATCTTATGTACCTGCACTGCAAGAACATTTCCCTTTTCCTTAACATATGGTGTCAGATCAAACTCAGAAGGTGTGAAGCTGTCCTCTGCATAACCTATAAACTGACCATTAAGCCACAGATACATAGCCTCTTCTACACCTTCGAAGCATATATGGATTCTTTTTCCACACATGTTCTTATCCAAATCAAAGTATTTGATATAAGAGCCTACCGGATTATACTGTGCTTCTGAGAACATTCCTTCTTCTGCTCCAGTTGCCTCCATACTATATGCTCCTCTGTGGTACTCTTTTCCTTCCCACGGATACATAGTGTTGATGTAACGTATTTTATCATATCCAGCCAGTTCAATATGTCCGGGGACCATAATTTTATCGAATCCGGATGCATCAAATGTTTCCTTATAAAAATCAACAGGTCTTTCCATCACATTTTTGCTGTAAGCAAACTCCCATTGACCATTTAATGACTGTAATAATGGATTTTTTTCTTTTTTCATGTCTGAATAATCCAGATAATAGCAATGATCACTATGTGGTTCCAATTGATTTACCTTAAACACTTCCGGATTATCAAGCCATTTCATATCAGCGTTCATATTTTTCCTCACTTTCCTATTATTGATATATAAAACCAAGAACAATAACTGCTTTGCTATACCTAAGATATAACAAAACCCTTGCAAAGAGCAATGTAATAAATTATACAAATCATGCACTAAATGATACTGTTATAATTACTGTATTATAAAATGAGGGTCAAAAGGTGTCATTGATGCTTGCATGCAATTTAAAAAGCTCCCGTGCATTGCACAGAGAGCTTTTTAGTCCGGTTAGTACAGACATATATTAACACGCGAATTATATGATGACACTTGCTTTCCCTTTTTTTCAAATCTTTGGATTCTTGTAATAACCTGATATTCCATCTGCAGCTTGTCCGATGAACAAGAGTATACATAAGGTTCAAAACCGGTATATTCATCATCCCCTTGCGTATAATTATTCCCATAATAAAAATTCTCTATTATATTTGTCTCAAAAGAAGAATCTATTTTTGATTCAGACTTTTTTGGATCACCCATAGAATAATCACTGCCATATGTCTTTGCATATAAATCTCTCATCACTGCAGCCTGTGCCTTGGGGCTATCCACATCTGCACAATAATATGTAATATAAAACGGTACTCCAAGCACCGCATCAACAGCAGCCAGCATTCTCGTATCTTCAAATGATATTATAAATATCCACGCCGACAATTCCTTGCTTATATCCGATGTTACAAAATAATCTGATATTGTGTTGTCAAAGCTATCATCCAAAGCAACTGCTGCACCATATTGCCAAGGAGCTGCTTCATATGTCTGTTCTGTTTCGCTGTCTGTATCCTTTGAATAGTTACTTTCAAGGCTTTGGAGCATAACTATATCGTCTTCACCGAGCATCTGCATAATACCTGACTGCTTCTGCAGCTCACAGGCACCCTTCAGAAAAGTCTGAATAGCCGTATAAGCCTGTCCCACCGGAATCTCAGTATCCAACGGTTCCCTTTTCTCACTATATTTCCCATTCCACAGCTCATTTACATTGTCCTGCATCAGAGACATCATCTTTGTAAGCCTCTCTTCAGCTGAAATAGAGTGGCTGTATGGGCTTATATCTGCGTTGCTTATCGTAGTACTCGTTTTGGCAATTTTTGCTGCTTTAAGTGAAATCAGATAATTCGGTATCATATTTCCCGCACATACAACTGCCAGAATAATGCATATACACACTATTCCCTTGATTTTATCCGGTTTTTTATCAATACATTTGCGCACTGATAAATGCTTACTTCTCATCCAATGCCTCCGCTTTCATATCAAAATACACCTTGGTTCCTTTACCTGACTCACTCTCATAATGGATTTTTGTCTCATGCAGCTTAGCAATCCTTGATACAAGTGCAAGCCCAAGCCCTGCTCCATGCTCACTTCTTGATCGTGACTTGTCAACCATATAAAAAGCCTCTGTAATGCGCTCTATATCCTCAGGCGGTATTCCTCTTCCATTGTCTGAAACTGCAATACGATAAATACTGTGCGAAATAAGTCTGCCTGATACATCTACCTTGCTGCCTCCTGACATCCTCTATTTCCAGACGCTCTGCCATGCGCTGAGTGCGTCTTAATACGGTTTCCACTCTCGCAAGCAGCTCCCCTATCTGAAATGGTTTGCATATGTAATCATCCGCGCCCATACGAAGCCCGCGTATCCTTTCATCCACCTGTCCCATGGCAGATATTATTATGACCGGAGTATCCCCAATTCTCCTGACATAGTCAAGCAATTCATAACCAGTTATCTCAGGAAGCATAATATCAAGCAGCAGCAGATCATATCTGTTCTGCTCAATTTTGTCCGCCCCTTCCTTGCCATCAAACGCTCTTTCGCATTGATATCCCTCTGCCTTCAGGGTGTTGCATATTAAATTATTTATGTCGTTGTCATCTTCCACTATGAGAATACTGGTCATAAGCTGCTCCTCTTCTATGATTATGATAAAATTATTATAGCATAAAGATGTGTCATAGTTGTAAAAAACACCCTGTTATTTAACTCAATAATAGGATGTTTTACCGGCACTTATACAAATATATTCTCACACATACATACTCCAGACAGCTCTAATCTGAGATGATATATTTTTGAATAACCACCTTTTTCCACTTTTTTCAATGCTGTTTGGATCATTTATTGAAAATCCTTCATCATCATAGCCTGTTATAACCATAAAATGTCCTGTATCGGTAAAATCTCCCGGTCCTACATTTACCACAATAGGATGTCCTTCATCAAGCTCTGCTTTCATTCTGCTCTCATCCAGCGCCACTGCCTTTGCTTTTACGCCGTAGTGCATGCAGCCTTCACTTATAAGTGTCCATGAACTTCCCGATCCATCCACACTGTAACCGGCTTCCTTTGAATACTTTGCTACTGCAATAGGTGATGCCTCCCTATTGTGCGTCAGATAAACCACTACCATCGAAAGTGTAGTGGGACCGCATCCGCTTGCTGCAAAGAAATTGCCGCTATATTTTTCGTAGCCCCAGCGTTTATCCCACTGCACAAATAACGGAACACTATCCATAGACGCTTCTTCTGTCAAATCAATTGTGTGTTCCTTCACATGTTCCGCCGGATAATCATACACAAACTCAAGTGCCTCTTCATTCTTCAAAGCAAGGTCCTTTAGCTGTTTTGGATATTGGGTGCTGTTCATTATATCATCAAGCATCGACTGATTATTTTGTATCTTATTCTTTTCAGAGATTTTGCTATTTTCTATAACAGCATTATCATATGTATTATTTCCGGCTTCAACATCATATTTATTTGTCCTGCCATCACCGGATCTTATCATACGGCTTCCAACAGCCACAAATACAGCCACAGCTATTATACTACAGGAAAATATGATAGAACGCAGTATCTTTCTGCGCCTGCGTCTCCTTCGACGTAAATTTGCCCCATGTCTGCAACATTTGTTTTGTGTCATGTCCACTTTCTACCCTCCTGCTTCTTTGTAACTGATATTGTGTATCATTACTCTATCAAAAGCATTCGTTTATTATGTTGCATACTTGTGTCATAGTTGTAAAATGTTCCAATATTAAATTGTATAAATAAATTGACCAATGGCAGTATTGCAGGATATTTTACCCTGTCAATGTATTAAGCAACTTTTGACTATATATTCTGTTATTTTGGCAAGTAATATTAGTTTTCATATTCTATAATGACATCGTAAACAGAAAGGAGATGAATTTCCATGAGAAATAAATTACACAATTTTATTAATAACTTACTTAGCTTTTATGCAAGCTTCTTTACTCACAGATTTTATCAAATGTAATGTGCATAGCATACATAAAATACCTGATGTCCCCCATATCCTTCCACTAAAGCTATGAGTTGCATTCCAGTTTTCTTCATCCTGTAATGTCCATACGATCCTGATTCTTATCGTATTGTTCTGCTTAATCTTTGGCAGGTAATTTCCTATAACAATAAACCTGTTCCATAATAAATTAATGCTATAAATAAATCCTCTGTTTTTGCTCTTTGATACAATTATTTATAATAAGTTATAGATTCTAAACTGCCATGAGTATTTATACTTTGGATATACGTATTATCATAATAAAAGTATTCTCCTAATTGGCTGCCATAAGTTTCTTCTAACGTAAGTCCAATAATAGCATAATTTCCTTCTGAAAAGTAGTCTATGAAAGCTCCTCTGGCAGAAGGACATCTTTCTTTTACATCTAATGCTATTTTTTTTATATCTTCGTTCTCTACAATTATTTTATTATAGCTTGAATCTCTTGTTGATATTTCAACACCATTAGTATATATAATATTATAATTTAATTTTTTAGCAGAAAATCCTTTTCTATTAAATAAATTTTTCTGTAAAGTTATTGTTACAGGTTTATTATTTATAATAGCAATATAGGTATCATCAGATTGTATAATTCCAGTTTGATAGTTGTATTTTAATAAATAATTACAGTTATTTATTACATATAATTCATACACATAAGGAATTATAAAAACAATAACAGGAATTATACTTAAAATGATATATTTTTTGATACTTAAAATATTATAATCAGTATTATTTGATTTTTTTATTTTTCTATTTATACAACAAATACTTACTATATGAATGATGAATGATATTATAGAAATTGGAAATAAAAATATAAAGTCCCAACCTATATCTACTATTTCACTACCACATAAATAAAAACTAATGAAATTAAATATTATATATATAATTATAAGTTTTCTTAATTTCTTTAAATCACTATTCTTCATAAAAATTCTTGTTAAAAAAAATATTGACATTATTAACAATATAAAAACATTACAATATATTGCACTTTTTAACATAACTACTTTCCTCTCTTTCTATATAACATTTAAATAAGCTATCTATACCTTTATACAAATTATACCATATAATTTCAACGAATTTTTTTATTACAATTTCTCAGCAAGACATAAAATAACAGAAAAATCAGAACAACTCCTAATCTCCCTGTCACAATGTCAAACATATTCTGGAATCCAATATTTTTACATTATTTGGTATTCTCCATAAGCAACTTATAACTATCCAATGCACTGTATAATTTTAATCTTCTAAAATATAAGATACTTTCATTTTTACAGATGAATATTTTGTACCTCCAGTAAATGCCGAGCCAAGATTTGGCGACGCAATATTAGTTCCCGTCATATACACAGACCATGTACCTGCTGCTTTTTCTGCAATGAACAAGTTGGTTATCATTACATTTCCTTTTCCCAAACTAACTGTATGTGTTTCACCACTAGGACTTGTAATTGTAAGGCTCTTTGCCAATATTGCTCCTTTTCCTCCAAATTTTATTTCTTTTTCCAAGTCCGTTCCTACTCCAAGTTTCCTTTCTCAGCGTTTTCTCTGACAATGTGGGGAAAATACCCACTCAATGGCAGGTATCACTTTGGACAAGTAATGTAATTTACAAGGTGCAAAAAGGGGTTTTTTTAAGATTTCTGCTATCCTTTCACTAATCACATGTTAAAAAGATTTTTTAACTAAATTTAATAATTTGAAATCAAATCAAAAAAGGCGTTTCTGAAATATTCCTTATTGAATAAATTAATTATTTCAGAAACGACCATTTTTCAATTTTTCTCTATATATTTCACGATTCTATCTACATTTCCGTTTTCATATTCATCGTGTGTTAACTGAAAACATTCTTCCATATTAATACCGCTATAGTCCATATAACTTGCAATATCTTCTGGAATCAAAAACAAGTTTACTCCTTCACGTTTTAGAAATTGTAAATCTCCATGATTAACATCAATAACAACTTCCACTTCCTGGTTTTTTGATGCAAGTGCGGACTGCAAATTTTCTTTTAATACAGTACTTCTCTTTTTTTTAAAAATATTAAAATGTCCGTCACATCCAACCTGCGAATTTCTTCCATTAGTTACATATGGTATAATAGCAATTTTTTTAATCATTATTTTAATCCTCCTCTTTTTTAGTTTTCCACAAACTCTGACTATACTATATCATTCATTTTGAGCCAATTCAACAATTTTTCCACTGGCAAACCATCTTTTCCCCATTCTACACTTGAAACACATTTGCCTTTCTCAAACACTAATAAAGCAGGAGTTTGAGAAAAAGAATATTTCTGTTTAAATTTTTTCCAACATTCCTCACTTTCTGACCTCAATTCTTTTAGTAATCTATTGATTGAATATCATTGACTGCTAAGTATTGTTTTGAGTTTCATAATTGTTTCCTCCTTTTGGGCATAAAAATAGCACCTAACAGATTTTTAATTTCCGTTGGGTGCTATTGATAACACTACACTTATTTGCTTATACTGATTTCTTTTTTACAATACGTAACTCATATCCTAAAGCATCAAGTATATGACTAAATGCTCTTATTGTCGGAATACTTTCTTTCCGTTCAATCCGTGAAATTACCTGTTGTTTATTTCCAGTTAATGAGGCTAATTCCTTTTGCGTTATATTTTCTTGTTTCCGTAAAGAAATCATTTCACCTATGAGCTTATACTCGGCACGGGATTCATCCCATGCCTTTTTAAATTCTGGATTATTTTGTCTTTGCTTTTCAATTTCATTTTTTACATTGATTTCTACAAATGGCATTTTGCTACCTCCTTATATAAATGTTTTGCCTAGTTGTTTTCCAAGTTCAGATGCTCGTTTTCGGACAAGTTTTTGATCTGTCTTTTCATCTTTTGGTAAACTATTTATATCTGAAGGTTCAACAACTTGTCCCACATGTTCATATGCTTGCTGTGCTATCTTACCAGCTTCTCTTTTTGTAGCAAAGCCAGATTTCATTGACGTTTGCCATCTATAGAAGCAACTTCAAACCGATATTCATATACTACTTTACCACTGTTACGAGTTCTTGCTTTAATTAATACATCGCCCATAGTCATACTCCTTTCAAGAACAGATGTTCCCATTATTAGGGAGTATAACATACCTCGTCCACATTTTAAATTTACGTGGACGAGATGTGGACATTTCAATATTATTCTCGTCCACATGTACTTTTATAAAAAATAAGAGAGCCTTCGGATTTCTCCAAAGACTCTCCAAAAAGCCTATAAAATCAAGCTTTCTATTTAGAATTTGCCCTCATCAGCAGCCTGCTCTACATATACTGTGATGACCGAAATATAGCTCCTGAACAGAAGATGTTTTCTTTGGGTGAGCGCCAGGTGCAGAAATATCTCAAGAAAGTCGTGGATTATCTCGGATATGAGGAGCCTATCGGCTCCCATTCCTTCAGGAAGTATTTTGCGACCGAGATATATCGGCAGAACAATTATGATATTGTGTTAGTGCAGAAGCTCCTGCAGCACAGCAGTGTGGCAACTACACAGCGATACATTGACGTGGATCAGAGAATAGACAAAGCTCTTATTGAGCAGTGTACGTTATTTTAAAAAGGGGAAGTGCGCTTTCTTTGCGCATGATTTCAATCATTTATACACAACAGGTACAAAAAGGGAGATACGAAAAAAATCAATCGCCATGCTAGAATATTCACCAAAACAAGATTCCGAGGCCTGCTGAAAACAGGATCATCAGAATTGGCGATGGAGCTGTTTTTCTGATTATTTTACAAATCAGATGTGTTGCTCCGAGCATGGCAAATACTGCGATAGAGCGCAAATCTGGCGCAAATCCGGCCTGTAAATCTGTGAGGCCAAACAGCGTAGACAGCGCCATGCTGAGCGCGGTCGCAAGGATCATCGCTACAACGCACGGACGAACTCCCGATAAAAAGGCGTTGACGGGTGCATATTTCATCAGATTCTTTAGTGCGGATGCAATTAAGAGAATAATCAAAAATGACGGCAACACCACGCCCAGCGTTGCAACAAATGAACCGAGGATTCCGCCCTGTGTTGAGCCGATAAAGGTTGCCATATTCACGGCAAGGGGTCCCGGTGTGGATTCAGATACGGCAATAAAATTCAGAAACTCGTTCTCTGTCAGCCAGCCGTTGGAAAGCACCCTTTCGCGTACCAGCGAAACCATTCCATAGCCGCCGCCGAAAGACAAGGCACCGATCATCAAAAAGTTCAGAAAGAGACGCAGATATATCATGACTTTTTCCCATCTCCTTTCCGGATTTTTCGCAGAAAGAAAACAACAAGCCCGACCGCGCCGCAGATCAGGATGTAAAACACAGAGGAAAACGAAACTGCTGTGATCGAGCAGCAGAGCATGGAAGCCATGACCAACGTGAGAAGCGTCAAGTTTAGTGTGTTTTTGTCGATACTTTTAAGCATTTTCAGCCCTGCGGTAAGGATCAGATAGATCACACATACCT
>OLPI01001674.1_pt1 | contig 19190 bp, 18 predicted proteins | sample 1672361 | NCBI WGS metagenome assembly OLPI01 (sample SAMEA3136675, study PRJEB25190) | human gut metagenome
CCGGGGAAAGAAAGGGCAAGGGGCGGAGGACGAGCGCCTTGCCACGGGCATGGCGCTGGGCCTGCTGTTGGGTCTGCTGCTCAACGGCCTTGACCTGTGGGAGAACCACGCCATCGGTCTTGCGCTGGGGCCGCTGTGGGGCATGGCGCTGGCCGCACTGACAGCGGGAAAGCCCAAGAAACACAAAGAAAACGATAGCAAATTGTAATATTATGGCGCGGTTATACGATTTGTTGTCAGAAGATGGCCGTATAACGGGAATGTCCTCGTAATGTGGGCGTAGGGGCGGGGTCGACACGTTAAGAAAACATGCCAGTGGCATGTTTTTAGTGGCGATCTCGGCGGCTATGCCGCCGTAGCATCCATCTTGATTTTGAAAGCACCCTCTTACGTCGTCAGGGTGGGCAGAGTCGCCCGCCCCTACAGATCATATCCCCCCAAGCATTTCTTGACATATATACTTAAAGCAAGTATACTATGTGCGTGCTATTACAAAATAAGATGATTTTTGAGGTGCGGCATGCGCAATAAAAACAACAAGCATCTGGGCTTGGAGATCGACCCGGTTCTCCACTACAAGCTGAAATATATTGCGCAGTACGAAGGACGCTCCGCCAACGGGCAGATCCTCTATTTGCTGCGCCAGTGCATCCGGGAGTTTGAGACAAAGGAAGGCCCGATCCCTGCCCCATCTGAAGATAAAAAAGACTGACTGCAAACCGCAGTCAGTCTTTTTTATCCTTCATTCTCCCACAAACAGCTCAAACGCCAGCTCCGCCTGTGCGTGCAGCAGTGCCAGTCCGCCGATCACCGGCAGTCCTCTGTCCTGCGCTGCCGCCAGCAGCGCCGTTTCGCGGGGCTGATACACCAAATCATAGACCCAGCCGTGACAGTTCTCCAGAAAGCGGAAGTCCGCAAACTCCTCCTGTCCCGTCATGCCCAGCGGCGTGGCGTTCACCAGCAGGTCGCAGTCCGCCGCCAGCAGCGGCAGCTCCCGCCATAGCCGGGTCTCCATGTTCCAGCCTGCCGTTTTCTCCGGGTGGCGGCAGCAGATCGTCAGCGCCGCGCCGGAGCGCCGCAGCGCCCGGCTCACCGCCGAGGCCGCACCGCCGCTGCCCAGCACCAGCACCCGTTTTCCGGATGCTGTAAAGGGAAGTGACCTGACAAAGCCCTCGCCGTCGGTGTTGTAGCCTACGGCGCGGCCCTGCCGCACCACCACGGTGTTCACCGCACCCATGGCGGCTGCGTCGCCCTCCACCGCGTCCAGCAGCGGCAGAATGGCCTGCTTGTGGGGCATGGTCACGTTGAAGCCGTCCCACGCACCCTGCCGGGCTTCCGCCATGAAGGCTTCCAGCTCCCCCTTCCGCACGGTCACGGTGGTATAGATGCCCTCCAGTCCCCGCTGCTGCAGCAGCGCCGTGTGGATGGCCGGGGAACGGCTGTGAGCCACGGGATCGCCAATCACACAAAGTCTGTACATGTGATCTCCTTTACACATTCTGCCGCTCCATGGCTTCCAGCGTGTCGATGGCCAGCAGGTAGCCGGGGAAGCCCTGCCCGGCGATGACCGTGACGCAGGCGGGTGCTGTGACCGACGTGTGCCGCCACGGCTCACGGGCGGAGATATCGCTGATGTGCACCTCCACCGCCGGAACGCGGATGGAGCGCAGCGCGTCGTGGATGGCGTAGCTGTAGTGGGCGTAAGCGCCGGGGTTGATGACGATGCCGTCGGTGCCGTCGGCATCCGCCAGCTGAATGGCGTCGATCAGCGCACCCTCGTGGTTGGACTGCACGAACCGGGCCTGATGACCCCGCTCTTTGGCGTAGTCCGCGATCATGCCGCACAGGTCGGCGTAGGTGCTGTGGCCGTAAATGTCCGGCTCACGCTGCCCCAGCAGGTTCAGGTTGGGGCCGTTGAGGATCAAAAGCTTCATGCGTTCCTCCAGATCTCGGCGGCCTGCGCCGCCAGCTGTTCCACCGTGCCGCTGCTGATGGCGGCGTCGGCGCAGTCCAGATACCAGTCCCGGCGCCGCCGGGCCAGCTGCTCCAATGTGTATTGCTTCAATAAGGGCCGCTCACGGTTTCCTACGCACCCGGCGATCTGGCGGATATCCCGATCCAGAAGCACCACCACGCCGCTCTCCCTGAGCAGCCGCCGGTTTTCCGCAGATTCCACCACACCGCCGCCGGTGGCGATGACCCGCGTATCCTCCCTGAGCAGCGCCGCGAGGATGCGACTTTCTACGGCGCGAAAGCCGCTTTCGCCCTGCTGGGCAAAAATAGCGGGGATGCGCAGTCCCGTCTCTACCTCGATCAGCGTGTCGCAGTCGGAAAAGGGCAGCCCCAGCCGTTCCGCCGCCAGACGGCCCACGGTGGTCTTGCCGCTGCCGGGCAGACCGATCAGGATCAGGTGCTTCATTCCTGTTCCACCTGGCGGGTCTGGGCCATGATGGCCCGGAACACCGCCTCCACGGCGGTGCGGTACTCCGGGGCCATGTCACCCCGGCTCCGCAGCACCTCCGCTTCCCGCGCTTCGTCCCGGATGGCTGTTCCTGCGGCGGCCTTTAATGCGCCGATCTTGCTGCCGATTTGCAGCCGCTTTGTCAGCAGCGCCACGATCTCGCCGTCTATCTTGTCGATTGCGCCGCGATAGCCCGCCAGATCCTCCGTCGGCTCCTCCTGCCACAGCTGGCAGATGGCCAGCGCGGCGGCGGCCTCCACAATGGGAGCGGCCCGCAGCGCGATGCAGCTGTCGTGCCGTCCGGCGGCGGACAGGGTGACGTTTTCCATCCGCTCCATGTCCACCGTGTCCTGCGGTTTGCGGATGGTGGGCGTGGGCTTGAAGGTCACGGTGAACTCCACCGGCATGCCGTTGGTGATGCCGCCGTTGATGCCGCCGTTGTGGTTGCTGGTCGTCCATACCGTCTTGCCATTGGTGCGTAGGGGATCGTTGGCCTGACTGCCCCGCAGGGCGGCGAGATCCTCGCCCGCGCCGAACCCAATGGCCTTCACAGCGGGGATGGCGAACACGTGGCGGGCGATCTCACCCTCCACCGTGTCGGGCCAGTCCGGACCGCCCAGTCCCGCCGTAAGCCCGGTGACGGTGCAGACCACCTGTCCGCCCACGCTGTCGCCCTGTTCCTTCGCCTCGGCGGCACGGCGGCGCAGGTTTTCCTCGTCCACCACGTGGGCCGTCACGGTGACGCCCTGACTGGCCAGCACCGTTTTGGCGATGCTGCCTGCCGCCACCAGCGGCGCGGTGAGCCGTCCGGAGAAGTGCCCGCCGCCCCGGTAGTCCTGAAAGCCCTTGGCCTTGATCCGGGCGGTGTAGTCCGCGTGGCCGGGCCGGGCCACCGACCGCAGCGCCTCGTAGTCCTGCGGCCGGGCGTCCCGGTTGGGCAGCGCCATCACCAGCGGCATGCCGGTGGTGCGGCCCTGAAACACGCCGGAGAGAAACTGTACCTCGTCCGGCTCCTGCCGTGCCGTGGCCAGTGCGCCGCTGGGGCGGCGGCGCAGCAGGTCGCGCTCCATTTGCAGCTCGTCTATGGGGACGCCGGCCGGGACATGCCGCAGCAGCACCCCCACCACAGGGCCGTGTGACTCCCCGAACAACGTATAGTCCAACATGGGCTTATCCTCAACTTTCCATCAATTCTTCCGCTTTTCCGCCCAGCATGGCGTAGTCGCGCCAGAAATCCTCATAGGATTTTGCCACGCAGTCTCCGCCCTGCAGCACCACCGGTTCCCGGCAGAACAGGGCGGCGCAGCCGCACAGCATGGCGATGCGGTGATCGTCAAAGGCGTCCAGCGTCACGCCACCGTGCAGGGGCCTGCCGCCAACGACGGTCAGGCCGTCCGGCAGCTCCTCCACCGCTACACCCAACGCCGCCAGCACGGCGGCCACCGTGTGGAGCCGGTCGCTCTCCTTGCGGCGCAGAAACGCGCCGCCGGTGAACCGGGTAGTCTGGGGCCGCATGGCCGCCAGCAGCGCCAGCGCAGGCAGCAGATCCGGCGTTTGGGACACGTCCACCGTTTCCGGCAGCTCCTGTAAATAGCCGGTAATGACCCGGTCGGGCTGGCTGCTGTGCAGCGGCAGATTCGTCACGGTCACGCCGCCGCCCTGCAGCGCGTTCGCTGCCAGCCACCAGCCGCCCGCCGACCAGTCGCCCTCCACCGGGGACTCATCGGGCTGAAAGACCTGCGGCGCGGGAATGCGCCAGCCTGTTTCCGTGGTCAGCACGGTCACGCCGTGCCGCCGCAGGGCGTCCAGCGTCATGTCCACATAGGCGCGGGATACCAGCGGCGTGGTCAGCACAAGCTCTGACGGCTCCGCCAGCAGCGGCAGTGCCATCAGCAGGCCGCTGACGGTCTGGGAAGTCTCGTCTCCCCGCAGGGCATAGCGCCCCGGCGTCAGCGGCTCGGTGATGCGGTAGCCTGCGTTCTCCCGCGCTACGGGATAGGGCGCGGACAGGGGCCGCTCCAATAGCCGGGGTGTTCCGGTAAGATGCAGTCCGGTGCGTCCCAGCGCCATCGCCAGCGGCAGCAGGAACCGCAGCGTCGCGCCGGACGCGCCGCAGTCGATGGCGTCGCCGCCCTGCCGCAAGACCCGCAGCCCGGACAGCGTGGCGCTCACATCCGCTCCGGACAGTGCCTGCGGCAGCGGCTGTCCCGCCAGAAAGCGGCAGATCAACTCCCGGTGCCATGCGCTTTTGCTGGGCGGCGCGGCCACCGTGCCCGTCAGGCGGGCGGGATACAGCCGCCGGGTCATGCCAGACCCTCCTGCAGCGCCGCCAGCGGCACGTCCTCCACGTAGGCGTCGCCGATCGCCCGCAACAAAACAGCGTGAAGGGTATCTCCTTCACATTTCTTGTCCCGCGCCAGATAGCGGGACAGCGTTTCTGTATCAAACGGCATCGTACAGGGCAGCTCCCAGCGCTCCAGCAGTGCCAGCAGCCGGTCGTAGGCCGCCTGTACCCCGTCGCCCCGGCGGAGCTGCCACCGCAGCATGGCCGCCATCCCGGCGGCTACCGCCTCGCCGTGGGTGCAGGCGGCGTAGCCGCCCGCCGCCTCGTAGGCGTGGCCGAAGGTGTGGCCGAAGTTCAGCAGCCGCCGCGCCCCGGTGTCCCGCTCGTCGGCGGCCACCAGCGCCGCCTTGATTGTCAGGCACCGGGCGATGATGGCCGTCCAGTTCGGCGTGTCGGTTTCAAGCGCGTCCAGCAGCTCGGCGTCCTGAATAAACCCGTATTTGATGATCTCCGCCATGCCGCACCGCAGCTCACGCCGGGGCAGCGTAGTCAGACAGTCCGGATCGGCGATCACCAGCCGGGGCTGATAGAACGCGCCCAGCAGGTTCTTGCCCTCCGGCAGATCCACCGCCGTTTTACCGCCCACGGCGCTGTCCACCTGAGAGAGCAGCGTGGTGGGCAGCTGCGCCAGCGCCATGCCCCGCTGATAGCAGGCAGCGACAAAGCCCGCCATGTCGCCGGTGACGCCGCCGCCCAGCGCCAGCAGTCCGTCGCTTCGGGTAAAGCCCTCCTGCGCCAGCTGGCGGCACAGGGAGAGCCACGTCTCCGGGGTCTTGTGCGCCTCTCCCGCCGGGAAGGTCAGCAGCTGGCCGGAAAGTCCCGCGCTCCGCAGGCTGTCCAGCACCGCGCCGCCGTACAGCGCCGCCACCGTTTCATCCGCCGTGACGGCCCAGCGGTCAATGCCCAGCGGCGCCAGCAGTGCTCCGGTCTGCCGCAGCGCGCCGGGCTGGATATGAACGGGATAGCCGCCTTGCGGCAGCGGGACGGTCACGGTCATGAGAAGCTTCCTCCGAATGGTCATTTTTTCCATTTTACCCTACATTGCCCCCGTTGTAAAGTGGCGGAACAGCACAGTTTGCCCTTCCTGACGGAAAGCTGTCTGCGGCGGGATGGAGAAATGGATGCAAAATTTGGAAAAAAAGACGGATACTATGCACCTGGCATATTGTTTTTTTGGTGAGAATCGTGTATAAATAATATAATATCCACACGCGCCGCATTGGCGCAGTTCCATAACTTGGACGAAAGGGAGAGAGCATACCATGAAGAAATGGATCAGTTTATTGATGGCCCTGCTGATGGCGCTGAGCCTGCTGCCCGCCACGGCCGTGGCTGCTGAACCGTCAGAGCCGGTTCAGCAGGAGGAGATTTCTCGGGAGGAGCTGACGCTGGCGGAGACGGAGGAGAATGCTCCCACTGTGCTCAGCGCGTCTGACGATCTGGATACCCGGCTGAGCAATGCGGGCTTTACCGCTCCGCAGATGGGCTCCATGAACGGCGATCACAAGGATTTCTATTTGTGCACACCTTGGCAGGACAACGACTGTGTTTCCTTCGACTATGATAACAGCGGTATTGTAGGCAGGCTGACCGTAACACTGAAGCCGGCCACGCTGGAACAGTGGAAAGCGCTCTATAAGGCAGAACAGAGCGATGGTTTCGGTTTCCATGACAGCTTGGATGTCAATATTCGTTCTGACGCACCGTCCGGTACGGTACGGGGTGCGGGTGCGCTGATCTGGGAAGCAGGCTGCACAAACCTGGTGCAGGACTTCCTGGACGGCAATCTCGGCAGCTATATGGAGCTCTATGGAGTTTCGAGCGGGTATGACAGCTTCGGCAGATACTTCCCGCTGATATCGGTGGAAAAGCGGAACGGTAAGGTGATCTTGTCCGCTGAGAGCGGCGAAACCTACTACCGCTATCTGATGGTATGGGATAACGACAATGATGACAGCAGCCGGCTGGCTCAGCATAACCTGTTTGTCACCGTTAAGGTGGAAAGCGATATTCACTACGAGTGGGACGTGAATACCACCATGGAAGACGCGCTGCGGAACGCCGGATACAGAGTGCCTACGCAAAAGCTCTTTGACGTGGAGATGCCCGACGGTCTTGTGGAGGGTGTGGACTATACATATAGCTACGATGCTTCCACCGGCCACGTGAGCATCAAGCTGCTGCAGACCGATGGCTGGATGAAGGCGTTTGAAACGTACTACAAAAAGTATGGCGACTACGCGTCTGACTACTTCGGCGTGACGACCTGCTTTAACAAGCCGTCGACCAAGGCAAGAAGTCTCGTATTTTGCGCGACAGATGACGACGATTGGGCCGTCGAACGGTTTGTGGAGAATGATTTTTCGGAGTTCTATTGGTATACTGGAACAAACCTACGTCCCGGCAGCATACGGACGGTCATCGATACCTATGCGCGCAGAAACGGCGATATGGGGCTCTCTGCGAATGCGGGAACCTACTGGGTGCGCTGTATTGCCGTGTGGGGTGACGCGAACAAGAATGTCCTGACTGACAGCGGCGGCGAACAGAAGTACATGTACACCGTCAGTATTGAGGTTCCCGAGGGCTTCGACTATGAATGGAACTCACTCCCCATTCAGGATCAGCTGACATACGCCAGATTCACCGCGCCCCGGTGGGACAAGAACCATGATGGCATTTCCGGCGCTCTTGATCTGAAAATGCCCACAGGACTGAAGGAGAACACTGATTATACCTGCAAATACGATGAAAAGACCGGCGAAGTGAACATCACCATCAAGGGGGGTAATAAGGCCGACTGGAAAGCGGCCTATCTGGATTCCGTTCTAAGCGGGGGCATGGATCGCATCATCATGAATGTCCTGTTCGGTTCCGAGTGTGGCGCGGTGCAGGGCGTCAGTTGGGTCGGTGATGAGGCCAATCTGGGGATGCTGTTGTGGGATGGTATCTGGGACGATGACGAGTATGCGTTTACTTCCCGCGGCGATTTCAGCATGTGCGGCAACGGGTGCGCAATAGCCGACGTGAAGGGTAACGGTAACGGCACCGTCACCATCAGCGGAAAGAAGGGCACGACAGAGTTCTATCAGGCGGCCATGTGGAAGGACGACGCGGGGAATGTGCTGTCCAAATATCTGGTCAAGGTCAAGATCACCGTTGCCGCCGCTTTCAGTCACACCGCTGTGGTGACACCTGTGATGGATGGCCTGAACGCGGCAGATACAACACGCTTTACACTGGCCCTTGAGGAACCCGATGCGCTGCTGACTGCTATCCCCGCAAAGGGAAAGATCACACTGGTTCCCAAGGACGGCGCTGCTCTGGTCAACGAATGGGGTTATGTCGGCGGCTTCTGGGTGCAGGCTCCGGCGGGCTATACGCTGCAATCCTGCTATCTGGACTATGGCCCGGGGCAGAACGCTGACTTGAATAAGTTTGAAACCGGCAGAAACGGCTACTGGATCCCGGTGGACTTCTATAACCCGACCATTGATTCCGACACCTTGGTCAAACTTGCCTGGAAAAATAACAATGCCAATGCGGCGGATCTGATCGAATCGCTGAGCGTGTGTCTCAACAGCGGCTGGGGCAAGCTGTCCAGCTCCGGCGGTTCACCCAACGCGCTGGACGTGGCTGCCATCTATGAATGCCTGACGCAGGATAAAACGCCTGCCTGCGGCGATAAAGCGGCCTGCGACGTGAATCTGGACGGCAATGTGGATATCTACGACCTGCAATACCTCTATGAGTGCGTAGCGCAGAATCAATAACGGCGATTTGCCCTGCGGTGGCGGTTCATACCTGCCGAATGTACTTTCCATACACCTTGGCGCCGCTGCCGCAGGGCTTTTGCAAATAAAAAATACTGGGGAGATCCATTGGATTTCCCCAGTGCTTTTTCTATCGTTCAGCACAGCGTGTCGGCGTCCTCGGCGTACAGCTTGTCGTTGATCTCCCCCAGCGTCATGTTGTGGCTCAGCCCGAAGATCACGATGGCATCCCGCCGGTCGCGGGAGTACAGCGGCGCCAGCCGCGCGTGGCGCAGCAGATCCTGCGCTTCCTCCACCGAAGCGCCAAGACCGAAGCACAGGCACAGCAGCCGGTTACGGGAGGGCGTGCGCCGCCCGGAAAACACCTGGTGGAGGTACACCTCGCTGATGCCCGACTGACGGGCCAGCGCCGTTTTGGAGATCTCCCGCCGCTGGAACAGCGCCTGCAGCCGTTCCTGCAGCGCGTAGCCCTGAAAGCTGCTGCCGTTGTCCGCCAGCACCCGATCCAGATCGTTTCCGGTCATCAATTCCTGCTGTAACTGGTCTGTGTTTTTGCGTTCCATTTTTCCTTGCCGCCTTTACATTGTTGTTCATTTCCTTTATACTACATATTGTAACAAAAATTTTCCTAAAAACAATATGCGCGCTGCATAGGGTAGGGGGGTTTTTATGTATGACCAGCTTTTGCGCGCGGTAGATCAATATTTTGACGAAGTAAAAGTATTGCGGCGGAGCGCCCGCGGCGTCATCACGCTGCTGCGCCACCGGAAAACGGGAAAGCGCTACGTGTTCCGCCAGTTTATGGGCAGCGCCGATGTGTACCGCCGCCTGCTGACGGTGGAGTGTCCCCATCTGCCCCGCATCGAGGAGGCGGTGGACAGCGATGGCCGCGTGGCGGTGCTGGAGGAGTATGTACAGGGCGACACGCTGCTGTTTCTGCTGGAGGGCGGCCTGCTGGACTGGACCGAAGCCAAAAAGGTCACGCAGGATGTGTGCGCGGCGCTGTGGGTGCTGCACTCGCTGGGCGCGGTGCACCGGGATGTGAAAGACAGCAACGTGATCCTGCGGGGCAGCGACGCGGTGCTGATCGACTTTGACGCGTCCCGCATCGTCAAGCCGGAGCTGGCCGCCGACACGGTGGTGCTGGGCACCACCGGCTACGCTGCGCCGGAGCAGTTCGGCCTGTCCCAGACCGATGGCCGGGCGGATATCTATTCCCTCGGCGTGCTGCTGAACGTGATGCTGACGGGGCAGCACCCCTCCCGGAAGCTGGCGTCCGGCAAGGCGGGACACATCGTCCAGCGCTGCACCATGATGAACCCCGACCAGCGCTATCAGACTGTTTGGGAGCTTCGTGACGCCTTATGAGTGAGAAAACCACAAAAACCTGCCTCCGCTGCGGCGCGGAATTGCCGAAGGAGGCTGCCTTTTGCCCCTGCTGCACAGCCTCCCAGATCCAGAGACGCACGATCCCGCTGACATCGTCCGCCGCGCGGAACCAGTGGTGGGTGGGCGCGTTGTGCGCGCTGGCGGCGTTGCTGCTGCCGGTTCTCGTGCTGCTGCGCGGCAGAGCAGTCCCGCTTCCGCCGCCGGATGACACGCTTCCGCCGGTCGCCGCCGCCGAAAGCGGAGATGAGCCGGAAAACGCGTATGAAAGCCTGTGCCAGACCTATTATGAGGGGGAGGACGGCAGACTGTATCACGTGTTTGCCGCGTTCAGTCCGTCCATTGACGGCAGCTCCGCCATGCAGGGATACCGCCGGGTAATGATACGGCCGAATACCTCCGATTGCGGGCCGCTGACGCTGTTTGTGGAGGACGCGGAGACCGGACAGAATGCCCGGGGAAGCTTTTACGCCCTGATGGAGGACTGGGACTTGACCATTACCGCGCCCGATGGCGGCGACCGCTGCGCCGTCTCTGACCCGATCTTTGACTATACCGTGTCCACCGATGCCATGCTCTATCAGGAGCTGCGGGGAACAAGCACCTGTAGGGAGAATGATATCCTCTGGACGCTGCAGATGAAAAACGGCGATGAGGTGACATTGCGGCAGCGGCTGTCCTACCAACTCAAAACAGAGGTGGAATACCATTGGGAGGATACCCCTATGAACACGGCGGCGGAGCTGCAAGCGCTGCTGGATGATATTGCCGCCGCGGCATCTGCCGAGGAGGCGGTCAGCGTCTATCTGCCCGCCGTGAACTACGACGCGCCGATACGCATAAGCAGCCGCCTGACGATGACAGGTCACGAGGCGGGTACCACGTTTCTTGACACCCTGACGATAGGCACCATGGAAGACAGCGAATGGACAGATCCTGATACGGTGCTGCGGATGCTGAACTTCTCCGGAAACGGCGGCACGGGTCTGGAAGCCCGTGCGCCGGTGTTCTTGTGGAAGTGCCGCTTTACCGGCTGGGATGTGGCGGCGCGGGCGGTAAACGGCGGCTGGATCTTCTGTCAGGAAGATGTCCGCTTTGACCGGAACGCCGTAGCCATGCGGCTGAACAGCAATTTCAGTATCTCCTGCGGTGCTAACATTAACAACACGTCCTTTACCCGCAACGGCGTGGCCCTGCAATTGGAGCGGATCCCCGGCGAGCGGATGGGCCTGATACTGGACTACTGCACCTTCTACGGCAACGGGACCGACATTGAAAACCCCGAAAACTATACGGTGGAGCTTCTGCCCACCACCAGCATGAAATAACCACATATGAAATAACACATTGGTGCGGATATTGTCATATCCGCACCAATGTGTTATACTATTCCCATCAATTCTGATCGTTGGGAGGATGGCAAAATGATTTACCGTGACTTCAAGGGAACGAAGCTTTCCATGCTGGGCTTTGGCACCATGCGTCTGCCGGTGCTGGAAAACGGCCAGATCGACGCGGCGCTGACGCAGAAAATGGTCGATTACGCCATGGCGCATGGGGTGAATTATTATGACACCGCGTGGCCCTACATGCAGAATCGTTCGGAGACCGTGGTGGGACAGTGCCTGAAAAAGCACCCCCGTGACAGCTTTTATCTGGCCACCAAGTTCCCTGGCCACATGGTGGCGGAGACCTATGACCCCGCCGATATTTTCGAGCAGCAGCTGCAAAAATGTCAGGTGGAGTATTTCGACTTCTACCTGCTGCACAACGTATATGAAAACTCCGTCCACGTGTACGACGATCCCCGCTGGGGCATCGTGGACTACTTTGTCGAGCAGAAGAAGCAGGGCCGCATCAAGCATCTGGGCTTTTCCAGCCACGCCGACCTGCCCTGCCTGACGGATTTCCTGAACCGCTATGGCGACGAGATGGAGTTCTGCCAGCTGCAATTCAACTATCTGGACTGGACGCTGCAGCACGGCAAGGAAAAGTACGAGCTGCTGCGGCAGCGTAATATCCCCCTGTGGGTCATGGAGCCTGTGCGGGGCGGCAAGCTGGTAACGCTGGAGCCGGACGAGGAGCAGCGGCTCCACGCCATTCGGCCCGACGACAGCATCGCTTCCTTCGGCTTCCGCTGGTTACAGGGCTTTGATAACATCACCATGGTGCTGTCCGGCATGTCCAACATGGCCCAGATGGCCGACAACATCAAGACTTTCGATCATCTGAATCCCCTGTCCGACGCTGAGCGGGATATTCTGATGGAGGCTGCCGAGCGCATGAAGAATGCCATCCCCTGCACCGCCTGCCGCTACTGCTGCGACGGCTGCCCCCAGGGATTGGATATCCCCGACCTGCTGCATAAGTATAACCAGCTGCGGGTGGGCAGCGGCTCCTCCGTGAAGATGCAGCTGGACGCCCTGCCCCAGGACAAATGGCCCGCCGCCTGTATCGCCTGCGGCGCCTGCGACGCCGTCTGTCCCCAGAAGATCGCCATTCCCGATGAACTGGCGGCCTTCGCGGCGGAGCTGGACAAGCTGCCCAGCTGGGCCGAGGTCTGTAAGGCCCGCGCCGAAGCGGAGCGTCAGGAAAAGGCCTCTCGCGGCCGCTGAATAGAATGAAGTAAAGCGGGGCCCCGGCATACGCCGGGGCATCGGTTTGCTTCCTTATTTTTTCAGCTGCTCCACGACTTTGACAAAGTCCTCTCTGGCCCCCTTGTAATAGGGCAGCATGCAGTAGCAGTGTACCATGCCGGGCCGGGTCGTGACCGTATAGGGAATCGCCGCCTGCCGGCAGGCGGCTTCAAATTCCGGCCACGCGCCGTACAGCACCTCGTCCGTGCTGCAATAGAAGTGGATATCCCCCACGCCGGAATAGTCGCCCCGCGAGGGGGAGAGCATGTATTCCGGCACATTGTCCTGCCCGTGGCGCATGAGCGCTTCGCCCTTTGCCATGAAGGCATAGTCGATGGCCACATCACGAGGATTCAGCGCCTGCATGCGGGCGCGTTCCTCGTCGTTCCACGGCACCTCGCCGGGGGAGACGGCCACAATGTGCCGGGGCGGGGACAGGGGAGCGCCCAGCGCGTTGTTGTGGGCAGCCATGCCCAGTGCCAGCGCGCCGCCGGAGGAAAACCCGCAGGTGCTGACGTTTCCGTCGCTGTACAGGGCGATCATCTGCCGGTAGCAGGCGTAGGCCATGTCGTAGCTGACGGTGATGCAGTGCTCCGTGCAGAGGGGATAGATGGGGACCAGACGTCGCAGCCTGTTCCATAGCACAGCTTCCGCAGCACGGCGGCGTCGCCCTTGTCCGGGCCGATGACCATGCCGCCGCTGAAGAAGAACAGAATGGCCCGCTGGGACGGCTTGCTCTCCGCCCGGACGATCAGGCACGGAAAGCCGTTGACCATCCGCTTTTCGTAGTGGGCCTTGTGGTCGGTGGGCATGAAAAAGCCCCGGCCCCGGTTGGCCTTTTCGATGGCCTTCAGCAGCTGCTCCACCGGCAGAGCGAAGGCCTTCTTCACGCCGGAGAGCCGATAGACGCCGCGCAGCAATGACGCGCCGATGCTCATAGTGTTGTCCTCCTTTTACTTCTGCGCCGTGACGCACAGCCAGCCCATTTTGTTGCTGTGGGTCTGGACATGCTGGAAGCCCGCCTGCTCTAAAGCGGCTTGCAGCTCCGTGTCACGGTAGACGGTCATGCCGTCGATGATCTCTGTCCACTTTCTGTATTTCTCTGGGTCTCCGCACTCGTTGCAGATGAGAAACGTGCCGCTGGGCTTCAGCACACGATAGACCTCCCGGAAGCTGGCGGACAGGTCGGGCCAGAAGTAGACCGTCTCAAAGGCCGTGACCGCGTCGAACCACGAGGACGCGAAGATCATGTCCGCCACGCTGCCATTCAGCACGGTGCAGCGGCCCTGTTGAATGGCCTGTTGGTTGACCTTCCGGGCTTTTTCCACGCTGACGGGGGAGTAGTCAATGCCCTTGACGATGCCGTTGGGGCATTTTTTCAGCAGCCGCGTCAGGTTGGCTCCGCCGCCGCAGCCGCAGTCCAGCACCGCCGCGTTACCGGCAAGCTTCAGGAACCGGAAGCCCCAGCGGGCCATGGGACTGTGGCACAGGTTCATCATGGATACCATCACCCGGCCGCTAAACCCGGCGGGCTTGCGGGTGTTTTCAAAGAATGACATGTTCTCACTCCTTATTCTTGGTTAGCTTTGACTAACCGGAGGCGCTATAGAAAAGCTGCGTCTTGCAGCCTGTGGGATGGCCTTATTATAGCCGCATGGTTTTGGTCTGTCAAGCGGTTTGTTTTGCGGCGGGAGGGGAGAAGAAAAGCGGCTGTTGAGGGGTGGAAAAGGGGGGCATAACCGGCCAATAAACCGGGTTATGCCCCCCATTTTTCCCCTTATTCATGCGGCGTTATGCACCGAAGTACGTTTGGATGGTTTGCATCCGCTGGCTTTGGGTCACGTGGAAGGGGCAGCGGCTGTCGCAATGGCCGCAGCCCACGCAGTCCCCGGCCCGCTTTTCCAGCGTCAGGTAGTGCTCCCGCGCCAGATTGTCTCCCTGTATAGCCAGATCGTAATACTTGTTGATGAGGGCGACGTCCAGTCCGGCGGGGCAGGGATGGCAGTGCTTGCAGTAGACGCAGCGGCCCACCGCACCGGCCGGGGCCAGATTGCCCAGACAGGAGTAGTCCCGATCCGCCGCAGACGCGTCAAAGAAGGACAGCACCTCCCGCATTTCCCGCTGATTGCCGAAGCCCGGCAGAACGGCCATAACGCCGGGCTTGTCCAGCGCGTACTGGATACACTGTTCCTTTGTCAGAGCGACGCCGAAGGGGGACTGGGCGGCGTCCAGCAGCTGGCCGCCGCAGAAGGGCTTCATGACGGTGATGGCCACGCCCTCCCGCTGGCAGCGGCGGTACAGGTCGTACCGCTCGGTGTTCTCGCCGATGCCGTAATCGCCCTGTCCGTAGTCATAGGCGGGGTTGATGCTGAACATCACCACATCCACAATGCCCCTATCCAGCACCTTGTTCACCAGCGCCGGGGTGTGGGAGGACAGGCCGATGTGACGGATCACGCCCTGCTTTTTCAGCGCCAGCACATAGTCCAGCACGCCGCCCTCCTGATAGGCGGCAAGGTCGCTCTCCTCGTCCAGACAGTGGATGAAGCCCACGTCGATATAGTTCGTCCGCAGCTGCTCCAGCTGCCACGCCACGGATCGTTTTACCTCGGCCAGCTCCGTTGTCCAGCCGTACTCGCCGGAGGTGTAGTCCGCGCCGAAGTGGATTTGCAGATACACCTTGTCCCGGATACCCTCCAGCGCCTTGCCGTAGGCGGCAAAGATGGCGGCGTGGCCGCCCGCCATGTCAAAGTAGTTGACGCCGCTGTCAACGGCGGCCCGGACGGTGGCGGTGATCTCTTTTTCCGGCTGTGCGCCGATGACGGAGGAGCCCATACCGATGACGCTTACTTGTTCCCCGCCGTGGGGCAGAACGCGATATTCCATGGAAAACCCTCCTTCTCCTGTTGGCGCTTACTTTACCTCGTGGGGCTTATAGACTCGCCGCTCCAAGGCGAAAATACGGTCGCTGAACTCGCCCACCGACAGGTCGTTCAGCACCTCGCGGTAGATCTCCATGCGGCTGTCGATCATGTCGATGCAGGACAGCAGCTCCGCCTCGGCAAACAGCGGGCGCACGGCGGCGCCGAACTCCGGCTCGCCGTGGTGGGACAGGATCATGTGCTGCACCAGCATGGACTTGTCATCGGGAATGCCCAGCTCCTTTGCCGTGTCTGCCACCTCCTGGGCGCCCATCACCAGATGGCCCAGCAGCTGTCCGCCGGTGGAGTAGTTGGTCACGAGCCCCAGCTCGGAAAACGCGAACTCCTTCGATTTGGCGAAATCGTGCAGCAGCGTGCCCGTCAGCAGCAGGTCGCGGTCGATGACGGCGCGGTACTGACCGGCCAGAAAGTCCGCCATGGTCAGCATGTCCACCGTGTGCATCAGCAAACCCCGGAGGAAGCCGTGGTGGACGCTTTTGGCGGCGGGGATCTGCTGAAAGTCCGCCAGATGCCGCCGCAGCAGCTCCCGGCACAGGCGCTGGTAGTCTGCGTCCTCCATGCTGCCCAGCAGGTCATCGACCTTTTGCAGATAGGCGTCGGCATCGATGGGAGCCACGGGAACCAGCGCGCTCAGCTCCACCGGGTCGCCCTCCGTGCGAAGGCGCAGGCGGTCAATGACGATCTGGGGCGTGCCCCGATACTCCGACACCGTGCCCCGCAGCTTGATGATCTGACCCTCGTCCGCCACGCCGATGGGGCCGGTGTAGTCCCACACCTTGGCGTCGATGACGCCGGAGGCATCGGCAAGCGACGCGCTCAGAAACGGCTTGCCTGCCGCCGTGGTCTTGGGGTAAGCGCCCTTCAGGATGTAAAAGCCCTCCACGATGTCGCCGCTGCGCATGTCGGCGATTCTTTTGTTGTATTCCATATGTCCGTTATCCTTTCCGGTGAGGTTATTCTCGATTGCGGCGGTCAACCCCGCTCCTTGTGAGATGCCTGACGCATGCTGAGGCTGATGCGCTTTTTCTTTTCGTCTACCTCCAGCACCACCACTTTTACGATATCGCCCACGGACACCACCTCGGAGGGATGGCGGATGAACTTGTCCGCCACCTGCGAGATATGCACCAGCCCGTCCTGATGGACGCCGATATCCACGAACACGCCGAAGTCGATGACGTTCCGCACCGTGCCGGTCAGCTCCATGCCGGGCTTCAGATCCTTCATCTCCAGCACGTCGGTGCGGAGGATGGGCTTGGGCAGCTCGTCACGAACGTCCCGTCCCGGCTTCAGCAGCTCGGCTACGATGTCCCGCAATGTGGGAACGCCTACGCCCACAGCCTCGGCGGCCTTTTCCTCGCCGTAGACCTTCAGGCGCTGGGGCAGGTCGGCGATGCGCTCGGCCTTCACGTCCGCCAGCGTATAGCCCGTCAGCTCCAGCAACGCCCTGGCGGCGTCATAGCTCTCCGGGTGGACGGCGGTATTGTCCAGCACGCTCTTGCTCTCCGGCACACGGAGGAAGCCCGCGCACTGCTGGAACGCCTTGGGGCCCAGCTTGGGGACTTTCTTGATCTGGGCGCGGGAGGTGAACACGCCGTTCTCCTCCCGGTAGGTGACGACGTTTTTCGCCGTGGTGCCGTTCAGTCCCGCTACCCGCTGCAAAAGGGAGGGGGACGCCGTGTTGATATCCACGCCCACGGCGTTGACGCAGTCCTCCACCACGCCGTTGAGGGCTTCATCCAGCTGCTTGGCGGGCATGTCGTGCTGGTACTGGCCCACGCCGATGGCCTTGGGGTCGATCTTCACCAGCTCCGCCAGCGGATCCTGCAAGCGCCGGGCGATGGACACGGCGCTGCGGAGGTTCACGTCGTACTGGGGGAACTCCTCGGCGGCCAGCTTGCTGGCGGAGTAGACGGAAGCGCCTGCCTCGGACACGATCATATAGCTGACGTGGGCGCCGGTCTCGTTTACCTGATGGATCAGCTCCACCGCCATCTGCTCCGTTTCCCGGCTGGCGGTGCCGTTGCCGATGGCGATATGCTCCACGCCGTGCTTGCGGATCAGCTTGGCCAGCGTGACAATGGCCTCCTTCTTCTGCCGCTCGCCGTAGGTGGGGTACACCACGGCGGTGTCCAGCACCTTGCCGGTGCCGTCCACCACCGCCACCTTGCAGCCCATGCGGTAGCCGGGGTCAAGGCCCATGGTCACCTTGCCCTTTACCGGCGGCTGCATCAGCAGGGGTTTCAGGTTCAGGGCGAACTGACCGATGGCGCCCTCGTTGGCGCTGTCCGTCAGCGTGGAGCGGGCCTCGCGCTCCAGCGAGGGGTAGATGAGCCGATCATAGGCATCCTCACAGGCGGCCTTGATGAACTCCATGGCGGAGGAGCCGGGCTTCACCACGGCGCGGCGCATCAGCGGCAGCGCCGCGTCACGGTCCAGCAGCACGGTAACGGAGAGGAAGCCCTCCTTTTCGCCCCGGTTCACGGCCAGTATCTGGTGGCCGGCCAGCTTGGAAAGGGGCTGGTCAAAGTCGTAGTACAGACGGTACACGCTGTCCTCCTCCGTGGCGGCCAGGCTGCGGAGACGGCCCTGCCGCGTCAGCAGGCCCCGCAGGGTCTTGCGGATATCCGCGTCGTCCGACAGCGTTTCGGCGATAATGTCGTTGGCGCCTTGCAATGCGTCGGCCACTGTCTCCACGCCCTTTTCCGGGTCGATGAAGGCCTGCGCGGCGTCCTCTGGGCGGGGACAGTCCCGCTCCTGCGCCAGCAGGAGCTGGGCCAGCGGCTCCAGTCCCTTTTCCCGTGCGGTGGTGGCGCGGGTGCGGCGTTTCTGCTTGTAGGGACGGTAGAGATCCTCCACCTCCGCCAGCGTTTTGGCGCTGTCGATGGCGGCGGACAGCTCCTCCGTCAGCTTGCCCTGCTCCTCGATGGCCTTTTTCACCGTCTCGCGGCGTTCCTCTAAGTTCCGCAGGTACTGGAGCCGCTCCTCCAGCGTCCGCAGAGCGGTGTCGTCCATGGCTCCGTGCAGCTCCTTGCGGTAGCGGGCGATGAAGGGGATGGTGTTGCCCTCGTCGATCAGCGATACGATTCTGCCGATGATCGCGGGCGCGGTTTGAAATTCACTCGATAAAACGCTCTGTATATCCATGCGTGGGCTGTTCCTTTCCTCGCTCGTTGTTTTGTTTCTTTCGCATAGCCGTCTTTGGCACAATTTTTATTATACCTCTTGTCCGCGCCTCCCATCAAGCCCAAAGCGCAAAAAGCGCGCCCCTGTCCGCAGAGGCGCGCCCAAAGAAGAGGAGAAGCGAAATCAGCCCTTGACGGCGCCGGCCGTCACGCCGTCCATGAACTGCCTCTGCGCGAGGAAGAACACGACCAGCGACGGGATGATGGAAATCAGGGAAACGGCCATGACGCGGTTCCACGCAAAGCCGGTATCCGCGTCCATGCTCATGCGCACAAACAGCGTCGCCGGATAACGCGCCGGGCTGTTGACGTAGAGCAGCGGCCCCATGAAGTCGTTGCTCGACCACATGAACTGGAACAGACCCGCGGAGACCATCGCCGGCCAGAGCATCGGCACGAGCACGAGCACCAGCGTCTGCATGATGTTGCATCCGTCGATCTTCGCCGCCTCATCCAGCTCGCG
>OLPI01001690.1_pt1 | contig 19099 bp, 6 predicted proteins | sample 1672361 | NCBI WGS metagenome assembly OLPI01 (sample SAMEA3136675, study PRJEB25190) | human gut metagenome
CTTGAAGCTGGCTTCTTCGTTTTCTGCCGAAGTCTCTGCCAGGATCGCAGAGGCTTCGCGCCTGAAGAAGCGAACGTACAAGGGAGGCGCAGGGGCCGAGGGTTTTCGCTTGCTTTTGTGTTTTCACTCGGTTTCACTCGCGTTCGCTCGGTTTCGATGCGTCTTCGTGCTTACTCCTTTTAGGGCAGCCGCGCCACCGTAAGGCCGAACACCTGCTCGATACCTGCTTCTTTGAGCACATTCGCAGCCGCCATGAGCGTTGCGCCGGTGGTGAGCACATCGTCGACGAGGATCACCCGCTCGGGTATCACTCCTGCCGTGCGCAGCAAGCCCTGCGGGTTGAACGCGAACGAACCCTTCATGTTCTGCTGGCGGCTCGAGGCAGAAAGCCCGCGCTGATCGCTGCGATCGACCGTGCGCAGTATATCGAGAAGCGGTAAGCCACAGCGCTTCGATAGGCGCAGGCCCACTTCTTTCATGTGGTCGAACCCACGCTCGCGAAGAGCCTGTTTGCGCGCGGGGACCACAACGAGCGCAGTTTCTCCCGGCACGACCCACGAAGGATCGACATAGTTCGCAAGCATTTCTGCGAGCACCTCTGCGAGCCGCAGCTCCTTTTTGTCCTTGTAGACCGTAATGAGCTTGCGACACGGGTCGACGAAGGAGAACACCGAAACAACCTTATCGAGAGCGCGCTGTGGCTCATCTGGCATACGCGCGCGCTGCGCTTCGGTAGCGTATTGGCTGCCCATGAGCGAAATGCCCCCTTCGTACAGCAAGCTCCGGTCTCCGTGCGTGCTTGAGCGCTGATCAGGCGCAAGCTGGCGATGCGCGACCATGAAGGAGTTGCAATCGATGCAGGCGAGCTTTCCGTGCGCCTGGCCGCAATACGGGCAAGCATGGAGCGCATCGATATAGGGGATCTCGAGGCGGCACTCTTCGCACAAGAGCGTGCCGGGGACATCGCAAAGCACGCAGCGTGTGGGCCAGAGAAGCTCTTCAGCGCCTTGCTTCGCAATATCCAGGCGCGAAGCCAGCCTATCGAGCAGGGGGTGTTCTCGTGCGACGAGCGCCCCTTTCAAGCTCATTCCACCCTCGATTTGTGTGTGATGCATCCCATAGAACCATTGTCCACAGGAAAGCTCACAGAAAGTTGAACTTTATTTGAAGTTTTCTGGCGCGCGAGCTCACGTTTTTCTGAAATGCTGCTAAAAGACGCGTACACTAAAGAACGCAAGAAAAAAGGTGACAAACTACCCGGTCGTTCGTCACCACATGCGGAAAGGGATCACTATGTCACTGTCGAGGAATCGAGATGTAGCACGCGCAGAACACGTGCAAAACGGCGAAGGCCACATGTATCGCGACCTGCTCTTGAACGATGAACAGATTCACGGTGAGCTTACTTATGTATCGAGCATCACGCTCGAGCCAGGCTGTTCGATCGGCGTGCACACGCATACGGGTGACAACGAGATGTACTACATCTACGAAGGCACCGGCACCTACACCGACGGCGATGAAACTTACCCTGTTCAAGCAGGTGATGTGCTGTTCTGCAATGATGGAGAGACTCACGGGATCGCGAACGAGGGCAGCGCTCCCTTGCGCTTTGTTGCCCTTATGCAGGCAACCGCATAGCTCAGACACGCGATAGTGCGCACAGATAAAAGCCACGGTACTGCAAGGTCAGCGCCGTGGCTTTAGTTTTGCATGATCGCATGCTCATAATTTGGGCAAGTTGGCGTATACCCCTTGCCGATGGCCAACTCGTACGATATTAATCACGATTTCGTCGTATAGAATCTGTCCAAGGATTCTATACGAGCCAACAAGCCAACGCCATCCGTTATCCGATCCTTGGATCGGCTTTCCTCCTTGTATTGCGCGAGGATCGATGCAATCATCCAGGTTCTTCTCCACCCAAGACAGGAGCATTGCGCGCTGTTTCTTAGGAATCTTGCGCAGACCCTTTTGAGCTGGCTTGGTCCAGCGTACATGCCAGCTCATTCAGCCATCATGGCCATACGCTTGACCTCTTCTGTTGTGTATCGCGTGCCGTCGTCTTCTGCTAAAGCCTCTTGGTATGCAAGCAGATCTGCAGCATCCTCGACGTACTCTAAAGCTGCTTCTCGCACAACCTCCGAAAAGCTCTTTCCAATAAAGTCGGCATACGCCTGTATCCAATCACGCTCTTCAGGGGAAAAACGAATCGCTGTTGAAACCATAGCCATGATGCCCACCTCATTCGAGTTTTCAATCGCACTACGATGTAGTGCGATTATCTCATGGGTAGATTCGCGCGTCAACAAAGGCATTGCGCACATATAATCGCTCCTTCTAAAACATCTTTGAGTCGATGATTCCAGAAAGACCTTATGAAAAGTTGAAGAATAGCTCACGTTTTTTCACGCGCGAACTCACAAAAATCTGAACTATAGCTGAAAGAGCCATATTCGATGTCATATTTTGGGTACATAAATCCAATGTCTTGGACGGGCTTCTGCATGCATCTAGCTGATGACCTCGCTGTTTTGACTTCTGTATAAAATGGAGGTAGGATGCGTCTTGAGGTTTCAAGCTAGGCTGCCACCTAGCTACCGCCGCGTTTATTTTGGATGCGGTTTCCTATCAGTTCCGCCGCCTGTATTGGCGGCCGTTCTGCGTTATGCCCTGTAGGAGTTTATTTGCGCTTGAGACGAAACTTGCAACGCGCAACAGGGCGCTGCATGGCAGAGACTGGACGAAGCTCGGTACGCTGCCCCATCAAAGGCAGGCGACGTTCGGCAACGAGCGGCATAGAAACGCCTGCAGACTGCAGATGAGCGATGGGTGTCTCTTGAGCAACTGACCGCGCTTTGTCTTTCTTCTGAGGATGAGATTCCAGCTGCACCTTCGACATAACGGCGCTTAAAGATCCCGAGCGCATGAAAGAGCGCTCTTGCGCAGAAAAGTCCTCTGCTTGCGGGCGCGCGCTGGCATTCTGCTTCGATCTTGCTGCTGTTTCACGAGAAACACGAGATGGCACAGCAGAGCTTTCCAAAGGCTTCAGCTTCGATGTGGGCAGAAGTGTAGCGGAAAGCGTCACTAAAGATGACGAACGACCGGGTAGTTTGTCACCTTCGATCATAGAAAGCGCCTGCACGCCGACTGATTGCTTTTGCAGGCTCACCCGCTGAAGCGATTGCTTGGTGAGCGCCTGGCCCTGCGTGGTGTGAAGCGGCGCCTTTTGCACTGGCGTTGCCGAGAGCGATGCGCGCTGTGAGCCAGTCGTAACACGCGACGTGGGCAGCGGAGGAATCTCCTGGTTTGGAATGGTGTTGCGCGGGGCACCAAGGAACGTGACCGGCGAATGCAGTTGCGTGTTCAAGAGTGTGTTTCGCGTTTTCGTCATATCAGCAGATTATCAGGGACACAGCCCTGGCCGTCGCACGCCTCAGAAACACACAGATTATTCGCATACGTGCTTCTTAGCGAGATGCGCTCGTTGGAAACTGGAAGAGCAGCGCAAGCAGGTGCCCGAAAACGCCGGATTATTTAGGTCCGAAGCCTTCTCGGGAAACCGCTCCAGCGGATGACATTGTCCCCGTCCCTTTGTCTTTGCGCTTCTTGGGCACCGAGAACTTGTGCGGCTTGTACTGCATCGCTTTCTCGGGCAGCAGCGGGCGCGAGAACAGGAAGCCCTGCACCACGTCGCAATCGAGCTCGCAGCACTTCTCGAACTGCTCGACGGTCTCAACGCCCTCAACAACGACGAGCTTGTTCGACTCATGCGCCAGTCGCACGAAGTTCGCGAGCCCCTCTTCGTCGCTCGCAAGCAGGCTCGCGGTGAGCGAACGATCGATCTTCACCACGTCGGCCGGCACCTTCACGATGCGCGAGATCGAGGCATACCCCACCCCGAACCCATCGATGGCAATACCGAAGCCCGCGCCCTGCAGCTTCTCCACGAAATCGGCGGCCTTCTCCTTGTTGTTCAGGAAGAGGTCGTCCTTGATGTCGATGCGGATGAGCTTGCGTGCCACTTCGTATTCATCCAGCAGCTCGGCGGTGAATTCTACGAAGTGCTCGTCGCGGATCTTGCCATACGAATAGTTGATCGAGATGGGCCTCATGCGGCGCTTGCGCTTCTTCCACGTGGCCAGCTGTTGCACGACCTTGCGCGTGACCTGACGGTCGATCTCTACGATCTGGCCGTTCATCTCAGCCACAGGGATGAACTGCTCGGGCGGGTAAACATCGCCGCGCAAACGCACGAGCGCCTCGTAGCCCACCACCTCGTTCGAGGCGATCTCGATCTGCGGCTGGTAGAGCACGATCAGATCATCATTGGCAAGCGCGTCGCTCAACAGCGCGGTGATCTGGAGCTTGTTGTCCTCGGCCTTGCGCATGTCCTTGTCGTAGAAGATGACCTTGTCGGTCTTGCCCGATTCCTCAGCTTGGTGAACCGCCAGGTCGGCACCGGCGACCATCTCTTCGATGGAGGTGTTGTGCTCACGGTTGAACACAGCGATCAGCTGATCGAAGACGATCGAGCTTCCGTGCACCACGACCGGCTGGCTGAGCACGCGCTCAAGATCAGCGAGCGATCCCGACCCGCGCTTGAGGGCAGCGTTATAACCAACGATGAAGCTGTTGTGATCGGGGCGCACCAGGAAGGATTTCTCCAGACCGCCGAGTCGTTTCGCGAGCGCCTTGATGGCCTCGTCAACCACGCTCGAACCCCGCGTCTCTTCGAGCGCGTCCAAGTTCGTGAACGCCACTTCAGCGATCGAACGTACGCTCTTTGCGCCATCGCTTCCTGCATAGGCCGTGAGCCACTGCATGTTCGGCATGCTGGTCAAGTCGTCGGTATAGAAACGCTGTTCAAGCGTATTACGCTGTGTTACAACTTCGGCCATCTCCTTGGCCGTGCGGCGATAGCCTAAGAAGGCGAAGGCGATGATGCAGGCAATGCCCAGCACCAGAAGCGTTAGCGGCCAGACAACAGGGCGGAGCGCGTCGAAGGAAAAGGCGCTCTGGTTGAGCATCGTGGCGCTCGCAGGCACCACCGAAGCAGAGATGCCATGCTCGGCGATCGCGTGCGAATCGAACACCGTGCCGCTGCTCTCGAAGGTCTCGAGCGGGATATCGGATGTGCTGGTGCCATTGAGCACCATGACCACGATCTCGCCCGCACGCTGGCCAGCTTGCTCGTAATCCACGAAGTTCGACGCCGTAAAGCCCTCACCCACGCCGCCGAAGCCGATCGCGTAGATGGGTTGCGTGGCTGCCTGCGAAACGTAGTAGGCCGTCTGCGCCGCTCGGTACGCGTTACCAGAAGCATCTGCGGCCGCGCCCAAGTACACCACCAGGGTCGAATCGTCCGCCGCCGAAACCTTCGTGCCCAAATCGGCGCGCGAAAGAGTCGAGGCGTTCACGTAGTCCACCGGCAGACCCGCGAACACCACGCTCTCTGCACTCGCCGCGCCACCATCGCTCCCACTCGCAGCCTCTTCGAACTGCGCGCGCACGCCCAAGCCCGCGGCTGTGTTATCGGTTATGACGAGCATATGCGTGGCTTCAGGGTTCATCTTCGAAGCCACTTCCACCATGCCAGCGGCATCGCAGCGCTCCATGAGCCCCGTAGCGTATCCCAGTTCAAACGCGTGTTGCGCATGTGATACATCGCTCACGCCAACGAACACCACGGGCGTTTTGGGGAAGAGCGAATCGTGGAGGGACTCAACGTAGTAGAGCGCATCGTCGTCGATGCAGACGATGGCCGCGTATTCACCGTGGTCGCGCAGCTTCTTCGCGAGCGCGCTGCCCCAATCGCTACCTGAGAGCGCCGCGGCGTACGCAGAAGAGGTGCTCACATTCTTGTTCGCGGAAAGCGCCGCCACATCCAAATATTCGACGTCTACCCCCACGGAACTGCGTTCGAGAAGATCGACCACGCCATCGCGCTGAAGCTTGGTGGCCGCATCGGAATCGTCGTAGGACGCAATAACGAGCACATCGGCACGCGGCTCGGTCTGCACCACGCCTGCAGCCACCTGCTGGTTGCGCGAAAGCTGCTCGGTGGTGCTCGAGATCATAGAGATGGCGAGCGCGATCAAGACGCACGCAACCACAAGCAGCGCCGCGCGCACCACAGGATACCTCTTGCTCTCCAAAAGACTTTCAATGAAACTATGCATCTTTACTCCTTAGTGAATGGTTCACTTAAGGAGCGGAGGGCGCGGCGGCGCGCGAGCGAGGTGGACGCTGCCCCTGCGATACCTGCCGCAAGCGCGATCACGCCCGCAGCGGTAGCCACCGACCCAATAGCACGCGTGCCCTCTGCGGGGGTCACACCCACAGCGCCATCGCCGATCCCCGCGAGCGCTTCAGCACTCATGGTGATGAACGGCTCGACCGTAGGCAGCAAGCCTGCGATCGGTGCGAAGCTCAAAATGTTACCAATATCGCCAATTCGCTCGGTGAAGCCGAGAAGCGCGCTCGGATCGGCTTCCGCGCTCGCCTCTTCAGCAGGCGCGGCAGTGCTGGTAGAAGCCGTATCCGCCACCACAGCCTGCGAAACGCCAACCACCGGGGCACGGTTAGCCGCAGAAGACGCAGGCAGCTCCACAACGGGCTGAGAAGGCCTTGGCGCGGGCGTTACGGGCGTTACGGGATCAACAGGCGCGACGGGGACATCCGGCTCTTGTACGGGCTCTGCGGTGTTCCAGAGCGCGTAGAGCTTGATCCCTGCGCCATCGGCATCTTCGATCGACGAAGTGCGCACCATCGAACGCAACAGTTGCTCGGAAAGCAGTTCGCCTTCGTGCACCGAAACACCCGTGCCAGAAGCATTGGTGTTCCAGCAGAGGAACTCATGCCCTTCCTTCTGGGGCGAAGCGGCGCTCTTGAGCGCGTCATCGTTACCGAACGTGGCTTGCGTGGACGAAACAGCGCCGCCCAAGCTACCGCCGTTGCCATCGTAGTCGAGCACATACTCATTGCACTTGAAGTTCGCGATGAAGCTCACCGGCTTGTAGCAGCCCGTGAGCTTGGAATGCGCGCAGTCCTTCACGATCCAGCGATCGAGCGCGGCCTTATCGCATACAGAAATAGGCTTGGTGCCATCGGGGGTTTCGATGGTCCAACCCGTAAAGTGGTAGCCGATATCAGGCGTTGCTGCCGCACCATTCACCTCTTCTTTGGTAGGCTGGCCGTTCTTATCGAGCTTGTAGCCAGTTGAAGAGGAGATCAGGTCCGATCCATACGAGACAGAACCGCCCTCGCCTGCTTTATACGTGATCTGAACTGGGTCATCGGTTACTGCGGGAGGTTCAGGATCATCAGGCGTGTCGGGCGTGTCAGGAGTATCAGGATTGTCTGGGTTATCAGGGGTTTCCATTGGATCGCCCGACCCATCTCCTGGGTTTTCCACATTATCGCCTGGGTCAGTTACCGTGCTATCACTCGGTTCATCTGGGGTTATAGAAGAACCGTCAGAGTTTTCCACATCGGGGCCCACAGGAGCCAAAACGCTCGTGGAGGCTGTTATCGAGCCTGCGGAAGGCGCTTCTTGCACCGCCGCGCCCGTTTCATCTTGCCGCGCTTCGTTTTCCACAACCGCGCAACCGCTGATGAAAGGCAGGATTTCACTCGCGCACTTGTTGGAGAGCGTCTCGAGCGAAGAGTCGGGCATGTTCACCAACGTTGCGTACGCAGATGAGCGCGAGCGAGGGTTGTCGAAGGGTGTCTCGCTCGGAGAGTTCGTATCGGTACCACCAGATGCGGGGCTTTGGCCTTGCGCGTCTAACGGAGCGTTCTCTACGCGTGCAGCAGACGTTGTGCCATACACATTGCCCGCCGACGAAGTGCCTGCGATCATTCCCGCTGCGGTAGAAGCGGTAAGGCGTGAAGCAACATCGGCGTTGCCCACCGCAGAAGCATTCAAACTTGAGACCGTGAGCGCCTCCGTGCTCTCAGCCGCACTATCAGTCGCAGCGTAGAGGTCTGCATCGGCAGAAGCGCCCGCCGGAGCAGCCTGCACGCCAGCGCCAACGCTAGCAGAAGCAGGAGCGGCAGAACCGAACGCAGAACCAAGCGTACGCGATGAAGCGGAGTACGTTACCGCACCCGTCTTAGAAGAGGTTTTCTGCTTCTGATTCAAAGCGTACATGCTGGCCTTGTGAGCGTGAGCGTTGCTATAGGTCACGCTTGCAGTCCGATGCTCCGTCGCGATGCGCGTCGTGAAGCTCTCACCGGAGCCAGAAGTGCTCTCCTGGGGTGCCGCGCTTGTCGAAGATGAAGCGCGGGGGGTCGAATTCGCGCTCGAAGACGCCGCGGAGGACGACTTCGCGCTCGATTTCGTGCTCTGTGCGCTCGAGGAAGAGGCACTAGACTTAAAAGACCCCGTCTTGGTTGTGGCGGGGTCGGTTGAATGCTGCGTTTGGGATTGGGTTGTGATGTGCTCGGCGCTTCCGGATCCAGGGTCGCTTGCTGCCAAGGCAAGGCCGGGCGCGAACGCCACGCTTACCGCGAGCGCGAGAACCGCCACTGCTGCGACGAACATCTTGCGAACAGGCGCACCCGCAACTCGCCCACATCCCTGACCCAGGAAAGGAGCAACAGAAGAAGTAGAACGAGGGGTAGTGGAATCAGTAAAGACGCTCTTGGGTGCGAAACGAAATGTCGCCACAGATGCGAAGCAATCAGCAAGAGCGGAAGATGCCGCCATAGATGCGAAGCGCTTTGCGGGAACAAAAAAAGCCCCTTTAGACAAAAAAAGACCGGAGGTGGTATGTGCATTTGCAGCGCATGCGAGGCCGCCATCGGCAGGGGTGGTCTCGCATGAACTGCTCACGTTCCTCATACCTCGGAGAATGGCAAGATCAAGGTGACAAACTACCCGGTCGTTGGACACCTGAAAAGGTGTCGAACGACCGGGTAGTTTGTCACCCGAAAGACGAACAGCGCCTGGAGTGCAGACGCTGTTGTTAGTCATGTTGTTCGTGGCCTTGAAGCCCTTGCCGCGGCCGTTGCGAGGAGTGAAATCGCCTCCATCCTCGTCCTCGGTGTTGCGGCGGCGGAGCGCCAGCACCAGGATCGCGAGTGCCAGGCCAGCCACGAGAGCGATCAGCCAGCCGAAGTCCGCATCGCCGGTCTTCGGGAGGACCGAGCCGCCGAGCTCAGGCTCAACAACATCCTCGGTCTCGTAGACTGCGTCGATCTCGATAGGACCAACGATCTCAGGCAGTTCGGAGAGATCGTAGACCATGCCCTCGATCGTCTCGCCCGTCTCAGCATCGGTCATCGTGTACTTCCAACCCTGGAAGGTGGAACCCTTCTTCGGGGTCTGCTTGATGCTGGCGATCCACTCAGGATCGAGGGTGTTGCCCCACTCGACCTCAGTCTTGCCGCCCTTAACATCAGCCACATCGTCGCCGCGGCCGTTGACGGTCACCTTGTAGGAGTTGACCTTCCACTGTGCGTAGAGCGTCATACCCTCTGCCGGCATCGTCATGTTCTGACCCAGCTTGTAGGTGGTGCCGGATCCGTCAGGCTCGGTGTTCCAAGAAACCAGCGTGTAGTGCGGCATCTTGACGCCCGTGCCATTGTCAAGCTTCGTGGTCAGACCGTGGGTCTGGGTGGTCGGCTTGATCTCGCCCTCGCCACCATTCACATCGTAGTTGATGGTAACGTCGGGGTTCTTCTCGAACACTGCGCGGTAGGTCGCAGCAACCAGGCGGCCATCAGCCGTGGGCTCGAGCACGTAGAACTCGTTGTTGGTGCCCGTGCTGCCGCTGTCCTTGGTTTCCCAATCGTTCTCATCGATACCGATGGTGCGCGTCATGCCCGGTACAAGCTCCCAGCGGACGAAGTGGTAACCCGGCTTAGCCGTTGCCACCGAGTGCAGGAGGTTGCCTGCGGAGGAACCTTCGCCCATGGGCTGGCCCGTAACCGCGCTCACGTAGTCAACAACACGGTCGATCGTACCGCCATCGGTGTGGGTGTACTCGATCTTGATCATGAGCTCCTTCCACATTGCGTAGAGGGTGATCTCGTTCTGAGCAACCTTCGGATCGATCGCGTTGGACATGTCAAAGTACTTGGTCAGGTCGGTGATGGTCAGGCCGCTGCCATCGCGAGCAGTATTCCAACCAGCGAACTCATAACCATTCGGTGCGGCGTCGAGCTCTTCATCGCTGAAGAGGTTGAAGCCATCCTGCGTCCACTTCACGTTCTCGATCGGATCCGGAGTGAACGGATTGCGCGTATCGGGAACAGGCTTCAGCAGGCCGGTGTTCACATTCTTATCGTTGTTCAGGTCGTAGATGACCTTGTAGAAGTCATTCTCAGTCCAGATGGCGTACAGGGTGAGACCGCGCTCCATCAGAGCCACATCGTCGTAACCTGCACCGAGCAGCGCCTCAGCCAGCTGGCTGTAGGTCATGTCTTCGCTTAGCCATGCGCCCGAGCCATCAGCTGCGGTGTTCCAGCGGTTCGGCATGCTGCCCAGGGTGTAACCCATCTTGGTCGGCAGGTCTGCCGGCTGGAAGCCAGCGATCACGCTGTCAAGCTGCATGCCGCCCACGGTCGCGGTCTCGTGACCGGTGTTGGCATTCCAGATGATCTTGTAATCGTTCAGCAGGGTGTAGACCACGCGTGCGATGTTCTCGCCATCGGCCAAGGTAATGGTGACCAGGCTGTCGCCCGCGTTGAACTGGTAACCCACCGGACGCTTGCCACTGATCAGGTCGCCCGGCACGTTGAAGGTAGTGCCTGCAACGCCCACACCCGTGATGGTCTCGTCGGCGTTCATGTCAACTTCGCCGTTACCGTCGTTCTGGAAGAACTTCACGATCACGTCGTTGATCTTGGCCCACTGAGCGGTCAGCGTCACGTCTGCATACGGCATCTGGAAGCTGTTGCCCGGCAGCGGAACCATGTTGCTGGAGCCATCTTCGTTCCAGCTCATGACCCAACCCGCGAACTGCATGCCCGCAAGCTCAACGCCCGGGATGTTCACGGTGGTGCCAGCAACGGCGGTCGGGTAACCCGGCAGGCCGGTCCAGCTTGCATCCACGCCAGCTTCGTTCTGGCCGAGGATGTACTCGATCTTGAACGGAACGTTGCTGTAGTAGAGCTTCAAGGTGGTGGAGCCATCAGCCTTGACGGTGTCCATCAGACGCTGGCGATAATTGTCATCGTCGAACTTGTAGCCCTTCAACATACCCGGATCGGTGATCAGGTACTGATAAGCATGGTTGGTCGGATCGAGCACGCTTGCGGTGTCACCCGTCATCATGTGGGTGCAGGTGTCGGTCTTCTTCAGCGTGTACTCGCCATCGGGACCCTGGAAGTAATGCTCGATCTTGAAGCTGTTGAAGTCAGAGATGAACTTCGCATAGTAGGTTGCGGAGACCCAAGCCTGACCCGGCAGACACATCGGAACGAGGCGCGTGCCACCGTCGAGCGTCGGCTCTTCCCAGGTCGGATCGACCGGGATGGTGCAATCGGGGTCGGTGTACCAACCGTCGAAGTAGTAACCAGCACCCGGCATTGCCACGGAGCCATTGGCGCGCAGGCCAGTGTCAGCCGTGATGTTCTCTACATTAGTAGAGATGGTGCCCAGACCCGCAGAGCCGTTGCCGATCGCATAGTGGATCTGGAGGCTCTGGAAATCCCAGACCGGAACCAGGGTAACTGCATGAGCAGGCATCTTGAAGGTGCCGCCCGGCAGAACGACCTGGCCGAGCTCGATGTCGTCGATCACGCCATCGCCATTGTCGGTCCAGATGGCCCAGCCGCGGAGCTGGTTGCCTTCCTTAGCCACATCAGCGCGGCCGAGAACCGTTACGGTAGAGCCCGTGGTCGGACGTGGGGTCATATGGTAATCGCCCGTGCCGCCTGCCATGACGCCGCCTGGCGTCCAGGTGGTGGCCGGAGACTTGGTGTCAAGCTTGAAGATAACGTCGAATTCCATCGCGTTCCAAAGGGCGGTGAAGTTGACATCGGAGGTGATCATGAAGTCCATGTCAGCTGCGGTGCCCGTGGTACCCGCCGGAGCCGTTGCGCCAGAAACGATGTGGTAGTAGTTCTGGCCGTCGCGCGTCCAGGACCAACCGCAGAACTGGTAGCCGTCCTGGCCCGGAGCGTTATCGGTCACGTTGGTGCCGCCGATCATCAGCGGGAATTCGTTGACGTTATTGGTACCCGTGGGGATGTCGTCGCCAGCAACGATCATGCTGGTGAAGCCCGTGCCGCCATGAGCACCCGGATGGTAGATGACCGCGAAGGTCTGCTTGAAGACCGCCGTGAAGGTCATGTCCTGGTTGATCACAACAGAATCAGGATCGCGCGTGGTCTTCGTCGTGCCATCAGCCGGATCGGTGTAAGACCAACCAGCGAAGGAGTAACCCGTATTCGGGGTAACGCGGATGTTGTTGGTGGCGTTACCGGATGCGGAAGCATCGGAGAGCGTCTTGCCATGGTCGACCGTGAACGGCAGGCTGCCACCCACAACGGAGAGCGTACCGTTGTTGTCGGAAGAGCCGATCACGAAATTCACGTTGTGGCCCGTGCGCCTCCACGTACCGATCACATCAACGATGGCGTTCGGCATGGTGAAGGTTGCGCCGCCAGCCATGGTACCCATGTTGGTGCCATTCTGGGAGAGCGACCACTGGAAGGACCAGCCGTTGGAGGCAGTGATGGTCGGGAGCGTGAGGCTCTCGCCGTACTTCTGCGTGGTGCTGGCCTGGGTCAGACCCGTGGCCGGCCAATTGATGGTGAATTCAGTTGCATCGGGATGATCGCCTGCGCCGTTGGCGTCAACGTTCACGGTGAATACGTTGCGCTTGTAGCGCAGGACGAGCTTCATGCCGTCAACCAGCGAATCGATGCGCTCGATGCTGCCGGTCAGACCAGGCGTGTAGGTGAAGCCGCGAACGGTCTTCGCATAGCCTGCAGCCTGCGTCTCGGTAACGGTGGAGAATTCCTGGCCCGACTTGGTGTCGGTAACTGCCAGGCTCGGATCGAGCACGTACACGCCGTCCAGGCCCTCGAACATATGCTCGACCGTATAGGTGATGGAACCCAGCGGAATGAACTTCGCTTCGTAGGTTGCAGAAGTGAACATACCGTCTGCGCCCTTGACCGGGGTGAAGGTGACGTCGTTCGTGAGAAGGACGCCGTCCTTGTACCAACCGTCGAACTTATAACCTGCGCCATTCGTAGCGGTCATGGTCGGAGCCGTGCCCGTTACTGCGTTGATGTCGATGTACTTGGACCCGCCTGCAGCGATGTTGATGGAATTATCAGCGCTTGCTGCAGAACCGCCCGTGCTCACGTTGAAGGTGAGACGTGCCAGCTCGGTCTCCCACAGAGCATAGAGCGTAATGGGAGCTGCGTTGGAATCGGAAGTACCCATGATGTCGGAAACCTTGGTGGCTGCCGTAATGGTAACCAGGTTGCCGGAAGCGTTGCGATACTGCCACTGCGGGTTGTCCTTGTGGCCGTCCCAATGAACCGCGGAAGAATCCGGGATCAGGCCAGCAGCGGTCCAACCAACATTGTTCTTGTCGGCGATGGAACCGGTGCCCGCGAATGCGTTGCCCTGAGCATCCTTACCCAGGTCGAACTGGATGGTGAAGGGCTTCTCTACCCAGTAGACGTCGAAGGTGATGGTCGCACCGGAGGTTGCCTCACCTGCGGTAGAAGTGGTCTTGGTGCCTGCGATGGTCTTGAGCTCGTAGCCCTTAAGGTCAGCGCGGCGGCCAGCACCATTCTGGTTCTCGAATTCAGTGATGTAGTTGTGGGTGTTGAACGACGTGATGTCGATCGCGGTGCCCACGTTCGCGAAGCCGTTCAGGCTGGAGAGCTTGTTGGCGGTTGCCATGTTCACGTTGCCCGAGCCGTCGGTCGCGAGGTTTACCTTATTGAAGTTGATAACCCACTTCGTGTTGTCCTCGAGGTCTGCCACCAGGATGAAGGTGGAGCCATCAGCGGGCTTCGGGGTGCCGTCGAATGCAGACACCGGAAGCTTGCCAGCCGTGGAGGTCCAGGTCTGCTGGGTGCCACCCGCGGGGGTGTACTTCCAGTCGAGCAGACGCTGGGAACCATCAGCCGGAGCCCAGTTGAAGTAGTCGATCTGGTCGGTCCACTTGAGACCAGGGACGCTCTTGAGTTCAGTAGCACCGTTCATGAACTTCACGGTGAAGGACTGCTGTCCCCAAATGCCGTAAAGGGTGAATTCAGTCTTGGTGTTGTCGGTCGAGCCGTAGAGCTGCTTGTAGATGTCGGAGACCTTGGTTGCGTTGGTAACGGTGTAACCAGAAGCGTTGTTGGCTGCAGCCCACTTGCTGAAGTTGTAACCAGCTGCGCTCATGGTCTCGTTGGTGTCGAGCAGGTTCGCATCGTCCCAGGTGACCGTCTTGTCAGCCATGGTAACGGAGCCCGAAGGATCGTTCGGCTGGAAGTGAACGGTGATCTGGCGTGCATCCCACTTCGCATAGAGCGGCAGGGTTGCCGGATCGTCGCCGGAAACCGTGATGCCTGCTGCAGCGATGCCATCAGCGAACGTCATGGAGGTGGTGACCTTCTTGGAGGAGTCGGTGAAGGTCGGGGTGACCCACCAGCCGTCGAAGGTGTAACCCTGGCGCGTGAGGTTCTTCGCGCTCTCGGTCATGTTGTTCCAGAGGTTGGTGGTCCACTGAACCGACTGGTTCGCGACGGAAGGAGTGCCACCATTGGTGTTGTACTCGACCGTGTAACCGGTGCGCGGTTCCCAGTTGATGGTGAAGGTGGTGTCTGCGGTGATGCGCACGTTGTTCAGGCTGGTGTAGGTGTTGCCGGCCTGATCGGTCCAGTTCTTGAAGCCGTAACCCGTTGCACCATTATAGGCAGGAGCGTTGGTTCCGACCATGTCGTTGTAGTTGATGGTTGCCGTCTTATCGGTGGTGGAGGCATCGGTCCAGGTGCCGTGGTCGCCCACCTTGAAGGTGACGGTGAACTTGTTGATCTCGAAGAGAGCATAGTAAGTTGCCGCAGCGTAAACGCCGCCCACCTTGGAAGGCGTGAACGTTGCATTGGTGGAAAGGCGGTTCGAGTTGTCTGCCGCCGGAGTTGCGCTGGAGTACCAACCCAAGAAGGTGTGGCCAGCGTTAGCCGTTGCGGTTGCGCCCGAAGCGGTGCCGTTCACCATGCTCACAGACTCAGAAGAGCGGGACAGGGTGCCCATGCCAGATACGCCCGTGCAGAACTGGTAGTTGATGGTGACCGAGTTCTCGCGGAAGACCGGGTAGAGGGTCACGCCATAACCAGCTTCACCTTGGGTGTAGACGGTGGTGTTGCGCTCACCCGGGGTCATGGTGAAGGTATTAGTGTAGAGAGGGCTGGTGCCCTGAACATATCCAGAGGAAACGGTGGTCCAACCCAAGAAGGTGTAACCTGATGCGTTGGAAGCCGCGGTGTAGGACGGAGCCTGGGGCAGGCTGATTGCCTGACCAGTCTTGCCCGTCTTATCGGTCGTTGCGCTGCCCTGAACACCCGAGAGGTTCGAGTGGGTCACATCGAAATGGAGGTGCTGCGTGGTCTCTTCCCAGAGCGCCGTGAAGGTGAGCGACTGGTCGATAGTGGTGGGCAGGTTCACGCCATTGGTGGAGTGGAAGACTGCCGAAGTGCCACTGCCCGTGTAAGAGCCGAGCGCACGGAAGGTCTGGTTCTGGATCGCATCGACCCATTCCCAACCGATGAACTTATAACCAGGAGCAGCCTTGGGGTTGCCGCCATTGCGGTCACCTGCAGCGTCCATTGCGCCACCGTACATCGGCATGCTCCAACCAGTCTGAAGACCGGAGTAACGGGTGCCTGCCTGGGTAACAGTGTTGCCCGTCTGAGCGCCGTTCTGAGAGCCGAACGCGCCCGAAGCTGCACCAGCGGTGTAGACAATAGTGATGGTGCGCCCGAACTCAGCCACGAAGACCGTGTTCGAAGAAACCGTCCACGGGGTACCCGCATCAGCTTCCAGGCCCAAGATTGCATCGCGCGACATCAACGGATGCACGGTATCAGTAGAAGAGCTCTCCGAACCTGCGGTGGTGCAGTTCTCATACGCACGCCAGCCCATGAAGTAGTAGTTGCTGGCATCCTGCGGATTTGCTGTGGGGAGATCAGGCAGGCCATCGCCAAAATCGAGTTCATAGTGAGTGGTACCTACCAGCGTTGCACCATAGGTGGTATTGGTCTTGAAATAAACGTGGTAGGCCTGCTTGCCCCACACGCCTTCGATGGTCAGATCACTGTCGGGCATGGCAAAGTTACCGCTGGCAACCTGCGCATTGGTCACGCCCGTACCCGAAACCAGCTTGAAGCCGCTCCAGGTGTAACCCGTAGGAGCCGTCGGCATAGTCAGGGAAACCGTCTCGCCAAACTTCTTCGTCTGCGTAGCGGGAGCATACGTCATCGAAGGCGGAACGTTGCCCGAGTAGGAAACGTTCACAGTATGGGAGTTGCGATCGAAGTAGAGCTGGATCACATTACCGGAAGCAGCCATGGTCAAACTTGCCGTGGTGCCCGGAGCAGAGGCGTTGTAGGTGAAGCCCGCAATGGTGGAGCGGGTATAGGTAGAGGTGGTACCCGAAGTACCTGCCGATGCACCGTACTGCAGCGTATTGCCGAACGGTGCGGTACCAGAGCCAGCAGGGCTGGATACCTTGGTGTAACCGCCACCGGTCAGGTTCTGCGTGTAGTACTCGACCGTGTAGGCGATCCATGCCGGGGACACGGTGAGGTAGTAATCGCCATTCACATAGAGGCCACCGGTATTCGGAACGGTCAGCACGCCTGCGCTGCTCACACCGGAGCTGAGCGCAGTGCCGGTTGCAGAACCGAGAGACCATTTGGAACCATGAGAGGCGTTGAATTCATAGTTTGCGTTCGGCGCAGGAGCAATGCCCGTGGAGATGTTCGTGGGGAAGGAGCTGGAGCCTGCAACGGAATAGATGGTACCGGTTGCAGCGCCAACCTCAACTGCTGCGCCGTTCGGCAAGGTCTTGTTGTCATTCCACTTCACGGAAGAATGCGTATCGCCATAGAAGCGGATGATGACCTTGTTCTCTTCCCACTGAGCATACGCGGTGAGCGTGCCGCCGCTCGTAGGAAGCGAGGTCCAGATGTCACGCACCTTGTTGCCACCCGCGGTAACGGCAGTGCCCGTACCAGCCAGGACCGTATTCCAGCCCTGGAAGGTGTAACCAGCGCGCGTGGGGTTCGCAGGAAGCGTAATAGGAGTATCGGCATTCACATTATTAGTAGAGGTGTTGGAAGCGCCACCGTTGGCATTCCAAGAGATGTTGTAGGTGATGGGTGCCCAGTTTGCCGTGAGCGTTGCGGTGCCCGCAAGCGTGCCAGCTTCTGAAGAACCCGACCAGGTGATCTTGAAGTTAGCCACCGGAACAGCCGTAGAAGCGTTCACCGTTGCCGCTGCGTTGGAGGAATTGGTGTAACCCCAGTTGCTGAAGGTGTTGCCCGCAAGCGTGTAGGTATTGTTCGCTTTGGTGGTCAGGTTAGAACCGTAGTTGGCCGTTGCAGTGGTGGTCGCCCCCGAAGACAAGGTGGCGCTGGCATGGCCGCCCTGGAAGGTAAAGGTGACCGGAGCTGCCGCCCATACTGCATAGACGGTCTTGGAAGCCGTCAAGTTCGTGAAGGTGTGGCCTGCATTGTAAGAGCCCGAAGTCGCGCTTGCTGAATCTGCCCAACCCTTGAAGTTGTAGCCAACACGCGTGGGATTAGCCAGATTAGGAATGCTCCAAGAGCTGCCATTCAGCAAACCGCCCGAAGTGTAGTTGCTGGTGGAGCCATTATAAGAAGCGCCGGAGCCGTTCAGGTTCAAAGTAACCTCAACGCGATCCATCTCGGTCCATTTTGCATAGAGCTTAACGCTGGTGGTGGTATCAGCAATGGACTGAAGTGCCCAGATGTCGCGCACCGTCATCGCGGTGGTCATCTGACCAGTGCTGCCATTACCGTTGGCATCTTTGGTCAGGTACCAACCAGCAAAGTTGTAACCTGTCTTGGAAGGAGTGGTAGGAAGCGTGATGTTGTCGGTCCACTTCTTACCAGACTGCGTGGTGCCAACCTGGGTGCCGTCGCCGGATGCGCCAAAGGCATCATAGAAGGAAACGGAGTAACCAGTCTTTTCGGTCCACTGTGCGTAGAAGGTGGTGTTCGCGGTGATGGCAGAGGTAGTAGCGCCAGCTGCATAAGCGGCGCCCGTACCATTTGCTGCCGTATTCCAACCCGCAAAGGTGTAACCCTTCAGGGTCGGCGTGGTGGTAGGAAGGGTATAGGCAGTGTTGTAGGGGTGGCTTGAAACATTAGCCGGAAGACCTGCAACATTGGCAGAACCTGCGCCCGTGGGCTTGTTTGCGTTGAAGGTAATGGTGGGATTACCTTGCCACTGGGCATACAGGGTGATATTCGAAGTAATGTTAGAGATGGTGGCGCCAGCTGCATAAGAAGTGCCAGAGCCATTAGCTGCGGTGTTCCAGCCCGTGAAGGTGGATCCCGTCTTGGTGAAGGGGTTCGCTGCTGCGGTAGTGGATCCGCCCGAATCAACCGTTACGGTTGCCGGAGCGGTACCGCTGTTGTGACCGTTGCCATTATAGGAAACAGTGTAACGTGCGATCCATTTCGCAGTAAGCGTGATGTTGGAGGTCACGTTGGAGATTGTCTCGCCTGCAGCAACCGATCCACCTGCTGAAGAGGTCCAACCATCGAACTTGTAACCAGTACGGGTTGGTTCAGTAAGGGAAACCGTGTAGTTGCTGCCGTGGGTGGCAGAGCCAGCTGAAGGAACCGTAACACCGGTTACGCCCGAGCCAGCAGAATAGGTAATAGTGTAGGTCTTGGGGCCCCATACCGCATAGAGCGTGTAGGTGCCGCCATTCGTGGGAGTTCCAACTGCGGTCGAAAGAAGACCAGCGGAACCGATGGCTGCGGTGGTTGCGCCATTGGTGGTAGACCAACCTAAGAAGTCATACCCCGTGCGGGAGAAGCTGGCCTCAGGCTTGGTTCCTGAAGCGGTACCGTCTGCGGTTGCAACAGCAGACGAAGTAGTGTA